>OGZG01000309.1_pt1 | contig 37250 bp, 37 predicted proteins | sample 1576781 | NCBI WGS metagenome assembly OGZG01 (sample SAMEA3541502, study PRJEB24748) | human gut metagenome | biome: human gut; feature: human-associated habitat; material: faeces | place: China | collected 2012 | reverse complement strand
TAGGCGCCCCTTATAGGGGCTGTGCAAACCACTAGTTTACTAGTGGTTATGATTTATCTTTACTTTTTTCGCACTGCGAGCAGCAGCCGCTGCAGCCTGAGCAGCCGCAGCATCCGCCGCGCTTTTTCTGCCTGCGGATCGAAACTATCGCGAGCACAACGAGCAGAGCGATAACGGCTATTATAACAAAATCAACGGGTTTCATGCTATCAGGCTCCCTATCTGATAAACGCCGAACGCGACGAGCCACGCGACAACGCACTGCAGAATAACTATGCCTATCGTTGCGAGGGTCGAGTTCATCTCGCGTTTTATAGTTGCAACTGCGGCGACGCAGGGCGTATAGAGCAGAGTGAACGCGAGGAAGCTCGCGGCGGTCAGCGGGGTGAACATAGCGGAGAGTGCGCCGCCGAGGGTCGATACGCTCGTGTTGAGCAGGACGGACATTGTGGAGACAACCGCTTCTTTGGCGGTGAAGCCGGAGATAAGCGCGGTTGCGACGCGCCAATCGGCGAAGCCGAGGGGCTTGAATATCGGCGCTATAAATCTGCCTATAGCGGCGAGCATACTGTTCGCGCTGTCCTCAACGGGGTTTATGCGCGTGTCGAAGCTCTGAAGGAACCATATGATAATCGTTGCGACAAATATGACAGTGAACGCGCGCTGAAGGAAATCTTTCGCCTTCTCCCACAGCAGAAGCGCGACGCTCTTGGGCGACGGAATACGGTAGTTCGGCAGCTCCATAACAAACGGTACTGGATTGCCGCGGAACGCAGTATTCTTGAGTATCAGCGCGAGCAGGACGCTGAGCACGATGCCCGAGAAATACAGGCATATCATGACGAGCGCGCCGTGTCCCGGGAAAAAAGCCGCCGCGAAGACCGAATATATCGGTATTTTTGCCGAACAGCTCATATACGGGGTCAGCATTATTGTCATCTTGCGGTCGCGGTCGGACGAGACGGTGCGGGTCGCCATTATCGCCGGGACGGAGCATCCGAAGCCGATAAGCATGGGAACGAAGCTGCGCCCGGAGAGACCGATTTTCCTCAGCGGTCTGTCCATAACAAAGGCGATTCGCGCCATATAGCCCGTGTCCTCAAGTATGGACAGGAAAAAGAAAAGAGTCACGATTATCGGCAGGAACGACAGAACGCTGCCAACGCCCGCGAAGATTCCGTCGATGATAAGGCTATGTATAACGGGGTTAATTCCATAGGCAGTCAGCCCCGAATCGACGAGTCCGGTGAGTTTATCTATTCCGATGTTCAGCCAGTCGGAAAGGGCGGAGCCTATAACATTGAAGGTCAGCCAAAACACGAGACACATAACGCCTATGAACACGGGAATGGCGGTGTACTTGCCGGTCAGGACACGGTCGAGCTTCATGCTGCGGCGGTGCTCCTTGCTCTCGTGGCATTTGACGACCGAGCTCTCGACTACTTTTTCTATGAATTCATAGCGCATTTCGGCGAGCGCGGCGTTTCTGTCAAGCCCGGTATCGTTCTCCATCTCGACTATGCAGTGGTCGAGCAGATCGCGCTCGTTGCTGTCCAGTTCGAGCTTGTCCGCCATATCGTCGCCGCCCTCAATGAGCTTTGTCGCGCAGAAGCGGCACGGCAGGTCAAGGCGCGAGGAGTGGTCTTCGATAAGATGCACTATAGCGTGGATGCAGCGGTGGACGGGCGAACCGTCGGAGCAGAAGTCCCAGACCTTCGGCAGAGTTTTGCTCTTTGCGACCTGCAGAGCCTGGTCAACAAGCTCGGACACGCCCTCGCCCTTTGCCGCGCTTATCGGCACGACGGGAATACCGAGCGCGTCGCTCATTTTCTTGACATCTATTGTGCCTCCGTTCGAGCGCACCTCGTCCATCATATTGAGCGCGAGCACCATCGGCACGCGCAGCTCGAGCAATTGCAGAGTCAGATAGAGGTTTCTCTCTATATTCGTGGCATCGACTATATTTATGATACCGTCGGGCTTTTGGTTGATTATAAAGTCGCGCGAAACTATTTCCTCCTGCGTATAAGGGCGCAGGGAGTATATTCCGGGCAGGTCGACAACGGAGCTGTCCTTTGCGCCTTTTATCGCACCCATCTTCTGATCGACTGTGACGCCCGGAAAGTTTCCGACGTGCTGATTAGAGCCTGTCAGTGCGTTAAAGAGAGTTGTCTTTCCGCAGTTCTGATTACCTACGAGAGCAAATATCATTTTGCGTCCTCCTCGGCTCTGACTTCTATCTTTTTCGCATCGTCAACGCGGAGCGTCAGCTCATAGCCGCGCACCATTATCTCTATCGGATCGCCCATCGGCGCGACCTTTTGAAGCGTCACACGGGTTCGCGGGATGAGTCCCATATCGAGCAATCTGCATCTGAGAGCGCCCTCGCCGCCGACGGCGGTTATTACGGCACTCTCTCCTACTTTCAGTTCATTTAGCGTCATATTATCCTCCCGGAAAAGTTAGCCTTACTTAATTTTAATTTTATACTTCAAGTAAACGCTTGTCAAGAAATCGAGACAGAAAGACGGCAAAAAATCCTGCCCCGCCGACGGTTCGTACAGTCGGCGGGGCGGGTTCGTTTAATCGGAAGATTTTCTTTTTTGCTGCCGTTTTAAAGCAGGGCGCGGTTTACGCACGCTCGAGTATCATCGTGCCGAGGTTATAGAGAAGGCAGTCATCCGGCAGAAGTGAAATCTCCGCAAAGGAATCAACCTTTTCGCCCAACACCTCGCCTTGAATCCCGGTGTCATAGTAGAACTTTCCGTCTTCTTCCTTCCATACGGTACTCTCCAAAACCGCATATCCGTTTTCGCGGATGTCCGCGCCCTGCTTTTTCGCCTCTTCGCGCACCTCTTCGGGCACGAATAAGAGCGTGTTGAGCGTTCCGTCCGGTGCAAATTCCATGATATATTTGCACATCTGGACAATTTCGGCATACATATCGTTATCGACCTGACTGTCTGCCGTAAAGACTTTCTCGCCGTCCGGGGTAACCAAATGCATTTCCCTGACTTTCCAAAGTCCGCAAATATCCATATTATTTCCCTCCTGTTATGCCCACGGGTCGGCTTCCTTTGGGGTGCGCACGCCTGTCAGCAGATACTGCTCCCACAGGAACCACTTGCCGTCGGAGCCGCGCTGGCGCATCTTAATGGGACGGGGATCGTCCGCACCGCCGCAGGGAATGAACAGCTTCATGTAGTCCTTCTCCTCGCCGGATACGTGATTGCTCTCAATGATGATTGTATAGGGCTGAGAGGGAGTGTAGTTATTGTCGGGCGTTGCGCCTACGAAGTAGGTGAACGGGAGATAGGTCTTGCCGTCGCGGAAGCGGTCGTTGAGGAAGGATATCTCCTGACCGTTGAGCGGACGGGGACCTCTGAGCCAGTTGAGCATCTCAAGGCCGATATTCTTATCCGCTGCATAGGCGCAGAGGGCAAGGACGGTCAGAGCCGCCGTCTTAAACGGTGTGTCAAGGCTCGCCTCGGGGAGCGCCTGCATTTCGGCAAGGCTCTCGGGCAGAGAAGCGAAGGTGAACTTCTCTCTCTTGTTGCCTATCGACTGTATGGCAGAGGTCGCCGCCTGCTGCGCCGTGCTCTTAAGCTTATCAAATATACTCATATAATCTCTCCTTTTTCAAATGCTATTGCTTCTTTTTCCTGAGGGCAACCGCCACTCCTGCTATTATGCCGCCTATTGCAAGGCAGGCTATCGCTATCAGGATAACCGCCTTCACGGAGAGTGTTTTCCCCGTGCTGTCCTGCTTCGCGGCCGTGGTGGACTCGACAGAGCCGGGCTCACCTATATCGGTTTCCATACCGACTGCGCTTTCGTCCGGCGCCTTAACGCTGTCCGGTTCGGAGGTCTTTTGACCCTCTGAGGTTTTATCCGCGCCCGGAGTCACCGGGGCGGACTTCTGTGTCGGCGCGGCCTTTTCGACTACCGTGACGGGAATGACGCTCGAATACGCCTTACCGCCGAGATTTGTCTCAACATAGCAGACATAGTAGCGCGTCCCGGCCTTTCCCGTGTCGCAGACGAGAATAGGATCTTCCTCCGAGTACCCCTCGTTCGCGCCTATGGCTACAATATCCTTGAGCTTGCCGGTAGTTGTTTCATACCATAAATATTACTTAACCTCGTCACCGTCCGATGCCTTGGCGTCGCAGTAGAGCTTGAGGACCTTGCCCTTTTCCACTCTGACCGACGCCGACACTTTAAGCTCCGGTGGGAACTTGCTTCCTCCTACGGAGATATAAGCCCTCGCCGAGGTCACGCTACCGGTTTTGTTCGAGACGATACAGTAGATTTCCGCCCCGTCAAGGGCGCTCCCGATACCGTTGATAAAGAAAGTATTTCCTTTATCGTTCGAGCCGCAGCCGCTTCCGAGAACACCGTCCTGCCACGGATGACCCTCGGCAAAGGACTTGTTGGTGTCATATGTAACGCCCTTGTACACGATGAACCAATGGTAGGAAAGATTATCTCCCGCTGCCTCTACGCTCCAAGATGCCGCACTGTTTTCCGGGAAGGTTCCGTTCTGCGGCTGATGGGTAATCACTATATTACCCGCAGCAAGCGACGGGGTTAACGCAAATGTCGCTAAGATGAGAATGAAGATTAAAACTGCTGTTGCTTTTTTCATAGACACCTCGCTTTCTTTGCGGCGGCTCAGAACTTACCGCCTCCGCCGCCGTGTGTCTCTCCGGAGGAAGATGTATGCGTACTGCTTCCGCCGGAGCTGCCGCTGTCAGTATTCTTCGGTTTTGCCGTGCGCGTAACGGTATTGTACAGGAACGTGTCCTTGCTCTCCGTTATATTAAGGCTGCCGCTCTTCATATAGTCGCCTGCCGCCGCCTGGAAGCGCACTGTCTTGAGCTGCGCTTTCATCCTGCCGACTATAAACATCGCAAGGCCGACGCCCACCAAAATCGAGATCACAATCCAAACTATCGAAAGAGGTCCCTTGGGCAGATTGCTCTTGTCGTAGGGCTCTCCCTCTCTTGACTTTGTGATGAAATCATCGGAGAGCTCGGCAAAGGTGTTGAATGCGGCGGCATAGTTGCCGTCACCCAAATCCTCTACCATCTGCTCACCGATATACTGGATTCCGGCATCCGTAAACGCGGTTATGCCGTAGCCGCAGGTGGATATCCACCAGTCGCGGTCCTCCATGCTGACGAGGAACAGCAGACCGTCTCTTTTTTCTCCGTAGCCGTATTTGCAATAATCATAGATATCGTCGGCATATTCCATGGGCTTTTTGCCGTCCAGCGTATTGGTCGTCACGACTATTACATCCATTTTCTGACGTTCGCTGAGCTCGTCGAGCGTTTTTATAAGGGCTTCTCTCTCGCTTTCCGAGAGGAGCTTCGCCATATCCTGAACGCGCTCGTATTCGCTTACAAAGCCGTCCGCATCCACCGCAAAAGCCGGGATAACCGTGCAGAAGCAGAGGGCAAGGACAAATATCATCGCAAGTATTCTCTTTTTCATTGTTATCCCTCCTTTACAGTATTCCTGCAAAATGCAGAAGCCACGAAATGCCGCAGGCGGCAGCGCTGAGCGCTGCGGCGAGTCCCACCGTCCACTTTGTGGCGGCCGACTTATCGAGCGGAAGATTGCCGACGAATTTACCGGTCTGTCCGTTCATGGCAAAGGTATATTTTTCTCCGTTCCAGGTTGTGTTCAGCAGCCACACGGGATAGAGCGCATACTTTGCCTTTCCGCCATGGAACTGCACCGAGCTGCTCTCGGCAGTGACCGTTGCATAGCCCTGAACCGTCGAGGCAAAGGCATCCTCCGTGGAGTGCCTGACGCGCTGATTGGCGCGGCCGATGCTCTCCTCGGCGGTCACATCGTACTTATCCGCAAAATAGCCCGCGAGATAAGCCGTCTGGAAGTTCACGGCCTCGGAGCAATCATAGGGCTCGATGGACTCCATAAGATCATCGGGCATTTTGGATGAACCGTCCACCGGGACATGCTCAAAGCCGACGCTTCCGCCGCGATGAATCATATAATAGCTCGTCTCGGTGTATCTGTAATCCTCGTCGCTCCATGTGCGAACCTTGGTTGCACGGTAACGCACCTGCGCGTCGACATCGGTATCAAAGAGCCAGAACGGGACATAGACGCCCTTTACCTCGTCGATATGATTCTGATCCTTGAAAATCTTGGGCAGAAGCTTCTTTCCGTTGAGGTGCTTCATCAGCCCCGCCTTTGCCGCCTTCTTATCGAGCTTGAACGGGATTACGATGTCGGGCTTGAGCAAGCCCGCGAACTGGTTCATCATGACTACCGGATTGCCGCAGAACGGGCAGGACGTTGCCGCCGTATTGGCATCGCCCACTATCTCTCCGCCGCAGGATTTGCATACATAAGAGCGTAACCCCTCAATCTCGCTCTCCTGCCACTCGCTGCCCGCGGAGGTCTCCCATTCCATATTATCCGCCTGTTCGCCCTGAAGCTCGGCGTCATAGCTCTTGAGCGCATCCATTTCAAACTCAGTGTCGCAGAAAGGGCACTTCATCTTCTGGAGCGTGCTGTCAAAAGCTATTGCGCCGCCGCAGCAGGGACATTTATATTCCTGCAAGGTTTGCATTGAAAAACTCCTCTCTTAAAGAACATTAACCGTCAAGCGTCTTTATGTTTTTACCGCCGCAAAAGCCGCATAGAATTTTCGGTACCGACATAAAGAAAAGTCGAACTAACGGTATTTTGTTTTTTGCCGTTTTCAAAAGCTGTTCATTGTATTTGCAGCTACGCAGGTCGGCGATACACACACAAATGCGCGGTTCTTTTGCCAAAGATAAATCTTACAGCCCACCTGCGCAAACGCCGTAAAACCGATATCCTCCGCCGCATTAAACCTCCGCCTTTCGGGACGCCGATTACCACTGCTTTATCAGGCGAGCGGCTTACCGCATTCCGGGCAGAATTTGGGCATAGCCTGACCGGGCGCGGGCGACCAGCCGCAATTCGGGCAGCCGCTAATCGAAGCGGGCTTCAGAGAGCCGCAGTTTGCGCAGAATTTGCCTGTATTCTGTGCGCCGCAGGACGGGCACATCCAAGCTGCCGCTGCCGCCTGCTGCTGAGGCGCGGGGGCGGCTGCATATCCGGCCGAAGTCGCTGCTGCATAACCTGCTGCGGGGGCTGCCGCATATCCGGGGGCGGGATTCGACGGTCTGTCGCCGCCGTATACCGTGCGGTTCATCATGCCGTCGCCGTCCCATGTGCGGTAACGGTTATCACGGCGCAGAAGTATATCCTTGAGCTCGTTCATCTTGCGCTCATACTCGCGGTAGAGATCGGTATACGGGCTGTCGGGGCGGCTTCCGTCGCTTATCTCAAGCTCGATACTGTCAAACCACGGGGAGTTCACGCGGATAACCACATCGAACTCATAGTCGCACTCATAGCGGGGCGGCTGATAGCTCTTTCTGTTTCCGTCGGAATCCTCGAAGAATATCTCTTCCCTGTTTTCTTTTATATTTGTGTCGACCGCAACAACCTGCGAAAGCTTAATGATATCGGGATTGGCGCTGCGCCAATTCGAGCTTCCCGTAACGATAAACGCCTCGGAGACAGTGCTGATATACACTTTTTTGCTTCCGTCGAACATCACATCGGGGTTAAAATCTCTGACGAGTTTCTCGTTTTCCTCGCGGTAAGCAAGCTGACGCTTGATATCCTCGACCGTCGAGCGGCGACGTTCGCTGAAGAACGGAGACAGCTTCGCGGCGCAGTTTTTGCAGAGATTGCCGTCTTCAAGCTTGCGGTTTCCGAGAAGTCCTATTTTCTCGCCGCAGATATCGCAATATTTCTTATCAAATAATCCCATAGTGTTTCCCTCCTGTTATTTTTTCGGTCGCAGTAACGACCCGTTTTGCGCTGTCAGCCTGCAAACCGTATCATAAGAACGATTTCAGCAGCTCAAACAGCTCTTTTTCACCCATGCCGTTATATTTCATCGAAATAACGCTGCCGTCGGGCAGAAGCCGGCCTACGCAAAGCAGACTGTCCGCTTCGTCATACACATTCTCTCCCGCCTCTGTCCCCGGTTGAGGCTGTCAAGCACAGCGTCCTCGGGGATATGTGGCAGCTCGGAGATTTTCGGCGAAGCTTGCTTTTTCGCTAAGCGGCGGTGACACCGCACGCCTGTGGCAACGCCCAATATGAGCGCCGAAAGTAGAATCAAAATTATGAGCAGTGCCTTCATCGGCCATCTTATTTTTTATCGCTATCGTCAAATATATCTCCGCACTCGGGGCAGAACTTCGGAGGATTGGATGGGTCCTCGGGCTCCCAGCCGCACTTATCGCAGCGGTAGAGAGGAGCGCCCTCGGGCTTTTTGGCTCCGCAGTTCTGGCAGAACTTGCCCTTATTGACGGTTCCGCACGAGCAGGTCCAGCCGTTTGCGTCAGCGGGCTTCGGGGAGCCGCACTCGGGGCAGAACTTGCCTGTCGCGGTAGCGCCGCACTGACATTTCCAAGCGCCTGCCGCCGGCTCGGGAGCGGGCTTCTTTCCGCCGCAGTTCGGGCAGAAGTTACCGGACACCATATTGCCGCACGAGCACTTCCAGCGCGCCATATCGGGGCCGTCCGTCGGCTGCTGCGCCGCCTGCTGCTGAGCCTGCTGCTGTTGCTGTTGACCCATGGCGAACAGGTTCTGAGCGTTCATTCCGTTGCCGGCGTTCATCGCCATGCCCATGCCCATAAAGCCGGTCATTGCGCCTGCTTGGTTGCCGGCCGCGGTCTTCATGGCGTCCGCCTGAGCGCCGACAAGGGTTGCCGCCGCCATGGTGGGATCGCGCATGATAGCTGCACGCTGAGCCTGCTTGATGAGCTCCGCATCCTCTTCGGGGAGAGTGACCGAGCCGAGGGCTATTGTGACGACCTTGAGTCCGCGCAGCTCGCTCCACTTTGCGGAGAGGGCGGCGTTCATAGCGGTTTCAAGCTCGGTGTTGTGAGCTACTATCTGATTGGGGCGAAGCTCAAGGTCGGAGAGCTGAGCAAAAGCGGGCTGAAGCGCGCTGATGAACTCTGTCTTGAGCTGATTGTCTATCTCTTCGCGGGTATAATCCTGCTCGACATTGCCGCAGACATTTGTATAGAAGAGCATGGGGTCGTCTATCTTATAGGAATATACGCCCGAGCAGCGGACTGCGACATCGATATCAAGGCCTATCTTCGAATCGACGACACGGAACGGAATCGGGTTCGGAGTGCCGAACTTGTTGTCCATCAATTCCTTGGTGTTGAAATAATAGACACGCTGATCCTTTCCGGTATCGCCGCCGTAGGTGAAACGCTTACCGATGGTCTGGAATGTCTTTTTAATGCTGTCGCCGAGAGAGCCCGAGAATATCGAGGGCTCCGTGGAGGCGTCATATGTAAACTCGCCGGGCTCCGCGCAGAACTCGACTACCTTGCCCTGCTCGACTATCATCATGCACTGTCCGTCCGCAACGGCTATACCCGAGCCGTTTGTGATGATGTTGTCGCTGCCCTTTGTGTTTGACGATCTGCCGCTTACGCGCTTCTGTCCTTTGGTAACAAGAAGCTCCTTCGGCATTGCCTCGCAATAGAAAAATTCCTTCCACTGATCGGCAAGAACACCGCCGACTGCGCCTGCACCAGCTTTAATAAGTCCCATAAATAAAAACTCCTTTGCAATATTATTTTATTATATTATTTTGCGGGGTGGTTCCCCTTTTTGACTGTTTATCCTACCGCTTCGTCAAAGAGCAGCGGCTCGCTCTTCAAAACATAATCGGTTTTTCCGTCGCGTCCGTCATAGGTGAGCACTTTTCTCGCGGCCATGCCGCCCTTTTCGGCCTCTATGGCGGCGGTGGGAACAGTCTCGGCAAGGCTGCCGTCGAACTCATAAACCTCGCCCTTTTTGACCTTCACCGAGAAGAGGATACCGTCCGACTCCATCTCGTTATCGGCTTCGTTATACTTGAGCTTTACGAGCGTGACGATGACTCCGTCAACATTCGAGACAAAGCGTATCCTGTCGTTCGGATAAATCGCGCTCCCGGTCTTAAAAATCTGCACCGGGTCGCCGAGAGCCCTGTATGACGCGGAGCTTGAATCGGTATAGAGCGAGAGCTCAAACGCATCCTTCGTCACATCGTACTCCGTCATAACTTCCTCGGTAGTCTGCATATCCCCGTCGCCGGTCGTCTCATCGGTATCGCCCGTTTTACCGCAGGCAAAAAGGGTGAGGGCGAGGACAAGGACCAGAAGAACCGACAGAATTGCCGAAATACTTTTCTTCATTTTCAAACCTCCGTTCACGGCAGCAAAGTCCACAGGTCGGAAATTGCGTCATATTCATATACCACCCTGTCGAGGTGGTTAAAGCACACATTTATCTCGCGCACGAAGCTGTCTTCGCCGCTTGTGCCGAGGGCATAGATATTGTAGCGGATTCCGTCCTGCTCCATATACTCGCCCGTATCCAAAATCGCCATGCCGGAATCGATATATTCGGCGAAGCCCTTGCTGCATTCGCGCATCTGTTTGACCGCCTCATCCAAGGGTATGTCATACTTCTCGCCGCGCTTTATCTCCGTTCCCGAAAGATTAGACGGAAGCGTCATTTTTTCGGAAGAAGTCGAGGTTATCGCCGCTTCTGCGGTCGTGCCGTCCGATGTTTCGGGGGGCGGTTTTTTGTCCTTAGCGCAGCCTGCCGACAGCATAAGGGCAACCGCCGTCAACAGAACCGCTGCCGTTATCAGCATTCTTTTCACTGCGTGGTCAACCCTCCTTTTCACGGGTTTCTTCTTTTTTGTCCGCCCTGCCGAAGCTCGACGAGGCTGAATAGGGATTCAGATTCTTTTTCGGCTCATCCCGCACACTCGCGCAGTCACCCGCCCAGCTGATGAGCAGAGCGCGCAGCAATATGATAAAAAACCATATTATGAGCAGCGAAGCGAACCACCATATGGAAATTTTAAGGATGAAATGGGCGGCAAGCAATATCCACGCGGGCACCGACCAGCCGAGGTTGAATACGAGGTTCATCAAAAAGCAGAGCATAAAGCCCCCGAAATCGCGTTTTCTCACGGTTTGTCTCCCCTTTCTTCAAATACATCCCAAATACTGCACATATATAATATCAAAAAAAATGTCCAAGCACACTACCCCATCGGAGTAGTTTTGATCGAAGAATGCGAAAAGGCTCGGATATGCAATTTTACCGCACAACAAAAAGCCTGCGGTCGGAAGGGTCGGAGACAAGCTCCATATCGCTCAAATTTTCCTCAAGCACATCGAAGCATGAGGTAGCGACGGTCTTTATCTTCCCGTTTTTTTCCGCTTCGGCTCGCGTTATGCCGAAGAATTTGTCCATATTCATCATATCGTATTCCTGAAGCCCTACGCTGACGAGCTGCTCTGGCTCGATCTCTTTTCCGTTGAACTCGACATTGAGCAGTCTCTTCTCCGAGCGGGAATAGACGACCCTGAGTCCGTGCGAGAGCTGGTAGAACTCCGTTTTTCCGTCGAGCGCCTCGTCGCGCAGAATATACATGAGCACCGAGCGCAGCTGTTCTCCGGTCAGATATATGCGCTCTATTTCATTTTTATACGGGAATATCTCCGCCAAATCCTGAAGCTGGACTATGGGGCCTAACTGCTCGTATCTGATACTGCCCGAGCCGAGCAGCATTATATCCAGACCGAGCGCATCCTTGAAAATATCGCTGAATATGCGCCCTATCTGCGTCTCTTCGTTGCGTTTGCGATGAAAATATTCCTCTTTGAAGCGGGTGACTACCCGACTGTATTTCACATCCGTCTGATTCTTATATTTTTCTATGACCCGCTCTAACTGAAGGTCACGCTCGCAGTTGTCCTCGTTTATCGGAACGAGCTGCCAGGTGTAGCTGTCTATGCAATTGCCGTCGGTATCGACCATGATATCAAAGCGGCCTATCTGCGAGGTGCCGTTCGCCGCCTGAACTATCGGTATCCCGGCGACTACCGCAGGCTCGCTGAGCATTGTGTGGCTGTGGCCGCCGATTATAATATCGACTCCCCAGCGCGGGTCGAGATTCGCGGCAAGCTCCTTGTCCGCCTCAAAGCCGATATGGGTCAGGAGAACCGTAAAGTCTATATCGACGGACTGATAGCTGTTGCATATCTTTCCGACCTCTGCCGCCGCCTCATAGACATCGAGGAACGAGCCGATGAGCTTATCCTGCTTTGTTTGCGAGAGCACCTGCTCGGTAAGAAGTCCGATAAACAGCACCTTCATGCCGTCAATCTCGAGAATCTCGTGGGATTTGAAAAGGCGCGTACCGTTATTTTTCAGATATATATTCGCATTGATTATCGGGAACTTTGCGCAGCGCTCTATAAATAAAAGATGCGCTATGCCGTAATCCACCTCGTGGTTGCCGAGGGTCACGACATCGGGCGCTAAAATATTCATTATTTCAACGGTCGACAGTCCCTTGTACTCGCTGTCTATGAGCGAGCCGCGGAACATATCGCCGGAGATTGAATAGACTACATTTCGCTCCTCGCGGCGCACCTTGCCGACATAGCCCGAGAGCATGGAGACCCCGCCGATAAGCCTGTCATCGACCTCCTTGGCCATAAAGTCGCCGTGCATATCGTTTGAATGAAGGAGCGTAAGCTTTTTCAGATGTTTCATTTTATTGCACACTCACCGAAATATTTCGCCGATTTGATTATAACAAAACAAAAAAGAATACGCACTACCCGAAACGGGTAGTATTGTCAATAGAGCGGATTTATCCACCCGTTTGATATCATGTAGAAAGCGAGATCGACCGACCTTGCGAAGCCTGTTTTTGCGAGCATATTCTTCTTGTGGTACTTCACCGTGTCCTCGCTGATATAGAGCTCGGCGGCAATCTCTTTGTTGGTCATATGCTTGCACATCAGGCGCAGTATCTCCATTTCGCGCTCCGTCAGCGGCGCTTCACCCTGCGGCATTGGGATGGTCTTCGGCTCGGGGAAGCATCCTCCGCCCGACATAACGTCGCGCGCGGTCTGCTCGAACTCAGAGAGGCTACGGCTCTTGTATATGAATGCGTGGGCGCCCGCCTCCTTTGCGCGCGGGGCATAGGATATCTCGTCAAAGGCGGTCATAACTATCACTTTTATATCCGGGAAGGCATCGCGCACCTCTTTTGTTGCGCGAAGTCCCGATGCGCCGCCCTCGGTGCAGACGTCCATAAAGACTATATCCGGCGAGAGCTCTCCGCACATTCTCACTGCATGGTCGGCGCAGGAAATCCCGCCGACAACGCAGAAATCCCCGCTCTCGTTAAACAGGCGTTCAAGGGATTCGCGCATTGATTCGTGGTCATCGACAACCAGCACTTTTGTCACAGGGTTTCACCTCCGGGAATAAAGACTGAAAGGACAAATCGGGGCTTCGTTTCAACTCTCACGCTGCCGTCAAACAGCCCGACTTTTCTTCGTATCGAGCTGAGTCCGCCGCCCTCGACGGGCTCGGACTTAGGCGGAATACCGTTGTCGGTTATCCTCATGGAGAAATTGCCGCCGCTCTGTCCGAGAGATATGTATACCTCCGACGCGAGTCCGTGGCGCACGGAGTTTGTCACCGCCTCGGTTATTATATCCATACCGAGCCACGCAAGGCTCTCCTTTGCGGGCAGGTTTCCGTCTATAATAAGCGTCACGCCTATCTCCTGCATGAGTCGGCAGAGAGTCTCCAATCTGTCGGCGGCGGTAGTCACGGCCTCCCTGCCGCTGAGCTCCTCCGGCAGGTTATAGGCGAATCTGCGAATAAGCTCCTCATCGGGTTCCTCGCCCTCGCGCAGGCTGCGGAAAAGCAGGGCGAGGCGCTGACCCAAAATATCGTGGAAACGGCTGCGGATTCTCAGCATCTCCTCCTCGCGGCAGAGAAAACGAACCTCGGATATCATCTCCTTGAGCTCGAGACCTCTGCTCTGAAGCATGGCGCGCTGGGCGTTTAGCTCATTCGTGAGCATCCACTGCTCGGTAACGTCCGCCGCCGAAAGCTGAACATAGCGTCTGTTTTTAATATATATATCGCATCTTGTGAAGAACCAGACCTTGCCGTCGGGCAGGATAAACACGGTCTTTCCGTCGATAACATTGGAGCTGCAACTGTCCGAGACATCGCCCGAGAGCAGGCGTTCGTAGAACTTCTTTCCGTCCCTGTAAACCTCGCCGCAGAGCACCTGCATGAGCCTCTGCATACGCCCGTTTACAAGCAGTATATTTCCGTCCGGCTCGCAGAAAAGCAGACCCGAATGGAGCTCATCGAGCGCGAGCTTGACAGAATCGCGCGACAGCTCGTTTTTTATATCCCTACGGCACACTCGCATAAGCAGCAGCGCGCGGGCAATCAGCAGAAGCTCCGCCGCGCAGAAGATGACCGCCGCCGCTTTGTACGGCAGGAGGTCTATATACGGCAGGGAGACGGACGAGACGACCGCACAGAGCAGAACATCATAGACTCGGCCGACACAGGCTACGGCTATGCACGACGCGGCAACCGCCGCAAACACGCCGTATCTCATCACCTCATATTCGCTGCCCGCGGGAAGGAACATCCAAGCGTTCAGCTGAGCGCGCGCGACGATAATGAGCATAACCAAGCTCTGAGCCGTGACCGCTGTCTGAGAAATATATGCGGCCGTGCGTTTTCTGTCCCTGAACGCACTGCGCACCACCGTATAGACGAGCGCAGCCGTCTGAAAGCCGACGCAGAAAACAGATATCATACATATGAGCACTCTGGCGGGCTCCGTGAGAGAGTATAAAAACATCAAGGCGCTTTCCCTCCCTTCGGCACGCGCAGACTGATGCCCGCAGTCTCATCGAGGTCCTTTACCGACACTGTGCCGCCGACACCCTCGACTGCCTTTTTCAGTTCGTCGCTCATAAACTCTTCGCCGCCGTCAAAGGATGAGGGGAGCAGCTTCATCTCCGTCATGCCGTCTGTATCGGCAAGACGCTCGAGCAGCGTATTTTCTTCACCCGCGCACGAATCGAGCACGGAATAGAAGAAATCGTACATCACGCTGCCGCAGCGCGGAGACAGCGAGCCTTTTGCGGTGCAGACGGTGCTTATTCTGATATCGGCGTAGGACGCGAACTCGGAGAGCTCGTCGATATAGACGGCCAGCTCCTCCACAGGCATATTCCCGCCCTCCTGCTCCTTGAAGAACAGGCTGCATCTGCGCTTTATGTAGCACATCAGCAGAGTTATTCGGGCGATGTCCCGCTGCTTGTTGTTCGAGCGTTCAAGCCCGTCTATCATATCGTTCATGCGCTCGAGGTGGCGTTCCATCTCGGCGTTTAAAAGCTCCATGAGGCGCACATTTTCCTCCGCCGCGGCGAGCCTGTACTTGCTCTCGCGCTCCGTGACAAGGAGCTTGTTTGCGGAGGTCAGCTTCAAGACGTTTTCGCGTATCTCCTGCTGCATATTGAGTATCTCGGCGATACTCTCCTGCCAAACTATCATGCCGCCCGGTATGCCGTCGGCGTAGAGCAGGGTATCGCCGTGCAGAAGAAGAGGATGCTTTATATCGTCGCGGAGCTTTTCCCAATCCTCGCGCGATATCGGCCGAGCACCGGCAGAGCTGAACTCGGCATTGCCCTCGGAGTCGATTATCTGCATTCTCAGGGGAGAATTGGAAAAGAGCACGGCATATTTTTGATTGACGGGCACAAGTCCCGTTCTCATCGCAAGCTCCGCAAACGCGAGCGCAAAGACGCACGAGACGGTTGTTATATCGCTGTCGCGCGCCACGGGAACGCCTGCGGCATATGCCGCGCAGTAAACGAAAAGAAGAACCTCGCTGAGTATCGGCAGAACGAGCCTCGAACGGTTGAAGCCGCGCATGGCCTTTCGCACCAAAATCGCGGTTGACAAAATCACCGCCGCGACGATAAAGGCAAAAATAAGATAATAGCCGAAGTTATATGTATAGCCTCCGCTGAAGGTTTTTATATCTTCAAACTTAAAAACCCAGCCGTGCAGGTCGTTTGTGAACACCGTCAAAAGCAAAACCGCATAGACGGCAAAGCCCGAGCAGACAAATATCTTGCGTTGCCGAACATTCCCGGAGGAATCGGTCATCAGAGACAGGATAAGCATAAGAAGCGGCAGACCCATCATAAAAACATAATAAGCATACCAGAGATAGCGCCCCATAACGGGGTTCCCGTCCGTCTGATATTTCAAAATACAGACGAGCATCCAGGCTATAACCATACCGCCGAGCGCGCGGACAAGCATTCGGATATCCTTGCGCTGGACTCTGCGCAGGGCAAAGCCCATCCAGATTATCGCCGTCATTATGACAGCCGCGCCCAAAAGCTTATGCTCAAACGATTCCGCAGAGGAATACAGACGGCTTCTGAACACTCCGCGTTTGAAAACGCTGATAAAATTCTCCGTCTGCCTCGCAAATTCTACGGCATCACCTACCCTTTCGGCGCGCCCGTATTCGGACAGAGACGGATAGTTTTCGCCCTGAGCTTTGTCGGCGCGGAAGCCCGCCGCGGCGATCGCATCCCCGGCATTCTGCGAAAACTTCATCTCATAGCCCGACAAGATGCCGACTCCGTAGAGCAAAGTGCCCTCGGAGGGGATTATTATTTCGATATTTTTTCCCTCGCGCTTCATAAGCGCGGCCTGGTAATCCCAGCAGATATTGATGGGGGCGTCGATTTTGCCGTAGCTCAGCCTTCCGCTTTTGTTAAGCTTATGCAGCAGGCCGACCGCCTCGCCGGACATATAATTCTTCTCAAGCCCGTAGGAAACGGCGGCAAAAAGCATCCGCTCATACCGAGACGTAAAGCCCACGGGACAGGATATATTTTCGAGATCGCGCCAGCCTTTTATCTCCCCGTCAAAGCGCGAGCGGTCAACGGCGATAACGGCGGCGGTGGCAAAATGCTCGTACCAAATTCCGCCCGTCCCCGCGTCTTTCGAGGCGCGTGCCTGAACGTCAAAGAGGGCGAACGCCTTATCCTCTCCGTCAACGGACGAGAGCAGAGATGAGAGACCTTTGCCGTCGCGGAGGGTGCAGTCGGGCGCGATGCCGCGGAGCAGGTCAATATAGGCGGGGTCCGTATCGCGGACAAACACAGTCTTTTCGTCCGACTTTATATTACAGCCCGAAAAGCAAAAAACGGCGGCAAAAAGCAGGAGCACAGCGACACCGAGTCTGCCCTTGCGCATCCGCCTCACCTCCGTCCGTGCGCCGCAGCGCAAAATTTCCGATACAGTATACCGAATTTATTATATTATACTCAACCGTTAATTTCAACAAAAAGCGCTCTGTTTTTGCCATAGTTTGCACAAAAAGGTCAATTTACGGGTGGAGTGTTGAAATAAATCGCCGGCGCGGAAAATTATCTTGATTTTCGGAATGATATCGTGTATAATATTTGCGTTCAGAATACCCGCCGGTGTGATGGAATTGGCAGACGTGCCGGACTCAAAATCTACTTCGCCGTTTCATACCACCGTTCCGTAAACCCTTGATTTTACAAGGCTTTTTGAAAACTGAATATGTAACTTGCTTTTAATGTCCCTCCACGATGTCCCTCCGATTTCTCGGACAGGACATCGGGAGACGACTTAAAAATATAAATGCCGGTGTGTCGGAATTGGCAGACGAGACAGACTCAAAATCTGTTATCCGCAAGGGTGTGTGGGTTCGAGTCCCACCACCGGCACCAGACCTTAACAGCTTGTAAACCCTTGATTTATCAGGGTTTGCGGGCTTTTCTTTATGCTCTGCTCCGTTATGTAACGCCCCTCCAGCAACAGCAAATGCACTGTTTTATGGCTCATTTTTAGGAGGGACATTGGAGGGACATGAGCGTTATTTGGAGGGATATACACCCAAAATCGCATTGGCAGACGCAACCTTTGAACTGAAATTCAGGTGCGTATAAATGTTTGATGTGGTCGAAATGTCGCTGTGTCCTAACCATTCTTGAATCTCTTTCAGGCTGACACCGTTTGCATACAACAGACTTGCGCAGCTATGCCGGAGATCGTGAAAGCGAATTTTCCGCATACCATTCTTTTCAAGCACCAGCGGGAAATGCTGGGTGATATAGCCGGGTTTTACAAGCTCTCCGATCTCGTTGACATAGATATAATCGGTGTATTGCCGACAATACGACCTGCCGCACAGCTTTCGGTTTAGCTCCTGCTCCGCTTTCAGGCGGTACAACAGTTCCTCAAATGACGGTACAAGTGGCAGGCTGCGATAGCTGGCCTTTGTCTTTGTACGATCCTTTTGGATAATTTTGCTCTTGCCGTCGATAGTCGCCTGCGTTACTGTGTGCCGTATGGTGATCGTTTTCTTCTTGAAGTCAATCGCATCCCATTTCAAGCCTACGGCCTCGCTGCGGCGCAGTCCGTAAAACGCGCCGAGAATCACGCCAAGCTCTATGGGGTCGCCCTTTACCACCTCAAAAAGACGGTTTAGCTCATCTTCCTCATACGCGCTGCCGACAAACTTTTCTTTTTTCGGCCGTTCAATGCGATCGGCCGGATTCGTGTCAATCAAACCGAGTTTGAAAGCGTGCTGCAACGCCTTTCGGATATTTGCGTGGCGGTGTATGACCGTGTTTGCGGAAACGCCCCGCACCGTCAGTTCATAGGTGTAATAGTCCTGAATGTGCTTTGGCTTTATCTCCCGTAAGAGCAGACCGGGGTGGTGTTCCTCAAAGTATGGGATAATTTTGCTCTTGATTCCCATAGAATACGCACCGTAGGTCGTTTCCTCCACATTCTTTTTTATCATTTCCAACCAGTCGAGCAGAAATGTTGTAAAGAGAATGGAATCGGTGGAAACCTTGCCTGTACTGCGTTCTAACGCTCTTGCCTCCAACTCTGCTTCTTTGGCTGAACGGGCTTCTATAAGCATTTTTTCGGCACGCTTCTTATTTCCCTTGACAGGGAGCCCCGTGGATTTTGACGGCGTGTGCCGTTTACCGTATTCATCCACATAGTTGAGCACGATATGATAGTACCCGTTTTTCTCTCGCAGATGTCCTGCTACCATAATAAAACCTCCTTTGAGTGGTGCAGCGTAGATTCATCTGCCATTGACACTATCATTATAGCAATCCGAATCTCATAGGCCAAATGTGCAAATGAGGTTTCACGCATTAGATTTTTCTATCAATTCCAAGTATTCCAGAATGTTGAGCTTCGGGATTCGATAGCGGCGGCCGACAATGAAACTTCTAATTTCCCCAGACCGCAAAAGCCTGTAAGCGGTTTTGTCGCAAATACCGCCGAGCATTTCACGCATCTGCTCAACATTGACTACATCGGGATAATCGGCAAATAGCAGTTTGTAGGCTGTTTGTGATTCCATAGGCAGCCTCCTATCTGTTTTTCGGGATAATCTCGTAGTCGTACCCTGTACGCTGATTACAGTAGGTACAGGTGTCTTTTTCGGTTTGCTGCGGGTCGATCCGGCGTAAAGAATAAGCGCCCGAACCGTAGAAATTGTCGGCACAAGCGCTGCAAAGACAAAGAATTAACTTTTTCGGTATGCTCTCAATCAGACCGATACTGACGGCAAGAGCATGATTGATACCGCGGATATGCTTATCGGACAGATGACCGATAAAGTCACCCAAACGGCGTTTATCAACGGTTCGCAGTTGTTCAAGCAAAACAATAGAGGGCAGTTCTAAACCGTCCTCTGCGTTGATGTAGTAATGGGTAGGCAACTTCGGCTTTGCGTCCGTTTTGCTTGTGACAGAAGCAATGATAACGGTGGGACTGTGCTTGTTTCCGACATTGTTTTGGATAATGACAACGGGACGATAACCCTCTTGTTCCGAGCCGATCCCTTGTCCCAAGTCAGCGTAATACATATCACCTCGTAGATATGTTTGATTCATAATGTTTGACCTCCTTTGAATTTAAGGCGAATATTCGCCTATGTAGGAAATCAAACAGCGGCACAGAATTAAGGTCAGGAAGATACAAACATTCTCCGTTTCAGCAGACCCGTCCCGCCGTATGATTTCATATTTCAAAAACGATCCTATTTGTCCTCGACACCCCGGATCGTTATGGGAAGTCATCAAACGGCTGGCGGCTCACCAGCTCCACGGGAATCTCACCCCCGGTAGGTTCTCTATCGGCTGCTCTCATTGCCTGCGACGGCTCACACACGAAAAATGCTGCTCGCTCGGACTGTGACTGAACAGGAGTATCATTAGCCCTATTGCTTATCATCGCCATACCGGGAGCCTCCCGATACTTATAGCCGGCTGTTTATCGCTCCTTGCCGGAAATCAGAAAGCCAAAGACCGTATAATCAAAATAGGTGTAATCTCGTTGCTTCTGTTTTCCGCAAATCGTGGCGCAGCCGCTAATGTGGCTTATGCTCATCACAATAGCAATAGGAATGTGTTTGATGAATGGGTATTCAGTTGTAAAAGAGCAAACCCATTCACCGCACAAAACGGAAAACAGGCAGAGAGTTTTCGTACCTCTCCACCTGTTTCCTCACTTAAAGCCTAAAACACAGGGACTATTTCAAAATTTTTTTCAAATTATTCAGAGCGGCATAAATCGAATCCTGCACCGTCTGATATTTGCATCCCTCCATTTCTGCAATTTGGGAGTATGTAAGTCCATTGAAATAATACAGTATGAGCCTGCGCCGTTGTGTTTCGGGCAGTTTGTTTATAGCGTTGTGCAACGCCTCATACCGCATATTGCGAAGAACCGCATCCTCAACCGATTCCGGGAGAACAAACGCCCGGTCATATAGAGTAGCTTCGGTAAGCTCTGAATGCTCGTAATGCCGATCCACTTCATTAAGAAATGAAAGATCGTCCAGTTCAAAGCAATTCAGAAGCTCAAACAGTTCTTTATTTATCAGCAATTCCCGCAGTACACCTTGTCCGTCCCGAAAGGAAAGATAATGCTTGTCCTGCCGTTTGGAAAGTGTATAGGGGTTGTCTTTGTCTTTTCTGCGTTTTGGACGCTTCTCGTCCATAGTCGTTTCCTCCGATCAATCTGAAATTTGAGAAATTCAGATTGACGGAGGCGGTGAACGGCAACGTGGTAACGGGGTTTTGCTATATACAAAAACGCACCTGCATAACGGCAAAAATCGCCGTAACACAAGTGCATTATAGTTTATGTCATATAAAATATGGTCTGTGGGTTCAGGGTAAGAGCCATAATATCCCGATGCAAAATTTAGACTTTTTTTGACCGTGTACCATCGGGGCATAGGCGGTCTAAGTCATACAATTATACTCGCTGCTCATAATCAGCAGCGAAGCGTTGGCGGCAGTCCAGCGCATAAAAAACCTCCAAACCAAAACGCTGAATTGGAGGGATAGGCATAACTACACACCCCGGCAAAACCTCGTTTTTTTATTTGTCGGGGCTGTTATTCTATTCAGTTCAATAATTTACGAACTGCCCGTTCATTTATAATTGAATTACCATGCCATTATCAACATGACATAATTAGGTACAATTATATGTGGAGGTGAACCGACAGTGCATAAAGAACCTGAAACGCTTGGAGAAATCCTTAAAACTGCTCGTATGCGTGCCGATATTACAATGGAAACGCTGGCGGAAAGAGTTGATATTACCGAGCGATACTTATATCGGATTGAGAACGAGGGAAAGAAACCCAGTTTTGATGTCCTCTATAAACTCATCCGGGAACTTGCAATACCAGCGGATTCGATTTTCTATCCCGAAAAGCCGTCCAAAGATTCCGAAATAGAAAAATCTTGTCCGTATGCTTTACGGCTGTAATGAGCGTTCAATGGAAATTATCAAAGCAACCGTAAAAGCCACATTGGAAAGTCAACCAAAAGAACAATCATAAAGCTGCTTTTCAAAAAACAGAGCCGATGATCTGCGAGGTATCTCACAGGTCATCGGCTCTGCGTCTATGCGTCCGGCTCTTTGATGACAACTATATTCAAATTTTCAACTTCGATCAAACTTTCCTGCTTGCATTTCGGACAGTAGAGAGGAAAATTCTTTAATACTGTGTCCTCTCTGATTTTGTCACGCGTTTTACTACCGCAGGTTGGGCATAAAATCCAATGCTCATTTCTCATTGCATCACCGCCTTTTCATACAATCATTTTTACATCATCACACAAAATCATTTCTGACATCCGCAATAATATCTCCATTTTTGATTTTCCATAGCCCATATAGCGATGTAAGAAACATAATAAGGAACATAGCCAATGAAGATATTACAAATGCTCCAAGCGGAAATACAAAATCAATTACCGCACCGACTACAATGCTTTTATATATCAGATAGCATAACGGCAAAGAAGAAATGCCGCCGATTAAGATCGCAAGCAAACCATTCCGCAGGTTTTCGATGCAGAGCATAGCAAACAGCTTATTTACCGTCATTCCTACCGAACGCAATACCGCAAATTCACGCTTACGCATATTGAGGCTCGTAGTTATGACATTGAAAACATTTGCACAGGATATTACGGTCAAGAGAATTAAAAAGGAAGTTGAAAACAGCTTTATCATTGCGGCAAAGTTTCTCTGCGATTCATAGCTTTCAGCAGAACTGAATATTGACACATCTTCGGCAAGACCAACGCTCGTTAAATAATCCGTTGTGTTTTTTTGAATGTTCGCATAGTTTGGGGATTGTATCATTATTTCCTTGCTTGTGATTTCTGCATTAAACTCAGGCATACGGCTTTCGGGAATCAAAATACTGATGCCTCCGTAATTCGGTCTGAATTCAAGCGGAAAGTCATAGTTGCCAACCGTAAAATTAACGCTGAAAAAGGTATCGTAATAATTCTCATAATCAAAGCGGTCATTTGGATTTGCGTTAATATCTTGGCTGAGCCGTTCACTCGCTGCTTCACTCATATAACGCACATCGGCGTGATAGCTTCCGTCTTTCAAGATAGGAAAACTCGTGCTTTTACTATCCTCGTCGATTTCATCATAAAAGGCACTCGCATAAACGGAATTATCATTTTTAAGTCCATTTTGCGAAAGGAACTCGGAATAGCGTTCATTTGAAATAATGAATATATAAAACGGAGCTTTATATAATTCGGAGCTTTCTTTAAGTGTAGCCCAATCCGAGCCTCGGTAGCTGTCAGTTATCCATTCCGAATCAAGTAAAACACTATGGAAATGTGAGGGACTTTCCGCAAACCAACCGACTTCATCAATGCCGTCCTGCGATTTTACAAAGCTGTATAGCTCATCAAATTCTTTCGTGCCAAACTCCATAGAATAGTTCATACGCAGATCGTAGCCTATGTTCTTCCGTTCTGCTTCTACAAATGAGAGCATATACAGGCTGAACGCATTTGCAGACACAAAAAGAAAGATACTGATTGCAAGCGAAAATGTTATTGCACGAAACGCTTTCTTTTCTCGTTTTATAGTACGCTTTGCAAGCAAATTTTCAGCAGAAGAAGTAAAGTTACTGCACTTTACTTTCATCACGCCTTTTTCACCTTTCAGATTGCCTATTATCGAAATTTTAGAAGCAGCGCGAGCAGGAACACCGGCGGATAGTAACACCAACAGATAACCGAAAATTGCTGTCATCATAAGCAGCCATCCGTTTATATGCAGCCGCATACCAATGTTCACATAGAGTACTTTCCCCATATATGCTCCGAAAATATCAAGCAACGCCCAAGAAGTCAAAAGACCGAGGACTATACCGATCGGTATCGCAACCGTCCCAAGTAAAAGAGCTTCGGAATATACAATCGTGCGAATATCTTTTTGGGTTGCACCAATCGAGGATAAAAGTCCGAGTTCTTTCGTCCTTTCGGAAACGGATATAGCAAAGGCATTGTATATCAAAGAAATTGCACCCACAGCGATGATAAGAAGCAAAGCGGCGGCAATCCCCATTATTAGGCTCTTAATACTCTCGCTTTGTGAAATCCCGAGATAGGAAAGCAATTCCGTGTGATACGAATATTCTGTTGTTTCACTTAAATATCGGCTTGCAAATTCGTACACCTCGTCTGGATTTTTAAGTGTAATGCGGAATACATCATTTTCGTCAATGGAGATCATTTGGGTGGATAAAACGCCCTCTGCCGCTTCAAGGTCTGCTATTTGTTCTGCGGTGGTGTTATACACGGCAATATGCCAATTTCCGTCCTTTTCGATAATGGAATCTATCGCAGAATCGAGCATAGAATTTAACAGCGTAAAAATCGTACACACCATGAGGACGGACAATACAATTCCCATAAGTGTTATCAGCGTTCGCCCTTTATTTTTCCGCAAGCTCCTTGTTGCAAGTTTAATACAAACACCCATAGTTATCCCTCCGAGAGCTTACCGTCCTTGATGATAAGCATACGGTCTGCCAACTTTGCAAGCTCCAAATTGTGCGTAATCATAATGAGCGTTTGACCGTATTGTTTATTTGCACTCCCCAGAAGCTCCATTACCTCTGCTGCACTTTTGCTGTCAAGATTTCCTGTCGGTTCGTCGGCAAGCATAAGCGCAGGATTTGTAAATAAAACTCTGCCTATGGCACAGCGTTGTTGCTGACCGCCTGAAAGCTGGCTCGGCAGATGACTTCTTCGCTCTTTCATTCCAAGCGTATCCAGCAATCGGTCAAGCGTTTCTTTGTCGGTTTTCTTTTTATCAAGGCGGCAAGGGAGCGTTATGTTTTCCTCAACCGTCAAAGTGGGAACGAGATTATAAAACTGATAGATTAAGCCCGCCTTTCGTCTGCGATAATAGGCAAGCTCCTTTTCGCTCTTGGCATATATATCCTCACCATCTACATACACCTTGCCGGAGGTGGGGCGGTCAATACCGGCAAGGATATGTAACAAGGTCGATTTTCCCGATCCCGACGGACCGATGATAGAAACAAATTCGCCTTTTTCTACGGTAAAAGATACATTGTCAAGTGCTTTAACCTCTGCCTCTCCCGCTTGATATGTTTTGCATAGATTACAAACATTCAGTATCGGCATATAAATCATTCCTTTGTAAGGCTTTCTTGTATTTTAGCTTCTGCTTCATCAAGATTGGCAAAGCTGGTAATTGCACCGTCAAACAGATCAGCATTGAAACGAATAGCTCCGTCGGACAAGATAACAGCAAAATGATCTTCTCCGAACATAGAATATTCGCAAATATCGTCATAGTAAAAAGTTTTTCCGTTGATTTCCGCACAGCTCTGTTCTGTTACTTCTTTCAAAAGGAAAATGCCCTCTGTTCCATTCTCCAAATGCGAGATTACAACAGACGAGTCATTTGCAGAAGCGTTATCCACACATTTCGGCAGCAAAACCGTTACCGTGCTGTCTGCTTTTGCATTTCCCGAAATAACCTTTGTGATTTTTATGGTAGCAAGTGCTTTTTGAGCAATTTCACCTTTGCCGTAGTCGATTTGAATATTGCGTACTGTTTCTATTGTACCTCGTACAATCGTATCGCTGTAACTGTTAAAGATTTCTTCCGAGGTCAATGGGGCGGGCAAGATTGTTGTTTTTTCAAATTCGTCAATGTAGGTAACCTTAATTCCTTTGGATCGCTCCAATTCAAAATCACCTTTGGAAGAACAGCCTGTAAAAATAAGGGTAGCTGCGATCAGCAAGAGCGAAAGTGTAAAAATGGTCTTTTTCATAAGTTTTGCATCCTTTCATAATTTGTTTTAGGCTTTCATGCCTTACTTATATAAACACAAAAGGCGAAATATCGGATGCAAAAAAGCAGGCATTTTTCAAAAGAAAACTGCCTGCTTTGCGGTGCTGATTTTATATTGTTAATCAGTTACTATTTTTTCAAAATAGTAAAATTGCCCATCGCCCTGCAAAATGATAACCTCGTCACTATATGGATATATCTTGGCTCCGATGATACTGTCTTTGTCGATCACGCTATCTGTCTGTATAATGTCCGTTTCGGTTAAAATTCCCGTAAATAAATCCGGGTTCTGTTTTAAGTCCGAAATATTGTTAAGTCCGTATTTGTCAATAACCAAGCGATTTGAAAAATAACCGTATTGCTCATTTTCGTATGAAATAGTGATTGAATAAAACACATCTTGCGCTATATGTTCCGGTTCTTTATTGAGAACAAATACAGCAGTAATGCTTAAACTGATAACCAAAACAAAAGTGGCAGCTAACGCACTTATCTTTCTAAAAGACCATACAGCAGCCGTTTTGTGCTTGTTTTGATTTGTGCCGAGCATTGCATAAACCTTTTCGTCAAGAGAAGTAAGGTCGTGCTTTTCTTCTGATTCAGACGAAATATTATCAGCCTGTGTTTCGATATACTGTTTCATTGCTTCTTTGATTTTTTTATCGTTCATATCCATCCTCCTTTAATCGAGCTTTCAGCAGCTTTTTTCCACGAGTGAGCTGTGATTTTACGGTGCCGTGTTTTCTGTTCAGAAAATCCGAAATCTGCGATGTGGATAATTCGTAATACAAATGGAGGATTAGCACATCCCGATATTCGGCAGGCATACTTTTTATATTCTGATAGATGATTTTGCAGCTTTCGTCTATAATAACACTTTCAGCAATGTTTTCATCACTTGCAAATTCATACTCAATGTCTGACAAGGAGACCGTTTGAATATGTCTGTCCCGTATCATATTAAACGACATATGTTTTACCGCCATTGTCACATAATATATACAATCTTTGCTGTCAACATCTTTTATCGCATCTAAATTTCGCATAATCGGGGGGATTGTATTATGTACTGCGTCCTCTGCATCCTGCGGATTTTTTAATATTTTCAATGCGACTGCATACATTGTGTTTTTATGCTTTTCATAAATGGCGGTCATTTTTTCAATTTCTTTACTCATACGACCTCCTAAATTATAAGACACTCTCTCAATAATCTATAACACGAAAAAAAGAATTTCGGATGCATTTTAGATAGTAGATTGAAAATTTATTTTTTCACTGTTTTTAATTCCTCAATAGCGTTCCTTTACTGCCGTATCGTATATTTTAACACATAAAAGTTAAGAAATATAGTCTGCGTTTTGTTTCCTGATAATTATGTACCAACCGCCCCAAAAAAGGCGGTTGATTTTTTAATACGCAGGCACTCCGTAACCGAGGAATTCATAATGCCCTACGGCATAATGATTTTCCCGGCAGGAATCCCCGGAATTGCCCTCTATGGTATAAATAATTCCGTCCTCAACTCGTTCGACAATTCCTACATGGTCGGATAGCCCGTCCTGCGGACCGGACGAACCCTTGTTGTTCCAATCGAAAAAGATAATCATACCCGGCGACGGCGTGGCGCTGTTGTCAATCCATTGACCTCTATCCTTAAACCATTGCACGCCGTTTGTGCAGCCTGCAAATTTCGGGATAATACCACTATCAATATACCCGCACTCATTCGCCGCCCACGAAACAAAACAGGCGCACCATTCCACACGGCTGTCAAAGCCATACCAACTCCAATACGGCTGACCGCCCACATTGCCAATCTGCGAGAGAGCAACGGAAACAATTTGTCCGTCCTCGGTGTAAATGCCATAAAGAACCGCGCTCCACATACTGCGGTTTTCTTCGGCAAGAAGTTCCGCAAGCTGCTTGCGCTGATCTGCATTGAATCCGAATTTATCTGCCATTTCTCCGGCGGTCTTATGAGCCACCGATATATACAGATAAGTCCGTGTGACCGTCGTTTTCGTTTCAACAATATTGCCGTGACCGTCATCCGTTTCGGTGATAATTTCCTCGGTCTTTGTTTCGGTTCGTGAGGATATGGTATTCATCTGCCAGAATATATCTTTTAGAATCGCTTTTTTTGAAGCGTCCATAGTGGCGACATCCTGCGGATTATTCGGATCGGTAGTAGTCTTAACCGCATAAACAGCCAAAACCTCCGGCCAGACGGCACGGGAGCCGGACATTTCCAAAACATCATAGGAGATATTCGTTTTGGTGGTGTCAAGCTGCGTTTGGTAATCGGTGTTGATTTCCTGTACCACGCTTTGCATTGTCATACTGCTTCCCGAATCCTCGCCCGAAAAAAAGATACCGAAACACGAGCCGACAATCAAGGCAATCAGGCATACCACAATGATAATCACAACGGCAACCCAACCGCCGGCGGCGATAGCGGAAATCAAGGCCTTTGTTCCGGCTATAATCGCCTTGACCGCCGCAACCGTGGCTTTGGCTGCCGCCTTTATCGTGGCAACGGTCGCTTTGGCGGTGGCTTTCGCCGCCTGTGCTGCCGTCCTTGCCGCTTTAGCCGAAGCCTGTGCGGTTTTTTGAGCGACTTTCGCTGCCTGTTCACTCGTTTTAATCGCAGTTCGGGCGGTCTGTTCGGCAGTCTTAACCGTTTTCTGTGCGGTCTTAACTGAACCCTTTGCCGTTTTAATTGTAGATTTACCCGTGGATTTTGCCGTCTGCTTGATCGTTTTTTCGCCACGCTCCAGCGTCTTAATGGATTTTTGAGCCTGCCGCTGCCGAAAATGCTCTTTTGCTTTGGAGATATTGTTTTTGGTAGATTGAACCCCACGGCGGCCTTGTTTGTCAAACTGCCGAACAGCCTCACGGGTGACGGTATCAGCACAGCCGGAAATACGGTCTGCGGCATATTCTTCGGCTGAACCCTCTGCAGAATAAACGCCGTGCTCCGCTTTGTCCTTTGTGCGGATATAGGCATCTTTCATCCGCTCTGCGGCAACCGCCGATTTATCAATCGTTTTTACTGTTCCTTTGACAACATTTTTTGTTTTGATGTCCGGCATAGCGTCACCTCCGATCCGAGCCGGGATAATTCTTTCCGTAAAGCAGCGTGAAACGCTTTGCTTCGGATATTGCCGCCTGCGGCCTGCCATTTAGCTTCAAAGACAAACCGGGCGGCAAGCTGACGGACAGAATAATTTTTGATAAAAGTCCTCCAAGTGCTTTCGTCCCATTCTTCAAGTTGCCGCCATAAATCCGGGAAATACCGATATAGCTTCCGCAGTTCTTCTAAACTTTGGAGCGGGCAGCACCAGCAGGAAACACGGCTGAAAATACGATATAAACCGCCCCAATCAAAACCTCTTGCATAGCAATAATCAAGGCAGTCCTTTTCGGACATTCCCCATTCCACAAGAGGATAGCAGGCGGTTTTTATGCGTTTGATTTCGTCTGCGGCGATACCCACATACTCCACAATTTCATATTGTTCTTTCAGATCACGGAGATAAGCGGCAATGACACGGGTTTTGAGAATACCCGTACACCAGCGATTGCGGGGGCCTGCCCAACTCATACCTCGGTACTTTGAAAGAGCAGGATTTTTTCTTTTCGGGGTGTAATCGTAAAAATAGTATTCAAAATCGTGTTCCGCTTTCAGACGGATAATCGGTCTGCCGATATACGCCTCCAAACGGTTCAGATGTTCATACATCTGCGGGAATTCAAGCCCGGTATCACAGAAGATAATCAGATCAACCGGGCGCTGTTCTTCCAACAATCTCAAAAGCATAGCCGTCGAATCCTTGCCGCCCGAAAGTGAAACAACATATTTTTTAGGCTTCATCGCCGTCCACCTCCACGGCGGGAGGAATAACCTGTTTTGCAACAACGACCATTCTGCCGTTTTGCCGGCTGTATTCGCAGGTGGAAAGCGTAATCAGCTTATCGCCGTATTCGGCGCTCACTCCCGTATCATAAAAAGAAAGCTCCTTGCATTTGGAAACATAGGCGTTGAAATCCCCTGCGGAATCCGCACGGGTGAAATGATAATACTTAAAGCCTTGTTCGGAATAGGCGGCGGTTTTGAATACCGCAATAATCTCATATTCGCCAAACCCGGACAGCGTATCAAAGCGGATCGTTTTGTGTTCTCTGTAAAAATCCTCGCTTGCATATTTGCAGAGGTCAGAGAACATAGCGCCGTTTTTCATGTGATGACCGTATAGAACACAATTATCCGAAATGCCGAGAGCGCAGTTTTCCTGCACATAAGGAACGCCGTAATCGCTGTATTCCTTTTCAAAGTTGTGTTTCAGGTAGTAGTTCGGGTTGTCAATCGTCTGCATAACGGGATAGTCGATGTTTGTCCTCTCTATCGAAATCCAGCCCACAAAATCGCTGTTCTGTTCATACACCACAGCGTACTTTTCAAAAGCGGTTTGTTCAGGCTGCGGAGGTTCAGATTCCTGCGGCTCGTCGGCGGACGGCGTTTCGGCCTCCACAAGCGCGGCGATCTTGTCAAAGGCTTCGGCGCTCTGCTTTTCGTCTGCATACTGCCGCCAGAGCATAACGCCGGAGAAAAGGAAAAGGGCGGAAAAAAATGCCGCCCCGATCATCAGATATTTGCTTTTCATATTCGATTGTCCTCCTGTCAGTTTGATGTGTTCCCGCCGAAAACACCCTCGCCGGGTTTCGTCGTCATAAGCTGATATAATTTTGTATCTCTTGGAAAGCGGTTGATAAAGGGTACAAGCGCCGAGCCGTATTTGATAAGTCCGCAGCCTGCGTCGGCATTGGTAACATAGCTCATCTGCTCGTCGGAGATATTGAGCAGCTTCGAGAGCTTGGCACGGTCGGAATACGCCTGATTGAGCATAACCACAAATTCCGAGTTGGAAAGCATGGTGCTCGCCTGTACGGAATCGAGCAGATATTCCACATTCTGCGTAATGGCCGTGGGATAACCGTTTCTCTTTCTGAACTGCCTCCATGCGGAGTTAAAGAAAATACCGCTTTGCTCGTTCTCAAAGACCACATGAAATTCGTCGATAAAAATATGGGTGCGCTTGCCCTTTTTCCAGTTGATGGTAACGCGATTCAGAATGGTATCGGTAATAACCAAAAGTCCCGTGGGCTTTAACTGCGCACCCAAGCTGTGAATATCAAAGACAACAATGCGGTTGTCGAGATCGACGGTACTTTCATGTCCGAAAATATCCAGCGAACCCGTGGTGAACAGTTCCAGCGACAGGGCGATTTCCTTTGCTTTTTCTTTGGGCTGTTCCAACAGTTTGTTTCGCAGGTTGCAGAGAGTAGCGGTCGTGCCGTTTGCCTCTGCCTCCTGATACACAAGGGCGGTGCAGCGGTCGATAATGGATTTCTGCTGCGGGCCAACGCCTGTTTTATCAATCTGCTCTACAAGGGACATGATAAACTGCGATTTCTCCACAATGGGATTGTTCTCGCCGTAGCCGTCTACCATATACATTGCGTTCAAGCGATCCTTGCCGCCTGCCGCCATATGAATAACGGTTGCCGTTTCCTCGCCCAAAGCCGCCGCCAGTGCGCCGAACTCGTTTTCAGGGTCGCAGATCAGCACATCGTCCTCGGTGTTGAGAATCAGAAAAGCGATAAGCTCTTTTGCGGAAAAGGATTTGCCCGAACCGGGAACGCCCAGCAGGAAAGCAGACTGATTGAGAAGATTTGCTTTGTTGCACATAATGAGATTGTGAGAGATGGCGTTTTCTCCGAAATAAATACCGCCCTTGTCCTGCACCTCCTGTACCTTGAACGGCATAAACACCGCAAGGCTTTCGGTAGTGAGAGTACGAAACGCATTGATTTTTCTTGTACCGATAGGGAGAACCGTATTCAAGCCGTCGAACTGCTGGAACTTCAAAACGGCAAGCTGGCACATATGCTTTCTTGCAACGGACAGCACCGTTTCGGTGTCGCTGTCAAGCTGTTTCTTATCGTCTGCGGTAATTACCATCGTAATCACCGCAAACATCATGCGCTGATCCCTCGTTGTCAGGTCGTCCAAAAATTCCTTTGTTTCTTTTCTTTGCAATTCCATATCATAAGGCACGACCGCAGAAAAATTATTGTTGGCGTTCTGCCTGCGCTGCCAGTTGGTGATGTTCGTGTCAACGCCGAGCAGACGGTTTTCCACCTCCCGCACCGCCTCGTCGGTGGGAACGGGGACAACATCAATCGACAGCATCATATTGCGGTTAAAGTCGGTGAGCTCCGTTACCATGCTGTCCTTGATATAGCTGGCGTAGTCTTTCAGAAAAAGAACCCGGCAATATTTCTCGCCGAGCTTCAGATAATCGCTATTCTTTTCAATGGAATCGGGGCAGATATAATCTTTGAAATCGTGCCCCTTTTTCATCATATCCTGCGGGTCGAAATGAAACGCCGCTTCCTCTCCCTGACGGTAGAAGTCGTGGAGGACGCGCAGCTTTTCCCCGGCGTCCAGTTCGCTGCATTTTGAGCCGAGGGCGGCAAAGTGGGAGATCAGATCAGCGCCAACACGGGAAAAGTAAGTGCGGGCTTCCTCAATATCTTTTTTGGCAACGGAGATCGTAATATATTTCTCCTGCATAATGCCGTTTGCGCCCGTGACCTTGTCAAGCAGCATTTGATTGTATTCCCTGCGGTACACATCGCGGGAATCGCCCCGCATAGGCATTAAAATAGACTGCTCGAAATTTGCCTTGTTCAGCCTACGGTTATTGATTGTAATTTTCGTAGTCGCCCCGGAATCCAGACTGTTGAGCAGTTCAGAGTAGGCAAGAAACATAGATTCCTTGTCCTCACGGCTCGCCACAAGGTAGTTTATATCGGTGAATTTATAGGTCTTGGAAAAGCGGCTGCCCACCTGAAAGATACCGTCTTTCCAGATACGCTGAATGGGGATAACATCCTGCACCTTGCGTGGGACGGAATATCGCTCCTTGTCCTGTTTCAGCAGGTTTTTTAAGGTCTTAATCATGCTTTACCTCCTGTATCAATTTTGTCTTTGAGCGCTTCATAGTAGAAATTCGAGGATTCAAAACGAATCTCTTTCGGCTCTAAAAACTCCGAGCGAATCCACGCCCAGATGAATTTCTCTGCGGTCATGCCGTGGTAGGTGATAAATCCCATAGCCGCAAAGGGCGCGGCGCCGAGAACACACATCCACGACACCGTTTCCGTCCCGACATACGGCTTTAAGAGAAAATACAGTCCCACGGCAACAACGACCGCCAGCAAAGAAAAAACGAACTGCCGCATAGACAGTCCGAAAAACATGGATTCCGTATAGTTTCGGATTTCACGGTTGATCTTAACTTCCAAAATATCGCCTCCTTATCGTTCCTGTTCGTCTTTGGCTTTGGGCTTCGGCTGCAATTCACGGGGCGTTCTGCCGTCAAGGGGCTTTATAAAATCAATCTGCCCGGCGGCGTAGATGGCGTTACTGTTTAACTGCCTCTGCCACGCCTTATTGGACGGCGACCAGCGGAAACCCCAGCCTTTTAATTTGCTGCGCTGTTCTTCGCTGGGCTTTTCATCAAAAAGTAGCTGCAAGCGGTTTTCCTCCGTGTTGGCAACAGCTTCGCCGCCCTCAAACTGCCAGCCGACAAAGCCGGTTTCCTCCCGGCGTTCCAGACTTTCGATCCGCTTTTTCAGACGGTTAATTTCCGCATTGTTGTTCGACAACTCATAGGGCGCATAGGGGGCGTTAATCCACGAATAATCACTTTTCACGGCCTCGTCGATTTCCGCCGCTTTTTCGTCGGAAATACCCTCAAAGCCTTTCATCGTACCGTTTTTGCGGTAGTAAGCGTTGACCTTTTTCATATAGCTTTGCTGTTCCTGCCGCTGCTGCAATTTTTCTTTCAGTTTCGTAACAGCTTCGGGATCGTCGCTGGAAATAGCGGAATTGTTTTCAGCGGCCTCGGCTTTGCTACGGTAGTAGTCCGCTTTTTGACCTGCCTCAACGGATTTCTCCATTTTGCCCCAAGCGCGATCACGGTAGTTCTTATCCGATTTGTAGGAATAGTGATCGGGCATAAGCGGCTGTCCCATAGGGATCGCCTCAACCATTTTGCTTGATTCGTGCGCAAGGCGGCTGCTTTCCTGTTCAAACTTTTCCGCTTTCTCGTTGTAGTAGTCGATTCGTCTTTGTTTCTTTTCTTCGTATGAGTTCATAGAATATCGCTCCTTTACATATAAAAATAGCCTCCTGCGAATATCCGCAGAAAGCAATTACAGTCCCATCATTTCACGCACAACACGGTCGGCCATTTTAACCGCGCCCACGAGGACTAACATATTAAATACAAGCTCCCCGATATAGCTCCATACCATAGAAACCGCCGCGGCGTTCGGGTCAACCACGGGCGGGGCAGAAGCGAATAAGGAAAAAACAATGCAAGCCAGTACAATAATCGCGCCTTCCAAGCAGACAGCGGCGTAGGATTTGATAAAGCTCTTTCCCACATTCTGCGAGGGTTCGCCCGCAAAAGCGGAGAGAGGAACCGGCGCAATCGCCGTGTAAAGATACAGCTTGAAAAATCTGCCGTATACGGTCATTATCATAATGAAAGACAGTACCGTAATGAACAGACCGCCGATCAGCGTAACCGCCCACAATGGGATAGATTCAAAAAATCCGCAGTCCTCAACCGCCGTCACGATTTCAGAGGGCAGAACCGTTCGCCCTGCCGTCCCGAATCCCGCGGCGGTCATGATGGTGGAGATAAGCCCCTGCACGATATTGAACAAAGCCATCATCAGTTCCAGACCGTAGGTGACGGCCGCCTTTGCCAATGCAAAGCGGATAAAGACCTTTAATGCGTGCTCCGGCTTTTTCAGTTCTGCAAACGATCCGCAGGTTTTCATCACGCCGACGACAAAGAACAGAACGAGTAGGGCAAGCCCTATCGCTTGTACTACGCCGTGAATGTTGACGATCACATTCCAGATCGTGCCGCCCTTAAATTGCGTGGGTGATTGCGTGATAAGCTGCCATATCTCGGCAAGTTTCTGATTCCAAGTTTCAAGGGCGTTTTCAAGATTTTGTACGACCCAGTTATCCGACAACAAAATCACCTCCCGTCTTTTCACAATAGCCCTCGATTTCAAGGTCGCAGTCAATCTCGTTGCCCCAAGCGTCCCAGCCGTCCGCTTTTTCTCTTGCGAAAAGCTCTACGCGGGGCAGATCGCCCACAAGCTCAATAATTTTATCCCTTGCCTCGTCGGGCTTCTGACTGTGCCCCCGCAAAGGGCTGATAATGAATTGGTGAACACGGTTTGATTTTCTTTTTGGATGGCCTTTTGTAGCAAGCAGACAGATTTCGGCGTTTCCTCTCGTCCAGAAGCCTAATCCGTAAAACCAGCCCTTGCCGCTTTTGTTGAGTTTGAGCCAGACAAAGGCAACGCTTTTATACTCAAATCCCCACGCCTTAATTACCCGCAGCGCTTCTCGTAGCTGCGGAAAAGTCGTCCAAAGAAAAAGAATAGAATCCTTTTCGGAGAGTTCGGAAACAGGCAGACGGCAAAGCTCGTCAATGCTCATCGTGGGATAGTGCTTTTCAGCCGCGCCCTGTACGCCGTTTCGTTCATACCGCCACGGCGGGTCTGCATAAATAATGCTGTATTTCTTCACAGCGTCCTCCTTTCAGGCATAGTAAGGGCAGGCCGCCTTTTGCAGCCTGCCCCGTATGCCGTATCGTTTCGTTATCTGCTGTCCCTGTCGGGCGCATTGCGTATAACGCCGTAGACATCATCCACAAAGTACCGTCCGGCAAAGGGATTGAATATGGCGTGACACTTCACGCCGTTATACTCCGCCAGATAGTCGTTGTCGCCCAAGCGCTTAATGATTGTCGCCTCACCGAGAACATGGGTTTCTCCCTGTTTCAGAGAGTGGATATAGCACTCGCATTTTTCCATATCGTTTTCCTTTCTGTCAGCCTGTAATCAGCGTCAAAATCTCTTTGGCAAAGGTAATGATAATGCCGCCCGCAATGGTGAGGAATCCGTTGGAACGCTGGCTGGGGTCGTGGGACTGAAAAGACAGCCCCACCTGCACGATACCCCAGCCGAGCAGGATCAGGCCGACCGCGCGTATCAATCCAAAGATAAAATCACTCAAATTGTTTACAACGGTAATCGGGTCGCCTGCGGCAAAGGCCGTTACCGAGCAGCAGAGAGTAAAGGCGAGAGCCAAAACTGCGGCGCAGTACAAGCGGAATCCCTTTTTGACCTTGCCGGGGACAGGTAGCTTTTTCGTGGTCTTATTTTTGTTGGTGTTTTTCATTTTTGCAATACCTCCTTAAATTGAAAACAGAGCTTCGATTTCCTCATCGGAAAGAAGCTCGTAATCGGGTTCTGTATCTTCCATATCGGGAATGTCCTCTGCGGGGATTCCCGCAAGGGAAAGTGTGGCGACGGCGTGTTCCGTCCCGCCGTGTTCATAAGGCGCTGCGCCGCCGTCTGTGGTAAGTGATACATTCGGATGTTTTAAGATGTTGTATTTCTCATCCATAATCGGCGGCTCTCCGCGGATAAATAAAAGAGCGTAACGGTTATCCAGCATACGCACCTCGTCGGGCGTCATCAGTTCGCGCCCGGAAATCTGATAGTTCGTACTGTAATTGCCGTTACGCCCCGACGATCTGCCGTAGGTGTTTGTGTCGATGGTCGCCTTGCCGAGAAGCTCCGATACATATTTGTGCGTAGATTGTTCGTTGCCGCCCAAGTAAAGAAACTCGTCGCAATTACCTAAAATGGATTCCCATTGCTTTTCAAACAAGGCCTTTAACTGCGCCAAATTTTGCAGGATAATCGAAACAAATACCTGCCTTGAACGCATAACGGACAGTATCTTGTCGAAATCATCCGGCAAGCTCACATTGGCGAACTCGTCCATCAGAAAATGGACGGGAACGGGCAGACTGCCGCCGTGCTTGTGGTCGGCAAGGTAAAAGAGCTGTTGGAATAGCTGCGTGTATAGGATTGATACAAGAAAGTTGAACGAGGTATCGTTATCGGGTATCAGCGCGAACAACGCCACTTTCTTTTCGCCTAAGCTGGGCAAATCCAACTCGTCCGCAGCGGTCAGCGCCGCAAGAGAGGACAGATTGAATTTCTCTAAGCGAGCCGCCAAAGTGATCTGAATACTTTTCAAGGTCTTTGCCGAACCGGAATGATAGTCCTTGTAATACTTCACGGCGATATGCTCCGGGTCGCGCATTTCCAGCCGTTCAAAGAGCTCGTCCAGCGGTGAAGCGTATTCGTCTATGTCCTCTCTGACATCTGCGGCGCGCAGCATTTCCATAACCATTGAAAAATTCTGTTCATCGGGCGGCGCCTCATATTTGAGATAGAACACAAGCGCCAACAGAAGCATACTCGCCGCTGTGTCCCAAAAGGGATCGTTGGATTGACTGCCTTTCGGCGTGGTACTCTTGAACAGATTTGTAACCAAGCGCTGCACATCGTTGTCGTCCCGCAAATAGACAAACGGA
>OGZG01000295.1_pt1 | contig 37599 bp, 22 predicted proteins | sample 1576781 | NCBI WGS metagenome assembly OGZG01 (sample SAMEA3541502, study PRJEB24748) | human gut metagenome | biome: human gut; feature: human-associated habitat; material: faeces | place: China | collected 2012 | reverse complement strand
AGGTGCAGCAATCCGTATCACCGGATTATGATAAGCTAGTTGTGAATCATCAACTTTCGGAATATCCTGCCCATCCGAATTTCCAGTATTACCATTTCCACTACAAGCCGTGCAATAAATAGCACAAGACAACAAGAATATTTTTTTTACATTCTTCATTTTCTATCTATTTTTATGAAGAAGCTATTACAATAGTACATATCAAAAATATAAACTTTTGCAACAGCTTCTTCTTTACAAAATCATTACTTCCAACCCGGATTCTGTTCCATATTCGGGTTCATCTGCGTTTCGTTATACGGAATCGGATATAACCAATAATGGTCTCCCCCCCACGCATAATGATAAGTTGCCTGTCCCCAAACCTGTCGCAGACCGTTCACCACCTGTTTGCCGTTGTCGTCATATGTGGCAAACTTTTTGTCCTTCCAAGTCTTCCAACGAAGTTCGTCAAAGTAAATCAAGTCTTCACCAAGCAATTCCCAATACCGTTCGTTCCGGATACGTTCACGCATATCGGCTTGGCCCATCACGGTCGTTGGGACATTGGAGTTGAGCAATTGGGCACCGGCACGAGCACGTACCTGATTGACAACAGTAACCGCTTCGTCTATCTTGCCCTGTTCGTTCAATGCCTCAGCAAGGTTCAACAGAACATCAGCATACCGGATTTTCGGCATATCAATACCAGTACCTTTTTGGCTACCTTCACCGACTCCTTCCGTCACGAATTTACGGTTCAGATAATAAAACATCGCCTGCGTATCAGTACGCAAATCACTCGCTTCACGCGTAATCGTACCATCCGCATTTTGTGTTTCTATCCACTGGCTACGGAACGGATAGCGGTTTGTAAAGTAATTATCAGCACCTCCGTCACCTCCTAAATAGGTGGCATACGGCGTAATGACACTCATTTCTAAACGCGGATCACGCTGTTCGTAGGCCTTGCGAATACGAGCTTCATTGCCACTCGGCAGATAATAATCCATATTGGCCCCCTGCTCTTTCGCATTTGCGATTTCTGATTCCGTCAAGTTATCACGCAAGAAAAAGACACGGCGTTCATTGACCGTCAACTTATAATACTCGGGAATGATCTTCGACCAGTCGAACTTGCTTCCATCCGCACACTCATAGGTATCAACGAAATCCGGATTGACCAAATAGTTATTCCACATGGAACCATAAGTACAACGATTACCAAATCCCCGGTTCTTAGAATTCCAATAACCATCCTCTTCGATGCACTGGACAGAGAAGATCATCTCATCACACTGCTCATTGACCTCCTTGAACAACATCTTATAGGCATTCGCACCGGAAGTAAACAGGCGATAACCACAATCACCGACCTTTTTGAAGTCAGCTTCAGCAGCCCCCCAGTTCTCCAACCACAGGTATATCTTGCCTCTGAGCGCATACGCTGCACCTTTCGTAATGTGACCATAATCATTGTCGCCGCTGTTGTATTTATCCGGCAAATTTGGCTCGTTGATGCAATCAGTCAAATCCTTAATCAACTCATTCCAGAGATCCGTCATAGAAAGACGGCTACCCTTCGCTTCTTCGATGTTCTTGATTGGCTCTGTATAATAAGGAACACCACCAAACAGCAAGTTCAATTCATAATACCAATAGCTACGGAGAAATTTGGCTTCAGCAATCAAACGTGCTTTCTTCGCTTCCGGAAGCCCTACCACATCCGGCATATTAGCAATCACATCATTGCAACGGATGATAAACTTATAGTTGTCATGCCAAATCCAACTCGGACCATCTCCTGATGTCGTCTGGTTGCCAAACAGCATACCAAAGTTACGCCAGTTCGTAAAACTTTAAACGACTTCACTTTCCACTTATTCTGTGGAAGTCCGAATATATAATCAATCTTGATTGTCGGCTGATCTGCGGGATAGGTGAATGTATCATCACAGATTCTCTGCCAGTTCTTCATTACCTCACAAATCACATTAGAGTCGGTCCGGGCATTAAAATCTCCCCCCAGCAGTGTCGGGGTATCTCCCGTACCAATCCGCTCATTAATCTGTTCGGCCATTGCGCTCCTTATCAGGTCTGTCGAATGATCCAAGTGAGTCGTTCCTATCCTGATTACGTCTGAAGTTCCCGGCTCCTGAATATCTACATATAATAGCGTCCGGGGTTCTTTGGCTCCGTCTATCCCTTCAAAAGTTTTGTTATTGATATAAACAAAAGGATATTTTGAAAGGATAGCTACTCCATATTCTCCACCACCAGTATCCATCGCTTTCCCGAATACGGAAAACAATCCCAACTCCGCAGCCAGTTGAGTGGTGAAATCCTGATTTTTGTTCCTTTTTGTGTTGTAATCTATCTCTTGCAACATTACAACATCCGGATTGTATTTCCTGATAAATACAGCATACTCCTTCACCGAGTAACCGGTCATTTCCCCGGACATCCGGCAATTATAGCTCATTATTTTAAGAGCCTGCGCATACGTACTTTGATACGCAAAGAAGAAAAGGCATACCCATACAATGGGCTTTAAAAGTGCTTTCATAAATTTGTTTTTGTTATTAGATTAAGTTTACTTATTCAACGGTATATGTATATTCTGATATTTTTTTAAAGCTAACCGGTGTTATGGATTGCATCACTTCCAACACATAGTTCAGGTCGTTCCCTTTACAAACAAAGTCGTACGTAAACGAAGCAATCTTTTCGTTTTTAACTGTAATCTCTATATCAAAATGCCGCGAGAGTGTTGTAAGCACCTCTTTCAATGATGCATTTCTGAAAATAAGCCGGTTGCTCTTCCAACTCGAAGCATCATCGTGATATCTATCAGTTTTTATTTTTATTACATTACTCCTTTTTTCATAAACTGCAGTTTGTCCGGGAAGCATTTGCTGCATAGGCCTGCGGCTTTGCACATGCCCGATATTTATACTTCCTTCGTCGAGTGTAGTTTTGATTACCTTATCCGAAGCGTATGCTTTTACATTGAAACACGTTCCCGTCACTTGTATTTTCACATTCTCGGCAAGTACCTGAAAAGGGGATTTCTTGTTTTCTGCTATCTCAAAATAAGCCTCTCCTTCCAGCGTAACATTCCTGTTGTATTTTGCAAACTGTTCCGGATAGGTCAATTTAGAATCGGCATTTAACCACACCCGGCTACCATCAGGAAGTAATACGAGTAGCTTCTCCCCCCTTACAGCACAGACCTCCCGATAAACAAGGTTTGCCTCATTATGACTTTGATAGAAATTATATCCCACACCTATCACTAGCAAAACAATTGCACAGGCCACCGTCCACTTAAAGAACAATGGCATCCTGATTCTCCTGTTCTTTCGTTTTTCTTCCCGCATCACGGCTTCCTGAATATTCTTATAAATGCGATATTCATCAAAAGGAGGCAATTCTCTGTCGCCCAATTCGAGCTGTTTGCCTTCTATTATCCTCTGAATGTCGTCATCCATATATTTCCCGATGCCGTCAACTACTTCAAAGTCCTGATTTGTATGTTTCTTTTTTGATTTCATATTTCAATATCTATTAGTAATACACACTGTTACAAAAAAGTATTATACAGACTACGTTAAACCGTGTTAATTCAAAAGAACGTTCCATATCAGCAAAAAGTGATAAAACTACATCATACAATAAAGCAACAATAGGCTAAGCTCTCCCACTGTCGCGCGAATCTGCTTCAAAGATTGGCTATATTGAAATTTAATTGTATTGATCGAAAGATTAAGTTTATCGGCTATTTCCTGATTGGAGTATTTTCCCGAAACTTTCATTTCAAAAACCTTGCGGCGTTGTGGCGAAAGTTGCTCAAGAGCTTGCTGTATGATGTTCATTTGTTCTTGTTTAAGGTTTTCGTTTTGAGAATTGTCTTCCAATTCCAAAACCATTGAAAGGCAATCCTCAAGTAAATAGATATTTTTCTTTGAATCTCTCAACGTATTGAGCAGATCGTTCTTCAACATCGTAAAAAGGTATCTGTTTATGGGTTTTGTTTCATCGATCTCTTCTTTTTTCAGCCAGAGTTTTAAGAATAAGTTCTGCACAGCATCTTCAGCCAATTCTTTATTCAGCAGATATTTAAATGCCAAAGAAAAGGTCTGCGCCGCATACGTCTTGTATACAATACTAAATGCCAGCTGGTTCCCCTCTTTCAGAGCCTTAACCAAAGCTTGGGCTTCATCCTGTGAGTATTTCTGGGACATCTTAATCATTTTAAATATGAAAATAAAAAGCTTATGATATCAAGTCCTTATTTTCAAATATATTAATTCTTTCTGATATAGCATGATTCGCGAACAACAAATAAAACAGGCCTCTTATTTATTTCACCAGTCTTTGATATTTGCTGAATAAAAAAGTGGAGAATGATAATAATCCGTCAGTTGTTGAATGAACATCTTTTCGAGTATCCTTCCGATCAGTTGCATTTACCCAACCTTCTTCTATTTCTTTTAATTCATCTTCAAGTTGCTTCTGATCCACCTCTACACCTTCCCCAACCGCTTTGATGAATGTATTGATATACACCTCCCAGCGCTTTGCATAATAATCACTTATCAGCCCGGCCCACGAACGGCTGGCATAATCGTTCAGGCTTCCTCCCCAAGTAGTAATCAAGTTGCGAGCGTTCTTTTCATAATAGTCTTTCAACTGGGGAGAATCTCCCATCTTCCGCGCATCATCAATCCATTTATCCAGCGAACAGTAAGGATGAAAGGCATTCAGTTTATCCAAATCATTCAATATCTCCTTCATTTTCTCGCCGCAAGCTTTCAAAGCCTGATAATCTTTAGCTTCAACCATCCTGTCAAACTCCATTTTCACATCAAGAAAGTAGTTTCCAAGCACCTGTCTGCCTACAGTAATCAAATCCAGGCGAAAAGCATCTCTCCGGTCAGAAGGTGCCTCATTCAGTTTTCTCCAGACCTCTAGTAGTTCAACATTGCTATACACATTACTTGTCCGTTTTTCACTGTTCTTATTCAATGCAGGGCGATACCCGGGTAAAGTACCCAATGTGCGCGGCACCTGTACATAAATGTCATTGAATAATCGTTTCCAAGCATCGCGCACAGACTGCGACACACATCCCACATGTCTGTCAGCCAGACATTCAATCCATTTATTATCATCTACATTCAGGTTCCATGCTTTCTCAAGAATGTATTCGTAGGGAAATTGCATCACATCCAATCCTTCCAGCGTAGAGCCGATTCCTTTAAGGTTGCCTCCACCGTTAATGAGAGCATTCTCAAGTCGTGCGCCACTTTCTTTGACGTTACCTGTCAAAGTCGTGTTTCCTCCGAAATTGCCCAGATAACACCAAATATAGGGCTGATCATGAAAATGCTCTGTTCTTTTCCATAATTCAACATTTTCACAATGATAATCCAGTAATATCATTTTATTCTGTGGCACTCCTGTCAGCAAAGCCTTCATTCGCTCGGAAGTCCATTTATCTTTATCAAAATAAAACATCCACGTCATTTGCATCCATTGGGCTTTGGGATCGGCAGCCGTCAATGTAGCGTACATATCCGAAGCTATCTTCCGCAAATATTCGGGTTCGAAACTGGGCGGGTCAACCTCATTGAAAGGATCTAAACCATAAATATGATCGGTTCCGAAAAGTTTTTTTTGTTCATCAAGAAATAGCTTCTGAATTTTCGCAAACAGAGCATCGTTAGGGTTCAGAAAATTACAACGGTATGCATCAGCAAAGCCGGCCCATTTGCCCAAATGTTGAATATCAGCCTCGGGATAAATCCGTTTTAAATCGGCAGGTACATGTCCGGCGAAGGCTGGTAATACGGGCTTCATATTCAATTCACGCTCACGTGCGAGTATTTTTTTCTGCAAGCTTACCTGGTGTTCCAGCCATTCCATCGGCAACGGACCGTTCCAACGATCTATGTTAGCCATCCGATGCCAGGGCAGATACGGCGGTCCCGTGAAGTAAGAGCGTATTTCGATGTCCGACATTCCCATTTTCGACCAGACTTTATACCACACGGCTTCTTGTCCGGTAATTGCCAAAGGCATATTTATACCATTAAGGGCCATCCAGTCAATAAAACGTTCCCATTCTTTCCATTGCCACCAAGGCATCGTGTAACCATACGTGCAGTAATTCAGGAAAAAACGAGTATCCACTCTCGCTTCCGAAACCACCTTCTCACCAACCATCGGCAATTCTTCAGGAATTTCAACGGCTATATCCGCATACCAAGACACTGTAGTGAGACAGTAATATTTCAAGTAATGGTTCAGTCCCATCGCCATTGAATTAGCGTTGTTTCCACCGATTACAATTTTATCTTTTACAGACTCTATCGTAAAGCAGTCTTTCTCTCCTTTTAACTTTTGAAACTGAAAACTCTCGATGTATGACGGCAGCAAACGTTTCAATAATGCTTCCGCAACAGCTACGTCTTTGTCTTTAGCCTGAAGAGCCAACGACATAAGCAGCATAACCAGACACGTGTATACACTTTTTCTTTTCATTCTGATTTATAATTTTATATAGATTTTTCTTTTTAACAAAACATATCCCAACAGCCCATTGAACAACAGGAAAAATACACCGTACATAAATGAACCGAAGTAATTTCCGAATAACGGGTTAAGCAAATTATTGAACACTGTTGTATGAATATGCCAATGCACAAGCAATCCTCCGGCTATACAACTAAACACATAAATTACAAGCGGATTCGCTCCAAATGCTTCGAAAAACGAAAACCACTTTTTATTCTGCTTCACATCAATGATATAGAGCAGCAATGCCAATGACAATGCCGCAATCCCACAAGTGAGCAAAACGAACGAAGGAGACCACAAACGTTTATTCAAAGGACAGGCATAGCTTAACAAATAGCCGGCAAACAACAGCGTGGTACCTATAAGAAATAGATTCAGCATCCGGCGGTCATTGTCTTTAATATCGATGATTATCTTTCCACAAACAAAACCGATCATTACTTGAGACACAGCGGGAATCGTACTAAGTATCCCCTCGGGATCGACAAACTGGCGGCCCTGAAGATACATGTGGTTAGACCCTAAAATAGCCGAATCAACAATCCCGACGATATTATCCGCACTCTTTTCAAATCCGTTTCCAAATAACTGAAAAATAAAGTAGACAATCAGCAAGATAATAGCTAATGGCATAAAACGCTTATGCGGTATTGTCACGGCCAATAAGGCTGTAATACCATAACAAATCCCAAGCCGTTGCATAACTCCCATCAACCGGAGCTGACTCAAATCAAAATAGTTACCACTATCTATTGCTGTTATGAACCACTCCATAACCAGACCAATAAATATTAATAAGAGACTTCTTTTTATGATTTTCGCAATGGCCGGTCGACACTGGAAGTTATACTTACACAAGGAGATGTAGGTCGAAATACCCATCAGGAACATAAACATCGGAAATACCAGATCGGCTGGCGAAAAGCCATCCCACTTGGCATGTGCAAAAGCGGCAAAGTTATACCCGCACTTTCCTGTATTGTTGACCAAGATCATCCCGGCAACAGTAATACCCCGAAGTACATCAAGCGAAAGTAACCGTTTGTTCGGATTCATAATATTTGATTCTTTTAATTACTTATTATATATAAAATAGTCGTTCCGGCAGCTAACACTATCCCTATAAGCGATTCATAAGGTATCAGCTTCAGACGTTCTTTAAAGTTGAGTTCGCATACGCCTCCTGTCGCATGAAAGAACGAACCATGTGGCAAATGGTCAAGAACTGTAGCTCCGGAATTAATCATAGCTGCCCCCCAAACTGCAGAAATGCCTATAGCCAATATCGTTTCAGCGAACGAAGAAGAAGCCAGTGTCGCTCCGGCTGTTGTCGATGCGGTAGCCGCCGACATCAACGCGCCTGATATAGGAGCAATCAATGCATCACTAATATGAGCATGATCTAATCCTGTAAGAATCCAATCTTTCAAAGAAGAGTTCTTTATGATGCCGGCAATAGTTCCGGTTCCTATCAGCAGAATAGCTACCACAGACATCTTTTGCAGTCCATACGCTATACTCGGAAGAATGTTTTTCCATTGTTTCATACAGATAGCACCACATAAGCCACCTACCGGCAAAGCTATCAAAGGATCGATATTGATTCCTGCCGCAGGACGTAATGCCAATAAAACAATCGTAACAACAGGAGCAATCAGACTGGTTCTTAACGAAGGCAGATTTCTCTCTTCCTCTTTATCCTCTGTTTGCATCATTGTTTTTTTGTTTTTCACTGTTTGAGGCATCAGACGGACAATAACAAAAACAGTGAAAAACAAACCGATCACTGCCGGTAAAATATTGGCAAACATTACAGCCGATAGATCTGCATTAAAATTTCCGGCTGCTATAATGGTGTTCGGGTTAGGTGATATGATATTTCCACATTTACCTCCCCCGATCATAGCAATAAGCAATACAGATGGAGACAGGTTTAGACGCTTGCCTATCGAAAGAGCCACCGGCGCAACGGTTATCACAGCCACATCAATAAAGACGCCTACCGTACAAAGCAACATCGTTGCGAGTGCCAATGCCATAAATACCCGTTTCTCACCCATTTTGTTTATAATCGCATTGGAGATGACCGTGGTAGCCCCGGTTTGTATTAATATGCCTGACAAGACTCCGGCTGTCAGAATCCGCAATACCGCCGGGGTGACCTCTTTCACCCCTTCGGTCATTACCGTTACGGTCTCATTTAAAGATAGTCCTCCCAACAACCCTCCAACTATCGCTCCGATAATCAGACTGTATGTCGGAGAAAGCTTTCTTATGATTAACAGTATGGATAATGAAAGCCCGATTAATGCGCCTATCGCTGTCATTGAGTATTATTTAGTAAATTGTTTTATGATTCTCACCACCTGTCGCACCGTTCTCTCTATGTTTTCTTTCGTAAACTCCGGTCGCATCGCCTCTTCAAGTGTTACCGGAAAAGGTTGAATAGGCAGTACGGCAGTAAACCCCATCCTATTAAGCGCTTCGGTGGCTTCGACCGCTCCCCCCAGCGCTATCACCGGAACCTGACATTTCTCACCGACACGTAAAATTCCGTCCAGCGCCTTTCCCATACCAGTCTGGCGATCCAGTTTACCCTCTCCGGTCAGTATCAGATCTGCCTGTCGGACGACCTCTTCGAAACGAAGCGTTTTCAATATAACTTCTATTCCGGATTGCAATTCTGCATTCAAAAACGGAAGCAGGCCGCCTCCCATTCCTCCGGCTGCTCCGGCACCGGGAAGCTGCGATATATCCATATTTGTATATTCCTTTATCACCTGTGCATAATGCCGCAACCCATTGTCCAACTCTATCACTTGCAAACTATTTGCCCCTTTTTGGGGAGCGTATACATAGGCTGCACCCTCTTTTCCAAAAAATGGATTACTAACATCACAGGCGATCGTAAAGTGACTCTCCTTCAATGCCGGATTCAATTGGGAAATATCTATTTGATGGACTTTTATCAGATTTTCGCCGACAGGCTCCAACTCACCGTTTCCGCTATCTAAAAAACGTGCACCTAAAGCCTTTAGCATACCAATTCCCGCATCATTCGTAGCACTTCCGCCGATACCGATAATGAATTCCCGACACCCGCGTTTTAATGCGTCAGCAACCATTTCTCCAACTCCATAAGTCGTAGTCTTCATGGGGTTTCTCCGACTTGAATCGATTAATGGCAGACCGCAGGCCGAGGCCATTTCGATAATAGCCATCGCACCATTGTTTACGATGCCATACGATACTTCAATTGGCTTCATGAATGGATCATGCACCCGACATGACACCGTTTGAGCATGAAGGGCAGAGCATAGAGCTTCTGTAGTCCCTTCGCCGCCATCAGCTATGGGGAAACGTATAATCTGACAGTCGGGTAATTCCTCCTGAATCGCTTTTTCGGCAGCTTTCGCTATCTCGAAAGAACCGACCGAACCTTTAAACGAGTCGAATGCCAATACAATCTTTTTCATAAAAGCTATCACTTATTTGTTTTCTCTATTAAACTCAATGCAGCCTCGACCGGATCATCAAACGGAGTCGTACTGTTACTCCAGGGAGATGTAATCCATTGCTCCTCCCATTCTCGGATTTTATTCCGGTCTTTTGTGAAATAGAGCTGTATACGAGGGATATAGTAGTCTTTAATCAGCCCGCTCCAGAAACGGGCAGCATAATCTTCCTGAATACCACCCCAACTTGTAATCAAGCGTTTGGCATTTGCCTCATAAGCATCTTTTTCCTGAAGAGTTGTTCCGCTATTGCGCGCAAGTTCCACCCATTCTTCTAATCGATATAAAGGATGAGAGGCCAACAGCCTGTCAACGTCCATCAACAAATCAACAGTTTGTTGCAGATTACGTTGCGCTGCGAGAACACGATTCTCCGAATCATCTTTTAGGGCCTGCTTATAAAAATTTTCAGCTTTAGCCGCTACATAATACGAAACAAACTCTATGAGGTCGTTTCTGTATAATTCAGAGCTTTTCAGTTCGTCAGCGCAACTAGCATACAAACGTATAGCCTGCAAGTAATCATCACTAAGGTCGATTTTACTGATCCGCCGTTGATCGGATATTACGGTTTGCCAGGTAAAACGGGGGTATGAATATAAAGAACTATATGCTGTTTTCCGAAAAAGTTTCCAAGCTTCCTCCATGGCATCGGGATATCCTCCATAACGGGCCTCGCAGTATATCTTCATCCAATCGTCCAGGTCGATACTATCTGATGACCATCCCATATCGGCTAACAGTTCGTAAACAACCTCATTGTTTTCGAGTCCTTCAGGGGCAGAACCGAACCCAATCAAGTTACCTTTATTTGCGGCACGTAATGCTTTGACCGAGGAACTAGCATACATGTCCAAGTCTCCTGTCATGGTGTTTTTCCCACCAAAGTTGGGTACATAGCTGAATATCCATTTCTTTCCGTAAAACCCATCATGTACTTTCCATGTTTGCTCGGTGTTCCACACCCATTTCGGATAATCATTGCCCAAATCAATGATAATCATTTTATCATCAGGTACATTGCTTAACAAGGCTTTAAGCGATTCTTTATCCCAGAATGAATGTTGATATCCGAATGTCCATCCCTGTGTAACCCAAACGGCATCCGGGTTTCCGGCTGCAATTGATTTATAGATCGTTTCTCCATACTCGGCCAATAACTTATATTTCGCTTCTTTATCTTCCTTATCGATAGGCAGCTCCATCTCATTAAAACTATCCGAGAGATAATACGTATTTTCTCCAAACTCTTTTTCCCACTCTTCGACAAACAGTTTGCCTATCTCTTCGAAAAAAGGTGAATCCGGTGGCAATACATAGGCGTTGTACTCTTCATCAAAACCACCCCACCGCATGTGCCGGAATTGTGTGTCGGGATGTTTCTGGACGAATCCTTCCGGCACGAAACCTGCAAACGCGGGTGCTATGGGCTGCATACCCAACTCGCGCATACGGGTCAGGATTTGATGCTGCAAAGCGATTTGGTTCTGTTGCCATGCATCAGATAAGGGACCGTCCCACTTGTTCAGATTGCCCATGCGATGCCAGGGAAGGTGTGCGGGGGCAGTGAAAAACTCACGGATTTCTTCTTTGTTCAATCCCATACGCAGCCATACCCGTTCCGCAATAGCTTCGCTGGCCACAGTAGCCAAAGGCATATTTACACCATAAAGAGCCATCCTGTCAATTTCCTTTTCCCAACGCTCCCAGTCCCAGTAAGGAGTAGTGTAGCCGAATGTACAAACATTAAGGAAATAACGCAACTCATAAGGGGACACCTGTTCATACAATTCATAATCGGGCCACGGCATCACCGACGTTATATGTTCACCGCTCCATGTTTTCATACTCTTGCAGGCCTCTTTCATGTACGTATGAAAAGCGTAACAGATAGCAACGGAGCTGCTTCCCCTTAGGGTAAGCCGGCCGTCGCTTGCTATCACTTCGAATATATCTTTACCGTCGGATGGTTCGATATATTCAAAGTGGATAGACTGTGCTCTTTCCCCAATCTGACGTTCTATTAACTGTTTGGCGGGGGTGATAATATCCGTCTTAGGCTTGTGGCATGAGCAGAAAAAAAGCGTTGTTGAAATCAATAAATACTTGATTATTGTATGTATCATAGAAAATCATAAATGTTATAAGTGAGTATCAATATTTTTTCTTCGATGCTTCTTTCACATATTCCAGTTCCGTAATAATCGGTAAATGGTCTGACAAAAGCGACTGAACAGTTTGTGTACTAATCACACGCCATCCTTTTTGCGGGTAAGCAAACAAGTAATCGATCTTAATCACAGGTTTCCATGCCGGCATTCCAAAATCATCGTTGCTTGCAGCAAACCAGCTATCCATACCACGTATTGCCTCCGAGTAATGACGCGCGTTGAAATCACCTCCCAAAATTACAGGATATTTATAATTTTTGAAATGCCCGGTAATAAATTTTATTTGCTCCGCCCGTGTTTCTTGAGAGTTGACGTCCAGATGCGTAGAGGTAAAAACAATGGTATCATTACCCATTTCGAATAATCCCTCCAGCATGGCCCGCCTCTCATGCTCTTTGACCGGATGGGGCAGCATTATCTTTTGGACAGAAATATATGGATATTTACTTAACATCCCAATACCGTAATAACCGGTAGAATAGTCAATCGTTTTTCCGTAAAGCCCAAACATCCCTGTATGATAGGCAAGTTCGGATATAAAATCCTTCCCCTTCTGATGCGGGGTACGCTTACGGTCTGTTTTGCTATCCACTTCCTGAAGCGCCACAAAATCAGGTTTGAAGGATTTGATGTGATGAGCAAGTTCCTCTAAAGATGCCAGTTCGCCAAATCTTAAATTATAGGTCATTACCCGCACCCGTAAAGTATCTTGCGCATAGGCAACACCCAAAGTCAGGCATAAAAACAATAATAAATATTTCTTCATTGAATACATGGTTTCTATTTTTTAATGATTACTTTTCCCAGCCCGGATTTTGTCCTAACAGAGGATTCTTCTGACGCTCGGGATTAGGCACGGGCCACAAATAATGTTTCGTTGCGTCGAAGTAGCGTGCTCCGCCTTCCGCAGTAGACTTTTCGTAGATAACATCACCAAACTCATCTACTCCGGTATCAGGATACGGGTTGGCGCCCAAATCATTCATACAAACTTTCAGGCTGGGACCGGTGATGGCACGTCCAAAGCGAAGTTCGCCTTCACGCCAGCGCATCACATCGGCGTATCTTGTTCCTTCACCTGCCAACTCAATGCGACGTTCTCTTCTCAATTCGGTTTCGAGATCCATCCCCCATGCGCTAAGTTCGTCAAGGTTCATACGATGCATATTTACACGATCTCTAAGTCTGTTGATGGAGTAATCAATCTGTGTTTGTGTCAGTTTCTTGCCTTGTAGTTCGAAAGTAGCTTCGGCATAAATCAGCAAGATTTCGGCAAAGCGGATGACATTGAGATTCCCATGTCCACCCACACTTGAGCCGGCCAAATCAATATCGTTATACTTTTTCAGATAGAAACCTGTACGGCTATTTGCCCCCACACGGTTATTATCTTGCAATGAAGCAAAACGAGGCAGATTAAATATCTCGTTGGCCTTATCCGTATCAGGGTCACCGTCATCTCCTCCCGGCCATTTGTCACCCGGAGCATATAAAGTCATCTTCATTCTAGGATCTCTGTTCTGGAAATAATCCACATAATGCTCTTCAGGCGACTTGTATAACGATGAGGTCTGCACACCGGTCTTTTTATAATATTCCAATCCGGTTTTTGCCGGTTTACCGTCTGTACACAGATAAGCATCCACTAACGACTTCGTTGGATTGAGGCGTATATAATCTGTCGGACTGCAAGTTTCATTGGGCAGACTTTGTGTACGGATTTCAGGTACAAAAAGGCTATATACGATGGCTTCGATATTTTTCGGATCATTCTCGACATCCCCTTCGTGATGAAATAGTTTTTCATATTCATACAGACCATAGGGACTGTTTTCGATGATATATTCACTCGTTTTTGCAGCCAGTTCCCATCTTTCGTTTTGCAAAGCAATACGTGCCAATATGGCTAAAGCGCCCCAGCGGTCAAGCCTTCCCAGTTTATCGCCCGTATACCTTTCTTCAGGCATGCGCTCTGCCGCCCATTTCAAATCCTCGACGAGCTGGTCAATGACTTTCTCTCTGGGAGTACGTTCGATATATGCATCTTCGGGCTGGATGACTTCTCCTACCCAAGGTACATCACCCCAAAACACCGTGAGGTAAAAGTACATAAGCGCCCGGATGGTTTTTACTTCTGCGGCATAAACGTCCTTCTTATTTTGAGCTACCTGCGCTTTATTATAGTTGTCCAGAAAATTATTGCAGCGATAAATATAGCTATACGCTCCTGTCCAATAGGTAGTGAAGGGGAAGCCGTCAGTATAAGAGTGCTTGCCTCCCGAAACCTTACTTAGTCCACTAGTAATATTCCCCCACATAACAGTTTCGGCCGTCGATTCACTCCAATTCACGAGATAGTCTTTTTGTAAAGCTTCGTAACAGGGAGGCAAGGCATTTTTAAGCTGATCTTCATTCACCCAGAATGTTACATTGTCCGGCTCGTTAGGGTTCGTTCTATCCAGAAAATCGCTACATGAGGTAACTATACCAAAGAAAGCAATGATTAAAAAGTATTTTGAGTATTTCATCTTTATAGTCGTTTAATAGGTTAGAATGTTATTGATAATCCAAAAACATAGGTTTTTACTTGCGGATAGACATCTCCGCTGGTGGTCCTCACTTCAGGGTCATAAGCCCCGAAGTAATCGGTTTTAGTAAACAAGTTATCTGCCGAAGCATATACTCTAAGACTATTAATGCCAAGAGGTGCCACCATTCGGGCAGGGAAACGATAACCTATCTGAATATTCTTCAGGCGCAAGTACGATGCATCCTCTTTCCAGTAGTCACTGAAGAGCCTGTTGTGCTCCTGTGACTGATAAAGTCTGGGATAAGAAGCATTTGGATTCATAGGCGTCCATCTGTCAAGATGCTCTTTTTTAGGGATTGAGTAGTCATTGATAAACGCATGCCGAGCCTCATCCTCAAGGTAACCGGCAACTTTGCCTACGCCTTGCAAATAGAAACTGAAATCAATGCCTTTCCATTCCAAGCCACCCTTGATTGCATAAGTGTAATGGGGCTCTTTCTCGCCAAACACCACTTTGTCGTAGTCATCAATTACCCCGTCGGGAGCGCCGTCAGGACCACTGATGTCCCGATACTTAATATCTCCGGGCTGTACAATGCCGTTTTGTGATGCAACAAGAGGAAATTTTGGTTTCTGGTACTTACCTGTAGTTGTATTCACTGATTCAAAGTCATACACTTGCGCCAGCCCATCAGTCAGATAACCATAGAAAGCACCTATCGGATCACCTACCCGACGATACGAACCGGAAGCCGTACTGGTCAGCGACTCCGGAGTTCCACCCAAATCGGTAATCTTATTACGGGCGTCCGACAGATTGAACCCGAGATTGTAATTTACACTTCCGATCTTATCACGCCATGACAGATTAAGTTCCCATCCTTTGACATCAATCTTACCAAGATTGACATAACCTACGTTACTACTGGAAACCCCGACAATAGCCGGAACATCGGGACGAACCAATGCATCAATATTTTCTTTCTTATACCAATCAAAGTCCACATTCAGTCTATTGTTCAAAAAACTAAGGTCTACCCCGAAATTAAGCATGCGGATGGTTTCCCACTTGATGTCGGGATTACCGATTTTGTTTTGCCAAAGTCCCATAACAGGTGTATTAGAAGCTCCGATAGGATAAGACTCTTCGGTTATGATAGGTGACAAGTAGGGGTAGTAATTACCGGGAATGTTTTGATTTCCCAACTCACCCCAGGAAGCACGCAGCTTACCCGAGCTCAATACCGAAGTAGCGAACTCCATGAATTTTTCACGTGAAAAGTTCCATCCTGCCGAGAATGATGGAAAATATCCCCAACGATTGCCCTTGGCAAATCTTGAAGTTCCGTCGGCACGCAGGTTAGCTTCAAACAGGTATTTACCGTCAAAAGCATAGTTGACACGACCAAAGTAAGAACGTAAAGCCCACTCGTCTTTTGTTCCGCTATTCATAAAATTAATCATTCCGGCACTAATAACGTGAATATCCTCAACCATCACATTATCACGCGTAGCACCCAGTGTGCTTCTATTTTCCCACTCTTGCGAAAATCCCAACAATGCTCCCAACTCGTGGCGTCCTATGGTTTTATTAAAGTTCAGGGTGAATTGCAGCGTTTGGGTCATAACGTCAAGATGGCTTTGTGAGATATAGTCCTTGGCATCTTCATTTGCTTTCAACGGGCTACCGTCCGAGTAATAAGACAACATCTTCGGGTTAAACTCATCCACCTGGCGGGTATATATATTAGCAGAGTACTGCATACCTACGTTCAGTCCGTCTATAATTTTGAGATCTGCATTGAAAATACCATTGAGCACACGAGTTTTCCGTTCTTCCATTCCCGACTCATAGGCTACCTGCAAGGGGTTACGTACCGAACCGTACGACCAGTTCTCACTATCTACCATCCGGCCATTCTCATCAGGAATTTGCCACATGACGGGAAGTAATGGAGACATACGCTGTGACAGGCGGAATACTCCTGATGTGCCGCTATAACCTAAGTCCTTTTTATAGAAATCGACATAGCTCATCTGTCCGGTCAGTTTCAGACGATCGTACACCTCCGTGTTTACACTGATACGCGCATTATGTCTTTTTGAACTATATCCGTCACCTACAACCAGTCCATCCTGATCCAGGAAACCATACGACATAAAAAATCCGGTTTTCTCGCTTCCACCCCGTGCGCTCACATTATGCCCCGTTTGAAAAGCCCGGCTTTTGTATATTTCATCAATCCAGTCAGTATTGGAATATTCGTTGGGATACAGTCCCGAATCATATTTATCGAAAGCCTCTTGTGTATAGGGCTTGGAAAATCCGGCAGCACTCATGGCTTCATTGGAGAGTTCCATGTATTCCCTTCCATTAACAAGTTCGGGCAATGCTGTGGGAGTCTGGAATCCGGCATATCCATTATATTGGAATACTACGCGCTCTTTCTTTTCTCCCTTTTTAGTCGTTACAAGAATAACACCGTTAGCGGCACGTGCTCCATAAATGGCCGATGAGGCAGCATCTTTCAGTACGGATACGCTTTCGATGTCCGAAGGATTCAATAAGTTGATGTCTCCCCCGGCTACTCCGTCAATCAAGATCAAAGGTGCTGTACTACTGTTAATAGTTCCCGTACCACGAATGTTGATGCTGGGCACAGCACCCGGCTGCCCCGAAGAGGAAACAATACTAACTCCAGGCAACAATCCTTGTAGCCCTGTAGTTACGTTAGTAATAGGTCGGTTCTCAATAGCCTCCGCTTTAACCATAGATACGGCACCTGTTACATTCACTTTCTTTTGCACGCCATAGCCTACAACTACTACATCTTCCAGGCTGACAGCATTTTCTTTCATCACCACGTTTACTGTCGTTGCTTTCGCTATGACGCTTTCTTCACGATAGCCGACGTATGAGTACCGAAGTGTACTTCCATAGGGTACCTTGATGGAATACTGACCATTGATATCGGTGATTGTACCCGTAGTCGATCCCTTTACCGATACGGTGGCTCCGATGATCGGTTCCGTATTCTCGTCAGTAACTTTACCTTTCACATACAGTTCCTTTTTCTCTCCTTGCGAATCAACAGGGTCAGTTTTATTTTGATATTCTTTATTATAAAATAAAATACTGTCATCCAGGAAACGGAACCCAATGTTAGTCCCTTTTAGCAAAAGAGTTAGTGCTTTGTTTACATCTGTGTCTTTTACCTCCAATGACACTTTCCTACTCGTATCCACAAATTCTTTGCTATAGGCTACATTCATCAATGCCTTCTCTGCTATCTGACTGATAGCCTCTTTAAGAGGAAGCTCTTTGATACTAACCGATATTTTTTGCTGTTGTGCATAAACAAAAGCAGTGACAAATATGCACATTAGGGTTACAATACACCTTCTGCCGGTGGATGAAAAAGGAGAATCTTTTTCCATAATATTAGTCTTTAAAGTTAATAGTTCAATATCTATTAGCTAATACACAAGAGGTATTAAAAAGTATTACGGCAAATAAGTTAATGAATATTAATTCGGGAAATATAGGAGAACTTGCCGGAAATCAATCCATACTTGATAAAAAAGAAAGAAAACACTTCAAAGGTATCGTTTTTAAAAGAAAATATAAAGGGGGGATATCGTATTTTCTCATTTAATGCATAAATTAGTGTCTTTACCTGAAAAAGAATGAGCAACATCCACCTCACATATGAGTGATTCCACCAGAACCCGGCTCAATCTGAAAATTTTGGGGATTTGATTCAGGGCAATCACACCCTTAAAAATAGATTCATTCCGGTACGGAAATGAACTAAACAGTAGCTTCCAATAGTCAGTAAGAGATAACCTGTCTTAATACTGTATTTAGTTTCCTGGCTTTTATAAATAATAATTAGATCTGCACTTCAGTTTTCGTTCTACTTAAGTCGAACGATAGAACCACTTAAGTTGAACTATCGCTCCACTTAAGTGGAACGAAAACTCATTAGGGAACGAAGAAAATAATAGTTCTAAGAAGAATTACTAAAAACTGTATTGCGTTAGATTAGTCCTTGTAACTATGAATTTAGCTCAAAATAGTACCGGAATGAATCAATTTTTAGGGATGTGATTGCCCTGAATCAAATCCCCCCAATCCCCAAGAATTACAACTGAACCCAGAACTCTTGATACTTATAAATTCATATAGTTGGTGTCAAAAGGCAATGGTGTCAAGTACGCCTGACAATGGAAATGAAGGCAACGGAGAAGGTGGAAATGAAGGCGGTGGTGAAGCACCAGATCCGGCAGCATAAGAAACGGTATTAATATGTAAAAAATCGGGCTTGACATTGTTCAAGCCCGATTTTTTCTATTATCTAAAATACTACTTTCTATCAGTTAACACCTTTATCGAATCCCGTTTTATAATATTAGGTTTCAAAAGAATCTCCGAATGTAATTCAGTTTCTTCCAAAATCTTCTGCATCAACATTTTTACAGCAATAATGCCAATATTCTCCAGTGATTGTGCAATACGAGTAATAGGAGGGTTCAAATAGTCCAGATATAAGTTATCATCAAACGAAATGATAGACATATCTTGAGGAATTCTCACTTTATGCTCATTTAATGCTTTGACGGCTCCCAAAAGAATTGTACTACTTAACGCAAATATAGCAGTAGGTTTTGTGGTAGAGTTCAGAGCCAACTTAGTCTCAATATAACCATTCTGAATCGAGAACTCATTTCCTCTTATCATTGCGTTATCCTGATAACCAGCTTCGCGAAGCGCATCAACATACCCGCGCACACGTTCTTTAGTTGTTATAGAGATACTTGGTCCCTGAATACAGAGAATCTTACTATGCCCCGATTCTAATAATAATTTCGTTGCCTGATAAGCACCTACATAATTATCAGTAGCTACGTATGGCAAATTATGCTTCTCAAAATAGCGGTCAATTAGCACAATCGGAGTTTTAGTACTAATTTCCTCGAGTTTAGAAGGGTTTTCACCGGTTGGAACCAAAATAATGCCGTCTATTTTACGCGATAGAAGCGAATCGATAGCCTTATTTTCCTGAACAGGATCTTCTAGGGTATCAATAAGCATAACAGTATAATTATAACGTTGTGCTTCACGGATGACAACACTTGCTATATTGGCAAAAAAAGGATTATCTATGTGCGGTACAAGAAGGCCTATAGTATATGTCGTGTTGTTGCGCAAACTTTGCGCAACTATATCAGGCTGATAGTCCAATTCTTTAACGGACTGCAAAATAACCTCCTTAGCAGACTGGCTGATCCTATATTTCTCTGATTTCCCATTTAACACTCTGGAAATCGTAGAGATAGAGTACCCAGTTTTCTTTGATACATCAATCAGAGTTTTCTTCATTACTGGTTGTTTTTTGCAAAAATAACATTTTATTTGAGAAAAAAGCAAGAAAAATATTTTGTTTTGAAAAATATTTCTATATTTGCGCAAACGATTGCGCATCGTTTACGATTCAATTCGCCTTAATACTTAATACTCATTATATGGACACAAAGAAGAAAATCGTAGTGATAGGTAGCAGTAATACGGATATGGTTATCAAATCAGACCGTCTACCAAAACCAGGAGAAACAATTCTGGGAGGAAACTTCTTAATGAATCATGGTGGCAAAGGAGCTAACCAAGCTGTAGCTGCTGCAAGACTAGGAGGAGATGTCACTTTCATATGTAAAATAGGAAATGACATTTTCGGAAATGAAACCTTGGAAATGTTTCACAAAGAAGGAATCGACACTACTTATGTAGGAATTACCCCGCAGGCACCATCAGGAGTAGCTCTTATCAATGTCGACAAAAAAGGGGAAAACTGCATTGTTGTTGCTTCCGGAGCCAACGGGACTTTATCGGTTGACGACATACAACGTGCAGAATCTACCATCAAACAGGCATCCATCGTCATTATGCAGTTGGAAACTCCAATCGAGAGTGTCACTTATGCAGCCAAAATGGCGAAAAAAGATGGAATTACCGTTATATTAAATCCCGCCCCTGCCCCTACTCAACAACTACCTGACGATTTATTAGCCAATGTCGACATTCTTATTCCTAATGTCACAGAGGCTGAAATCATCTCGGGAATGCACATTACAGATGATGAATCGGCAAAAGAAGCGATTCGTTATATTAGTTCGAAAGGCATAAAAACTGTCATTATTACGATGGGAGCCAAAGGAGCTCTCGCTTATGAAAATAACAAGTTTACCCACATTCCAGCTTTCAAAGTAGAAGCAGTAGACACAACCGCTGCCGGAGATACATTCTGCGGCGGACTGTGCGTAGCTCTGTCTGAGGGCAAAAATCTAAAAGATGCAATTATATTTGCAAGTAAAGCCTCTTCTATTTCTGTTACCAGAATGGGAGCACAAGTATCTATACCTTTGAGAAAAGAAATACAATAATCATCCTTAATTCTGTTATTATGATAAAACAATGTTCAATCCACGGTCTATTGACAAGTATGTTGTTAATAGTATTTTCTTTGATGAGCAATGATGCTATTGCCCAGAAGGCAATAAGAGGTACAGTCCTCGATGAAGCAAATGAACCCATTATCGGTGCCAGTGTCCTTGTCAAAGGCACAACAAATGGTTCTATTACAGGAGTTGATGGATCCTTCAATGTAAAAGCGAATCCTTCTGATGTATTGGTTATATCTTATGTAGGTTATGCAACTGTTGAACAACAAGTAGGAAACCAGACACAGCTTGTAATACACCTGCGCGAAGACTCGAAAGTGCTTAATGACGTTGTAGTAATCGGCTACGGCTCTACCACAAAGAAAGAGCTTACAGGATCGGTTACCAGCATGAAGAAAGATGACCTCAATCCCGGAACATTCACCAATGCTATGGGAATGTTGCAAGGAAAAGTGGCAGGATTACAAATTATCAACCCGAACGGTGCTGATCCGACAGCCAAATATGAAGTATTACTTCGCGGAACAAACACACTTTCCGCAGGCCAAGGTCCATTAATTATTATTGATGGGGTGGCAGGTGCAGATATCAGAAATATCAACTTCCAGGAAGTGGAATCTATAGACGTATTAAAAGATGGTTCGGCAGCTGCTATTTATGGAACAAGAGGTACGAATGGAGTAATCATCGTCACAACTAAACGCGCAAGAAGTGGCAAAACGGAAGTTTCTTATGATGGGCAACTCACCGTGGGAGTCGTTTCACGCAGAGCAAAACCTTTATCGGCAAGCGAATACAAATCTGTTATCAAGGAATATCGCCCAGAATTGGAAAGTTATATTTTTGACAGTGATACGGATTGGTTTAAAGAAATTACGCAAACTCCGTTCAGCCATAAGCACAACTTGTCTATATCCGGAGGTTCCGAGAAGTTCTCACACCACACTTCTTTCAATTATGAAAAGAGCGATGGTTTGCAAAAGCATAATAGTTCCGAGAAGCTAATGGCACGTACCAATATTCGTCAGTCGTTATTAGACAAATGGGTCGATTTGGATTATAACCTGAATATCATTCATCGCAAATACAGTCCTTCCTCTACAAGTGCTTTTATGCAGGCATTTACCCATAATCCAACAGAGCCTGTTTATGACGACAGCGATCCGGATGCCGGAGGATATAGCCGTATCAAAGCAATGGAATATTATAATCCGGTAGCGATCATTAACGAAAGGAACATGGAAAGTAAGAATGATAATTATGGTGCAAATATTCGTGCTACTCTAAACATATTGCCTATAAAAGGATTAAAATGGGAGAATTTTGTTTCATACGACAAAGAACAATATGAAACACGTGAATATTACACACATTATTATCCTAGTTTAATAGGAACAAACGGGCAAGCCTATATTGAAAACTATCAGGAAAACGATACACAATATGAGTCTACTTTAAATTACTCGAATATTTTCGGAAAACATTCTATTCAGGCATTACTCGGATATACATACCAGTATACTTACAGCACATCTGCATCCATGACTAATTCCGGTTTCGACTTCGATGACAACCAGACTCATAACATCGGGACAGGAACAAATCTTACTGAAGGCAAAGCCAGTATGTCATCCAATAAAGAAGATAATACATATATCGGATTCTTCGGACGTTTCATGTACAACTACGATGATAAATATCTTTTGTCTGCTTCACTACGTCGTGATGGTTCCAGCCGTTTCGGTGACAATAATAAGTGGGGATGGTTCCCGGCTGTCAGCGTAGGTTGGCGTATAAATAAAGAGAAATTACTCTCGAATGTCAAATGGATCGATGATTTAAAATTGAGAGCCGGATACGGAGTTACCGGTAACCAGGATTTCTCAAACTACAAATCTTTGATGATGATGACTACAGCCGGTAAATTCTATTACAATGGCCAATGGATCAATACTTATCAACCTGCAAGTAATGCAAATCCGGATCTAAAATGGGAGAAAAAAGCAGAGTTCAACGTTGGTGTCGATATGACAATGTTTGATAACCGCCTTTCATTCACTTTCGATTATTACAAACGGACTACATCAAACTTGTTGTATGACTACATTGTGCCAACACCTCCTTATGTATATAATACCTTGTTTACGAATGTTGGAAAAGTAACTAATGAAGGAGTTGAATTAACAATATCCGGTACCCCTTTTAACACTAGAGACTTTACATGGAATACCTCACTGACCGTTTCACACAATAAAAACAAATTGGTGAAATTCACTAATGACGAGTTTACTAACGGAACGTACAAGGTGGGATGGTCTACAAGTGCTGCCTGCTACACTCAACGTCTGATAGAAGGGCAGTCATTGGGTACTTTCTACGGCCCTATATGGTTAGGAACTGATACAGATGGAAAAGACGTATTGTTAGGACAAAATGCGGACGGTTCCGTACCGGAAGAACAATGGGAAAAAATTGGCTGTGCCTATCCGGATGCCACTCTTAGCTGGAGTAATACCTTCAGATATAAGAAATTCGACTTGAGCTTCTCACTACGTGCATCTATCGGCGGAGAAATTCTGAACAACTATGCGATGGAATATGAAAATCTAAGCAGCATCGGACTTAGAAATATCTCATCAAACTGGTTATCTCAAACGAATTTCACAAGTACGACCTATAAATATTCCTCCAAATACATAGAGGATGCTTCTTATTTAAAACTGGATAATGTAACCTTTGGATATACTTGGGATTTCACATCCAAAATGATAAAAAGACTAAGATTGTCTCTTACTGCACAGAATGTATTCTGTATCACCGGTTATTCTGGTGTCGACCCAGAAGTCGCCCTTTCCGGACTGGAACCCGGTATGGAAAGTTTGAGTTATTATCCGCGTACAACAGAATTTACTTTTGGAGTTAATATAGTATTCTAAAAAATAAGATTACCATGAAAAAGACAAATATAATATTAAGTTTCGTTATCTGTATATTATTATACGGATGTACCGATCTTAGCGAAACTGTTTATACAGGAGTAGCTATGAATGACTTCTTTAAAAATGAGAAGGAACTGGTAGCCAATGCAGGTAGGGCATATACGAAATTACAAGGATACAATTCCGAACAAAGTTTATGGACGCTACTTTTACAAGCTTCTGATGAATGTGCTGTTCCCGCTTGTGGTGGTTCCTGGTACAGTAATGGACGTTATGAAGAAATCCAGACGAATAAAATTCCACCTGCAAATAAATTATTAACAAGGGGCTGGAACTGGATATTTAATGGTATTGCTGCATGTAATGAAATTATTTACGAAACGGAACTATCACCTATCCAGTTTGAAGGAAAAGAGAAGATTATAGCCGAAATGAAAATACTGCGTGCTTTCTACTATTACCAAGCCATTTCTTGTTGGGGAAACGTACCTTTCACAACTGACTACACGGAAACCGGATACCCGGAACAAAAAAGTCGTGAATATATTTTCAATTATCTGGAAAAAGAAATTAATGACAATATCGAGTTCCTAGACAGGGAGCCTTCAGATACTAATTATGGACGGGTCACACAAGCTGCCGCTTATTGTATTCTTGCGAAAATGTATCTGAATGCAGAAGCATGGTTCGGTACTCCAATGTATGACAAAGCAGAGAAAGCCTGTAAAGACATTATGGATATAGGTGCTTACAGCATTGAAGACTCCTATTCTACTAACTTTGACATTAAAAACGAAGATTCTAAAGAGAATATCTTTGTAATCCTTTATGATAGAGTATATACTAGTGGTAGCAGTAGTTCATTCTATCTGCATACGCTGACATTGGAAGCTGCATCACAAGCAACATTTAATATTCCGGCAGCCCCATGGTCGGGTTTTCTCTGCCAACCAGACTTTTTCCAAACATACGCAGAACAAGATCTTCGCAGAAGTCAGAGCTGGTTATACGGTCCTCAAGTAGACCTAAGCGGAAAGGATCTTGGTTTCGAATATACTCCTGTCTTCTCCGAAGAAAAATATTACAATAGCAACGGAGGACGTGGCACATACGATGGTGCACGCTGCTGGAAATGGCATTACCAGACTGATGGTTCTTTAAAAGAATATACAGTTAGTATGGACAACGACTTTGCCATCTTCCGTTATGCCGATGTTGTATTAATGTATGTAGAAGCTTTGGTACGACAAAACAGAACAAGTGAGGCCATCCAACTGGCAGACTTCAAGAAGATTCGTACAAGAGCAGGTCTTGATGCATATACTACAAGCCAATTGACGATTGATGAACTTTATGCAGAACGAGGCAGAGAACTGGCATGGGAAGGATGGCGCCATGAAGATATGATACGTTTCGGAAAATATCTGAAAAAATATTGGGCACACCCTGACCAAAGTTCAGAAACTTTTAGAAATGTATTTCCAATTCCTACGGATATTTTAAATGCAAATCCAAAATTATCTCAAAACAAAGATTATTAACCACAATTGGAAGGTTCACATAGAAAAGTGTACCTTCCAACAAATCAACCCTGATAAGTATGAAAAAACCAATCATCTTTTTACTTGTTTTAATTACTAACATCTTATTTATCTCTGCACAGAAGATTTCAAAGACAGAGTTAAAAGACAAAATAGCCGGAGCTTGGATCGGGCAAATGGTAGGAAACATATATGGACTTCCTTTTGAGAACAAGTTTGTAGATGAACCTGCCCCGGAATCCAGATTTCCATTCGGTTACACTAAAAATATAGATAAATTGCAGAAGTATAACGGTGCATTCTCTGATGACGATACTGATGTTGAGTATATCTACTTACTATTAATGGAGAAATATGGCGTAGAACCTACTTATGCCAATATGCGTGAAGGATGGGTGTATCATATCCGTGACCGTGTATGGCTAGCCAATAGGGCTGCACTCGGATTAATGCATCTTGGATTCACCCCTCCGTTCACAGGTGACGAAAATCTGAATCCGCACTGGTATCAGATCGACCCTCAATTGATTAACGAGATATGGGCGTATACAGCACCGGGAATGATTTCGTATGCTGCAGGAAAAAGTGATTGGGCGGCCCGTATCACAAGCGATTCGTGGGCGGTATCTCCCACTGTCCTATATGGTGCAATGTACGCTGACGCTTTTTTCTGCAAGGATATCCGCAAACTGATTACACGAGCCTTGAAAGAACTGCCTGCTGATGACAGATATGCGATAGCTGTAAAAGAGATGATTGCTTTATATGACAAATATCCTAAAGATTGGGTAAAAGCACGTCAAATCATGGCTAAAAAATATTACATAGATGAGCCAGCCATGACAAAAACAATCTGGAATGCTAATCTGAACGGATTATGCGGGATTTTGGCTATGTTGTATGGCGAAGGAGATTTCCAACGGACATTGGATTTAAGCTGTGCAATGGGATTTGACTGCGACAATCAGGCAGCCACTATCTCCGGACTTCTAGGAGTAATGTATGGCGCAAAGTCTCTTCCCGAAAGTTTGACTAAACCTATCGAAGGATGGGAAAAACCCTTCAACGACCGGTATATCAATATCACCAGATTTGATATGCCTGATGCTTCCATTGAAGACATGATTGAACGTACTTACAACAAAGCAATCGAACTGGTTTGTGCCAAAGGAGGAAAAGTGAAAGGTGATATGGTATATGTTAACCCCAAAGCACAATTCATTCCCCCGATGGAATTCTGTATCGGTCCGAATCCGGACTTGGAAATCGGACAGCCTACCGATTACTCATTTGCCTGTAGAACAAATGCTGCTTTCAAATGGGAACTGGTAAAAGGTAAACTTCCGGCAGGAGTTACATTCCAAAACGGTAAACTGGCAGGAACTCCTACAGAAGCCGGCAAATATCCAATTACCCTTCAATTAAGCGCAAATAACAAGAACTCAATTACTAAAGACTTTGAGTTATTGGTTAAAACCAAGAATATAGCCCCCAAGGCTGACACTATTTACGCCAATATCCGTAAACTAAACGAAGAAGTACTCGATTCTTGCTGGATTACCTTTGGAAAACCGATGTACGCAACAAATGTAGAAGTAATTAATGACGGAGTCAAAGATGGCGTAGGATCTGTATTTTATTCATTAGCGGCCAAAAGTAATCTGCCTAAAATAGACTATTTCGGATACGGTTGGAAAGAAGAGCATAACATCAATATGCTTGTTTTAGATATGGGCTGTCTGGAAGAGTTCGGAGGATGGTTTACTTCTCTAAACATTCAATATCTTGAAAATGACGGACATTGGTATGACGTAGGTAAATTCAAATCAACTCCGGCACTTCCCGAAACTGATATTGTATTTTTTCAACCTCCGTTTGCACAATATGTTTTGGAATTCCCGGCAGTAAAAACCAAGGGAATACGCGTACTAATGGATGCAAAAGTGCAGGAACACTGGCATAAATACACAAAGAATGTATCATCATTCATCTCTATCACCGAACTAGGAGTTTATGAGAAATAAAGGAGGAGAAAAATGAGGAAAATAATTACGATATGTATCATAGGGCTTTTTGCTCTCAACGTACAAGCCCAGCCTGTAAAAACTTTAAAGTTATCTGATAAAGAACTTTTAGATAAGATTAAAGGAGGATGGGCCGGACAAACCATTGGTGTTGTTTTCGGAGCACCTACAGAGTTTAAGTTCACGGGAACTTATATTCAAGATTACCAGCCGATCCCCTGGGCGGAAGGTTACGTAAAATATTGGTGGGAAAAGAAACCCGGATTGTTCGATGATATTTATAACGATTGCACGTTTGTTGAGGCATTTGATGAACTTGGCCTGGACTGTTCACAAGAAGAACTTGCCAAAAGATTTGCATTCGCTGATTATCATTTGGCCCATGCTAACCAAGCAGGCAGATATAATATCCGCCAAGGTATCATGCCACCGGCTTCCGGTCATTGGTTGAATAACCCACATGCAGACGATCTGGATTTCCAGATCGAAGCAGACTTCATTGGTCTGATGGCTCCGGCAATGCTGCCGGAAGCATTGGATATCGCCTCCAGAGTAGGCCACATTATGAATAGCGGTGACGGTTTTTATGGTGGTGCTTTCGTAGCAGCTCTTTATAGCTCCGCTTTCTATGAAAAGAGTCCTGAAGCGATTCTAAAAACCGCAATCTCCGTTATACCTGAAGAGAGTACATTCCATCAATGTATTCAGGATGTAATCAATTTCCATTCTTTGCACCCGGACAACTGGAAAGATTGCTGGTACTTCCTGCAAGAAAAATGGAACTGTGATGTAGGATGTCCCAAAGGCGTATTTCTAAACTTTAATATTGACGCCAAGCTCAATTCCGCTTTCGTAGCATTAGCTATGCTCTACGGTAAAGGAGATTTCACCAACTCTGTCGATATTGCAACACGCTGCGGACAAGATTCTGACTGTAATCCGTCTACAGTCGGCGGTGTACTCGGCGTCATGTATGGGTATGATAAAATCCCTTCATTCTGGTTAAACCCTTTGAAAGAAGTAGAAGACTTTACATTTGAAGGAACGAATATGTCGTTGGCAAAAGCATACCAAATGAGTTTCGATCAAGCTAAACAACTCATAGTCAAAACAGGTGGAAAAGTATCTGGTGGGGAGATAGAAATTCCAATCAAAAAGGCGGATGTACTTCCTTTAGAACAAAATTTCGAAAACACCTATCCGCTTTATAGAGAACGCAAAGACTGCTTCCTGACAGATACATTTGAATTTGATTTCAATGGTAACGGATTTGTTATCTGGGGCAACATTTGCTGCACAAGAAGTATTACTCCCGATTATATCAATCGTGTATCTACACGCCACATCGGTTCCGAGGTGTTCGGATTGGCAGAGCCCAATGACCCTTACGTTGCTAAAGTGGAAATATGGATTGACGGAGAACTGGACCATGTAGCAGCTTTACCCATGAGAAACACAGACCGCAAAGTAGAACCAGCCTGGAAATACCTCATGAAGGAAGGAAGACACCACGTTAAAATGAAATGGTTGAACCGCAAAAAAGACTACATTATTCGTATCAACGACATAATGTATTATTCAGAGAAAAAAGAACATGATAGATTTTACTTTAATAAATAAGTTAAGATGAAAAAAGTCCTGATTAACATCATTCTACTATTTACCTTTTCCATATCGGGAATGGCACAAATAGAATATGGAAAAACAGTTGAAATAAGTAAAGAGGTACTGCTCGACAAAATTAAAGGAGGCTGGGCCGGACAAACCATAGGGTGCACCTATGGCGGTCCTACAGAATTTAAATACAGAGGAGCGATCATTCATGAGAAAACTCCAATAATCTGGTATGATGACTATTGCAAGGACATCTTTGCAGAAGATCCGGGATTGTATGATGATGTATATATGGATCTTACCTTTCTGGAAGTAATGCAAAAAGAAGGGATAAATGCCCCTGCCGAATCATTTGCCAAAGCCTTTGCAAACGCAGATTACAAATTATGGCATGCCAACCAGGCAGCCAGATATAACATATTGCACGGTATTATGCCACCGGCATCGGGACATTGGAAAAATAATCCGCACGCTGACGATATTGATTTCCAGATTGAAGCAGACTTCATTGGAATGATATGTCCGGGGATGGTAAATATCGCCTCCAATTTTTCGGACAAGATAGGGCATATCATGAACTACGGCGACGGATGGTATGGAGGTGTATACATGGGAGCAATGTATGCATTGGCTTATGTAAATAACGACATTTATACAATTATCACGGAAGCTCTTAAAACAATACCCGAACAAAGTAAATTTCACCGTTGCATCATAGACGTTATTAAATATTGGAAACAATATCCCGATGACTGGCGTAAATGCTGGCTGGAAATAGAAAACCGTCATGCTCTTGAGATTGGCTGCCCGGAAGGGGTATTCAATGCATTTAACATTGACGCCACTATCAATGCGGCTTACTGCGTGATGGGACTTTTATATGGCAACGGCGACTTTTTCAAAACAATGGATATAGCCACTCGTTGCGGACAAGATTCCGACTGTAACCCGGCAACTGCCGCAGGAATTCTTGGAGTCATACAAGGCTACAAGGCTATCCCCGAATACTGGAAACCGGCACTCGAAAGATGTGAAAATATTAAGTTCCCTTACACAGATATCTCTTTAAGTTCTGTATACGACATTAATCTCAAACTATTGAGTGATGTATTAAAAGCAAACGGAGGAAAAATAAAAGGAGATAAATACTATACCACGATTCAGAAGCCAAAAACCGTAGCATGGGAAGTTTCTTTTGAAGGCTTATATCCTTCTGCAAGAAGAGTTATCAAATATGATCTCGGTACAGAAAAAACATTTGAGTTCAATGGCAAGGGAGTTGTTTTAATGGGGATGATCAGACAAGATGTTAAAGATAGTAATGACAATTACATCGCCATCCTGGAGGCCTACATTGACGGCAAGAAAGTAGAAACCATAGAAATGCCTTATGACTACATAAAAAGAAAGTATGACATTTTCTATAATTATGATTTAGAGGAAGGACCTCACAAACTGGTTATTAAATGGATTAATCCAAATGAAAAATATGCCGTTCAATGTAAAGACATGGTGATTTATTCATCCACACCGGCAGAGCCAATCAATCCTTATAAATAAAAGAGAGAAGCCATGAATAGAAAACTACTCCTATTATTATTAGCCTTATTATTATTTTCCTACGGATTGTCATCATGTTCGTCTGATGATAACAGTTCGTCCGAAGGCGAACAGACCGAGACACCGGAACTGTTTACCAAACGCTATAATCCCGATCAAAGTTTTTACAGCAAAATATTAGGACAAGAAATCAAATATTCCGTATTACTGCCTCAAGAGTATCTATCGGAAAGTACGGGTAAATATGGAGTAGTTTTCCTTCTACATGGCTGGGGAGGGAACCAAAGTTCATGGGGACCTTCAGGTCTGAATATTCAAAGCATAGCTGATGCGCAAACCAGCAATGGTAGTATTCGCCCATTGATCTACATCATTCCGGAAGGTTTCAACTCTTATTTTTGTAACCGCTATGACGGAAAGTTCAACTATATGGATATGTTCATTAATGAACTCGTACCCCTGATTGATAAGCGGTTCCGAACAACAGCCAGTAAGACGGAAAGAGCTGTTGCCGGATTCTCTATGGGAGGTTTCGGGGCATTAAGTATAGCATCGCAACATCCTGAAACATTCTCGGTATCAATAGGATTAAGTCCCTCTCTAAATACAGATGAACAATACATCTCTTTGTCACAAGACGGTTGGAATCTTCAATGGGGAAACAACTTCGGAGGAAGCGGCCAGACAGGAACAGGCAGGCTGACAAGCTATTATAAAAGCCAATGTCCGCTACACTTTTTCAAGGATAAACCAAGTTCCACATTTCAAACAGTACGGTATTACATAGACTGCGGTGATGATGAAGAAAGACTATATGCAGGAAACGGTGAATTACATACTCTATTACGGGACAAAAATATCAAGCACGAATATCGTGTACGAAACGGTGCCCACACTGACAGTTATTGGCGTGAATCCATGAAAGAGGCATTGCCTTTTATCGAACGTTCATTCAAAGGAGAAAACTATCCGCAGGAAACTCTGAAAAAATTCACAGAGGAATTACATGCTACTAATAAAAACATAAAAGTAGGTAATTCCAATATCGAACTATGGTTACCGGATGACTACAATTCCGAACTAACTTACAAAGTTCTTTATTACAGCAAAGGAGAAGGTAATATTGATCTTACAACAAAGAAGGTAGCAGTGGCATTAGATTCTCTTATGCAAATCAAACGTATGATAATCGCAGGTTTTAATGTGAAAGAAATGATTCTAAATGAAACAAATTTTTCAGCTATTACCGATGCTGTGGAAAAGACGGTTCATACGGAAAGCAATGCAGATTTCAGATTAGGATTAACCTACGGTTCAGAAGCTAATTACTTATACAATCAGTCAACAGGCAATGCCCCTGCTATCAACTTTTTCTTTGCAGAAGACGCAGATTTTATCAACCTTTCTGCCGAGAATCGTGCCAAAATCTATTATTTGGACATAACAGACGAAGGCAGCAACTACAATAGCATCTTTACTCTGTTCAATGGATTGCGAGGTGCAGAAGCTCCGGTGCAATATCGTGTCAGAAACGGACTGGATAGTGAACAGTCCGCCCAAACAGGTATTTATTCAATGAGTTATTATATTGGTGAACAGTTAATAAAGAAATAATATGAAGAAGATACTGTTATATATTATCCTATTTCTATCAGGTATAGATGGAGCTTGGGCACTTCCCATAGAAAAAGAAGGGATGAGTATTTACAGTCCGTCCCTAAAGCAAGAAGTCTCCTACTCTATTATCTTACCGGAAGGTTATGAACATTCAGATACAGAATATCCAGTCTTATACATGTTTCATGGAATAGGAGGTGATTATACCAGTTGGCTCGAATACGGCAACGTTGCCCGTGTAATGGACAAAATGATAAAAGAAGGAAAGATTCAACCTTTCATTATGGTTATTCCTGACGGTTACCTGTCTTATTACAGTGACACTTATGATGGCAGCTCCCTTTATGAAACTTTCTTTATCAAAGAACTGGTTCCATATATAGATAACAACTATCGTACTCGCAAGGATATTAATGGACGCTCGATCATTGGTTTCTCTATGGGAGGATTCGGAGCATTATCCGTTAGTTTGCGCAACCGCCACTTATTCGGCTCTGTCGTTGCATTATCGCCATCCATCCGTACAGAAAAACAATACATGGAAGAAGGGCCACAAAAAGGATGGGACAATCAATGGGGACGGATTTTCGGAGGAGTGGGAAAAAATGGTAAGCAGCGCCTAACCAGTTACTATAAACAACATTCACCCTACCACATTCTTTCCACCCTCCGCAATTCCGATTTAAAAGGATTTGGCATCATGCTGGATATTGGAGATAAAGAAGGTACTCTTTGCGAAAGTAATGAAGAACTGCACCGATTATTACTGGAAAGACAAATACCTCATGAATGGGAAGTACGTTCAGGAGGACATGATTTCACCTGCTGGAATACTGCACTGCCCAAAGCATTCAGATTCATAAACGAATATTTCAATGGGAAGCAGTCAGGAAATAGTGAGAGTAGTCTTCCGAATGAGACTCCGTTTATCCAAACAGCCAATGCAACGGTCTATTATCCGGAACAGGCTCAAGGAAGCACAAGAAAATATCCTATTATCTATGTACAGGGAGAAATCAACGAACAACAGCAAAAGGTTCTCGTCAGTCAGTTTCATCAAATGGTAGATGAGAATAAAACATGGCCTGCAGTTCTTAGTTTCGTAAAAGCTAACACAGACCTGTCAGAAACAATTTTTGATATAGAAAAGCAACTCTCCGGCATCAGAGGTTCCCAACGTATGCGGGCTTTAATCACTTTGGGAGATAATATCAAAGAAGGTATAGAAGCCATTCAGAGAGAAAATTTGTTTACCGGCATAGTCTGTGTAAATGCCATCGGCAACGAGAATGATGCTCAAAATCTTATAAAAGCAGTCAACTCTCACAAAAGATATCCCAGATGCTGGATAGAGATACTACCCGAATCAAAAGAATATGGTTTTAGTAGTAATATACATATCCTTTTGGAAGAATCGGACCTGGAACATGAGTTCCGGTCAAGAAAATGTAAAGAAGCCAATGTTTTCACTTATTGGGAAGATTGGATACTATATTTAAATAACAGAATTCATGTTTAACAATTAAATACTAATAGTATGTTCACAGTAAACAGTTATTTATTGGCAGTTATATTCTGCATCGTAACCATGATTTGTTGGGGTTCCTGGGGTAATACCCAAAAACTAGTTTCCAAAAATTGGCGTTATGAACTTTTTTATTGGGATTATGTGATTGGAATGGTATTGTTCACCATCTTACTAGGCTTCACAATGGGTAGTCATGGAGATACCGGACGTTCATTCCTGGAAGATCTGGGACAAGCATCAGGAGACAGCATTGGTTGGGTTATCTTGGGGGGCGTAATATTTAATGCTTCAAACATTCTTCTTTCAGCGTCTATTTCCTTGGCTGGTATGTCTGTTGCTTTTCCTTTAGGAGTTGGCATTGCATTGGTATTAGGGGTAATCGTCAATTATCTGGGAATTCCAACTGGTAATCCTTTGCTTTTATTTGGCGGTGTAGCTCTCATTGTTATTGCTATCATTTGCAATGGAGTGGCTTCCGGAAAAATGCAAAAGGGAGAAGAAAGCAGGAAAAACAACAAAAAGGGAATTATCATTGCATTAATTGCCGGTGTACTGATGTCTTTGTTCTACAGGTTCGTAGTGAAAGGTATGGACGTAGAAAACTTCAATTCTCCTGCTATAGGAATGATGACTCCTTATTCTGCCATCTTTGTTTTTTCAATAGGCGTATTACTAAGCAATTTTGTTTTCAACACATTAGTAATGAAATATCCTTTTGTCGGAGAAAAAGTCAGCTACTCCGAATACTTTAAAGGAAACACGAAAACTCATATATGCGGAATGCTTGGTGGAGCGATATGGGGACTTGGTTCCGCGTTCAGCTATATCGCATCAGGCGAAGCTGGTCCGGCTGTATCTTATGCACTAGGACAAGGCGCACCACTTATTGCCGCTATTTGGGGAGTATTTATCTGGAAAGAATTTAAAGGTTCAACGAAATCTGTTAATCAACTACTGGCCTTGATGTTTATCTTCTTCCTGGTTGGTTTGGGAATGATAGTAGTTGCCGGAAACTAATTATTAACCTTAAATAGAACAACATGAAAAAGTATTTTTACTTATTAGCCATGCTGGCAGTAGTACTAGGTGCAACTGCTTGCAGTGATGATGACAATCATCCCAGTACAAACGTTCTGGATAAACCGGAAGTTACTGTTCCTGATGTAAAAGAGAGTTCTGCTGTTATTACATGGAAAGCCATAGGAAACGCAACAGCTTATATTTATAGCTTGAACAACGGTAGTGAACAAAGTACTGACCAAAATACAATTCAACTGACAGGTTTAGAGCCGGAAAAAAGTTATACATTCAAAGTAAAAGCTCAAAAAACCGGATCAATCTATTTTGAAGATTCAGACTATGCAGAAATCACTTTTACAACAACCTCTGAAGTAACAGTTTATCGGATAGCCACTTTTGCGGACGACTGGGATAAATGGTATTACGAATATAATGATAATGGTACTGTAAAACGTGTATACAGGTTATATGAAGGAGAATTGGATAGAGAATGGCTCTTTGCTTATGACGGAAATAATATCACAGTGACAGGTAAGAACGCATATAACATGACTTTAAATGACCAAGGTTATGTTGCAACTTTTGTAGATGGTTCCAACACTTACGAATATACTTATGATGAGAATGGCTACATGACCAAAGTTGAAAAGAATGGCAATATTGCATCTAACATCACCATAGAAAATGGAAATATTATGCAATGGACCAGATTTTCAGATGGAGTAGAGCAGTTTAAAGTTCAGACCTATTCTGCCGTGCCTAATGTGAGCGGAGCACATTGCATCTATGCGGAAAGCAGTGGAGCTAGTCGTTGGCTGGTTGAAACTGGTCTCTTTGGAAAAGCTTCGGCTAATTGCCATACGAGCAGTGGTTGGCAACATTCATCCAGTACAGCTACTTACACATTCGAATATGACGAAAATAGTTGTATCAAAGAGGAAAGCAAAAACTATGACGGATATATAGAGAATTTCTATTATACATATTTCTCCGAATAGCACTTTATGAAATAACTAATTCATGGAGGTGTGTCTAGAAGTCTGGCGCACCTCCATGAATTATAAAGTTATTAGAGACTTTAGACTGTTATATCCAGTAAAACCTCTCCCCTTACATTCAGCACCTTAATCCTCAATTCATCGTTCTTCTTTTCCAGAATCATCACCGTAGCACTGTCCATCTTATATCCTCCACCAATAATAACCGGATAATTATTACCCAGTTCCCCTTTCGGATGGTAAGCGTATTTATGGGTATGTGCATTCAGACTGACATTAAAAGGTGCTTTTTCCAATAATTTAGTCCACAGATCTGCACAGAGATTCTTTTCATAATTACCGTAAAGCGGAATATGATGAATAAGGACACGTTTCTTTGCTTTCTTGAATTCTTTGGCAGACAGTTCTTTTTTCAGAAAATCAACCTGTTCATTACGTAATTGGGTAAAATCGTTCAAGCCATAATATACCCAATGGTCGTCCGGTTTATCTTCTCCACAATCCAACATGACGATACGGGTGTCTCCCCAGTTAAAAGAGGCATAAGTTTTATCTCCCACATAATCAAAATGATCACGCAAACCGATAGAATAGGCATTGCGGATTTCATGATTGCCACGCATAAAGAAAATCGGTATGTGGTCGCCATACACTCCTTCGGTCAGTTCACTGATAAATGTGGTTGCCTGCTCGTGATCCACAGGATCATCTACACAGTCACCATTGAAAACAACAAAATCATACTTAACATCCTGTATTTGTTTACACAGAGTACGGAAAGTGTTGGCATGTTGATGCAAATCATTAAAAACAATAGCGGTAAAAGACTCTGTATCAGCAACAGGAAGAGTAAATTCACTGAAGGTCGATTGTGCTGTATTTCCAAATACCTTTTTATATGCCTGATAAAGCAACATCTCTTGCGAACACACACGATAATAATATTTCTGTCCGGGCTGTAAGCCATCTATACGTATTTTATGCAGCTTGTTATTGCAGACCACCTGACCGTCAACAATCATACGCGCACGTTCCAGCCGGGTAGTATCTGTGCCATATTCCACCCAGCAATAAGAAGGAACGGTTGTTTCCCACATCACAGTAATGCCATTACCCACAGGATTCTGCAAATAAGGTTTAGTACGGAATATCTTGTCTGCCTTTTCAGCGGTACGCAATTCCACAAGTATGGGACGATGGTCGGAAGCCATTGGCTCATTAACTACTCTCGCAGATATGACAGCAAATCCGGTAGCGTTTTGCTTTGACGCGGCAATATAATCAATGGTCTCTTTTGGATCGGGAGCAGGATAAGTATGCTTTTCCGGATTGGAGAGTATTTGAAAATCCTTTTGCAATTCTTTGATGAAATCGGATTCAGGTTCAGCATTCATATCCCCGGCTAGAAAAAGAGGCTTTTTATAGGAAGCAATCAATGACTTCACTATTTCCAAAGATTTCATACGGTCTTCTTCCGTTAATGACAGATGAGTACAACAATAAATATAATCCTCAAATTCTG
>OGZG01000284.1_pt1 | contig 38189 bp, 19 predicted proteins | sample 1576781 | NCBI WGS metagenome assembly OGZG01 (sample SAMEA3541502, study PRJEB24748) | human gut metagenome | biome: human gut; feature: human-associated habitat; material: faeces | place: China | collected 2012 | reverse complement strand
AGTGCCGGAGCATTCTATTCAAAAGAAAATATGCCGGAAATTCCACGAAAACTGAGCATAGCACGAAAAATGATAGACTGGTGGCTAAGCAATAATTAAAAGACGGAAATCATTCAAATAAAAACAGATTGCGGAGGACATGCATTCAACAAACGAACAACTACGAATGAAACGACTCTCATTCACATCAACCAATTAGCATGCAACCGCAATCTGTATATTTTCTCATCTCCCGGTCATTCGACCTTCATCAAGTAATTCTAAAATATATCCATCAGAAAAAAAGAGGATAGTAGCAATTTATCTCAACCGATGCTTTCACTATTGAAAACGCTCTTACGCCACTAATTGCCAAAATCCCCTTTTATCATCCTGATGGATATTACTAAGGTTTAGGTTAGGTTTATACGTTGCATATAAAACGGCATTTAACAGAGAATGATTTCAGAGTTGACTTAAAGAAAGCAAAAGAACCTTAAAACGGAAAGAATGTCCACGCTAACGGATAAAAAACAAAAAAGGTGCAACCCTTCGCAGGATTACACCTTTCCTTCTGCCTTACAGCAGTTTATCTTTCTCAGATGCCGAGTGACTTACGTACCGCCACCACTTTTTCTTCTGCTTCAGCATCAGCACTGGCGTAGCATTTCGGGCAACCCATTTCGCCCTTCACCTCGATATAGAACTTGATTTTCGGTTCTGTACCCGACGGACGAACAGAAATCTTTGTACCGTCTTCCGTGAAATACTGAAGAACATTTGAAGTCTCCGGCATATCCAGATCAACAGCATTTCCCTGAGCATCGATCATCTTCAATGTCTTATAATCCTTGATCAATTTGACAGGTGAACCTCCGATCTCCTTCGGTGGGTTAGCACGGAAGTTATCCATCATGGCTTTGATTTCATCCGCACCGCTCTTACCGGGTTTCACTACGTTTACAGTCGTTTCTTTAGAGAAACCATACTCTACATAGATATCCATCAGCACATCATACAGCGTCTTGCCCTGATCCTTAGCCCAGGCGCAGATTTCAGCCAACAATGAACAAGCAGAAACGGCATCTTTATCACGAACAAAGTCTTCTGCCAGGAAGCCGTAGCTTTCTTCACCGCCACCAATATATTGCTGCTTGCCTTCGCTCAAACGGATTTCACGTGCAATCCATTTGAAACCGGTGTAGCAATCACGCATTTCAATCTTATTCTTATCAGCAACAGCTTTAATCAGTTCAGTAGTTACAATGGTCTTCACAATAAAGTCATTCGGCTGCATCTTACCCATCGCAATACGATTCTTGATAATGTAATACAAGAAGATCAGGCAAGTCTGGTTACCATTGATAAGCACCCACTCACCTTTATCATCTTTGCAAGCCATACCTACACGGTCAGCATCCGGGTCACTGGCCATTACAATATCAGCATCGATCTTCTTCGCCAATGCGATAGCCATAGAAAGCGCCTCAGCATTTTCGGGGTTCGGAGATACCACTGTCGGGAAATTACCATCCTTCACCATCTGCTCGGGTACGCAATTCACATTCTCAAATCCCCATTCCTTCAGAGAAGAAGGAATCAGCACACGACCTGCACCATGCAGAGGAGTATAAACAATGCTGAGATCTTTCTGACGCTTGATAACTTCCGGATCTATAGAAATAGAATGAACCATATCCAGATAAATCTTATCTACATCAGCACCAATGATCTGAATCAACTCTTTGTTACCTTCAAACTTGATATCATCAACAGTCACCTTATTTACTTCGTCAATGATAGCGGTATCGTGCGGAGCAAGTACTTGTGCACCATCATCCCAATAAGCCTTATAACCATTATATTCTCTCGGATTATGACTTGCTGTGATATTGATACCACTCTGGCAACCAAAGTGACGGATAGCAAAAGAAACTTCCGGTGTAGGACGCAAATCGTCGAAGAGATATACCTTGATACCGTTTGCAGAGAAGATATCTGCAGAAATCCGGGCAAACTTGTCGCTATTGTTACGGCAGTCATAACCTACCACTACAGAAATCTGTTCTTTATCCTTGAAGCATTTGTTCAGATAGTTGGAAAGGCCCTGTGTAGCTGCACCTACCGTGTAAATATTCATACGGTTAGTTCCTGCGCCCATTATACCGCGCAAGCCACCCGTTCCGAACTCCAAATCCTTATAAAAGCAATCTATCAATTCGGTTTTATCTTCATTCTCCAACATGCGTTTCACTTCCGCCTGAGTTTCGGCATCATAAGCCGGGGTGAGCCATCTCTGGGCTTTCTCAGTTACCTGTTTGATAAGTTCCTGATTTTCCATATAATCATTGTTATTTTAGAGGTTAAAATATATCTGTTATTTACAAGACACAAATGTAGGCGAATAAGTTCAAATTTCCTACATTTTCATTAAAGATTTACACTGTATTATTCCGGCATCTTATAGCGATCACCGGTTTGTTTTACGTATTCCTCAAGGAATTCTTTCGGATATCCGGGACGTATCACACCAGCCGGCTGACCGATGGAATTACGTTCGAACTTACCGTCTTTCATACGTTTCACCACACCATCGTTGTATTTTACGATAAGGAATTCGCCGAGACGTTTCCAGGTATCGAGCGTACTCTGTGCAGTCATATTCGTGTAGTTAGTCAGAAACTCTTTTGCCCGGGCAGGATCTTTGGAATACAGCTTGGATGCAGCTGATTCGATTCCTTCCTGTGCATCATTGAAAGTGGTTTCCATCTCCGACTGGCTTGCACGTACATCGCCAATCATCAGATCGTAACGGGGATAAACCATATTCGCCACCCAGTTGAAGATCCAGAAAGAAGAATTCCAAGAGAAAGTAATATAGTCGGCGCCATCTACGCGAGAGTAGCATACAGGCACTTTATCGGTACAGCAATATACAGGTGTGAACACTGTCATATTAGCATCATCCGTACCGAACCAGAGCACACCACCGATAGCATCGGGCATGGTAGAGCGCATCTGAGATACGAAAACAAAACCGGACTGCTGGGTAGAAATAGGACGTTCGTTGAAATATTCCTGACCATTCACTTTAAAAGAAAGCGGAGAAAGACGATAGGGAGTGTGATAAGGACCTGCACCAAAATCCTTGCTGATATCCAGCGGAGTACCTTCGTAATGGTCGCGCATGGCATTCTTCACATCTTGTACGGAGATTTTGCGGTTTGCCTTCAAATAGAGCGGCATGGGTTGATTAGTCTTACCTTCTATGTATGGCAGAAACCCCTCACCACGATCGGTAAACATATTGAAATAGCTCCATACGCGGGCTTCGCAATAGCGACGCGCACCGAAATCCAGAGGAGCATACGCATCAGCAAAGCTGAAATCCTTATTCACACCAGTGAAGTAGCCTTTTTCATGAGCGAAAGAAATCACATCGGAAGAATAGAGGCAGTTATTCTTATCATTCATATCGAACTGGTGGATACGGGACTGGTTGGCATGAGCCGAGATGCAATCATCCGGAATGCGTACTGCCACCCATACGGCACCACGTACACCAGGACCTTTACCTATCATTTCCATAATCCAGATTTCGTTGGGATCGGCAATCGTGAAAGATTCCCCACTGCTGTAATAACCATATTCCTGCACAAGATCAGTCATCACCTTGATAGCTTCGCGGGCCGTACGGGCACGTTGCAGTCCCAAATAAATCAGACTGCCATAATCGATGATACCGGTAGTATCTACCAATTCCGGACGACCACCGAAAGTGGTCTCGGCAATGGTGAGCTGGAATTCGTTAATGTTACCAATAACATTGTAAGTCTGACGAGCCTGCTCTATCTGGCCCAGATATTTACCGGTATCCCACTCGTGTACATCCATCAGAGTACCTTTCTTATGTACGCCGGCAGGATAATGGTATAACTCACCGAACAACCCGTAGGAATCGGCAGAATAGGAAACGATGGTAGAACCGTCAGTAGAGGCATTTTTACCTACAATAAGATTGGTACAAGCCAACGCATGCGCTACGGCTGCCACCATACATAAGACGGAAAGAGTCAGTCTTTTACTTTTCATACTTCAGTTATTTTAATTATCGATTAATATATTCCATTACCAGACAAACTCAAATCGCTCCGTCGTCTGATTACCGCAACCATCCGTTACGGTCATCTCCACAACATGCCGCCCCCCTTTCTTCACATGTTTCGGATCGAGTTTGCAAACCAGATTTCCACTGATGGAATTGGGCTTGCCAAACAAAGCATATTTTCCGTCTATGGTTCCCCGGTAGCTACTGATACCGGTTTCTCCATCTTTTGCCTTGAAAGTGATGCGTCCCGCGCTCCCCCATTGTTTTGGATTGAGCGGAGTGATTTGGGGCGGTACGGTGTCAATGGCAACAGTATAAGTGCCCAGTTCACGGATCGTCGTCTTCATGAATCCGTCTTCATACTTGCCACCTATACTATATTTCTTTCCACGATTACTCACACTTGCTACATAATATTTCGTCATATCTTCCAATGGACGGCGGCGCAATCCGATAGTTAATTCGCAACGTCCATGCAAAGGTATACGGGTATCGTTCAACTGATAGGTAAAAGCAATGTCTCCACTGTCAGCCCGCACGGCATAATTCAGATATGCGTCATCATAGAGCATTCCTCGGGGGATAACCAGATTCAAACCGGGCTCTTGCAGGATATTTACTTTATTCCAGTGAAAAATGTACTTCTCCCGGTGCTCCACAGGTTTTATTTCCGCACGCTTTCCATGTATCGTAAAACGTACTTTGGAAGTATTTCCCAGCGCATCTTTCAGTGTATAAACGAAGCGGTAGGGACGCTCTTCATTAATATCAACCAGTCCCCGGTTTCCATTGGGAGCATGCAGCATACGTAATGTATTTCCCGGCTCGATGAACGACTTCATATATTGCCCATATGTCCACGAATTAATCATCCGGTTTTCATATTCCGAGAAACGGTCTACCACACTACGAAACACTTCCACACTATCTACTTCCAGAATGACAGTATGTACTCCGTAACGATTGCTCACCCCGTCCATATAATCATAGGCACGGATAGCGGAACCTACCAATCCCCAAGCAGTAATAGGTTGTTTTGGGGTAAGCGGAAACGCCTGATGCTTCTGGTTTCCGTCTACTACTCCCCTGCCCGGTTGAGGAAAAAGTATAATGCCTTCGGCACGGGGAGCCGTATTATCTTTCACTTTCTTCTTAAAGAAGGGCAACGGGTCGATATAATCGTCCGTATCCGCCTCAAACATATCCAGATGCAGGTGTGGCCCGAAAGAATAACCAGTATTACCACTCAGAGCGATCACCTGCCCTGCCTTCACCGGATATTCACCCGGTTCGGGAGTAATCTCCACTTCCCATGATTCCTTTTCATATTGCAGGTCTTCCACACGGCGGGCCACATCACCCACAAAAGCACTGAGATGCCGGTTGATGGTTTTATATCCGTTATTATAAGCTACATCGAGCACATATCCCGAACCATGCGTGACGCGAATACGCGAAATATATCCTTCGGCCAGGGCATGTACCGGTTTGCCGATGGTTCCTCCTGTTTTGAAATCCAATCCGCCATGAAAGTGGTTGGCACGTATCTCACCGAAATTCCCGGAGAAGGTGATGGGGAAATCAAAAGGAGGGGTAAAAGTAGCATCGGAAGGCACATTCTCCGTTGTTTGCGGATAAGCCTGCGCTCCCCATGCCAGAAGTATAAGGGATAATATAGTATGTTTCATATAGGTCGATAAATAATTTGTCGGGCAAATGTACATTATTCCGGGTAGATTATAAAGAAATGCAAGCAAATATTACCCGATAAATATTTATCTTTGCAGGGACAAATAGCTCTTAGCGACTCATATTTATCCTTCTCACCAAAGTAACCGACGGGTTGTGGAACGTAAGCGTCACCGCCCAATACAGCAGCAACCGCACCACCGTGAAGGTACCCCGCACCTATCAGATGAACACACGCCTCAGCGTAGGCACCGCATATAAACAACCTGAAGACGGAAACGAAGGAGAAGAAGGAGGCGAAGCTTTGAACACTCTCCCTTGAGATAACCAAGAGTACGTATCCGAACGCTTACTACCATGCGCACCTGTAGACTTAGTACAACGCTACCGTCAGTATCAATCCCTGGCAGGAAGGTACGAACAGCGAAGGAGACGCAGGGATGGAAATTTGATTAGGAATATGCTTGCAGGATCCGCCAAAAGCCATATCTTTGCAGCACAAACTAATTAAAAACACCGTACAGAAGTTTATGAGCCATACTATTTTTATTTATGCAAGCATTGTCTTAGTAGTGCTTATCATTTTAGGCGTCGTATTTACGATTATTACTATGCGCCGTTTGCACAGTACACAAAAACAGTTGCAAAAACAGGATAAAGCAAGTACCAAGGAGAAAAAATACGACTGGTATGGGCACTAATCATTTCATATTCATACAAGAATTACCTCCTGAGCAAAATATTGAAACTCAGGGGGCATTCGATTATTCCAGATTAAAACCTGTATAAAAATACTGTTGTAAAACACCTATTCCCGAAGTACACCGAAACACGGAAATCGCTACATTGCGACATGTTTAACCCCCAATTAAAATTGCAAGGTTATGATTATCGGAGTACCTAAGGAAATCAAAAACAACGAGAACCGTGTAGGAATGACCCCTGCCGGAGTAGCCGAGTTGGTGAAAAGAGGTCATACAGTGTATGTACAGGCATCTGCCGGTGCAAACAGCGGTTTTCCTGATGAAGAGTACATTGCAGTGGGTGCGAAAATGCTGCCAACCATCGAAGCTACGTATGCCGCAGCTGAAATGATTGTGAAGGTGAAAGAACCTATCGCCCCCGAGTACAAACTGATTAAAAAGGGTCAAGTGGTATTTACCTATTTCCACTTCGCCGCCGATAAAATACTTACCGAAGCCATGATAGAAAGCGGTGGTATCTGCATCGCTTACGAAACCGTAGAGAAAGAAGACCACTCCCTCCCATTGCTCACCCCCATGAGTGAAGTGGCCGGACGCATGGCTACACAGGAAGGTGCCCGTTTCCTGGAAAAGCCGCAAGGCGGAAAAGGGAAATTACTGGGTGGCGTACCCGGTGTCCGTCCTGCACGTGTATTAATTCTGGGTGGTGGTGTAGTAGGAACCAATGCTGCACAGATGGCCGCCGGAATGGGTGCGGAAGTATTAATCACCGATATTAATCTGACGCGCCTGCGCTACCTCAGTGAAGTGTTACCAAAAAATGTAAAAACTCTATATTCTTCTATGCATAACATCAAGATGGAATTGCCCAACATAGACCTCGTGATTGGTTCCGTACTGATTCCGGGAGATAAAGCGCCACATCTGATTACCAAAGATATGCTGAAGATGATGAAACCGGGAACCGTTCTCGTAGATGTTGCCATAGATCAGGGCGGATGCTTTGAAACCTCTCATCCTACCACCCACAGCGAACCGACGTATGTAGTAGATGACATCGTGCACTATGCGGTAGCCAATATTCCGGGAGCAGTACCATTCACTTCAACTATGGCACTGACGAACTCCACACTACCTTATACCGTGGCATTGGCAGACAAAGGCTGGCAAAAAGCATGTAAAGACGATCCCGCTCTGGCACTGGGACTGAACGTAGTGGAAGGTAAAGTTACTTATAAAGCTGTAGCGGATGTATTTGGACTGGAATATGAACCGATAGAGTGGTAATAGCTACGAGCTACAAGTTACGAGCTACGAGTGGCTGCGCTATCATGCTGCAAAGTACTTGTAGCTCGTAGCTCATGCAACGTCGGTTGAATTGATCGGCACGTTATTTTATGTTCCTTTTTTCTCTCTGTGATTCTTCACGGCACGCTCAATGTGTTTTGGAAAACCAATCCTTAAACTCCTGCACACGTGCCTTGCTTACCAGCACTTTTTCATCCGAGACCTTACAACGAAGATTAATAGACAGACGATTATTGAACCATAAATCAATATCCTTGATAGCCTCACGGGAAATAAGAAATTGCCGGTTGACACGAAAGAACAGGGATGGGTCGATACACTCTGTTATTTCATCCAACGTTTGTGGAAATGTATATTCCTTACCATCGGCAAGAACAACCTTCACTTTACAATCCTGAATATAAAACAGTAGAATCATATCCACCGAAATCGGTAGCAACTTGTCACCCTTCACCGGAATGAGAAAATGCGTTTTATAACTTTCCTGTTTTTTCAGCGAATGAATTAATTGCAGCAAAGCATTGTCAGGAGATTTCCCTTGTTCCGAACCATGCAACTGCTCCAACTTATGGAAAGCCTTTTCAATATCACTTTTGCCAATAGGCTTCAATAAATAATCCACACTGTTCACCTTGAATGCACGAAGAGCATATTCATCATAGGCCGTAGTGAAAATAATAGGGCAGGTAATATCTACATGACCGAAGATTTCAAAAGCTGATCCGTCAGCTAAATGAATATCCATAAAGATCATGTCCGGCACAGAGTGCATGGCAAACCAATCCAATACAGCTGCAATACTGTCCAAAGTAGCTTCTACTTCCACTTCCGGCTTTACTTCCTGTAACAAAGCTTTCAGGTTGCGAACCGCTGCTTTCTCATCTTCTATAATAATTACTTTCATGAGGCACTCGATATTAAAGGAATACGTATGGTAAACTGCTCGTTCTCGCTGATTTGTATCTCCCGCTTGTAAAGCAAATGATAGCGTTTTGCAAGATTTGCCAGTCCTATGCCAGTTCCGGTAGTAGCAGTCAGTTTAGGCTGCACCGGATTGGTAACGATTAATTCTTCCTCTTCGGTATAAATACGGATATTCAATGGATGCCTGTCGCTTATTTCATTATGTTTCACTGCATTCTCTATCAGCATCTGAACTGCCATAGGAGGCAAATAATAATTGGCATATTTATTATCAATACAAATATCAAAAGAGAGATTATCTTCAAAGCGCATCTTCAACAAAAAGATATAGGCCGACACAAATTCTATTTCATCCTTCAAAAACACACTTTTCGAATCATTTCCCTGCAAGGTGTATCGCAAAACACGGGAAAGTTCCTGAATGTATTCCTGTGCTTTATCCTGATCTTCACGTACCAGTGACCGGAGAGTATTCAGAGAGTTAAAAAGCATATGTGGATTCAATTGATTCTTCAAAGCCTCATATTGGTTCAGGATGTTCTCGGCCTGCAACTGCTGGTTTTCTATAACGACTTCCTGCTGGCGCCGAATAAGGTAGGATATATAACAACTTCCCGATACGGTACAGGTTATTATAAAATCACGTAGAGGATGCAGATAATGATGTACCATGGCATCAATGGCCGGAATATCGAAAGTGTGATGAAAGAATACAAAACATTTCCCTAACAAGCTGCTTAAGATCCAAGTCAGTATCAATGACAATATCATCTTCTGCCAGGTGATTTTTACAGCCGGCTGATTAAAGTGGAATAGCAAGGTATTCACCTCAAACAGAATCACAAGAGAAATGAAAGTGAAAAACACTTCGCTTACCACATCAGCAGGCCTCATGCCCGGAAACAGTGTCTGGCTCTCGAAGACATCAAAGAGAGAAACCAATTCCGGAAAATGAATTAATGTTGCCACGGAAATGGAAACGATGAGTATGAACAGGGTATACCGGTTTTTCATGCTTGCAGTATTTTACCTACAAAGATACATTTTATTCTATCACATCCTTATCTTTTCAAAGATAAGGAATCTTACTTTTCAGCAGAAGCCTGCTCTTTCATAATCCTTGCCGTGACGTACATGCCGGGACGGAATTGGCTGTCCACAGTATCTACCTTGGCGTAGACTTCAACAGAACGTGTATCTTCATCCACTTTCTGCCCGATAGATATCAAAGTAGCCTTAAATACAGTTTTGCCCATTCCGTTTACACGAAATTGTACCGGATTTCCCACTTTCATATCTGCCAAATCCTTTTCATAGGTTGTCAATCTGAGTAAAGTCCGGCTTTTATCTACTATTTCACAAAGAGCATCTCCTACATTCATATATTTACCGACATTCATTTTCACATCTGCCACATAACCACTGATCGGAGCTTTAATCTGCAAAAAAGGTTGAATACCCTCCTTTAGCAGGACTTCAGGTTCAACTTCCAGTAATTTCAACTGTGCAGCTGCCGCTTCTACACGGCTCTTCATTGAAAGGTAATCTGCCTTGCTTTGCTGAAGTTTCTTTTGGGAGGCAGCTTGTTCGACAGAAAGAGCTTGTTGGCGAAGATATTCTGCTTCCAGAAATTCAGCCTGTGCATGACTGTCCAGATATGTCTGTTGTAAAGTTATAAAGTCGGGATTTTCCAGAGTAGCCAATACACTCCCTTGTCGGACTGGTTCGCCGGGCAGCAAAGAAGTACTCTTAATGACCCCGCCCATCGTAAGTGAAACTGTCGCCATCCGTTGCGGAGGAATAACCATTGTACCGTTAAATGACACCTGATTGGGTTTAGAAGTAGCTGAGGTAATAGCATCTACCTGAATGCTATCTGTCACGTTTTCTACTACGGCAATAGCGGTAGCCTCTTCTGCCGGTTGGACTTCTTTGTTCTCGCCGCATGCCGTCAGCACCAGCAGAATTAAGAGGAAAGTTATCTTTTTCATCGTCATCATTCTATTTAAAAAGTTCGTATTCAAGGGCTGCTATATTGTATTGATATACCGTTTCGAGGTATCCGCGACGAATGTCACGCGCCACATTAACGGCTTGTATAAATTCAGTTATATTAGTTTCGCTATGTTGCAACTGCAGGTTAGCCACTTTCAACAGTTCATCCGCTTCTTTCAATGCCGATGTTGTATAATAGCGCAAACTTTCAGACTGGCGGCGCAAACTGGCAACAGCTTCCGAAACCTTGTTATATAGATTCTGTGTATTAGTCTCAGCTTCAGTTCTTGCTATGACGGCAGCCACTTTCGCCTGCTTTATCTTGCTGCGCCGCGGCAAGAAGTAAACCGGAAAGGAAACTCCAACCATCCACGAATTCAATCCTTTCAGTGGAAGTATATCCTGACGTACGTAACCGAAGGACAGCTCAGGAAAAAAACGGCTTCGTTCCACATTCAGTTGTGCTTTGGCCTCATTAGCCTGACTCTGGAAATAATTCATGTGAACTTCCGAAAAAGACGGTGCCTGATAATCTACCGGAAATTGCACCAATGCCGTATCTACCGGAACCAATGGTCGATCTGCATAACAGACCCAATTCAGTCGTGACAAAGCCAGTTTTTCTTCTTCTTGCGCCTGAAAAAGGCGATTCTTCATATCCGCTGCCATACTGGTGGTCATGTTTTTCTCCAGCAGGGTTATTTCTCCCTGATGATAGCGCAACTCCCCCATACGCTGCAATTGCTCAGCCAATTTGTTCTGGTCATTGTATAAAGCACGAAGATTGCAAGCATACAGATAATATGCCCATGCGCGCTTCACTTCTGCAACCACTTCTTTTTCAACAACCTGCCGATAGAAAGCTCCCATTTCAACCTGCCTGTTCACCAAGGCATTCTTATAAAAAGGAGTCAACAGAGAGCCTAATCCTTGGGTTACTTCCCACTGCTTATCTTTTCTAAGTTCACCATTCAATTGTCCCCATGAATAGTTCATCTCGGTAGAAGACAATTCCAATACTTCTCCCCTGCCCGCCTTTACCTGACGGATTGCCGCAGAAGCTATTTTCAGCCGGGGGTGATTCTGTTTTGCCAGTTCTATGGCCTGATCCATTGTCACTTTCTCCTGAGCTTTCGCCGTAAAGGGCGACACAACAGCCAACAACAGAAAGAAGAACAAGAACTTTTTCGCTGAGAAACGACGTTTCCATACCACTGTATAGCTTACAATCTGATAGAAAACAGGAATAATAAGCAGTGTCAATACAGTAGATACAATCAACCCGCCAATGACTACGGTAGCCAACGGACGCTGCACTTCGGCGCCGGCCGAGGTGGCAATGGCCATAGGAACAAATCCCAAAGAAGCAACCAGCCCTGTCAAGAAGACAGGCCGCAACAGATGAGCGGTTCCACGGGCAATCACCCGTCTGGTAGAAAGAGCATACATAGTTTCTTTTCTTATATCATTAAAGTGATTAATCATTAAAATACCATTGAGAACCGCTACACCGAAGAGCGCTATGAAGCCTACTCCTGCGGAAATACTGAATGGAAGACCGCGCAGCCATAGTGCCAGAATACCGCCAATCAATGAAAGAGGCACGGTAGAGAACACCACCAATGTGTAAGTAACATTCTTGAAAGCGAAAAACAATAGTAACAGAATCAGCATCAAAGCTACCGGTACAACCACCAACAAAGTATTGATGGCATTCTGTAAATTCTCAAATTGTCCTCCATATTCGAAATAGTATCCGGGCTTCAATTGAATATTTTTATCCAGCGTCTTCTGTATATCCTGCACTACTTGCTGAATATCCGCTCCACGCACATTGACCCCGATTACAATACGACGCTTGGTTGCATCCCGGTTAATCTGTAACGGACCATTCACCAAATCAATGGTAGCCACCTCACTGACCGGTATCTGAATACCTTCATTGGAACGGACAAAGAGTTTATCCAGATTCAAATCAGCCACTTTATCCTGATCCAGACGAACCACCAAATCAAAACGACGCTCATTCTCAAAGACTACTCCACTTGCCTCTCCGGCATAGGCTGTACGAATAATAGTATTCAATTCTTCTATATTGATACCATAGCGGGCAATCTTTCCACGATTATACTTTACTACCAATTGAGGCAACCCCATTGTCTGTTCTACAATCACATCCGATGCCCCGGGTACCTTTTCTACAAAAGCTGCAGCCTCTTTTGCCTTCTGATAGAGTTCATGTGTGTCTTCTCCATAAAGTTTAACGGCAATATCTGCTTTGGCTCCTGTCATCAACTCATTAAAACGAAGTTGGATAGGTTGGGAGAAATTAAACTCTGCACGGTCAGATAACGGTTCAAGAGCCTCTTTCATCTTCTCTACCATCTCGGCGCGACTGGCAGCACTGGTCCACTCCTTGAAAGGCTTCATGACAATCATTACGTCGGCATCTTCCACTGCCATCGGGTCTGTTGGAACTTCTGCCGTACCTATTTTTGCTACCACATGTTTTATTTCCGGGAGTTTATCCATCAAGAGTTTCTCCGCTTCATTGGATACTTCAATGCTTTCGCTTAACGAACTACCGGCTGGAAGCGTCATCTGCATGGCAAAATCTCCTTCATCCAACGTAGGAATAAATTCTGCTCCCAGACGGGTGAAAAGAAAGAGAGAAATAACCAAAGCCACAAACGCCGTTGCAACAGTTTGCCACTTAAAACGCAAACAGAATGACAAGGCACGGGCATAGAGTTTGTTTAGTGCTTCAAAGAATTTATCGGCAAAAGTCGGCTTTGTCACAATATGATGTTTCAGAAACAGGGAAGCCATCATCGGAACGTAAGTCAGTGATAAGAACAGGGCACCGATTATGCAAAATACCAGGGTTTTAGCCATCGGCGTGAAATACTTCCCTTCTATTCCTGTCAAAGTCAATATAGGGAAAAATACGATCAGAATGATGAATACGGCAAATGTCGCAGACCGTACCACACTTGAAGCACCTTTCTCTACTTCCGCATCCATTTCTTCTGCCGACAAAGTGCGACCCTTAAACTTCTTACTGTAAATATGTGCCAATATACCTTCCAATATAACAATGGAGCCATCGACAACAATACCAAAATCTATCGCTCCCAAACTCATAAGGTTGGCAGAAACATTAAAGATACGCATCAGAATGAATGCAAACAGCATGGCTAATGGAATGACGGAAGCCACAATCAGTCCGGCACGTACATTACCCAAAAAAACAATCAATACCAGAAATACGATGATCGCACCTTCTATCAGATTATAGATAACAGTAGAAATGTTACGGTTCACCAATTCAGAACGGTTCAGATAAGGCTCGATGGTAACACCCTCCGGCAATATTTTCTGTATCTTTTCCACTCTTTTCTCCAGTTCTCCGGTTACGACATTGGCATTGGCTCCTTTCAGCATCATGGCAATACCACCCACACATTCGCCCTTGCCGTCCATTGTCATGGCTCCGAAACGTTTGGGTGCTCCGAAGCGTACTGTACCGATGTCACTGATACGGATAGGAATACCATTACGGTTGGCTACTACTATCTGTTCCACATCTTTAATACGGCTTATCATCCCTTCAGAGCGAATATAATAAGCACGATTTACTTTCTCGATATAGCTGCCACCTGTATTCTGGTTATTCTTATTCAAGGCTTCGAATACTTCTCCGATAGTGATATTGAGAGAGAAAAGTACATCCGGATCAACCGCTACTTCATATTGTTTCAGATAACCTCCAAAACTGTTTATCTCAACAATACCCGGGATACCGGACAACTGTCGCTTCACAATCCAGTCCTGAATAGTACGAAGCTCCATTGCATCATATTTATCCTCATATCCCGGTTCCACTTTCAATACATATTGATATATCTCACCCAGTCCGGTGGTGATAGGCATCATTTCGGGCATACCCAACTCCGAAGGAATCTCACCGGCCACACTCTGTATCTGCTCGTTCACCAACTGGCGGGCATCCAGAGTAGGTACACTCTCTTTAAAGACTACCGTCACCACCGACAGCCCGAAACGGGAGACAGAACGGATTTCAGTGACATTCATGATATTGCTCATGGCAATTTCCACGGGCATTGTGATAAGTTGCTCCACCTCTTGTGGGGCCAAGGTTGGTGACACGGTTACAATCTGTACCTGATTGTTCGTAATATCCGGAACAGCATCTATAGGAAGTGTCAACATGGAATAAATTCCACCAATCAAAAGAAACAAAGTGGTAAGCCCCACAAAAAGTTTCTTCTTTACTGAAAATCGTAGGATAGCGTCGAACATGTTTTATACTTTTGGTTTTTGCACAAAAGTAAACTATCCGAATTATACACAGAATGGCTGTGTGCTGAACCGGCTATTTTAGCAATTCAACCGTCGATATCAGTCGTTGAAGTGAAACTACCGACTTACAGTTTATCTCCGAACAGAAAATCTTTCTTCCTCCTATACGCCCATATCAATGCAAGTATCGTAATGCAAAGGTTAAAGATAAATGGAAACTCCTGCGAACGTACATGAAACAATGATTGGAAGAAATCTACAATAAACGGACAAAGCAGCACAGCCAAGTAGTTCATTGCCATCACAAAAGCCAGTGCCAGCGTGGTTTTCTGGGGAACAGCCGTATCCACCGTTTTATCATAGATCAACGGCTGAATAACACCATAGCCCAATCCTACCAGTATGCAGCCCGGTATGATCAGCCATTCTTTGGGAGAAATCCATATCAGTGCCAACCCCAGTGCAATACACAGCAGGCTGTAAAACTTCGTCTTTTCCTTCAGATACTTTACAACATGCCCCAGAAAGAAACCGGGTGCCATGATAGCAAGGAAGAAAAGGGAAATCATCATCCCCGAGTTCCCGCTGGAAAAGTGATGTTCTTCCATCAAGAACGGAAGGTTGAACGTCACGATCAATACGATATAAGTGGTAAGCCCGTAGAAAAGCATTAGTTGCAGCAGATGACGGACATGAATACCATACTTACCGGGGATAGCGGGAGCAGCCGTTTCTGCCGATGAAGAAGTACCGGCAGGAGATTTATCCGATGAAGTGACTTGTGCTTCACCATCCGCATTTTCGTCTTTCAGATGGATGGTGAGTATGATGGCTACCAAAGGTAGTAAATAGACCAGGAAAGGCAGATGCCAGTTCACTTCTGCCAGATAGCCGGTAACAGCGGTTGCCACCACCAGCGTAACATTTGTAATGGCGGAACTGTATCCAAATTGCTTCACCCGGTAGGTTCCCGTGAAATAACGGGAAATCAATCCGGTAGAAAGCGGAATAATCAGTCCCGCACCAATTCCCAGCAGGGCGCTGACAGCTATTAATTGCCACATTTTTGTGGAAAACAGGTACAGCACCCCGCTCGCGGCGAACATCCAGAGCCCCGCGCGTAACAGACGGACAAAGTCGCGTTTCTCAGCCAACTTGCCCGCCAACAAAATAAAAGGTATAATCAATAACGACGGTAAAGAACTAAGCATCTGAATATCCAGTTCCGAAGCATCCGGAAAAGTAGTGGAAAGCTGCCCCAAGATAGGAGAAACAGCCAATCCCGGCAAAGAGGTCAATGCAGAAATAGACCAGATGCCGATCAATGTAATAAGAGGAATGGTTCCCCGGCCGGTATTGATTTTCATATACACATATATATTTATAGGGTTTGAAATAGTGCAAGAGAAACAATTATGGTTATAGAAAGTTCAAAAAAGGAGGAAAGGATAAATAATCATTTAACGGAGAGAGAATGTCAGTCGGGAGTATCTTAAACTCTCCTCCTCGGAGGAGGGGAATTGAGATAGTCAGAATATCAATAACTACACTCCTAAATTATCATTTACCTTCCCTTTAATAAACGCCAAAAGATGTAAAACGTCGGAACTTTCCTCTGCAAACGCCGTTGTTGTGGGAAATTCGACGGGGAAAATCCTCGCCACCTAAACCTAAACTAAAATATTAGTAAAATGGAAGATGTAAATTTCAGAAAAGGTGATGCCAAAACAGAAGTGTTTGGATCAAACAGAATGTTGCAACCCTCTCCGGTAGAGAAGATCCCTGATGGACCTACTACTCCCGAAATTGCTTATCAGATGGTAAAAGACGAAACTTTCGCTCAAACTCAACCCCGTCTGAACCTGGCCACTTTCGTTACCACTTATATGGACGATTACGCCACCAAGCTGATGAACGAGGCTATCAACATTAACTACATTGACGAAACGGAATATCCCCGTATCGCCGTGATGAACGGAAAATGTATCAACATCGTAGCAAACCTGTGGAACTCTCCGGAAAAGGATACTTGGAAAACAGGTGCGCTGGCCATTGGTTCAAGTGAAGCATGTATGTTGGGCGGCGTGGCAGCATGGCTGCGTTGGCGTAAAAAACGCCAGGCTCAAGGCAAACCTTTCGATAAACCTAATTTCGTTATCTCAACCGGTTTCCAGGTAGTATGGGAAAAGTTCGCACAGTTGTGGCAGATTGAAATGCGTGAAGTGCCTTTGACCCTTGACAAGACTACTCTTGATCCGGAAGAAGCCTTGAAGATGTGTGATGAAAACACCATTTGTATCGTACCTATTCAGGGTGTGACATGGACCGGACTGAACGATGACGTAGAAGCACTGGACAAAGCTCTCGATGCTTACAACACCAAGACCGGTTACGATATTCCTATCCATGTAGATGCTGCCAGTGGTGGTTTCATCCTACCGTTCCTCTATCCTGAAACGAAATGGGACTTCCGTTTGAAGTGGGTTCTTTCTATCAGTGTCAGCGGACATAAATTCGGTCTCGTTTATCCGGGTCTGGGTTGGGTTTGCTGGAAAGGTAAAGAATATCTGCCCGAAGAAATGTCATTCAGCGTAAACTATCTGGGTGCAAACATTACTCAGGTGGGATTGAACTTCTCCCGTCCTGCTGCTCAAATCCTGGGTCAGTACTACCAATTCATTCGCTTAGGATTCCAGGGATACAAAGAGGTACAGTATAACTCACTGACCATCGCGAAGTATATCCATGATGAAATCGCTAAGATGGAACCATTCGTCAACTATTCAGAAGAAGTGGTGAACCCGTTGTTCATCTGGTACATGAAACCGGAGTACGCCAAGAATGCTAAATGGACGTTGTACGACCTACAGGATAAACTGTCGCAACATGGTTGGATGGTACCGGCTTATACCCTGCCTTCTAAACTGGACGACTACGTCGTAATGCGTGTGGTAGTACGCCAGGGCTTCAGCCGCGACATGGCAGACATGCTGCTGGGCGACATCAAGAATGCCATCACTGAACTGGAAAAATTGGATTATCCTACTCCTACCCGCATGGCTCAGGAAAAGAACTTGCCAGTAGAAGCTAAAGTGTTCAATCACGGTTGTAAAGCTCACAAAGCAGCGAAATAATTAAGGGAACCAATCAACAAGGGGACAAGCCAACTCGTCCCCTTGCCAATTCTAAAAAGAAAACGTATGGATAAAAAGATTTCAATCTCTCAACTAAAAGAGGTTGCCCAGGAAGCCTATGAACAGGTGAAGGGTAACACCGGGGGAAAAAATGCCGATTACATCCCCTACCTTGCCAACATCGACAAGAATCTGTTCGGCATCAGCATCTGCCTGATGAACGGACAAACCATTAATATAGGTGACACTGACTACCGTTTCGGTATAGAATCTGTTTCCAAAGTACATACAGCCATCCTCATCCTCCGTCAATACGGAGCACAGAAGGTGCTGGATATGATTGGTGCAGATGCTACAGGACTACCTTTCAACTCAATCATCGCCATTTTGTTGGAGAATGATCACCCTTCTACCCCATTGGTAAATGCAGGTGCCATCTCAGCATGTTCCATGGTTGAGCCTGTGGGCTATTCGGATAAGAAATGGGAAGCTATCGTTCAGAATATTACTGATTTGTGCGGTTCAGCTCCACAATTGATTGATGAGCTGTATAAGTCGGAAACGGCTACGAACTTCAACAACCGCTCTATTGCATGGTTACTGAAGAACTACAACCGTATCTACGATAATCCGGATATGGCACTCGACCTGTACACTCGTCAATGCTCATTAGGTATTACTGCCGGACAACTGGCGATTGCTGCCGGAACCATCGCTAACAGTGGTGTAAACCCTGTCACCAAGAAAGAAGTGTTTGAAGCTTCATTAGCTCCGAAGATTACTTCCATGATTTCTACCGTAGGTTTCTACGAACATTCAGGTGACTGGATGTACACTGCCGGTATACCTGCCAAGAGTGGTGTAGGTGGTGGAGTTATGTCTGTACTGCCCGGTGTATTCGGCGCAGCTGCATTTGCACCTCCTTTGGACGAAGCAGGAAATTCTGTTAAATCACAGCTCGCCATCAAGTATATCATGAACAAATTAGGTTTGGGCGTGTTCAATGGTGACCGTGTGACTATTATAGAATAAGACAATCTCTCTTTTTCATAAATAAAAGGCGTCGTCAGTCCGGAGAGGATAGGCGGCGCCTGTACTTATATATACTCAATATACGGCTTGTAAACTATAGAAGCTATCAGCTAAATTAATTCATTTCGGATGGGTTATGAACTAAATGATAAATAATCTTTTAGACGCAGATGACACGGATGACGCGGATCTTTTTTTATAGCGCAGCCTTTTAAATCCGCGTTATCCGCGTCATCCGCGTCTAAAAAATAATATACCGAATGGCGCTAATCACTTTTGTTCTTTTCTATACCATTATGAATAAATCCTATCAGCCTTTACACTTAATAATCTTTTTTACTTCTGCGTTCCGTCAGTTCAGCCTGCATCTCTTCATTATACTTCTTTGTAATAGGATAGAAGTACAGCGCTATGACGCCGATGAAGAACGTAACGGCCGGAATAATACTGGATGAAAGCACGATACCATGAATAGCCGATTCGCTTTGTGCGATCCCTGCGCCCGATACATAACCGAAACCGGAGAGTAGGAAACCCAATATAGCGCCGCCAATACCCAATCCGGCTTTCAGCGCAAATACCACACCTGCGAATACGAAACCCGTTGCACGGCGGTGATTGACATATTCCGAATGATCTGCCACGTCAGCAATCATAGCCCAAAGCAACGGAACGGTAGGAGCGTATGCCAAACTCTTGAGGAAGTTCAGGACGAACATCGTCTCTACATCCGTCTCATTCGGGAAATAGAAGAAGGCGGTGAACACTGCCGTCAGAGCCAAACAAACGATAAATACCGATTTCTTTCCGAAACGGTTGGCCAGGAAACCGGACAGGAAGATAACGCCGAAGAACTGTACCACTGCTCCCAGCATGTTGAACACACCGAAGCCTACTTCATACGCCTTTTCAGGACTGCTGACAATAAGACCGAAAGCATTCAGTATCGTATAGCCCACCGAATCACTGGCCTGTGTAGCCACCAATCCCAGCTTATCGAGGAAGGCAAATAATGCGCCCGAATCTACATAATTCTCAAAGTAGTAGTTCATAGCGCTTCCCCACATGGCAAGGGTCGTGAAAAGGAAGAGCGTCAGGATGAACATAGCCCGCCAGGGAATATTCTTGAATACATCCTTGATGTCTTTCCGGGTATCAGTTTTCTGATTTGCCGGCGGTGTGATACGTTCGCGGCTGGAGAAGAAGGTAATAACCAGGAACACGAAACCGATGACTGCGAATAAGGAAATAGTGCACAGCCAACCGTGCCCCTTATCACCGCTTTCACCTGCGAACTTGCTTACCAACGGGAGCGTCAAGCCCTGTACCACAAACTGTGCAATGGTAGCGGCAACGAAACGGATAGACGTAATGCTTGTACGTTCCTTGATGTCACTTGACATTACACCACCCAACGATGCGTACGGTGTATTGTTGAACGAGTAAAGCGTCATCAACAAGGTATAAGAGATTGTAGCGTACACCGCTACCAAACCTTTATCCTCGATGCCGGGATTGTAGAATGCCAGCACATAGAACACCATGAACGGCAATGCGGTCCAGAGTACCCATGGGCGGTATTTGCCCCATTTGGTTTGTGTCCGGTCGGACAATATACCTACGGTAGGGTCTACAAAAGCGTCCACAATGCGGGCAATCAGCATCACTGATCCTGCAATGGCGCCTTCCAGACCGAAGACATCGGTATAAAACTTGGTTTGATAAATCATCATCATCTGGAACACGAGGTTCGCAGAGCAATCTCCTAAACTATAGCCAATCTTCTCGGCCATAGACACTTTTTGACTTAGTGCGTTCATAGTGCTGTATTATTCAGTTATTAATAGTCAGTAATCAGTTGTTCGTTTGCTGTTATCCGTTTCCGGTTGTCCGTCATTTATTATTCTCCAGCGCACTTTCTGCTGCGCGTTGTCCCAGGGTTTTCTTATCCAATGGATGTATATCGTTCCATTCGCCCAGGTCACTGTTGCGGATAAGTCGGGTGTTCCGGTTGGTTTCAGCTACTTTGGCCTGTTCTTTGCGCATCTCAGCCCAGGCTTGCCGACCGCTGACGTCATCTCGGGACAGGAAGTCTGCCAGTTCTACAATGTAGAAAGGTAATTCCGGGTTGCCGAATGTGCTACGCCAATCAGCAATCATAGCTGTCAGTAGTGCGGCGTATTCATTGCGGCGGTCTACATTGGACTCTCCCTGATACCAGAGTACACCACGGATACCATAGTTTTGTAATGGGGCAATCATGGCATTGTACAGGCATACCGGCTTGTAACAGAAGAACATCATTCCCGGAGCCGGAGGCATGGAAGCACCTAATCTGTATTTCCATTCTCCTTGCAGGCTTACTTCTTCATTTCCGCAAACAATTTTATAAGGCTTCTCCTTTACAAAGTGCGGATAACCGTTATTGCTGATGAGGCGTATGGTTACTGTATTCTTTCCTGCTTTCAACACACCTGCCGGAATGGTATAGATGCGTGGAGGATACTGGTAGGAAACAGTACCTACGAATGTACCGTTCACATAGACGGAGTCTGCATCTACGATGCAACCTAAACGCAAGGTCGCTTCTTTTCCGTTCCAGTCTTGCGGTACTTCCACTTCCTTGCGAAACCAGTGCGAACCGTTTATCGGATTCAAACCGTTGGTCCCCAGTCGGTAGAGAATAAATCAACGGTCTTCCAGTCTTTATCATTGTAGTTGGCGGCATACCAAGGTGTTGCTTCGTGCAGTCCTGCATCTCCCCGGTATAGGGAAGTGTTCCAGCGATAGAAGCTCAAACCTTCTGTCTGTTTAATGCTTTTCAGATAGGCATCATCTTCATATTGCCGTTTATCATTAATATACTTCGGAAATTCTTTCAGTCCTTCTTCGCTTATCCATGCCTCAACGGGAGTTCCGCCCCAACTGGAGTTTATCAGTCCGACGGGTATGTTGTTCTTTTCATACATGGCTTTGGCAAAGAAATAGCCCAGAGCGGAGAAGTTCATGACGTTTTCCTGCGTCAGTGGTTTCCAGGCAACGTAATCCGGCAAGTCCGTTTGCGGTGCATGGAAGTTGAAGATATTGGGTACTTTCAGTTGCCGTATATTCGTGTTCTCGTAAGCGGAGATTTCATCACGGAACATATCCGTAACCCGGCTGACGGGCAGTTCCATATTGGATTGACCGGAGCATAGCCATACATCTCCCACCAGAATATCTTTCAGTTCGATGTCATTTACTTGAAGGATGTAAGGCCCGCCGGGTTTCATGGCAGGCAGGGTGAGGGACCATTGGCCGTTTTCATCTGCTGTGGCTGTGTAAGTAGCTTTTAGTTTCCCACCTTTTACACCTGTAGGGGTGGCGTTCTTCAGGAACTTTACCTGTACGCTTTCTCCGGCATCTGCCGTACCCCATACTTTAATGGGTTGTTCGCGTTGTAGTACCATTCCGTCAGAAATCAAGGCAGGTAACTTTACCTTTGCGTTTACCATGGAAGTAGCGCAAAGGCAAAGTAACACTGCCAGACTCAACCTAACTTTATTAAAACTAACCTGATTCATATCTAATTTATCTTTTTATTCACTACTTAGCTACTACCTACTTATACTCATACAACTTCACATGAAGTATCTGGAAATCTCCCACTGAGATGCGCACATGGCGTCCCTGATGGTCTTGATCACCATTCAGACGGCGGATGTAAGAGAGCGTACCGTCCTTGTTCACCTTCACTTCATCTACGGAACCGATGCCGCATCGTGCCCCTTTCCACATCACCTTATCACTTATCACTCCATCACCCTTTCCTCCTGCCTGGGCAAATCCGTCTTCGCCCAACGCCCGAACTTTGACCTGATTTTCTGTAGCTTTCTCAAACTCGATAACGATACCGCTACCTGCTACGATATACTCATTAGGTGCCAGTCTTAATAATACACCTCCACCTTCGGGCCATACACTGCCATCGGTGGCACGCGCATCCCAGGGAAGAGTAAAGAAATGGCGACAGGTTATCTTCAGATCATCCTGATAAATGATACGTTCTTTATTTTCCTGATCGAAGAGTAATCCTTTCATTGCGCCTTTACCCTGATACTTAGCGAGCAGAGGCATGAACTCTTTCAGCGTACGATAGCTTTTCACCAACGGAGAGTTGGGAGAGTCGGAACCTCCTTCGATGGAGAACGGGCTGATACCGATGGCATCATGTTCACCAAAGATATAGAAAGCTCTTACTCCATTATTGTCTGTCAGTTTGATTTCGGGGATAAACAACGGGTTGTTGTGTAATTTATATTTAGCTACCCAGTCTGTAAAGCCATTGTCGTACAGGTCGGGAGCAAGAAGGTCGATGTTGGGCGCTCCGCAATGCCATATATCAATAAGGTGTGCCAGCGGACCGGCAGAAGGATATTCTCCCGGCTTCCGGTTGCGGCTGTTCATGGCAGCGTTCACGTATAGTGGAATATTGTAGATGGACCGGGCGCTTTGTGCCATTCTTTCCACATAGCGGGCGTAGTGCCAGGCCATAAATAATTCATCGGTGTAAATATCGGCTCCGAATACTTCTTGCCAAGTGCCTTGCTTCTTGCTACCTTGGCTTTCCCATTTCTCAAGCATTTGGGGGTGGAGCGTTTTCTTATTTTTCTGCAAGTAACTCATTAATTCAGCGGGCACCGGTGCATTGAACAGTGCGTTGGCCTCTTTAGAATAGTCTCTCGCATCTTCCAGCATACCTATCTCATTTTCTATCTGTATCATGATGACGGTACCTGCCTCTTTATCAATGGCTGCGACGTGTTCCATCCATTGAGAAAAAGCGCAGTTGTCGGCTTGGAATACATTTTTAGAGAATGCGCTGGCTATTTCGAGTGGTTTTCCTTTTTGTGTATAAGCACGCGGATATTTCTTATAGTTTTCTTTGAACCAGAGGGGAGCGTAGCAACTCATGGAGTTCTTCCAGGCACCGAACCAAAGAAAGATTACTTTCAGATCGTTCTGCCGGGCTTGACGGATGACTTTATCTGTGAGGGTGAAGTCGAATTGTCCTTCCCGCGGTTCTATCAAATCCCAGTATGCGGGAACGAGTACTGTATTCAGTCCCATCCGTTGCAGCTTCGGGAAGATACGTTCGATATCTTCTGTGCATGCTGCCGATGAATTTCCTAATTCACCGCCTAAAATAAGAAATGGTTTGCCGTCTACTACTAATTGAGTAGCGGTGCCTTGTTTCTGTAATGTACTCTTTTGAGCATTTACATACCCAACTGTCATTACACTCAAAACTAAAATTAAAATCCAATTCTTCATCGTTTGTCTCTGGTATTGATTTGAGATGTTTTCCATTGCAACAAAGATAGTAAGCTATAATTTAGAAAGCTTTTCGCAGTGTTGCAGAAAACTTCATTTCGGTTACATCATTCCTCAATGATGTTACATAATTTTTTGTTTATCGTACATTTCCCTGTTTCAGGGGGTAAAATAGGTGTTTTTACCGTATTCGGGAATAGTTTGGTAAATGGTTTGATGAATGGAATCCGGTAAGGCCGGAGCCTTACCGGATTTCCTGTCTTCACACTTTATTCAGCCGGAGTTTCTTCTCCTTCTGTTTCATACGCATTCTTCCAGTCGTCACCGCTGAAATCTGCACTGATATCTTTTCCGGCAATACCATCGCATACGCCTTTATAGGCATGTTTGCGTTCATAGTTTGCGTCGAAAAGGTTCGGTGCATCGCCTGACAGCCAATATTCATGCTCTGCGGCATTATCGCTCAGCGTCCAGATGGTAATACCTGACTGCTGAGATTCAGGAACGTTTGCTTTGTATGATTCAAAGATCATCTGATAAACGTTGGCCTGAGTTGCCAGTTGTTCGGCAGAGGGGCTGGATGTTCCTAATGCTACATCCAATTCTGTTACGCGAACCAGTTTTCCGGTGGCAGCCATTGTCTTGAACATGGCATCTATTTGTTCTCTTGTGATACTGGAAGCAGTCACGTGCATCTGGGTTCCTATACCGTCAACGGTTTGTCCATTGTCTTCGATGTAATTTACGAAGTCTATCAAAGCTGCAAGCTTACTTGGGTTTGTCTCCAGATTGTAATCATTAACATAGAGCTTAACGTCGGCAGCTGCATACTTGCGTGCATATTCAAATGCTTTCACGGCATATTCCTTACCGATGTAGTATCCCCAATAGAAGTGATCGTTTGCCCAGTTCAGGTTCAGACCGTTTTCTTCGTCTTCTACCGGTGCAGTGTCCGGCGCGTCCTCACCATTACTCATGAAGTTACCGTCTATGCCACGCCATTGATTGTTGTCCGCAATAGGTTCGTTGATGACATCCCATTCTTTTACGCGTTCCATTCCCTGATGTTGCAGCATACCTTTAATCCATGCTTCCATTGCACCCAGTAAAGCGGCTTTTTTCTCTTCAGGAGTCTTCAGTTTGTAACTTATGCCACCGGCACGGGTTGATGCACGTAAAGTCTGGGCTGTTGCAGTTTCTTTCTTTTCACCGAATTTGAAATTGTCAATGTAGTAAGTTCCGGCAACTTTTCCGTAGTTGATGCAGAGGCGAGCTATACCTTCATTCTTACAAACAAATTCGCCTTCAATAGGTATCCACTGATCAACGGCTGTTGCAGCACTTACGTATCCTTCACCGCTACCGCCATTGGCGTCTTGTACCTGGAGTGTGAAGTCGGGATTGATGACGGTTGCCTTTACCATAGCAGAGTACATGTAGGTCTTTCCAACGGTTAATGTCTCTGGGAATGAGTGAGCGGTCTGAGCACTCCAGGAATCTCCATCGGAAGGATTGACCATCACCATGCAGTAATCACTGTTGTAACCTTGTCCCTTTTCTGAGATAGTACGGGTAGAGCCATTTCCCCAACCGAACCATGAGCCGAGAGTTCCGTCTTCAAACTTTCCATCGTCTATGATATTGATCATCTTTTCCTCTATCTTCTTTCCGAACTTGAAATCATCCACCCATACCGTGCTTCCCGGTGTTCCGCCGAATTGGATGCCCACACGCTCGATGTCCTTAGTGTCGCTCTCTGCATAGGTAAATTCGCCTGTGCAGCGAATCCACTCGGAAGGTGCCGTAAATGTATCTTTGTAGATGCCCCCATAAGAAGAGTTCTGGCCTATGAACTGAACGGCTATGTTCTGATCCGATTTCACCCAGAATGAGTAAGCGTACGTTACTCCTGTTTCGAGCATTCCGGTAGGCCAGAACAGCTGGCAGTCATAGTTCGCATTTGATTCGCTGGTCATGGTGAAGCGAATGGCGTAGTCACTGTCATGGCCCGGCTGCTCTACGGCATAGTTGTATTTGCCCCATAACCCTGTCCATCCATTTGCATTGCCTCCTTCAAATCCGTAGTTGCTGACAATATTCTCGCATACATCATCATCACCTACCTCAACGACAACTTCCGGTGCGATCAGTGATTTCAAGTATGTCTGTTTTTGCTGAGTATGCCAGAGGAAGTTATGCCCATATATCTGGATGTCGGCCGGAACCAGGTTCAGGAATGCGTCGATTGTTGTGAAATTCAATTCACCGTTCGCTTTCACTACAGCCGAATGTTTCATGGCGTTTCCGGTTGTAAACATCTGGAAGTTAGCATCGGCTATGGTTCTGTATGCCGCATCGTTGATGTATAGGTCGGCTCCTAAGCCAAGTCCTACATTCATGTTAGGAGCATATTGTGCCACATACGATTTTATGTAGTCATAATTTGCTATCTTTTCCTTTAATGCAAGGGGAATGTCGGAGGCTGTGATACTTCCGTCGGAGTTTTTCCATTCCATTATCTGGTCATCGCAACTACTCCATGTCAGTGCGCAAGCCATCAGTGGAAGAATAATTCTATTTAGTTTCATAATTCTTAATGTTTAATGGGTTTCTACTGAGTTTATTCCGTAGTTTCTTCATCTTCAGGATAATCGGAGATTGTGACAGTCTTGTAAGGTACTACACGCCAGTTGTCCAGATAGATACGGCTTGAGAAAGCTGTGGATGTGATGCTTACATCTTGGTAAGTAAAGTCTGTATTGACAAATCCCATACCGAAGTTTCTGTAAGTGGCGGCATTGCGGTCTTCTACCACATTTTGGAATACCGGGCTTTCTTTATCTTCTATCATGGTGGCGTATTTGTTGAACTGGCTAAACGGAATAGTTACAGTCTGCCAACCTGTGGTTGAGAATGGAACGATAGCACCTTCCTGAATCCAGGGAACATAGAATGCCACCTGATTGGAAGCACCATCATCGTCGGAACCTATACCTCCGAAATTGAAGTTGTTGAATAAGCTTATTTGCAGATGTCCTGTGCCGCTCCATGCTTCGGGCACATAAACGTCGAATTGCAATGCTACTTCGGTCAGTGGGGTAGTTGCCGGTATATAAGAATACATACGGCTCCAATCATCTGCTGCATCGTCATTGCCGGCTGTCCAACATTCGGATACACGCGGTTTGCCGGATATAACTCCTGCTTTTAATAAACGTTCGGGAACAATCTGAACGCATTTGCCACGTCCGCTATCATAAGGATCTTCTACAAGGTCGTCAGCATTTATCATCGAACCAGTTTCGCTCCAGCTCCAGAAGCCTTGGCTGCCATTGCCATCGAAATCAAGTATCATACAGTCTGCAAAGTTGAAGTAAGCCGGAGTGGCTGCCTGTCCGTTGGCGCCTTCCGAATAGATGGAACCGCTTCCTGAATAGTTTTCCGGCATGATGAATGAATACCATTCACCGTCTTCATCACTTTCAATGTCGGCTGTGATTTCTATTCCGCCGGGCAGGGTTACTTTGGTGGTTTCCTGTAGGCCGGTACCGTATACGGTTACTTTCTCCTTGTCCTTAGGTAAAGTATTGCTGATGCCTGTTATGGTAGGAGATGCTGCACGGATGATGAAGGGGTGCTCCAGCGTGGCGTCATCTTTTACAAAGCGGATCTTATTGCGGTCTGCCTCTTCAGCGTCTTCAACGGGGGTATTGCTGTTGATCTGAATCAACATGGAGTGGTCGGTTACGTAGGCGCGGTTAAAGTAAGTCTCATATCCGTTGATGTAGACTTTCTTCATGCCATAGAGTCCGCTACCTTCTACACGGATCAACTGTCCGAGGCGTGCGAAAGTAACCGGTCGGTCGGGTACAGACGATTCATAATCTTCCAGATAGATCTGGTCAACCACAATCTTTGTGCTTTGGTATTTGCTGTCAAAGTATTTATCCTCCTCATTGCATGAGGTGAGGCCTGCGGCCAGGCATGACAAGCATAATATCCATATATATTTTAAGCTTTTCATATCTTCTATAGTTTGTTAATCATTGAACAAATCATTTTCTGTGACTTCTTTTGCACCGAATTCGTAAGCTACCGGGTCGTTATTCAGAAGCGGATTACGTCCGCGGTCTACATCCGAGATAGGCAGTGTCAGATTGGCCGATGTAGCGGTTGAAACTCCGGTTCCGTCAGAAGTCTTTGCATACTGGCAGGCTTCTGTTTCATCCCATTCGTAACCGGCATTACGCTCCTGGCTGTTGAGGTAGTTCACCACTTCCTGTTGCTGGTAATAGGAACGGCGCAGCAGATCGTACCAGTATTGTCCTTCCAGAGCAAGCTCGATGCGGCGTTCGTAATGGATATCTGAATATGTGATGGTTGTCAGGGACGGCATACCGGCACGTTTGCGCACCGCATTGAAGGCGTCACAAGCTGCTTGTTCGCTGGTCGAAGCATTATTTCCAAGAATTGCTTCGGCAAGATTCAGATATACTTCTGCCAGACGCATCATGTAGGTATTCATGCCACTGCTTTGTGCATAGCTTTGGCCATTGTCGTCAATCTTACCTATCACGTATTTCTTGAAGTTACATTTGTTGTCATAACCGGTTTCGGTGACGTTATACGTGTACCCTCCGTTCTTGGTGTTGAGATCCGGATAATACTCACCTACGGTGGCGATAGTGTAATGGCGGCGGGTACGGTCTTGAGGATCGTAAGCGCGTACAAGGTCATAAGAGGCATAGGTGGCATTACCCCAGTTCTGTTCGCTTACCATAGTAGACCAGCCAAAATAGGTTGATATGGAATTATTGCATCCCCAACCGATAGCATCCGTGCTACCCTGCAACCACTGCAACTGGAAGATGGCTTCACTGTTGTTGTTGCATGTGCTTGGTGCGAAGAGGTCTCCATAGTTGTCGAGAAGTGAATACGGGCCTTCTTCGATCACCTTCGTGGCAGCTTTGCGCGCCATATCCAGATAGTACGTGTTGCGCGAATCGCGGTTGAAATCAGTAGCTATATTACTGCCGTTGTATTCGCCTTCAGTAGTCAAACCTGCCATAGAGAGATACATACGCGACAGAATAGCGTAAGCACTGTAACAAGTGACGCGACCTACATCAGATGCTGTCTTGCTGAGGTTGACTGCTGCATATTCGAGGTCGCGGATAGCGAATTCTATCACATCCACACCACGGTTGGCAGGAACCACAGAGTTATTTACTTGTTCTGCCGTATTTTCATAGATGATACCTTTGTTCCATAAAGAGCCGATGTACCAGTATGCCAGTCCGCGCATGAAGCGTGCTTCGGCATAAGCTTGTACTTTGGCTTTTTCACTGACTTGCGGACCGGAATAATCCTTAATATTGTTGATGGCGTAGTTGGATTGTGCCACTACGGAGTAGAAAGACCCCCAGGCATCTTCAAGTCCCGGACTCAATGCTGTTTCCGTAAAGTTAGTATAAGGATAGATATAGTCTGACCAACGGGCGGTGATGTTGTTTGCACGTCCGTCTCCCATGCTATAGTAGGCTTTATCATTAAAACTGTTCCACACATAGTTATAAAGCGGTGCGGTAGCTGCTTCCAGAGCCTCGTCAGTGTCGAAGAAGGTCTCTTGGTTGGCACTGGTGGTATTATCGTGTGTCAAGAAGTCCTCGCAGGAACTCAATGCCAATGAACCGGCCAATGTTGCTATGATTAATATCTTATTTTTCATACGTATAATTCTTTTTAAAGGATTAGAAGGATATGTTTAATCCGAATGTGTAGATGCGTGGCGAAGGATAACGCCCGTAGTCCACACCTGTCATTAATGCATCTCCATAGATGGCACCTACTTCAGGGTCGAGGCCTTTGTATTTGCTCCAGGTGTATACATTCTGTATGTTGGCATAGATTCTCGCGTTATTGAGGAAAATCTTGTTTATCCATTTCTTGGGGAATGTATAGCCGATGGAAATATTCTGGAGGCGGATGTAAGAAGCGTCTTCTACAAGCATATCGCTGATACGGGTGAAGTTATTGTTAGCATCCGATTCCTGCAAAGCCGGCAATGTAGTGGCAGAGCCGTTTACTACATGGAGGTTACGATAGTCGTCATCCGGACCGTTGGGGTCTATCAAACCTATCTGTGCATAGTTCAGCGAAGATTTGAGTATGTTGCCGTTGGAGCGGGGATCTTCAATACGGTAGCGGGTCAGATTCAAAGCCTTGTTGCCGTAAGACCCCGAGAAGAATATTGTCAGATCGAATCCTTTGTAAGAGAATGTATTACCGATACCGTAAGTGAACTTTGGTTCCGGGTTTCCGATGTAGGTACAGTCTTCGTTGTTGATGACCCCGTCACCGTTGCGGTCCTCATAGATATAGTCGCCTATCCACGTACTGTTCTTGGCAATTGTATTACCTTCGGGTATGGCTACTTGCTTCACGTTGCCATCGGCATCTTTGTAGTAGAAATCCGTCGGTTCATCGAAACGTCCGATTACTTTGTAGCCCCAGAATTGTCCGATAGGCTGTCCTACGGTCGTTTTGGTTACGATGTAGCTTGCGGAACTGGGTTGATAACTCTTTTCAATGGAAGAATTGTCCGTATCGAGTTCCAGTACTTTGTTACGGTTGAGTGAGAATACGAGGTTGGATGTCCATTGGAAATCCTTGTTTGTGATGTTAGTCGTATTCACGGTAAGCTCGATACCTTTGTTCTCAAGAGAACCTACATTACCCCAAGGATTGGAAGCGGCACCTTGTCCACTTGAACCGAGATAGGCGGGCAAGGGGAGTTGCAGCAACAGATTTTTAGTCTTCTTATAATATACATCGGCGATTACTTCGATACGGTTCTGGAATAAACCGAGGTCGATACCTACGTTATAGGAATGAGTGGTTTCCCATGTCAAGTCAGGGTTGGCGGTATTGCCTGTCAGTACACCGGTTCCCCAGGGAGTGGTTTTGTAAGAGAGCAGTGCCATATAAGCATAGTCGCTAACGTTCTGGTTACCCGTGGCACCCCAACCTGCGCGGAGTTTCAGGTTGTTGATAATTGCGTTGTTGCGCAGGAATGATTCCTGTGACGCACGCCATGCAAGAGCCACTGCCGGAAACCAACCCCACTTATTGCCTTTGGCGAATTTGGAGGAACCGTCCCGACGAATGGTAGCGGTCAGCAGGTAGCGTTCGTCAAAAGAGTAGAAGGCACGTCCGAAGAAGGAAGCGATGGAATTCACCACGCGTGAACCGGTGGTAGTGGAAGTGGTGACATCACCTGCACTCAGGTCGGGAGTTGTATTACTCAGGAATCCTGTGGCTGTACCTACTTGTGTCTCCCAGTTGGAGTGTGACATTTCCTGACCTACCATTACGTTGATGTTATGTTTTTCTGCAAACGTATTATTATAAGTAAGGATATTGCGCCATGACCAGTATTTGGTGTTGGTCTTGGTCCAACGTGAGGTACGTGTGTCGCTTGTTTTGATACCGAACTGGTAGTCTGGCTGATAATAATAATAGTTATTGAAGTTCCAGTCAGCTGATAATTCCGTCTTGAAAGTCAATCCTTTCAGTAGGTTTGCTTCCAGATAGGTATTGAAACGGAAGTTGGTTTTACGGTTATTGTTGGTGCGTATGGAAGCAAGTCCTACGGGATTTTCGGGCATCCACACATCGTCCGGACCGTCGAAGGAACCATCGGGAGATGTAACGGCGACCGTAGGTTGCTGTATCAGTGCGCTCATAATCGTATTATTGTCGGTACCGACATTTTGCTTGGATTCAGCAAACGAGAAGTTTACACCTCCGCGTAACCACGATTTGATTTCAGTATCGATATTGGCGCGCAGGGAAAGACGTCGGAAGCTGGACCCTAATGCAATACCGTCTTGATCGAGGAATCCGCCGCTAAAAGCATAAGTGGTTTTGTTGTTACCGCCACTGACAGAGATATTATGGCTCGTCATGAAGGCTTTGCTGAACAATTCGTCTTGCCAGTTGGTACCTTCGCCAAGTAAGTCAGGGCGTACGAAAGAACTGCTTTGTTCTACCAGACCAAGAGCCGAGCGGTCATTGTGATGCTGTGCATACTGTCGTAGATTCAGCATATCCAGTTGTTTAGGCATTTCCTGCCAGCCCGCATATCCGTCGTAGGTTACGGTTGCTTCGCCTGCCTGTCCGCGTTTAGTAGTAATCATGATGACACCATTGGATGCGCGCGAACCATAGATGGCGGTTGCCGAAGCATCTTTCAGTACGTCCATGGATACGATGTCCGACGGATTGATGCTTGATAAAGGGTTGCTGTTTTCATCGTCAGTAGCAGAGTCCACCACTACGCCGTCTATCACGAAGATAGGCTGGTTGGTGGCGTTCAGTGAGTTGATACCACGGATGCGGATAGAGGTGGACGCACCCGGTGTACCGGAGTTTGCCTGAATCTGCACACCGGCAGCGCGTCCTTGCAATACCTGATCGATAGAAGTCGGAACCGACTTCTTGATGGCCTGGTCATTTACCGATACCACCGAACCCGTCAGGTCCGAACGTTTCATCTGTCCGTAACCTACTACAACGACTTCGTCCAGCATCTCAGTGTCTTCCTTCATCGTGACATTGATTTGTGTCTTCCCGGCTACAGGAATTTCTTGTGTCTTGTAGCCCACAAATGAAATTACGATGGTACTGTTGGATGGAACATTCAGTGTAAAGTTACCGTCGATGTCGGTAATAATACCGTTACTGGTGCCTTTCTGCACTACGCTCGCACCGATAACCGATTCTCCTGTGGCGTCCTTCACCACACCTTTCACAGTGATATTCTGTGAAAATGCCCATAGAGGTATCAGGCATAATAAGAATAGAAGCCCCAAAGGCTTAAAACAATAATTTGTGCATTTCATAACTGAAATTAATTTAGTTGGATAACAATAATATTCTCTTTCCTTAATAAAGATGTGAAGACATGTTTTTCATTCTCAAGTTTCCATATTTGCATTTATCAGATTAAAGGGTTAAACATTGCTTTTTCGTTTGTGACAAAGGTATTCTATAAAAAGAAAAAGCGGATATTTAATTGTAGCCTGTGTTACATTTAAATGTAACATGACTTTTCTCTGTGTTACAAAATCATTCGCTGGTGTTACGTCCCAGGTTTGTTGACGTCCGAAAGATAGAGAATTAAGTGATAAATCCCATATTCCTTTCACTTATATCATTTATTCCTTTCATCCGTATCAATAAGAGGGCTGATGCAAAAGGTGGCATCTTTTGCTGTAAAAGATGCCATCTTTTGTATCATTAGATGCCACCTTTCGATGTAAAAGATGCCATCTTTTGCAATAGATGTATAAGGCTTCCTGGCAAAAGGGTTTAATGTTCCGCTCCTTTAGGTATAATGCCGAAGAGATAAAGAGCATATATGCAATGGCTTCCCTGTCCATTTCGAAAGTTTTTCTTATCTTTGCTTGCCTTTAAGTATAAAATGCAATGAAAACAGCTCTTAATAAAATCCTCCTTATTGTCTTATTGCTATGTTTGACCGTCCTGCCTTTGACGGCACAAACCGGTAAATTCTATTCTACTAACAACGAATTGTCCAGCAGTCTTATCAACCAGATTTTTCAGGATAAGCGCGGATTTATCTGGATAGCTACTGAGTACGGACTGAACCGTTTCGACGGACTTCGTTTCTCCAACTATAAGCATATATCCGGCGACTCCACTTCCATTAAAAACAATTATGTGCGCACGCTTTTTGAAGACAGCCGGCAGAATCTGCTGGTAGGTTGCATCGACGGGTTGATGAAGTATGATTCGGAAACGGATACTTTCCGGGAGATTCCAATGATACGTGCGGGCAAGCGGGTTTTTCCACACATCACGCAGATGCAGAAATTGCATAATGGTGAGATCTGGGTGGTAACTACCGGACAGGGTATTTTCCGTTTGGACGAAGAGAAGCAGCAGGCGGAGTCCATTGACGCCATCATGAGGCAAGTGAATTATAACTTCCAGTCGAATTTATACGAAGATTCTGATTATAATATCTGGATTGGTACGGAAGGGCATGGATTGATTTGCTATCTGCCCGCTACGCAAGAAGTCCGTGTGTTCAGATATCCGGTGATTAATGATAACTATGTGTCGGCTATTGGTGAAGATAAGTACGGGAATCTGTTCATCGGTACTCAAAAGCATGGCTTGTCCCGTTATGATCGTGAGCAGAACCGCTTTATTCCTGTTCCCTATACGGGTAGCGAGGAACTGTCCATCTATTGTCTGACGCTGGTGGACGACCGTCTGTTGATAGGCACCGACGGCCAGGGACTGAAGACTTATAACCGGATGACCGGGAAGATAGAGGATTATAGCATCAATTCCGCACCGCTGGATTTTTCGGAAGGAAAGATACACGCTATCATGGAAGACCGGGACAAGAACCTGTGGGTAGGATTGTTTCAGAAAGGTATTGTACTGATGCCCAAGCAGGAGAATCCGTTTGAGTATTATGGCAACAGGTCCATTTATTATAATCCCATCGGACAAGGATGTGTAATGTCCATCTATCAGGATAGTAACCGTCACCTGTGGGTAGGGGCGGACAATGAGGGAATCTTTGAACTGGATGCGGAAGGAAAGAGGCTGCGGCATTATCAGCCCGGCAATAACCCGCGTTCGATGGCTAATACGATTATGTGTATGTACGAGGATACGAACGGAGATTTCTGGCTCGGCACGTACACCCGGGGACTGGCAAAACTAAACCGGAGAACCGGTGAGTGTGAATATCCGCTGCCGGTGGACAATGAGAAGATTTTCTCGATTACGGAAGACCGGCATAAGAATCTTTATATCGCTACTTTCGGTTCGGGTTTCTACCGCTATAATCTGGTGACAAGGGAGTTGGAGCATTATGAGTCGTCTAAAGATGAGTCGGGCGACCTGACCCGGAATGAACTGGCAAATGACTGGGTGAACTACATCTTCTGTGATAGTGAGGGAATGATCTGGCTGGGACACTATAAAGGTATCAGTTGCTTCAATCCGGTGAATGAGAGTTTCATTAATTACCGCAATGTGAATACTCTGATTGAAGACCGGGTAGGGTATGTTTTGCAGGAAGACCATGCCGGAAATATTTGGGCAGGTACGACGGACGGACTCTATCGCTTCAATAAGAAGACCGAAGAACTGACCTGTTTTACGGTGGCGGATGGTTTGCCTAATAATGTAATCTGTGGAATTTGCGAAGACGAGGAACATAATATGTGGATCAGTACCTATATGGGTATCTGTAAGTATAATGTCGAGAACAACCGTTACATCAATTATTATGCGGGTGACGGATTGCAGGGAAACGAGTTCACGCACGGCGCATTCTATAAAGATCAGGCGGGAAAAGTCTATTTCGGCGGTATAAATGGTATTACCTATTTCCAGCCTTTATCCATAGGGAGTGTGCTGAAAGACACCAAGGTCTGGATTACGGACTTCTTTATCTTCAACCAGCCTGTGCGGAAAAATACGCGTTCGGGAAGGCATACCGTTATCTATACGTCTGTGCCGGATGCGAATATGTTCCAACTGGCTCATTACGATAATACGTTCAGTATCATCTTCTCCACGTTGCAGTATAACAATCCGGAGCAGATATCCTATCAGTATAAGATTGAGGAATTGAGCAACCAGTGGCTCAGCACCGAGCCGGGTGTGAACAGGGTGACTTACAATAATCTTCCGCCGGGCAAATATACTTTCCATGTGCGGGCACTGAGTCACGGCAATCTTTCGGAGATACGTACGGTTAAGATTCTGATTACTCCGCCTTGGTATGAGATGTGGTGGGCGTATTGCATTTATGTTTTTCTGCTCGGCTTGCTTGTATTGGGCATTGTGAATTACATCCTGTCGCGTATGCGCCATCGCCGTGAAATCATGAAGCGTGAACATGCCGAACAACTGAATGAAGCAAAGCTACAGTTCTTTATCAACATCTCGCATGAAATACGTACTCCGATGACGCTGATCATTAATCCCCTGGAGAAGTTGTTGGCCGAAAAGAAGGGAGGGGAAGTACAAAAGACTTATCTGATGATTTACCGGAATGCACAACGTATTCTTCGTCTGATAAATCAGTTGATGGACATCCGTAAACTGGATAAGGGACAGATGTTCATGAAGTTCCGTGAAACGGATATGGTTGGTTTCATTGATGATGTGATGCTTACCTTCGATTATATGGCGCGGAAGAAGAAGATACATTTCAGCTTCGAGCACGCTATGTCGCAGTTGAAGGTATGGGTGGATATGAATAACTTCGACAAGATATTGATGAATATCTTCTCCAATGCCTTCAAGTATACACCGGAGCAGGGTGAAATTACGGTTTCGCTTTCTACCGGGCGCGATGCTACCCGTCGCGATCCTCTGAAGGAATATTTTGAAATAACGGTCACGGATAGTGGTATCGGACTCGACCGGGAGAAGATAGAGCGCATATTCGAGCGTTTCTATCAGATAGATAATGATGTTACGAAGTCGAATTTCGGTACGGGTATCGGTTTGCATTTGTCCCGTTCATTGGTGGAACTGCATCATGGCATTATCTTGGCAGAGAACAGGGAGGATGCTCCGGGCAGTCGTTTCGTGATCCGTATTCCTTTGGGTTCAGCACATCTGCGTACGGACGAACTGGAAGATGTGGAAGCACTCATCACCCCTCATGCCGTGCTGGTTAAACCAGAAAAGACGGACTTGGAGGAAGTCTTTGAAGAAGAAGAGGGTGAAGAGGATGAGGAAAGCAAGAAGACCGGTAAGGCAAAGAACCGTATGCGCATATTGATAGTGGAAGATGAGGAGGAGATTCTTTCTTATCTGAAAGAAGAATTGGAAGGGGACTATCGGATAATGACCCGGAAGAATGGCAGGGAGGCTTATGATACTATTCTTGCAGATACTCCTGATTTGGTAATCAGCGATATTATGATGCCGGAAATGGATGGTCTGTCACTTTGCCGGAAGATTAAGCAGAATACGAATGTCAATCATGTGCCTGTAATCTTATTGACTGCCAAGTCGAAACCCGAAGATACCATGGAGGGAATGGCAACCGGTGCGGATGCTTATATGGTGAAGCCTTTCAATACGGAGCTGCTGAAGAGTACGATTGCCAACTTGCTTGCTAACCGTAAACTGCTGAAGAGTAAATTCAGTGGTGCGCAACAGCAAGAGGACAAGGTGCAGAAGCTGAGCATGAAATCGGCGGATGAGATATTGATGAGCAAGATAATGAAGGTTATCAATGAGAACCTTTCCAATCCGGATCTGAATGTAGAGATGTTGGCGGCAAATGTCGGTCTAAGTCGCGTCCATGTACATCGGAAGCTGAAAGAACTGACAAACCTTTCGGCACGTGATTTTATCAAGAATATCCGTTTGCAACAGGCTGCCGCACTGCTGAAAGAGAAGAAACTGACAGTTTCCGAAGTAGCTTATGCTACGGGGTATACGAATCTGTCACATTTCTCCAGTTCTTTCAAGGAGGTGCATGGGATGTCGCCTAAGGAGTATATGTTGGCACATCAGGGGTAAGTTTTAGGAATTTATTTATTATGGATGGGTTATGAGGGAAAGTTGACGAGTTAACAAGTTGACAAGGGGACAAGGTTCCATGCGGCA
>OGZG01000270.1_pt1 | contig 38619 bp, 27 predicted proteins | sample 1576781 | NCBI WGS metagenome assembly OGZG01 (sample SAMEA3541502, study PRJEB24748) | human gut metagenome | biome: human gut; feature: human-associated habitat; material: faeces | place: China | collected 2012 | reverse complement strand
CGAATTTCTCAACCCTCTGACTTTGCGTAATATCTTCACGCAAAATTGCTTTTTGAATACAGCTTGTGTTAAAGTTCAATTCATATGTGTACTCATCAATTTGTTTTTGTTTGCAATCAACCCTTTCGGCAAAATCATTTTCAATACGCCTGCTTACAGTTTGCAACCGTTTGATAAACTTTTTAGGCAAATCTCCTTTTTTGTTCGGCGGAATGTTCACAAGCAGAGTTGCATTGTTTCCTACAGAGGTATAGTAACACTCCATCAGATTTTTAACAGAGCGTGTCATAAACATTTCGAAATATTTGCGGTAAAACCATCCTACATAGGTAATCGGCACATCCATTTCACTCGGCCAGTAGCAAAGCTGCTCATTTTCTGAAATCAAGTCTCTGTCGCCCAGTCGTTTATCGGTATGGTCTATTTGGGAAAGCATTTTAAATGCGCCTTCCTCCTGCTGTGACTGCCGCATTACCTCATCGTAGACCTGAAGTCTTTTAGGCACGACACTCCATTCGGCTTTTCTTGCTTTGCCGCTCTCGTTTCCTATCCACCGAATATCAGGTCCGCAGTTTGAAAGGGCAGCATTGGGCTGATATTTATGAATGGTTGCATAATAACGCTCCCAATCGTAGCATTGTTTTTTGCCGTTTTTTCCCTCCCCGCAGGCACCGTCAAACCAAAAGCAGAAAATATCGCCGTAATTTGTGCACAGTTCTTCAAGCTGATTGCAGAAATAATCGTTATACGCCTCTGCTCCGTAGGTGGGTTCGTGCCTGTCCCAAGGCGATAAATATATGCCGAGCTTAAAACCGAATTTCTTACAGGATTCGCTGAGTTCTTTTACAATATCGCCCTGTCCGCTTTTGTAAGGCGTATTTCTGATGCAATAATCCGTATATTTTGAATTGAAAAGGCAAAATCCGTCGTGATGCTTTGCCGTAATGATTACGCCTTTACTGCCGGTAGACATTAAATCCTGTACCCATTTGTCGGTATCCAGCTGTTTTAATTTGAAATTTTTGGGATCAACATTACCGTCACCCCATTCCTTTCCGGTATATGTATTCAGCCCGAAATGGATAAAGTTATAATATCCCATTTCAAGAATATTAAGTTGTCTGTTATTCGGAACAATCTTATTGGACGTATCGTTGAAATTCAATTTAATCACATCACTTTCTAAAAACAATTAACAAGACATTTATTGTAATTATTCAGAAAAAATCTTAATCGCCTATTTGATTTTCAAATGTTTTACAGTATTTGTTAAAACACATCTTTTGTATCATCATATTCTATAACTAATCCTTTAAGATTTTTTCCTAAATCAGTCGGATACCATTTTTCACCAAAAACAATATCCGTCTTGTTCTTCTTAATCGACAAACTACGCAACTGATTACAATCGTGAAAAGCTCTTTCCTCTATTTTTTCAATTTGCTCATAAATTACAAGTTCGGTTAATCCGGGGTTTTTAGAAAAGGCATCTTTACCTATAAATTTTAGATTAGCTGACAGTTTTACTTGGCTTAAATAACCAACTCTGAGAAAGGCATATTGACCAACCCTTTCAACACTATCCGCAAAAACAACACTTTTTATTTGATTATGATAGAATGCATAATCACGGATAATTTCAACGCCTTCAGGAATTACATATTCTTCATCAAAATACTCTTTTATTTCTTTTTTACTTACATCATCTACCTTGATATGTTCTTGAACACCATTTTTAATTGGATTGCATACCAATTCTTTGCCGTCCATAGTTAACAATGTTCCGTTTACGACCTTAAAAAAAGTATTGCCCCGGGCCACCTCAATTACTTCCAGATTTGAGTTATTGATAATAGCTCTTGTACCGATTGAGTTTACATTTTTACCAATAACCAATTTCTTTACATATCTCGTGTTGCAAATTCCGGTATCGTCTATAGCAACAACTTTTTTTCCGTCTATTTCATCAGGAACAATCAATTCTTCCCTGGATGTTTGATCTGCGTAGCCGGTAATATGGATACCGTCATCCATAACCTCATAATCAAATATATTCGAATCACTGTTGCAGCCGGTCAGCCCCAACAAACTCATAAGCAGCAAAGCACACAGAAAAACAGAAATTCTTTTTTTCAATTAAATCACCAACCCTTACTTAATTTTCAACAGCTTCAGGAGCTTCTTGTCCGGCATGAAAGCTTACCTCGCCAACTCTCTCCTGCATTTCTTTAATACACTGTGCGTGCTGCTCTTTTGTCAGTTTATAGAAAAAGAACGGTACTGTCGAACACAAAATACCTATTGAAGTTAAAATAACATAAACATTAAATACACCGGTAATAACCTGCGGATTATATAACAAATCCCAGTCTGATGAAAAGCCGATGTTGGCTAATAACTGTGGTAAAATAAGATTCAAAAGCATTGTAACAGGCGCTAACAACATACCGAAAATGGTCATCATATTATCTGCTCTTTCTCCGTATTTCCATTGATGGTAATCCAAGGCATCGGAAGTAACACCTGCCAAAAGTCCGGTTTCTATCGGAGAAAATAAATTTTTAAGCAAAGCAGCCAACATAAACACAGCAAGACCTACAGTTATGCTGCTCATATTAATTGCCCAATACATCAATCCAACGCATAAAAGAGAAAAAATTCGTGCCCAAACAAGAATTGTACCCTTTTCAAATTTCTTTATTAAAAACGGCGTAAGTAAATTGCCGGCGGTCATAGATAAAACAATTACATTACTCGCAATACCAAACCAGCTTTCAAGTCTTATGCTGTAAACAAACCACCATTGCAATATCTGACCGAACAAAGCAGTCCAAATACCGAATAAATTAGAAAAATTAATTATCCATAAATGAGGATTCTTTAAAACATTTTTTACACCTTTAAAGAAATGGACCTTTTGCTTGTTTTCATTTGGCTTTTCAATAATACGTTCTTTAACCTGAAGCATACAAAATATTGTTACAGCAACGCCTGTTACCGCAAAAATAGGTACAAATATTTTATATGTAAGTAACTCGGTAAATCCGCCTGTTGTACCAATCAACACAGGAAAAAACATGCCGATTACAGATGGCACAAGACCGGTTATTATAGGTACAATCGAATACATTGTCTGACGCTCTTCACTGTTTGGAGAAATAAATTGAACCAAGCCCTGAATATTACAAAACTGACCTGTAAATACTGCCAATAACGAAAACAGAAAATGTAAAACCACTACTTGGTATGCATACTGCATAGAGTTGAAATCAATAAAAGGAATGACAGACATCAGTACTGCCGCAGGTATACCGAACGCAATTATAATCGGTTTCATTCTTCCGTGCTTGGCACACCATTTTCTTCTTACAAACCAAGTTACATAATTGGTGATTGCGTTGAGCACCAGCAAGTTAGCCAAAATTTGAGGTAATGCTACCATACCGAATTGCGGCACATTTTCCAATAAATCTATAGGTGCAAAGTAAAGACATATGCCAACAATCAATTCAGAAATAAAAGCCAAATTTGCTGTAATTTTTGTTTTTTTCTCCAAAACGCCGTGATTTTCAAATATGAGTATTGAAAACGGAGATAAGAACATGAAGAAGTAGTTCATTATGGATGTAAATATAGTTATCTTTGCAAAATCTGCATAATCAATACCTACAATTGCACCGCAGAACCAGTTCGGTGTAAAAGTCATATAAGCAACTACGGTTGAAAATATAAATGTACCTATTTGCGCACCGCCGTAAGCAACCTTTTCCTTGACAGATAGATAATTGTTAGGCGCCGGCTCTGACCAATAATTCTTAAGATAATTTTTGCCGGCTGAAAGTTTTCCTTTTATGTCCGTCATAAGTTATTAACCTCCAATAACAATTTTTATAAATTTTATTTATACTATTAACGAATTCACAAATTGCAAACCGAATTTTTAGATTTTTAATGCATACACACCGTTTCGCCCTGCTTCAATTCTATCTCTTTACTTAAAGCAAAATCACATTCGTATTTCGGTTCCTCCAAAGTAAAATGAATGTCTTTTTCCGCAGTGAATTTAAGATATGTTATTTTTCCGTTACAAAGCTTGAGAGAGACAAGCAAGCCGCCGTAAGCACGCAGGTTTTCAAACGCAACATCTTTCCAAGCTGCAGGAATAGCGGGGAGTAATTTGATTTTATTGTTTTCGGAGTAAAGCAGCATTTCCTGAATTGCGTCCATGGCAAGGAAATTCGCTTCAAGCGTAAAAAGTCTGCATCTTTGGGTACAGCTTGTTTTGAATCTGTAATCACCATTAGAATGAAATCCGTTATCCGTGCAAAAATATCTGAAAAAGCTGTCAAGCATACCGAATGCTTTATCGCCGTTACCCTGCACGGCGTATAACTGTGCCATCCAGCCGAGAGAATAGCCTACCCAGTTTTTAATGCCGAAATGTTCTAAATTCGCAATCGTGCTGTCAATGATTTTTTTATGCTTCGCTGTATCATACTCCATCGTACGTAGCGGATATATCGACATACAGTGCGAATGATGTCTGTGCGATTCATAAGGACTTTCGTCAGTACTTAACATCAGCACATTGTTTTCATTCACGGCAAGCGGCTCAAAATCCGATAATATCTTTGTCCATTTTTCAGCAGCATCTGTTTTGCCCAAAGCATTGCTTGTTTTAATCATATTAATGCAAAACGCTTTCATAAGCGCTAAATCGTAGTTACTGTTTGGCGTAAGCCATGCGGACATTCTGTTGTCATGAATTTCAGGCGAAGTGGAAAGCTCCAGCTTGTAAAAGCCGTTTTCCTTATGCAGCATATTCAGCAAGAATTCGCCGACCTCTGTCATATAGGGGTAAATTTTTTCTCTTAAATAATCTTCTTTTCCTGTATAAAAATAATGCCGTGCCATAATACAGCATAACCAAAGCTGATTCGTAGGTGATAATGCATATTGACACCAACCGCCTAAAGCATTGCCTTCAATATCCATAACAGACGGCAAACACAAGCCTTTTACGCCGTAAAATTCTTCAGCAAACGCTCTGCCTTGCTCGGCGGTATTTAACAGATAATCAATAAAGCTTTCTCCCTCGTCGATACGGTTGGCTTTCAAATAGCTTGTATAGGACATCTGCGTATTCAAATCGTGATGATAATCGCCCTTCCATGGAGGCAATCCGTTATTATCGGCGGTCCATACACCTTGCAGGGGCATCGGGAACTTTCCTTTTCTGCTGCAGCCTGCCAGCAGATATGTATTGAAGTTATATTGCCTTTCCATAAACTTATCAGGCAGAGTTATACTTGACTTGCTCCAATACTGCTCCCACCACGCCTTATGCTGTTCAAATGCATTTTCATATCCTGTATTCAAAGCTGTAATAACCTTATCCACGCATTTGTCAACAAAATCATTGTTTTGGGAAATACCCACCGTGTATGCGATTAAGGTTGTTCCGTTATATGATTTACTTGCGGTAACGATACCGTAAAAGCTTTCATTTGTAGGCTGTACAAAATATTGAATACAAATGCCGTTTACCTTCTTTTTAACAACAGTTGCCTTGGGATAGACCAGATTTTTTAAGGACTGTACAGTACCTTTGAACGCTTTGACAAAAAAACGGCGTTTATGTTTTCCGAATTTCGGATTTTCAGCAGAGATTTTAACATTCGGCTTTGAAATTTGAATCAAACCGAAATCCTCTTCGGCATGCACAAAGCTGTTTATTTTAATTCCGCCAACGCGCAATTCGGCTTCGGCAGTTTGCATATCAAGCTTTGAGATGACATTCTGCCTTACGCCCAAATCAATAATGATTTTGCCTGTGGGCAGTTTGGTCGGAGTGGTATTGTAGTAGCAATCGTCATATTTTTGATTTATTATTTTTTCTTCTCCGTTTTTGACAAGCTGTTTTAAATTGCTGTAATTAAAATCAGGCTGATTTTTCGGCGGATTAGAGCAATCCCATATTCCGGCCTTGTCAATACTAAAGCGAAGCTTATTGGATTTATTCCATATAAGACAGCCTAAATCACCATTTCCTAAAGGGATTGCCTCATCCCAATTTTTAATTGTTTTATTAAAATACAATTGCTTTGTGTTCATATTTTCCCTTTCACTAAAGCGATAAAACTTAAATCAAAAGTTCCATTTTTCGCAATAATATTTTGCTTTTGGAACAACATTTCTGTTTTTCGGATATTCATACTCGCTGTAAGTTTTTCCCCATTCAAGTTCAAACTCGCCAAGTTTTTTCCCAAACGGAAATGACATATACTTTTCCCTTTGTGCATAGTCGTTTCCGTTTTTGTATACATAAAGCTTGTGGTTTTTCAGACAGCCGAGAGCATAATCATAAAACATTTTCCACCGCTTATAGTAGTATTCTTTAATAAGACCGCTCCACTCACGCCATGAATAATCGTAAAGAGCAGATGTACTGCCGTTTATATCACCCCAAAGCGTAATAAGGGTGCGTGCGTTCAAATCAAAATACTTTTTCTCTTCTTCATTTTTAGCAAGATTGTGTGCATCACAAATCCACTTTGCCAATGTCATTTCACTTCTGCACGAAATAAAACTGTCCATATCGAGGAGAAGCTCAAGCTGGGTTTGAGCAATATTCTCACACTTCTTTCTTTGCAAAAGCTTAAAACATTTTGAAAATTGCTTTTGATTGTCGTAAAATCTGTTGCTGAAACACTGCCTTACCATATCACACAAGTCATACTGATAACCTCTTGAGTTTTCAAACTCATCAGCGACACTGATAAACAAGTCCACAGCTTTTTCAAATTCTTTTGTATCGTAATAAACTTCTGAAATACAACACGGTCCCGTTCTCTTTGGCATAAGTTGAGGACGGGCGGCAAGAGTTGAACCGACCTCGTTTTCCTCGTAACCGTCATCCTTGTAACAGGTTTTGAGCAAAATATCCCAAGCTTGACGTATTTTTTCATTGTATTTTCCGTATCTTCTGGTTATGTACTTATCAAGCCATTTGTCAATATCTATTTTATGCTGGGCGGTAAGCAGTTCAAACTGCAAATCGTAAATTACAGGGTTTTGGTCAATACCCTCCATAAACATACCGCTTCCGACAACATTGGCGCCTTTTTCTTTTGAAGTCAAATATTTATTTTCGCAATGCTTTCTAAGCTTGCCCTGCATTGCGTTCTTACCGCCGAAATTATGAAGCATACCCGAAACAACATCATAACCTGCAACATTCGGATTCAGTACTGCACGCTCGGAATTGAGGTCAAGAAGCAAAATTCTGTCTTTGGGCACGGCGTTTACAATCTCTTCGTGCATAGTCCAAGCCATCATTACCCAAACAGATTTTTCATCAAAATCCTTATAAAGCTTATTGATAACCTGACCTACCTCATAAAAATATTCTTTTGTATTTTTTGGAGGTGTGCCCTCGTGGAACGGGTCACAGGCGATATAATGATAGTTCCCGATAAGTTTTTCTGTTTTTTCCAAAAAAACTCTGCCAAAATCCAAGAAGAGTTTATCCAGTGGGTCAAGCTGTGCCGTTTTTGGATAAAGGCACCAGCCTTTTTGCATAAGAATAGTGGCATTGGGGTATTTTTCTTTAAGCAGAGTCGGAACGTGTCCGGAAAATCCCTGCTGAATCGGTTGCATACCGAACTCGACACATCTTTCAATTATTTTTTTGCCAAGCTCAAGTCTGTTATAAACATATTCTTCACTTTTCGGAGGAATATAGCTGTCGATATTTGTCATTAGCTGCCAAGCCCAAAAGGCAGGACCTGAAATGAAACCGAGTGCTTCTTCTTTTGTGAAATTGAACTCTTGCAAGGTTTCATACCAGACAGCTTCGCTTCCGATAGGAGTAAGTGGCATATTTATGCCGTTCATTGCCATAAAGTCAATTTCTTTTTCCCACCTTGCAAAATCCCACCAACACATTGAGTAATCCAATGTACAGTAATTCAAATAAACTCTGAAATGTTGGTCTATGTTTTTTTCAAAAACGCCGTCAAACATTTTCAGTTCTTTCAAGTCAAAACTAAACGTTCCACACCAAGAATACTGAACATTGCAATATTCTTTAAGATATTCATAAATACCGTTACATGCACAAATATAGTTGCTCGCTTCGACAGTAACAACAGCGTCCTTTGCTGTGACTTTGTATTTTTCCTCTTTTTCATTGGTAATAATAACATCAAAATTATCAATAAACTGCGGAAGATTTCTTTTGATAAATTCTCTCATAAATTCATTCATAGGTTTCACCATGCCATTTAGAACTCTAAAGCTATTTATCGCATTTCAATTTTAATTTATCAGCTGTTGCCCATAATAATTTCATGGCTAACATTTTTATCCGAATCAATTTTTATCAGCGTGCCGCCGATTTGGTCACCCTTGTTATGACCCGTGTTTTGAATATAGGTCATATCAATACCATTGTAATTTAATGATGTATTATTGCTGTGATCATGACCGAAGAAATGATACTTTGTGCTTCCCAGCTCAGCCATTTTTTCATACATACCGTATTCATATCTGCATCCGCCCAATTCCTCAACCATATTCCCATAATTATATTTCACCGAAACTCCATCCAAAGGTGTATTGTTTTTTATTGCATAATAGGCGTCATTAAACTGCGGCAATGCAGTGTGCGAAAATAAAATTGTATCTACTGTTCTGCCTTCGCTCTTTGCTAATCCGTTGATATTATCCTCATACCATTCAATTTGAGAAGGTCTTATTCCGTCATAGTATGAATACAATCTATTCCCTCTGCCGTCATATCTGAATACTTCGGCATTGCTGTCCATAAGAACTAACGAATAAAAAATACTGTCGCCGTCCATAATGTTGATTAAATAATTGCCGACTCCGTCAATATTTGTCGGTCCTACATCAAAAATGATATTTTCACTTTTCATCATTTGTTTGGACAGATAATACAAGTCGCTGTGAAAGTCATATTCATGATTGCCGAAAATCGGTGCCCAAGGCACGCCGAATTCATCCATCATTTTTGTGAATGCCTTTACATGAAAATGATTGAATATACCGGCAAAATTATCACCGCCGGTCACAATCAAATCCGGATTTGTTTTGTCTATCATATTTTTGATGGCGGTTTTCACATCGTTTTTTGAATAAAAAGGATTGTCAAACTGTATATCGGTTATTGCCAAGATCGTAAAATCATCTTTTGTTTTATCAATTGTCTTGATGCTTTGAATATCAAAGCTATCCTGTGTCCAATTATTTATTTCCTGATTTACAGTTCTCGGGCAAAGCAGATATAACGCAACAATTCCCAGAAATAATACTATAACAAGAAATACGGCAATAACTTTTTGCCAACGTTTCATTTTACTCATCATAATTCTCCTTTTTACTATTTTAAGAAGCTTCCTCATTGTATGTATATTTGCTTTATATTTGCGTTACTATCTTTATCAATAGTAATCAGTGTGCCGCCTTGTACAGCATCATCATGGGATGAAAAACATCCGGTTTTTACACCATAGGCCATCGTCATATCCGAGTAATTAACAACATAATCGTTTGTGTGCTCATGACCGCATAGGATTGTCTTAACACCGATGCTTTTATATAAATCAAATACACCGATATCCATATATGAGCATCCTTCTCCTTCACGGCGTTCACCTTCAACGAGAAACGCTTTGTTACCTTTTTCATCATATGGAGTGTCGGAAACGGCAAGATTATACGCAGTAACAAATTGCTTTAACGGGTAGTGTGAAATTGCCAATGCGTTTGTGTATTCGCCGCTATTTTGCTTTGCGGTTGCGTCAGCTAAAGCTTTTATGTATAAAAGCTGAGTAAAGTCAATTGCCTCATAGCCAACCGCCTCATTTCCTTCCTCTGTTATGTAATGAAAGCTATCCATATTTGAATCAACAAAATACAAACTGTAAACGGGAATATCGTTTTCAACAACATTTATTGCAAAATTGCTGTATCCTTTGACATTTTTAGGAGTTTTTACAAAAAGGCAATGCTCCGCTTCAAGCAGTTTATCAACTTGATAATTTAAATCCGCACCCAAATCACTGTCATGGTTGCCGAATACGGTACTCCAGTAAAAGCCATATTCTTCAGCTAATTCTTCGACAAGGCCAATAAAAATATCAATTTGAAAATGAGTTGTGATTCCCGCAACGTTATCGCCTGAAAACACCACAAAATCAGGTTGTGTTTTATCAAGCGTCTTTCGCATAACTTCCTTAACGCTTTTTGTTCCCTGTGTGAGAAATGTCAGCTGAGTGTCGGAAAACATAAGGATTTTATAATCCTTACCCGGTGTTTTTTCAAGCGTCGGAATATCCTCATAGTTTATTGTCTTTCCGTCCCACTCGAAATCTTTCTGCGTTCCTTTTCTTGGTATAAACATAAATGCAGCAACTGATGCAACAACAAGTACAACACTCAAGACAATGCAAAATGTTTTCTTCATTTTTTTCATATTCTTTACCCTCATAATTTTATTGAATACTTTTTATCTTTTCAGATTCTTTTTGTGCTTTTTTGTATTTGCCTGCACAAGTGCACCGATTTTGCCGTCGCCCAAAGGGATTGAACTCCAACGGTCTTTTGACTCAGTATTATTTTTCAGCGTAGTATTCATTTTTTCACCGGTAATTTCATTTTAATTGTGATTTTACCGAATTTTGCTTTTGCACAAATAATAAGTTTAGTGGTTGTTTCATCTTTACGGTTCTCCGTTTTATGCTTAAATTAAAAACATCATCAATCAGTTTAAAGAATTTAAGCTTAACATTCTGTTTTTAATATCTGCCTACTTTCTCGAATGAAATCTCTTTAAGATTGGGATTATCTTTTAAAAGCTGTGAGTTTTCAGCAAAAGAGAAATCGCCATTCTTCATATTCTCAAAAAATCCCTCAGCATTTTTAAGCTTATATGTAAAATTACCGCTGACATTGGAATATTTGTACACAGAATCTGCAACATCTCCGATTTTGCCGTCCTTCTTGATTATAACGTTACCCGTTACGGTAGAATTGGAGGGATTAACAGCAAAACCTTCATCGTCCTCTCTGCTATAATCCTGATGCATTCTGTCTATACCCTCATATTTATGATTCCACTTTTCATTGAGAGCTTTTGCCTCATTCATAAGAACCCATAAACGTCCGTCAGTTTCCTTTACGTTTTTACCATACCAGCCGTCATTATGATATCCGTCATATGCTCTGTCGTCGTAATCAATACCCTTCTGAGCGTTTATAATAAGGTTATCAGTTACTTTGTTGTCACGGCCCCCTCCGATCAAGAAAGCATATCCCGGAATATTTATAAGAACATTTCCGTAAGCTGTCTGACCAGATGTATTATCATCAAAGTAAATGGCATTCGGTGTAAAGTCGCCTGAACCGATATTATAAATACAATTGTAGCGTACAACATTTCCGTATGTACTGTAATTAAAGCCCGTATAAATGGCTCCTGCATCGGATGACTGAAGTACAACGTCATGGATATTATTGTATTCTATAATATTTTCGTTGCCTGTGAAATGAATTGCCGTTTGAGGAGCATTGTATATTTCATTGTGTGATATTTTGTTGCCTATACCGACCAGAGTAACTGCCGCAACTGCTGATTTTTGAACTTCACCGTAATCGTGTATGCTGTTATTATCAACAACATTATTTCCGTAAGTAAAAGTTTCACGATCTCCGCTTTCGAGAATTATTCCGTCCTTACCAATAGCGTTAATTTCACAGGACTGAACGGTATTGTTCATTCCCTTCATTTCCACACCTACTCCTGCTGCATTTTTAATGTTGCAGTTTGTAAGGGAACAGTTTTGTCCCAACATACCTACAGCATTGCCTCTTGTACCCTGAATTGTAATGCCGTTGATACTAATATACTGAGCTTTTTCGCTGAAGGTAAAGATGTTCTTATCAGTTACGGAGAGCATTACATCGGATTCTTTTAAATCCTCAGGAGGATAAAAATAGAGAATATTGTTTTCACGATCAATATAGTATTCGCCGGGAGCATCTAGCTCTTCAAGAACATTGTAGAAATGATAAATGCCGCCCTCTCGGAACCCATACTTGCTGCAATATTTTGTTGTCAAAGACTTTTGGCTGTCGTCGATTTTTGCAATCGGAGTTGACATATCTGCCCAGTCCCAGAAGAAATAACCGAAAACCCATACATCCTCAGTTGTTTTCCAGGATTTTACACGGTTATATGTTTCGTCATCCATTACAAATGTACCGCCACGCTGATTTCGTCTTTCAAGCCATGTTTCATCAGTTGGTCCGGGAGGATTAGGCTCATAGCAGTCGCTTTTGTCAAGTACCTCTCCTTCTTTCAGGTTTCCCTCATTAGGGTATTTCGCAAGCTCCATTCTGTTATTATCAAAAAACAGCTCACAAGCCGTAACTTCGGCTGCCCCGTCATAATACTGCTCTGTTGTAAAACCTCCGACAGATTTAAGCTCTCCGTAATCACCAACTGTCAAATTGTATTTTGACAAATCGAGTATCTTTACATTATTTACAACATCTTTATTGAGTCTTTCTGCCGCTTCTCCTGACACATTTTCAAAATCTTCACTTTTGAGTGTCATTCCGCCGTTTACAATAACCTCTCCGTCACCATAAGCTGTATATGTAACCGGTGCCCCTTCACTGCCTGAACCTTTTTCATCAAACAAAATATCCGATTCAGCGTATTCTCCAGCCATAACAGCAACAGTTATTTTTTCATATTTTTTCGTTCCCGAAGAAACAAGTTTTTCTACTGCTCCAGAAGCTTTTTTTATTGTCTTGAAAGGAGCGGAAAATGAACCGTCATTGTCATCGCTTCCCTTTGTACTCACATAAAAATCAGCATCATTTATAAGCTTTTTCTGAGGCTGCGTAAACACCGAAAAACCTGACGGAGTTGCTGTCCTTTCATATTTATTCATATTCAGTTTATACAAAGCTATTGATGTACCTGCAAATGCAAAAACAAGCACAATACAAATTATACTTATTATTATCTTTTTAATCAGCTTCATATTTTTCATATCAAACTCCCACACTTAAATATCTCAGATATCGGAAATAGTATAATAGATGTTTCTTCGCAGAAAACGTCATGCTCTCTTTCGTGCCAAACAATTTGGTTTTCGCTTGGTTTTGCGCTTGGTTTTGCGCTTGGTTTTGCGATTACTTTATCATTCATCAATGCAATCTCTCTTTTTCATTACTTTTATATAGTCAATAACAAAGTCATAACATTTTGATTTATCATTATGGTTAGGGTCACCTGCCCAAGGTACATTATCATTACCGACTTCAACCGATAGAATTAAATATTGTTCAACAAGCGATGTGCCATTATAGTGATCTGTTCTCCATGTTTCAATTCCGTCAACATAGAAAATATATTCTTTTTCATTCCATTCCAAGGCATATGTATGAAATTCATGATACATATCATCAAGCAGATAGCCCTGCGAATGAGCTGAGACCGGAGCATGAGTTGCATTATAATCGGCATGGATAACATGTTGCACTTTACTTAGTTTCTCTCTGTAAAACGCGGACTCCATGATATCTATTTCTACTCCATCCTTTCCCGTACCGAGTTCATCATCTTCACTTAATGCTTTTGTGTTTTCCGGAAGCAACCAAAAAGCGGACCATATGCCTTCGGCAGCAGGACATTTGCATCTTATTTCAAAGTATCCGAACTTTTGATTGAATCCCAGCCAGTTTTCAGGTTCAGGATAATCATAATTGTCGGTATATCTTGTTTTTGCCGTTTCAAGCCAACCTGTATAAAATCCAGCTCCGTATTTACCGTTTTCCTCCCAAGTAGTTCGTATATACAGATATCCTCCCTGTGTAAAAATATGCTTTTCATCATCAACATAATAACCGGCATTTCGCTTTCCGTTTTTATGTGCATTGAATTTCCACATAGTTCTATCTAATGTATCAAAATTATCCTGCCAAACAATTTGCCAGTCTGATTCATTAAAATATTTTTTGTTTGATATATTTCTGAGTAAAACATTATCTGTCTTTATTCTGATACCATATATGAGCAAAGCTACAGCTACAGCAATTAAAAGCAGAGATAGTCCTATAATATATCCGATTCCCATTTTGCACCCCATTATCATATTTCAAAAATTTTAATCTTTTTAATTTTCACATTTTTAGATACTGCAATTTTAATGTATCTCGCTTCGTTCTTTACTTTTATCTTTCTTACTTTTGTGTTCAATGATATTGCTGTCCAATTTTCTCTGTCAGTTGAAAAAAATATATCAAAATTGGTCTTGCGGAAAATAGGTTGGCTGATATTCACTTCAAAAGATTCATAGCAATTTTCAAGATCGAGTATTATGCAGGGTTCTCTATCGTTTCTGTCAGGACTCCAATATTTGTGCTTTGACTTTGTTGTAAGACAAATACTTGAACCGACTACGCTTTCACTTGACACCATAACAGGTCGGTCATTTATAATATTTATTTTCCTATTGGTCCTCTTTTGAACATTCGTTTTCGGTGCGGGAATATACTGAATATTCTGATTAGTGTATTTTTCCGCACCTAAAGCAATAATTGTTAGTTCATTGCTAATAAGATTTCCGCATTTTGCAATCACAGTTGATTTACCGCTGTAATATGCTCTTGCCTCAATCGCACACATACCGTCAAAGCAATTATTGAGTTTTTTATTAAAAATCATTTTTTTGCCCGTCGGAAGCATTAAAGCACCGCTTGTGACTTCAAACGTGATTTCAAAATCACCTTGTACACGTTCACCATTTTTATTAATAACTTCACACGTAAGCATTGTGTCATCCGTACCGTCAGTTGATATTTCCTTTTTATCGGCAGTAAGCTTTAATGAATAAGGCTTATCCTTTACGGACTGCTTCGGTATTTCAATGCCTAAATTCTTTTTGCGGTAAGCATAATATGCATTAAGAGGTAATCTGTACAAATCACAAATTCCTAAATTGCCTATACCTGCTATACTTCCATGATGAAATCCGCACCAAATGCATCTGCCGGCTCGCCACGGATAGTATTCGTTGCTGCCTTTTGTTTCATATAAATCAACTTTACCGGGGCGATATGAGGCGATACTTCCGTATTCCGCAACCATATTCGGAATAGGCGGATTTTTAAAAAGGACTGCACCATCTCCGTTATAACCCGAAACATCGGCAAGAGTGTCAAGTCCGCCCCTCTGCGTTCCGCCAAGTCCGGCAGGACGAGTGCTGTCAAGTTCATGACAATACTCAACCAATCTTACAATAAGCTTTCGGGCTTCGTTCATCGCTTTTTTCTTTGAAAAGAACACTTCGTTTCCCATACTCCAGCAGATTATTGAAGGGCTGTTATAATTAATCTTTATCATCTCTGAAAGCTGTTGCCTCAGACTTTCTTCAAAGGATTTGTAATGCTCTTTTTTTACAGGCATCGCACTTGATTTCCAATAGCCGTCAGCATCAAAACCGCCGATACCCCAAAACACATTTTCACTCCAAAAAAGCATACCTTGTCTATCGCATTCTTTGGCAAACTCGGTATGATGAGGATAATGTGAGCCTCTTATAAAATTAAAACCGCAATTTTTCATAAGAGCAATGTCTCTTTTTATCCCGGAGTGAGTAACAGCGTCACCCCAGCCACCGTGATCCTGATGAACATTTGCTCCCTCTAAAAGCAAATGCTTTCCGTTAAGAAAGAATCCATTGTCTTTTGTCCATTCAATGGTTCGAACACCAAATGAAGTTAACAAACGGTCATCTTCAAGCGTTGTTTTTAATGAATAAAGATACGGATTATCAATATCCCATAAGATAGGATTTTCAATTTTAACTTTTTGTACAGCCTTATTATTTATAACTTTGCATCCGCTGCTGCAAACGACATTCCCACCAGCGTCAATTACTTCACTTAAAAGTGTTTTACCTTCGGCATTTACACATTTTGTTTCAATATTTAATTCATATTCATTATCAGTGATTTTTGAAGATGCAACACGAACACCATACCAATCAATATGTGTTTTCGGATAGACAATTAAATAAACGTCACGGTAAATTCCGCCGTTAAATACATGTTCACCGGCTCTCGGCGCAAGAGTTGCTTTCCAAATATTATTCACGCGCACAAAAAGTGTGTTTTTCCCACGCTTTATATAATTTGTAATATCAACGGTAAATGCGGTATACCCGCCTTCATGTGATTGAATATAATTACCGTTGAGATAAATTTCGGCAATTTGAAAAATTGCCCCAAACTCCAGTAAAATACAGCTGTTTTGAATATCACAATTACAATTAAATTCCTTGTAATATGTGCCATAGCCAACATAGAAATCATTCTCACCATAATAAGGAATACCAAATGAATGAGGAAGTCCGATAAGACTATATTCATTTAGTTTTATATTAATCTCATCGCCCTTGTTTTCACCAAATTTAAAATACCAGTTACGATTTATGATTGTTTTTTCCATATGCCATTCCGCCTTTTCTGCTATTTCTTCGCAGCTCTCACTTCCGCATATCCGTCATCGTTCCTTCTCTTTTTCGAGAATATTTTCATCCTTGTAATAAAGCTTTGGTTGCAAATGTTTAATGGGCAATATTCTACATCGTGTTCGTTAAGATATAAAAAATGCTCTTTAAGTCTACTCTCAAAGTCATGATAATCACCGGCATTTTTATTCCAACATTTTTCCGATAGCGCTTGCATACGAGGATATAAATTAAAGTCAAGTTTTTCTTTATCTCTTATCCATTCTGTCCATACTGTGCCCTCGATACCGAATATTCCTTTTTCAAGCTCAGCTCCAAATTTTATATCGGCATTTGTGTATGAATACGTCTTTTTGAGAGGTGTCTGCGAGTAGTCATAATCAAAATAAAAATACGGACCGTAGCTGACAACTATTTGCCCGCCTTTCTCAATATAGTCTGCGCATTGATTGTCCTTGAGTTCACTTCGCCAAAGTTGTAAAAGTGTGTTCTCAGATAAATCCGTGCCTAACTTTTCATCCCATATCATAGGCTTTTTACCGTACTTTTGCAGAATTTTATTAACCTCAATATAGAAATATCCCTGTAATGCATCCTCGTCTTTTAAGCCGAGACGCTTCATTTTTGCCTGACAGTCGGCGCATGTTTTCCATTTTATTTTCGGCACCTCATCGCCGCCTATATGGAAGTATTCACACGGAAATACTAAGCTCAGTTCACTGATAATGTTTTCGACAAACTCATAAATTTTGCTTTTTCCCACGCAGGCAATAGTGTCCTCAACACCCCATTCCTTGCGTACTTTAACGGTCTTGCCCTCACATGACAATTCGGGTATAACGCTTATTGCCCCCAAGAGATGACCGGGCATATCAATTTCCGGAATAACATTTATATGGTATTCAGCAGCATAAGCGACAAGCTCCGAAAGCTCTTTCTGAGTATAATAAAGCCCTGCGCCGTATTTTTTTGTGTCACATTGTCCACTTCTTTTTATCTGTGTTCCGCCTCGTATACTTCCCCTTTCGGCAAGTGAAGGATATGCCTTTATCTCAACCCTCCACCCTTGATCATCTGTCAAATGAAGATGCAGAAAATTAAGTTTATAAAAGGCCATACTCCTGATTATTGCCTTAATTTTTTCAATTGGGATGTAGTGTCTTGCTGTGTCAAGCATAATACCACGATATTTATAGTCAGGCCTGTCAGAAATTCTCGCTGTTTGAAGAAAACTTCCATACATAAGCTGGCTCAATGACACAAGAGCATAGAACAACCCTGCACTGTCACTATAAGAAATATCAATGCAATTTTCCGAGCAGTTTAACAAATATTCGTTTTCCGCAAGGCTTTTATCACGCATAATTGAAATATCTGCGGCATTTTTTGAAAAGATAAGCTCAGGGGAAAAGTCGAGAAGTTCTATAATATTCTTTACTTCACTCGGACTATCCGTATTTACGGTATATTGATTTTTCAGTCCTGCTTTTTTGCCGTATAAAAAATTTTTAGGCTGTGGTATTATTTTCATAATTATGACTCCAAAAGTTTCTTCTTTTTCTTTCTCTTTCTTATTTCAAATGGGATAACAACCAAAAAACCGACGCCAAGTATACAACTTGCAATTACACAGCTTATTGAGATTTTATTCCTTTTTATAATACCGGGAAACACATCATTATAAAATTTCTCAATTTCTATGACCTCATGATATTTGGTTACCCCAAATTTATCGGTATATATTTTCATTTCTTCAGCCGCAGCTTTCTTGCCGGCGATATCAAGTGAACTTTCGGTACATTTTGCATAAAGCACACACATTCTTACTTTTTCAACCTGTTCAAGAGCTATTTGGTCATCCTGTACGGCAGCCATAGCTTTTTCCGTAAGCTGCATATATTTTGCAATATTTGATGCAGAAAGATAATCATATTTATGCTTTGACGGATTATCATATAAATTCAATTCTTTATTATGCGAAATATAACTTTCGCTCATAGTTTCAAGATACTCTTCGATATACGGCGATGCTTCTCCGTAATTAAGCTGAATGTATTTTTTCATGAGTGCTTCAAAGTCAATATCCTTGTCCCACATCTGACGACTGAGAAGGTATGTTCGCATATCTGCCATTTCATCGACTTTTTCCCTTGAACCCTGATGAAACACACCCATTACATTATTATCAACATAGAAATCCATATTTGCCTTCTGAACATCGTAATTTGGGAACGGCAGCAGTAGATGATTAAAATCAACCACGTAATCCCAGACAACAATATTTTTTGCTATTTTACCCCAAGACTCTAATAAGAGCTTTATTTGCTTGCTGTTCTTATTTGCACCAACAGAATAACTATAGCCCTGACTGCCGGGATTTGCACAAAGTTTGATAACAACATTTTGTTCAACTTCCAACCCAACCGGCGGGTTTATGCAGTCTTGATATGCAAGCGTAGAAAACATCAAATTCGGAAATTCCTTGCCTAAATCCTTTGCAAGACGATTAATAAACATAATAATCGTTGCAGAATTGCTCTGATATTTTGTATTAATTCTATTACATTCCGGACATTGACAAACCTTGATAGGCGTATCCATTATGCTGAAATCCCAATACATTGCCTCGGGATTTTTTTGGATTTTGGACTTCATTCCTGCTTTGACTATTTCATATACATCTTCATTAGTTAAGCAAAGATGGGTTTGCATATCGGCAGAGTGCCACTTTGCCTGATAACATCTTTTTCCGTTAATCAATGCAAAATACTCCGGGTGACTATCAAAATATTTTTCCGGAGGAACAAATTGAAACTGTGTATGACACCACGTGCCCCATTGTGCATAAATGCCTTCCTTGAAGCCCTCTTTTGCTTTTGTCCCATTTAGTTTCAGTTTATCATACCAATTGTTTTGAAGTGCCTCATATTGAAATTGCTTTCTCCATGCTATAGACGGATTAATGACTTCATCATAATTTTCAAGCCTTATAGTGGGAAACTCAGGTATATAATCGTAATCATTTCTCAAAAACATACACCCAAGCTTTGTTTCTAAAAAATCATATATTCCATTTTTAGTTCCGCTCTGATTTGCACCCTTAATTATTAAATTATCATCTTTAACCTTTAATATATATCCATCATTTTCTATCTGATCAATATTAATATTTTCTGACAACTGCGTATTGCCTATACTAATAAAGCATCCCTTATCGGCATTACCGTCTTCAATTATTTCAATCGTTTCACAGCCTATCATCTGCTGTAAAGCTTCTGCTAAAAAGCTTACAGCAGATTTTAATTCTTTGTTTGCATTCTTTTCATATAATATTTTATATGGGGTATTTCCATCAACAGCAAGTGTTATCCCATTTTTTTCTTTTGCTATTTCTTGTTTGGCCTTGCTTTCAGAATATGTAGGAGCTTTAGACAAATCAAGTGTATTTCGGTTTTCTTGGACTTTAAATGAGCAGCCGGCAATACTACCTAAAACTATCGAACTAAGAGAAATAGCCGCAATAATTCTTCTTAACATCATTATCTTCCTTTGCTGTGATTCATTAATATGACTGATACAAATTAATTATTTTTCAGATAGCTTTCCGATTATATCTGACACTATTTTATCCATTTCAGACTGTTTCTGTTCCATATCATATACAAGTTTAAACTGTGTTCTTGCACGGTCAAGATTATGTTCGGAATAAGCGGTTTTGAAATATACATCGCCGTTAATGTAATCACCTAAAAATCTTATTCCGCATTCAAGGGTCATAAGCCTTGCCGAGAGAGGCATAAGTCTTATTTCGTCGGGAGTGAGCGTGTCTGCCATCTCCTCAATAAAACCCCTTGTAAAGCATTCGAACAAATTAAGGTCACAGTAAACGAGGTCAAGATTCTTCTCGTCCTCACTGACGGGATTTGTACCAAAACGCAAAGAATCCCCGTAGTCGTAAAGAAGTGAACCCGGCATAACAGTGTCAAGATCAATGACAGCAACCGCCTTGCCTGTAATCTCATCTATCATAATGTTATTATATTTTGTGTCGTTATGGGTAACCCTTAGAGGTATACTGCCGTCCTTTATTGCATCTGTTATTGCGGACGCAATGTTTTTTCTTTCGAGAGCAAATTCAATCTCTTTTTTTACATTATCAGCTCTGCCGGATATGTTATTGGTTATGGCTTCTTCAAAATCTGCAAAGCGCTTTGGAGTATTATGAAAGTCCTTTATAGTCTCATACAGTTTGCAGGCCGGAAAGTCAGCCAAAAGTTTCTGAAATCTGCCAAACGCCTTTGCTGCATTATAAAAATGCTCCGGTTTTTCAACAACATTGTAGGTGCGTGCTCCCTCTATAAAGATATACATACGATAATATCTGCCGTCATCGGTTTTATAGAAGCTCTTACCATCAAGGGTCTTTACAATAGTAAGCGTTTCTCTAAGCGGATCTCCGCCCTCTCCGATAATTTTCTTTCTCAAATGTTCAGTAACAGCCTCAATATTTTCCATTACTTCCTCAGGTTTATCGAAAACGTCGCTGTTTATTTTCTGAAGTATAAATCTTCTGGCACACGGCAGAGCTTCAAAAGTTTCATTTATATGACCGTCACCGTATGGCTCAATGTGTTCCCATATATTGAAATTTGATGCAATTGCATTTAATTCGTTATTCAAGATGTCTTATTCCTTTCTGATTTATATATCCAAAACAACAAAATCAAGTTCAAACGGCACAAACACACTCTTTGGGTCTTCGCCGTAAAGCTTTTCTCGAATTCCTCTGTAAAGCTTATTCAGCATTTTATCGCCCTCACGGTAATCGCTAACCTTAATACCGCCGTTTGCAAGAAGAATTTTTTCCGCCTTTTCGGCAAAACCGGAATTGAGATATGCCACAGCAAGATACATTTTAATTCTTGCGTTTTCTTTGAGTTCTTCACTTATGATTTCATAGCAATCGATAAGCTCACTAAAGTTTTCAACTTCAAGGAAGGTTTTGAAAACGCTCTCAACCACAGAATAATCATCGGCTTTCATTCTTACTATCTTTTTTGCATAATAGAGATAATTTTCATTGCCATCATTTTTCAACAGGGACATATACAGATGATTATTCTGATAATTACTGTCCAGCAACATACTTTTAACAGTATTTTCCATTGCACGGTCAAATCTTCCGCAGTCATAATCAATCAGCCCCAACTGGTAATAAAACTGCCATTCTGTGCTGTTTTGGTTATCATATACTTTAAGGGCAGTATACATATCATCACCAATTAAAAAGCTGTCTGCGGTCGGCTCGCTCTTCAGCTTACCGGTATTGATAAAATCAACCCACTTTTGCGTCTGTACGCAGGGTAAAAACTCAAGATGTTCCGGAGCATTTTTATGTATCAAATTGTTAAGATAGCCCCAGCCGTGTCCACGCCAAATCATCTCGCCTTTTTCGAAGGCAACATTTTCTGCCATATATAAATTGATTTTTTCAAGTTTTTCGGTATCGACCTTTGCGTCTATATCACTCACAAGGACAGCATAATCACTATCAACAGAATTATCTAACTGAACGCCTGTATAGCACTCCGTCCAGTTCCACGTTGTGTTTGGCGGCATGGGTATACACTCATACTGCGTCTTGCCTAAACCCGCCTGTATCTCAACATAGTCGCCAGCCTTATCAGTCAGGAACTCCTGCCAGTGCTTTGAGCCTTGAATATGACCCCAGCTGAAAAGCTTTCTGCCCTTTAAACGTTTTGTAGAATACTGCAAAAGCCCCTTTCCGTTTTTATCAACATTGGCAATAAATTTTTTATTTTCATCAGGTATATCATAAAAGTAGTCTATTGTGTTCGGGATTCTTTCCGGATAGGACACATCCACACCTCTGTCAAAAGGTATGGACGATTTGGCTATGCCTGTGCCGTCGCTGTTATTGTAGGCACTATCGGCAGGCACGATAACCCTGCCACCCTCAAACTCAGGCGTTGCAATATTGCTCCACCAATACATAGGAACTGTTTTTTCGCTTGGGTTGTATATGCACATTCTTGCTATCAGCTTATCTTCGTCAAGCATGAAATCCATTTGATAATATACGCCCCTCACACGCTCATACTCATAGAATCTAAGCACTTCCTCGCCGTTTTTGCCCGTTACCTTTGCCGCATAAAGGCTCTCGCAAGTATATGGCGTATGTCCGATTATACCTATATTCCACTCAACACCGCCGCTGAACCACGCATTTCTGACAGAAAGATTGCGAAAGCGGATAACATCGTTGTGATAGAGCAGGTCTTCACCCGTCTTTTTATTAATGAGTTTCCAGAGCCTGCCGCCGAGTGCAGGCAGAAACTCCGCATAAAGACAATCATTCTCCAAGATAATAACAGGAACATCTGTTTCTGTTTCATCTGTATAAAGATTTTGCTCTCTGTATGGATAGCAATTTTGCCTTTTACCGAAGCCAATAAAAAGTCCTTCATAATCACGGATAAAGGCTTTGGTTGTATTCTGCACATTGATTTCCTGTGAAAGGGCAGGCAGGGAGGATTCGTTTCCCATTTTACTAAATCTGTATTTTTTTATTTTTTGCTCTATCATTTTACATACCTCTTATATTGTACTTAGTTAAAAGGCTTTTGATCATATCAACATCAAAGCAATCGTAGGGGATGTTGCGATAGTCAATGGTTTTACACCAGTCCTTTGAAAACGCAACAATTTCTTTTCCAAATTTTCCATACGATATATCCAAACGGGTTGGATTAAATTCCTTAATATCTTCTTTAAGTTTATTGCCTTTTTTTAATTCACTTATTACATATGAATAAAACTTTTCCCAACGCAACTTATAATACTCTTTTATAAGTCCGCTCCATTCACGCCATGCGTAATCATAAAGGAAACTGTCTCCGTCAACATCTCCCCAAAGCGTTACGAGAGTCTTTGCCATTATAAAAAAGTATTCCTTTTCATTCTCATCTGTTGCAAGAGTTTGACTATCATATAGCCATTTGTTTAGATTAGTTTCAGTCCTCTGTGATAAAAGCATATCAATATCATCAAGCAAATCAAGTTGTTTTCTTGCGAGAACTTCGCATTTTTCAATTTCGTCATTTTTATAGCATTCCGTAAATTCACGCTGTCCGTAATAAAACAGATTACTTAAATATTGTGAAAAAATGATAATAACATCATAGCGATAGCCATCCTTAAGGGAAGCGTAATCATCAAGCTGTGACGCAAACAGTCTTACGCTTTCGAGCAGATCATTATTATTATAAAATTCGGAAACCCTGTCCCAGCCACCTGTGTACGGGGGATCAAAAGACGGATATGACGCAAGTGCAGAGCCCTGTGTTTCCGTGTTTCCGGGAGCTCCGGACATTGTTATAAGATTTTTCGGGCAGCCATAACAACTTTTAAGAAGTGAAACATAAGCTTCTTTTAAATCATTGCTTCCGGTTCGCCTGACGCTGTAATTTTCAAGCCAATTTTTGATATTTACATCGTCTTTTTTCGTTATCATATCATAGAACAAGTCATACACAAGCGGATTTTGACCTATGCCTTCAGGGAACAGTCCGCTCCCCAAACAGTTGGAAACGCCATTATTGGTGAGTGAACCGAAAAGATTATGACTAAATGATGAAATATCTCCCTGCAAAGCGGTTCTGCCGCCGAAGTTATGAAGGTTTCCGACAATGAAATCATACCCCCAAAAATTCTTGTTCTGTTTGTGTTTTGTGCCGTCGATATCAAGTATAAGCAGTCGTTCTCTGTGAATACCTTTAACAATCTGTTTACGCAAAGACCATGCCTGCATAATCCAAACAGCATCTTTGTCAAAATCGGTCATAATTTTTTCTATTTTCTTCCCAACCTTGCGAAGATAGAATCTGGACTTTTTCGGTGGATTATTTTCATGAAACGGATCTGTTGCATAGCGGTGATAAGCACCCATAAGGCGTTCCAGATTTTTGTAAAATGCTCCACCTATTTCGGAGAATAATTTTTCTGTAGGATCAATAATTGCACATTTCGGAAATCTGCACCAAGAATTGCTAATACTTATTTTTGTCTTCGGAAATTTTTCCTTAATATTAGCCGGCATATGCCCACCAAAGCCCTGCTGTATGGGCATCATACCAAATTCAAGCATTCGGTCAAGTATTTTTTTGCCAAGCTCCAACCGCTCATAAACATATTTTTCTTCTTTGGGAGGCATATATCCGATAATATTTGTCATCTGCTGCCATGGCCAAAATGCCAAACCGGAAATTGTTCGGAGCGCTTCATCCTTACTGTAACCGAATTGCTGTAAGGTTTCATACCATACAGCTTCGTTGCCAACCACCGCAAGTGGCATATTGATACCGTTTAATGCCATAAAATCAAGTTCTTTTTCCCAACGTTCCCAATTCCACCAGCACATTGAATATGAAAAAGTGCAGTAGTTAAGATAAACACGGTATTTTTCGGGTATTGTAACAGTTTCCGCATTTTCAAACGGTGTGGGTTTTTCAGTTATAAGCGCTCTGTTTCCCGCCCATGAGAGGTTTACATTTTGATATTTCTTTAGATAATAATATAAACCGTTACAGGCTGAAATAATGCAGTTTCCCTTTATCACAACACGACCGTCTCTATATTCGAGAGTAAAATAATCGTCGTTTATTCCGCTTATTTTATTATCAACACTTATATCGTAATCGTCTTCGCTGAGATTTAATCTTTTCAGCATCCCCTTTATAATTTCATCCATAATAGACCCGCCTCTATAGAAATCGTTTATTCAACCTTATAAGTATCTTTATCGAAATCCACCGTTATTTTAACGCCGTTTGAAAACTCTGTTTGCTGTATTCTCCTGTTTTTGTCCAAAAATTTGTGATTTACCATTTCGGCATTATAAACCAATTCGTTTACCTTGGCGATTTCTAAAGTTTCCGCTATTCTTTGCTTTAATTCCTCATCACTTTGCTCACCTGAAGCAGCCATGGAATTATTAAAATACGGACTTTGACCGTTTAAAATACAGTGTAGCTTGCCTGCATCACCGTCAGGTATTCCCCAGCCGCCTTTGCCTTCGGTGTGCCACGGAACAAACACACAATCGTGATAGACCAAATTTGTGAGCGGTACAGGCACTCCCACTGCCGGACCGCCGTCCTGTGGCGTTACAGCATAAGGTGCATGGTGCACTAAGTCAAGATACTGTACCATATTACAGCCGATTTCCTCGCTGCTGACTATAAGGCCCTGCTTTCTGAGCATATCAAGGCACTCTCCTCGGGCAGCAATGCTCTGATGCCTTGTAGTCATATATTTAGGATTATAGTTTTCGTCGCCCCACATAATTCCCCATACATCAAGATATGTACCTTTAATTTTAACACCATGCTCTTCTAACTCTCTGTAGGTTCTTTCAACAAACGGCTTTGCAAGTGTGCTGTCTAAATAATTGTGCGGACCTCCTGCCCAATAGTCACAGTATTCCTTGTTCATATTAATGTTGCAGACACATTTATCAGGATCATACACTTCACTGTCAAGATAATAATCCCTATACTGGTCATGCAAGCCAAACTCATAGCCTATTGCGTCACAGTAATCGGCTAATTTTTTCATTCCTTCATATCCGCCTGCTTTGGGATTCGGAGGGAGAATATACGGATGGAGATTGTCATAGCCTCTTTTGCCCCAGCCGTCTGTATGGACATAGGCTCTGTCAAGTCCCAGCTTTTTATACCTTGAAAACTTCTCAATCGTTTCCTCAAAGGTATTATGCAACACCTCTCCTATCTTTGTCTTTTTGTAAATGCCGCTTTCGGGAACATTATTCTCCATAATCCGCCAATGAATTATCGGTGCGCCGATAAGCTTTTTTACATTGGGGTTAGCTTTGATTTTTTCATCTATCGTAACCAGTCTGCCGTGCTTTTCTTCATTTTTTCTGAAATCCTTTGCTATTTTTACATAATCACATTCACGCATAAAATGCATATGTAAAATCCGCTTATAGCCCACTTTACCTAACTGTGAGCACCATTTCGGAGAAGTTAATAAAGCCTGTTTTTTGTTATAACACGACAGAAGCGTACAGTCATTGCTGTCATCTATAACAGCAGAAAAGCCGTGCTTTCCGCATACTCTGCCAAACAAGCCTAAATATGCATCACCGGTATTGATTTTTCTGCTGTATAATGTAAGAAGTGTGATTGCCTTTCGATTTTTCTGCCAATTATCATAAATTAACGTACCCTGTCGAATTGGGTCAACAGAATAGCTGTCATTTGGATCGTATTTCTTTGCATTAAACGGTTGAGGAAAGAAAAATGCTTTTATATCCATACCGTTTTCATTTTCACTTTCAACAGAAAAATCAATTCTGCCGTCACTAAGCAGTTCAGCTGTTACCTTTAATTTTAATGGCAGTATTCTGAAACCTACCGGGAACTTGGAATATTCGGAAATAATCCTATTTTTAGTTGTTTTATGCTTAACAGACAAAGCACAGGAAAAAGGCAGTCTGTAAGACAGATATTTGCCGAACATTTTAACATTAAAAGAAACAAACGGCTTTCTTCCTTGACCTATCCAACTGAATCCGTCGTGAATAACCTCATACTTTAAATTATTGTTTAATAATTTTAAAATGGTGTTATTCTTAGAGATTTGTATGGTTTTCATAACAAAAATTCCTTTCCTTATTAAAATTAAAATAGTATTATTGAAAAAGATATCTATTTCACGAAAATTAAGTAAATATAAGCTTTCTTTGGGCATAATTATGCATAAATTTTCTGTTGATATAAACACCTTTCTATGATATTATAACAAATGTGCTATGCATAATATACCCACAATATCACACATTATAACCACTTTATCACAGCAGAGGCGGTCATTAACTATGGAGCAGGAAATTATATATTATAAAACTATATCGGATAATCGGACTTATACTATAGCAATGTCCGGAATAACAGATAAAAATCCGTATTTTTACAACTCTCAAACCAAAAGCAAATACTGCATTATTGAATTTTTGCTCAGTGGAAAAGGTACAATAAACATAGATAATAAAACCTATTTTCTGAGAAAAAACGACTTTTACATTGTTCCTGCAAACAGTAATTACGAATACTTTACAGAAGTTGACGACCCTTACCAAAGGTACTGGGTCTGTATGGAAGGAACTTTGATAGATGGTTTATACAACACATATTTCAAAGAAAAAAACATTGTAATTGCCAATGCAGATTTTTCCCCTTATTTTAAACAACTCTTCAATATATTAAAAAAATCGGATGATATTTTGACAGATGAACACGATATTCCTCTTTTAATTCACGAAATTTTTTTGACGGCTGCAAATAACCTCTCTTTTCCTGAATACTTTAATTCAAAATCAGTAAAAGGGAGTGCTTCTGCATTTAAAAATTATATTTGCTCTAACTTTTCAAAACCTTTTTCGTTACAGGAAATGTCTGATAAATTTTGTATGAGCAAAAATCAAATTATAAATGTATTTAAAAAAGAATATCATATCACGCCTCAGTTATTTTCAACACTTTATAAATTAGATATGGCAGAAGAAATGTTAAAACGAGGTACGAGCGTTAAAGAAACTTCCAAGTATTTGGGGTATTCGACGGACAAATATTTCAGTTCAATATTTAAGAAGTATAAAAATAAATCTCCGTCGCAAGTAAAAAAGCATAATAATGACGCCGTCAATAATTAAAACAAATATGCTGAAAATATTGGCTTACATCAGAAAAAATAATTTAGTCTGCCGTTCTTCTTATAACCCAATTTCAACAATACTGTTTCTAACTTTCTATGGATAATATTTAACACCTTTTTTCTTTTTCTGTTGTAGTATATTTTCAATTGGGTAGTTCACTTTCTCCTTCTATCATGACAGGTAGCACCTGCCGCCAAAAGGACATAGTTGTCCCTTAGCGGCAGGTGCTTTTTGCTTATCCTATTCGCTGTTTATGCAAAAAAATACATATGCTGCCATTATACAAATAAAAAAGCTTGGCTTTTTGTAAAGTCAAGCAAAAATAATAAATTATGATTATTAATGAACTAAGCAATACCTTAAACTACATATTTATCAATTCTTGTAATTCATTTACAAAACGGCACACATGAAATCCATCACAAACAGCATGGTGAACTTGAATCGTCAACGGTAATATAGTTCGACAGTCTTCTTGATAGTATTTCCCCATAGTAAATATAGGAATTAAATAATCATATCCCTTTTGCAAATTTAAATTAAATCCTTCAAAGGTTAACCAAGGAATCATAGAAACCGGAAAACTGTTAGCAGGAACATTTTCCTTTCCAATCATTTTTTTATTCTTTCCGTATTTTAATAAATCAAACTCATATGCGGCAGAAAAAGCATCATAATTCGGCATATATTCCGTCCATATATTTGAGAAAGTTTCTGTATCTTTATGAAACACTGTATAGCAAGGTATCATTTCACTATACACTCCTAATTCGCCTTTTTCATTTAATGCAGTTCTGAATTCAGAATGTCGGTTTACAATCGTTGCGATATAATAAAGCATTGCAGGATATAGTTTTTGCTTTTTTTCTTTTATTTTAGTTATATCAATTTTAGTTGTTATACTGTACGTGCATGGAACTTTAGAGAAATAGTGATTGTAGTATTCTTTCCTGTTCCACTTATCTACATCAATTACATCAAAAGTCATCTTTATAATCTCCAAATTTAATTCTATTGCACTGGCATTATATCATAACTGCGAGGCGGTATCAGTCACCGAGCGATATGAAACAATGTTCTCCGAAGCTCTTAAAAGCTTTGCTTTTTTAGAGATTCGTGAAATTATTATATCATGTTTTGGCTGAAAAGAATAGTAAAGAAATTGAAATAGCAAATAAATTTTCTCCAGTTAATTCTATTTTGAAGGTGGATACAGGCAATACATGCCATCATCAAATTATAATTCTTTCTTGGCGGCAGGTATTTTTCTTTTGCGGTATGTTATCGTTTTTGTATTTTGTAAAGCAAACTGCTTTTACCGCCTTTTTCTCTGTATCGCTGTTCAGTTGTTATAAGTCCTGCTTTTCTTAAATCTTTTAATGCTCTCCTGACGGTTGATTGGGAGAGCTTTAATTCTTTCGCGATTGTCGGAATTGCAGGCCAGCATTCGCCGTTTTTGTTGGCCCTGTCATAAAGATAGATATAGACTGAAATAGCTCGGTGCGGCAAATCCATACGGTATAAAAAATCAAGTCTGCCCATTTGCCTTTACCTCCTGATTTATTTGTGATGATTTTCTTCGTCTGCTCGGCGGTGTTGAATTTATGCGTGTACCGTTTTTCTTTTTGCTCACAGGATAGCGTTCGTGTGTATAATTTTCTTCCTGATTTTCTGCATTGTCGGATTCACCATCGTCCGTATCCTGTTTTTGAAGCCAGTCAGGATGATATTTTTGCACGATACCATCAATAATCTCTTTCTTCTCGGCATATTTAACCTCTCTGTTTCCGTTGTCCGCTACAGTATATGGCTCATCCTCATTAAATTTAATTCCCCATGAGGTACTTGCAAAATGAAGAAACTGACCAAAGAACAAATCATTTTACTTCACCGTGAACTGATAAAAGAAACAGGCGGAACGGACACTCTGGGACTGATTCCGCTGAGCTGGTGGTGTTACCGAATGACAAACAAGGAGTTGATTGAAATACCCCCGCAGCTTTACTGCGGAGGAGTTTTCAGGGAGAAACGGCTCAACAGCCTTTTCTACGGCAATATGCACGGCGAAGACATTATCAGTAAATCCAATGCAGATTGGACTGAGGATTTTATCAGGGAATTTGCCGCCTATCAGGTGCCGTTCCATTTCCTTTGCACCCACAAACGCCTTGCGCTCAAAGGTCATTTCATGAATGAACGCTGTGAATTTTCCGACGGAACAACCACTTATCGCCGTCATCGTCGTATCACGCAGAACGGCGAAACAATCAAACTGGGAAATGAGCTGTTTCTCCCGTATGTCCATGAAAAGGACAGTTACTTCGTCTACAGCGAAAACGGTTTTGCGGGATTCCGAAAAGTCAGCGCGAAAAGCGGAACGGCAACTGTCTTTGAAATCTCGCCGGACGGTCTGAAAGAAATCGAGACAGCGGAAATCAGCAATTCACAAATACATATCAATGTGAAGCCAAAACATTCTCTGCTTGTAAGAGTGAATGCTGTGAATAACAAATAAAATTGTGTTGTTTATTTCTCTACCCAAAGAAGTCAAGCGCATCCACTCTAACCCCATTCTGAATGACTTCAAAATGAAGATGCGGACCGGTTGAATATCCTGTTGAACCGACTTTGGCAATCACCTGTCCCTGTTTTACGGTCTGTCCTGCCGAGACAAGTAAAGCCGAACAATGACCGTAAAGTGTAGAATAGGTACCGTTGTGCATGATTTTCACATAAAAACCGTACCCGCCTGCATTATAGGTTGCCGCAACAACCGTTCCGTCAGCCGCCGCAAGAATCGGCGTCCCCTCAGGTGCCGCAATGTCCGTTCCGCCGTGTGTTTTGACAACACCGGAAATCGGATCCACTCTTGTTCCGAAGCGTGAGGTTATCGTGCCGTTGATGGAAAGCGGCCACGAGAATATGTCGGTGCCCACAAAGTCACTGTCACCTTGGATAATTTCGCCGCTGTTACCAATCAGATCATCCCATAAAGAGTCGTATTCCTCACTTGTCAGCTCTTGCAGTTGTGCTTTCTGTTCATCGTTGAAGTAATAAAGCTGAGCGATTTGTTCTTTGCTGAGCTGAACAACAGAAACCGTCAACACCTGTTTTGTCACATATTCTGTTGTCTTGATTTGCCTGCCGTCTTCATCGGTGGTAATAACGGTCTCGGCAACGGTTTTCGGGGTAACAACACCTGTCATTTTGTTCATGTCTTTCATGATACTCCGGAGTAAATCCATTTTTTCATCATCAAGAGTTACAACCTCAAGCGGATTTTCACCTGAGGTTGTTTTTATCGCATAGACTGCCAAAACATCTTTCCAATTAATGGAAGTGTCGCCTTGAATTTCAATTAAATCGTAGGTATATGATGCTTTCATCGCCGTCAGATTTGCATAGTGCTCCGAAGTCAGTTCGGAGATTGCCTGTGACATTGTCTTTTGTGTTCCGGTGGTTTCATCGTTGGCAAGAAAAATACCGAAGCAAGTACCACCGATTGCACCGATCAAACAGATAACAACTACAATAACGATTGCCGGCACGCCTCCTGCCACGATTAACGCACCGAGTTCTTTCACGGCGGCAACGACCGCCTTTCCGGCTTCTACAACAGCTTTAGCCGTTGCTTTTACTGCTTTGACGGTTACCTTTACCGTAGCTTTGGCTGCCCGAGCGGTTTTCTTCGCAACATCAGTAGATGTTTTCACAGTATTCTTTGCCGTTTTAACCGATTTGTCGGCGGCCTTTACCGCTTTGTCCGCCTTTTTAATCCTGCTTGCGGATTTCGCGGTACACCTTTCAAGCTTTTTCACCTTATGCGCATCAGCACCGAGTGTCCGGACACCTTGCTTATCAGCGTTGATTTTCTTGACAGTCGGTTTTCCCTTTGTCTTTGGAGCCGACTGTTTTCTCTGACGGGGCTTTTTAACTTCATCAATGTTGGCTTCTGTTTGTTTTTTGACCTTAGGCGGTGCTTGCGTCTTTGTAGATTTGTCAATGATGTGAGACTAAAAAATAAGAGTCAAAGCAAAGAGTTCAGTCAAACGCTTATGCAGCCGGAAGGAGGGGCGAAGCCCCGAGTGGAGGCTGCATAAGCGGCACTCTCAGGGGCGTCAGCGACCGCCGAGCTCACGGTGTCTCTGGTTCGGAGATTTTCAGCCAAGCACAGCCATGGGGATATTATTCGCTCTGTACAGATAACGTTTCATCTGCTCCTGCAGATCAGCAAAAGAATAGAAGCTCAGATAGTTATAGAAGCGCTCTTGATCGTTTCTGTGGCTCCGTTCAACCTTACCGTTGTGCCACGGTGTTCGCGGTCTGAGAATATGGTGATGAATATGGTGGCAGTTGCAAAACACATCGAAAGGATGCACACGCTTCGTCTTTGCTGTATGCGTGAATTCCGCACCGCAGTCTGTTTGTATTTCCGCCGGTGCATAACCGAACCAAATAATTGCTCTTTTTACGAAGTCAACAGTCGAATAGCTTGACTGTTCCTGATATGCATAAATGAATCGCTTCCTTGAAGCTTCTTCAATCACGGTATACTGGTAATACTGCTCCTTTTCCTTGGCGGCATGACAGGCTGTCGGCACATATTTTACGTCAAGCTGCCATTTTACACCAAGCTCGGCAGGCGTGTCATATTTTCCCGTATGCTTTGACTTCTTCTTTGTGGATTCAGCCTTTTTGCGAAAACCGAGACGAACGAATACGCGGTAAAGAGAGCCGGGATGGCGTTTGTACGCCTTTTGTTCACGGGGCTTTCCGTATAATTCGCAAATTGAAATGTTCGGATTTCTTCTGTGGTAATCGCATATCCATTTCAGTTCCTGCTCCGTATGAGCATTGGGGTGTTGGGTATGAGGTCTGTGCGACTTGGGAATCAGAGATTCCCTTGTTCCGTCATACAGCTTGTTCCACCTCATCAATGAGGCTTTGGATATGTGATATCTCCGGCAGACAAATGAAATGTCCCTTGTTTCCCGATACAACTTTACAGAATTTACTTTTGTCGTAACTTCATGTGGACAATATCGCTTGTTTTGTGTTACACTGTTCATGGTGATTGAGTCCTCTCTGTTAAAGGATTGTGTGGTAACTTGATTTTAACAGAACTCAATCACTTTTTCTATACTCTCAGTCTCACATCAATTGTAACACTACATCTGCATAATAAATTCCTCCTATTTTCTCGTTGACATTCAACCGCCCTTGTGTTATAATGACAATGGCAGGGCTATGCCCCTATAAAAACACGCCAGTGTTTAGTATAAGAGCATACGAATGTCGTTCCTCCTCATCGAATTGGGAAGCCGTCGCCAAACGCTTTTACCCTTTCGTGGGGAGTCTTCTTTTTTTTAGTCTTCTATTCCGCACAAAGACCGTATTTCTTCTACCGCATCAGTTATTATATCAAACTGTTCGCGGATATCTTCAACAAAGTCTTCTGCGTCCATATGTTTTTGAGAACCCTTCAGATTCTCCGCCCAACCATCGAGTCGATCCTCTTCGTCATCTAAGATGTCGTTTGCAAATTCGACCCTATCGTTTATGTATCGAGCAGCTCTCGCGAGTGCTCTCTTGTTCTTACGAGTCAAGTATATCACCTCACTTTGTTGATTTACCAAAAACTATGAAAATAATTTACGCAACTTGTTTGTGAAACATTTCTTTGCAAAGCTCGTAAATTTCATTATTGGAAACCTGTTTTGAAGTAACCAGCTCGTTTATATCTGTCTTTCCGAGGACGAAATCTGACACCGCCTTTCTCGCTTCGTCGTATCTGAGGATTGTGTCTTTGAGGTAGCTCATCGTAATTCTTACATCTGAATGTCCGAGCATACCCTGTAAGTCTCTCATAGCATAATCATTCGCACCGCCGTCGTGACAACACAGCACTATATTGGCAAATGATTTCCTCATGGTGTGAGACGAGATGTGTATCGGCAACCCTGCTCCCTTTCCCGCGCTTTTGAGATATCGTGAATAGCTTTGCTCCTGTAGTCTCCCGCCGTTGTTCTTCGAGAAGATGTAATCATCGGGAGAACAGTTGCGTCCGCCGAGCCACTTGCGATATTCTGTAAGCGTTTCCTTTATCGCATCTGAAATGAAACACCGATTGATTTTAGATGTCTTGCTCTCGACTACGGGTATACGGTCTCTGAACTCGCCGTCGTCGTCCATGATCCAACCCCATTTTAATTTAACGAGGTCGCTTGCTCTAAGACCGAAGCAAATGCCGCAACGGAACATAGCCCAGTTTCGTATTCCCATTCGTCCTGTGTTTTTGAGTTTATCCAGCACAACACACATTTCATCATAGGAACGAATCGAATCCGCCGCATGAGCTATTGGAACGCCGTCCGATTTTACACCGGACAGCAACCGCTCTTGTTTTTTCTCTTGTTCTAATCGCCGATTTGCTTTTCGCTCCTTTTCTGAAAATTCATTTTGAACCCGATTTGTTTCCCACAAGGATTTATATCTGTCTCGCTCTTCTGCTGTTTCGCGGAGGAGCTTTTTTAGCCTTGCGTTTTGGGCTTTCAGGCTATCAATAAGTATGTCTTTATTAACATCAACACTGGTTATCTGACCCAATTCTGACGCTCCTTCCAAGCATTATACACTCGATTGAAATTGCCCTGAATACTGATAGGATAACCGCGATAACCCTGACGCCTTTGCTGATGTGTGATAAAGAAGTAGTAGAAGTGTAAAAAATTTTGCCGTTCCTATCCGGCGTTTGCGCATTGCGCCGGATAGGTCGGGCGGTCATTCGGGCAGGTCTACCTTGCCAACGAAAGAGTAATAAATATCAATGTCCTGTCTGCGTGTGCCGTTCTCGTCATAGCTGCACTCATGCACAACGATTTTCTCCACAAACTCACGCAAAAGGGTAGGGGTAAGTTCTTCAAAGCTGGTGTACTTGCGGACAACATTCATAAACTTTTCTGCGTTTACCGTGGCTTCCTGCGCTTTGGAAAGCTCTGCCCGGATAGCGGCGGCTCTCTCTTTCAGTTCTTTCTGCTCGGCTTCATAGTCTGCCGACAGCTCCGTGAAACGCTCGTCTGAAATGCGCCCGGTCACGCTGTCCTCATACAGCCGCTTGAAGATAGCGGATAACTCGCTGATACGCTTCTCGGCGGCTTCCAGCTCCTTTTTCCTTGCGGCGTTCCTGCGCTTGCCCCCGTCCTCGTTCTGCTCGATCAGCAGCTTCATAAACCGGGCTTCGTGCTTCGCTGCATAGCTGGTGACTTTCCGCAGATTGTCGGTCACTCCGGCGGTCAACAGGTCGGTGCGGATAAAGTGCGCCGTACAGTCACGGGTACGCTTCTTGTAGCTCCCGCAGATATAACAATCCTGCTTGCGGGTGGCGTTCTGGTAACGCTGCTGGTAAAGGACGCTGCCGCAGTCGGCACAAAAGAGTATGCCGGAGAATAAGCCCACTTCATCATAGCGGTTCGGGCGTTTGCGCTGCTTGCGTAACTCCTGCACACGCTCCCACATCTGGGTGTCAATGATAGGCTCATGGTGGTTCTCGAAAATCGCCTGTTTCTCAATGGGGTTCTCTACGCTGTGCTTGGTCTTGTAGGACGGCTTCTCCGTCTTGAAGTTTACCAGACAGCCCGTGTACTCCCTGTTTTCAAGGATATGTACCACGGTATTGGTCGCCCACTTGCACTCATAGCCGGGGTGGTAGCGGCGGGTGCTTCCCGTCCGACGGTATTCCAGCGTTCCCGGCGTGGGGATCTCCTGCTCTGTGAGCATACGGGCTATCTTGGTCGGCCCGTTCCCGGCAAGGCACAAGCTGTAAATCTGCCGCACAACAGGGGCGGCTTCCCCGTCAATGATAAAATTTTCGTCCTCGTCCATAAAGTAGCCGTATACGGGTTTGCTCGTGACGGGCTTCCCGCTCATACCCTTAGACCGTTTTACTGCTTTGATTTTCTTGCTCGTATCTCTCACCAGCCATTCGTTAAAAATGTTCCGCAGAGGGGCAAAATCATTGTCGCCCTGTGCGCTGTCCACTCCGTCATTGATAGCGATAAAGCGGACGCCTTTCTGTGGGAAAATCATTTCCGTATACATTCCCACTTGCAGATAGTTTCGCCCTAACCGTGACATATCCTTGACGATAACGGTGCCGACTTTTCCGGCTTCAATGTCCGCAAGCATGGCTTGAAAACCGGGTCTTTGGAAGTTCGCCCCAGAATAACCGTCATCTGTGTACCATTGCAGATTGGAAAAGCCGTTCTGCTTCGCATAGGTTTCAAGAATACGCTTCTGGTTTGAAATAGAATTGCTCTCACCTTGCAGCTCGTCCTCGTGGGATAATCTCGGATAAAGGGCGGTAATAAGGTTTCGGGTGGTCTGTCTTAACATAGTGTCCTCCATTTCCGACAGCCAGCCCCACTATTCCGTATGACTATCATACCACACGCCGGGGCTGGCTGTACAGTCCTTTCTGCTTCTTTACGTCCCGTCAAATTGCCGATTTTTGTGTAGCAGCTTCCGCTTCCAGCACTTTCAGCATTTTATCGGCGGCGGTGGCGGTGGTGTCCTGCTTGAAATAGCCGGAAACGACAAGGACAGAATTACCTATGCGGATTTCCGTCACGCAATCCGGGCGGCGGGTGCTGCGGTCATTCTTTGGGGTGTTGGTCATAGGCGGCTCTCCTTTCTGTTCATCAGCTTTTTCAGTTGTCCCATTTTCTCCTGCGCCGTGGCTTTTCGGAAGTTGCTCCCGGTAAAGCGGACAGGAGAACACATTTCAATCAGACGGTCATAAATGCGGGCGTGGGCGGTGTCCTCCGGGTGCTGCAAGTCCTCCAGCGTGAGATTAGTCGTGACGATCAGCGGCCTGCCGCTGCGGTAACGGCTGTCAATCACGTTGTAGACCTGCTCTAAGCCGTATTCCGTTCCCCGTTCCATTCCAAAATCGTCAAGGATAAGCAGCGGGAAGCTGCAAAGTCGGGAGATATATTCATTCCTGCCCTCAAAGCTGGCGGCAAGGTCACCCAATATCAATGCAAAGTTTGTCATGCACACGGGGATTTCACGCTCCATAAGGGCATTTGCGATACAGCCCGCAAAATAGCTCTTGCCTGTGCCAACGCCGCCCCATAGCAGATAGCCAATGTTGCGCTCTTTCATGGTTTCCCAGTTCTCCACATAGAAATGGGCGTGTTCCATTTGCGGGCACTTGCCGTTGTCGTTCTCAAACGTCCAGCCCTGCATAGCCGGGTCTGTAAAGCCCCGCCGCTTCAACCGCTCGACAGTTTCAAGGTGACTGCGCTGTTTCTCTGCGGCTTCCCGTTCCTCACGCTCTGCCCGCTGGCAGTCACATTCTGCCGGGTGGCGGTCACGCCCCAGCCATGCGGCGGTTTCTTTGGGGAAATAGCCCTCTTTGGGCTTGTGGCACTTCCCGCAGTATAAAAGCCCGTCCTCGCCGGTGTAGTCCTCCGGCTCCGGCGTGGTGTCGGTCATATTCAAAATCATTTCATCAAATCCATTCGTCATAAGCTCTCGCCCTCCTTACAGTCAATTCTTACTGGATCTGTTCATGTTCCTGTAGTCAGACAGCAGGAATATAAAGAATTTGTTGGTTCTGAAGATGAACCTGGAATCTGGACAGACCTTGTTCTTACTTACGATTCAATCATTACTCAATTCAAAGTTACATTTATAAATGATGATGAAAGTAATACTATCCTTGATATCCAGTACGTAGATAAAGGTGGAAACGCTGTTGATCCTACTACAAGAGAAGTTAATCCGATTCCTATTCCTACAAAGAAAAGCACAATTAAGCTTGATTATACCTTCAAAGGATGGGAAGGTTCAATGACAGGAATCTTTGCTGACAGAACTATTACTGCTATATATGACAGTAAAATTCGTGAATATACTGTAAAATATGTTTCTAAAGGATTATCTCTTCAAGAATCTACTGCCCAGTATGGTTCTTATGTAAAATATACAGGTGATACTCCTGTATATACTGCTGAGGAATCTGCTTATAAGTACAATCTGTTTAAAGGATGGGATAAGTCAGGATTTGTCGATGGAAATAAAACGATCAATGCAGTATATGAAACATGCGAATACGTAGATGGATACTTTGATAGTAAGGATCTGGCCAATATGACACAGGTTGAGCTTTATACTCTTATGAAAATGGGACTTGAAGCAAAATCATTATCATTAAAAGATACATTAGATTTCAAACTTGGTGTTGATTATAGCTATGGCGACATTGAGTTTCAGTATGTTATTTTGTTAGAT
>OGZG01000269.1_pt1 | contig 38666 bp, 42 predicted proteins | sample 1576781 | NCBI WGS metagenome assembly OGZG01 (sample SAMEA3541502, study PRJEB24748) | human gut metagenome | biome: human gut; feature: human-associated habitat; material: faeces | place: China | collected 2012 | reverse complement strand
AATAACAAAATATAACAGTTGTTAAATTGCTTAAAACAGGTGAAATCTCAATCGGGATTTAAAGAGGAGGAATAATGCAATGAACTTCTTTGAAAATACTCGTAAGCCACAAGGCTTCGGCGGAAAATTGATGACGAAGATGATGAACATCGGTCACGCCAAGTTATCACAATGGGGATTCTCAAATATCTCAGTGAATCCGGACGCTACGGTACTGGATGTTGGTTGCGGAGGCGGTGCAAATATTGTAGCCTGGTTGGGCAAATGCGGAAATGGACATGTGACAGGAATGGATTATTCGGAGGTCAGTGTGGCAGAATCTCAAAAACTGAACGCCGCCGCCATTAAACAAGGGAAATGTTGCGTGGTTCAAGGGGATGTAGCTGCTATCCCTTTTCCTGATGCGGTTTTTGATTATGTTTCTGCTTTTGAGACAGTTTACTTCTGGCCGGGATTGGAAAAATGTTTTTTTGAGGTAAATCGAGTTCTGAAAAACGGAGGGACATTCCTGATTTGTAACGAATCTGACGGAACGAATGCCGCAGATGAAAAATGGACAAAGTTGATTGATGGTATGAAGATTTACACCTCTGATCAACTCATTGCTGCTTTGAAAGAAGCAGGTTTTACAGAGATAAAAACGTATTCAAATACAAAAAATCATTGGATAAGTATTGTTGCAACGAAATAGCAAACGTCCTGTTTGCGGAGGTGGTTTTATGAAGAAGAAAATGGTGATTGGGATTATTGTGGCAGTGGTGCTTTGCGGCGGTTATTTTATCGGTTCGGGGTTTTTGAGAAACGGTTCTGTCTATATGGATGGATATTCCGTTTCGGGGGACGGCAGAGAAATTACGCTGGATATTGGCGTTGCGGCATCAAGGGGGTATATCAGGAAAATGGAGATATCCCAACAGATGGGCGGAAAGCTTTATATTGACTGCTACGCTGCCTTTGGGGGCATCAATGGCAGGATTGGCGCAAAAAACAGCTTTACGCTGCCGCTGGATGAGGATACGACAATGATTGGGATTTATCGGAATGAGAACTGCTATGAGGAAATTCTGCACAAGGATGCAGACGGCAGCTGGCAGCGGACGAAGGCAAACGGATAAAAATAATTTACGATAAAAACAAAAGAGAAGAGAGCGGATGCAACATGAAAATCGCACTTTGCCAGATGGCAAACGCAGGAAAGCCTGCTGCGAACCTGGAAAAAAGCATACGGGCAATCAAGGAGGCGGCAGAAAACGGGGCGGATTTGATTCTGTTTCCCGAAGTGCAGCTGACGGAATTTTTTCCGCAGTACCCCGGACAGGATGTGACGCAATATCGGATTCCGCTTGATTCGGAGGTTGTGGCGGCATTTTGCAGGGCGGCGCAGGAAAACGGGATTCTGGTTGTGCCGAATATTTTGCTTTACGAAAACGGGAAGACATACGATGCCAGTCTGCTGATTCAGAAGGACGGCACGATTGCGGGCGTGCAGAAGATGGTGCATATTGCGCAGGCAGAACAGTTTTATGAGCAGGATTACTATACACCCTCCGATGACGGGTTTCATGTATTCGATACGGAATATGGGAAAATCGGGATTGTGGTTTGCTTCGACCGGCATTACCCCGAAAGCATCCGCACGGAAAGTCTGATGGGGGCGGAGCTGATTCTGATTCCGACGGTGAATACGAAAACAGAGCCTTCCGAAATGTTTGAATGGGAGCTGCGTGTGCAGGCGTTCCATAACAGCACGGCAGTTGCGATGTGCAACCGCGTCGGCAAGGAGGGCGAGATGGACTTCTCAGGGGAATCTATGGTAGTAGATGCCAATGGCGATGTGATTGCCAAGGCGGATGACGCGGAGGGGATTCTTTATGCAGAGGTGGATTTGGCAAAATCGAGCGAAATCAGAAGCCGCAGAACGTATACGGGGCTGAGACGGACGGAATTGTATAAATGAAAACGCAAGAAGGCTATCCTTTCGGGATAGCCTTCTTGCGTTTTGCTATTTTTGTGTTAGCCGATTACAAATTCCTGAATGCCCATATATCCGGGGGCGATGGAATATTCGGGGAAGGAGATGACAACCTTGCCCTCTGCGTTCAGATAGAAGGAGGTATTTGCGTCAACGGTTTCAAACTTCCCAAGGGAATCGGTTTCATCTGTGCTGTCACCATAGCCGAAGAAGGAAGCGTTTGCATCTGCCGCCATGCGTTCTTCAATCTGAGATACGATGCTTTTATTGCAGATGGCAGCATAATCATCGCCAAGCACGTCTTGCAGGGTCAGCTCCTTATCATTCTTCAAATCAATGTTGTAGTAGGTATGCTCCTCATCCGCGGAAACCCAGCTCTTTGCAGTTGTTACGCCCAGAGAGAGAACATCATTGCTGAGATATTTTACATCGTAATCGATATACAAATCCATGGTGCGATCTGCCCATTCTTCCTTTGTGCCGCCTGTTTGGAAGAAGGATTCCTTATATTCTGCCATTTCCTTTTCTGCCTGCGCTTCATAGTCAGCGGTCATCTGCTGGATGCGTGCATTTACCTTTGCGGGCAGCTCCTTACCATCGGGGCCCTTCACAACGGGGACGTTTACATTCAGCTCCACATCGCCCTCTGTGCCTTCAAAGGAACGGAAGGTCAGCACCTGCGCCAGCTGCCCCACAACGGGAACCTTGCTCATGTTTTCCGCAAAAACGGGGCTTGCGTTCAGCCCGATGGTGCCTGCGACCAGAACGGCTGCTGCCGCCGCAACACAGCCTCTCCAGACGGGGCGATAGGATTTCTTTGCTTCGGATGCTTTCTTATTTTCATTGCTTTCGTATTTCATTTTCAGTTCCTCCTTATTTTTGGATGCAATCGTCTGCATGACCGTTTCGTTTAAATTTTTAGGAATTTCGATGGATTCGTAGGTTTTTTTGCCATTTTCGGGATTCATTTTTCTTCCTCCTTCAAAATCAGTTTCAGCTTTTTCAGGGCACTGTAGAGTCGTGTCTTTACGGTGCTGAGTGGGGTATCGGTGATTTCTGCAATCTGCTTGAGCGTCAGATCCTCATAATAATGAAGGATAATGACGGTTTTCATAGGCTCTGACAGCTGCATCACAGCCTCATAGGCTTGCTTATCTTCATCAAATGCCGGCTCTTCGTAGGTCATGGCTTCGGTATGCTCCTCGCCGAGAGGAACCTCGCGCTTCTGCCTTCTGAGATACTGCAAAGCCTCATTGACAAGAATCCGATAAAACCATGTGCGGAGTGCCAGAGGATTTTTCAGCCCAAAGCAGCCCTCCAAGGCGCGGCAGATTGCGTTCTGTATCACATCCAGAGCTGCCTGCTCCTCCTTTACATAGCTGTATGCCAGACGATAAAATTTATTTTGATTTTCTATGATGTATTGTACGGTGCAGTCGTAAATATCCTGCATAGGTGTTACCTCCTTGTTGCTTCCCGGTCAGCGTGAAAACCATTTTTTTCGTTTTCTGTCTTATAGATGTATTGTAACGGAAAAAAGTTTGAACTGTCTGAAAAATTTTTGAAAAAAATAAAAATAATAAAAAAAAGCACCGTATCTTATTCGATACGGTGCGAGAATTTCTATAGAGATTTCGACGGAATGCCGCAGGCATTAGCCTAATTCGTTGTCACTCTTGCTCAGAGAGACTGCTTTCTGAGAAGTGGGTACGAATTTACCGATGATACCGCCTACGATGGCAGGAACTACCCAACCGCACTGGAAGGAGCCAAGAGGCAGCTTTTCTACGAAATGCAGGGGCAGACCGAAGCCGCAAAGCACTTCTGCCGCACTTGCAACCAGTGCAAAGGCTGCTGCGAAGATATAAATGTTGTTGCTTTTGATATGCTTACCAAAGAAGTTCAGCACAATCATAACCAGAACAACAGGGTACAGCAGGTTCAGAATAGGTGCTGCAATGCTGATGATTGTAGAAATACCGAAGTTGGATACGATGTAGCTGAATGCAACAGTCAGGATAACTACCTTTGTATAGGAAACCTTGTTGTTTGTCAGCTCTGCGAAATAGGATGCGCAGGAGGAGGTCAGACCGATTGCTGTGGTCAGGCAGGCAAAGAATACGATGATTGCCAGAACCAGTACGCCGTAGCTGCCGATCAGAGACTGTGTGATTGCAACAACCAGACCTGTCTGGTTATAGCCTTCAAAGCCGCCTGCGGATGTGGTTGCACCCAGGAATGCCAGACCGCCATAGATAACAAACAGTGCAACTGCTGCGAAAACGCTGGATTTGATAACAACGCTCATGGTGTCCTTTGTTTCTGTGTAGCCTTTATCCCTTGCTGCGGAGATGATGATGATGACGAATACGATAGAAGCCAGAACGTCCATGGTCTGATAGCCTGCCATAACGCCTTCTCTGACTGTTTCAAATTTTGCAACATTGCTGATATCGCCAATGGGGTGAACAATACCCAGAACAATCATTGCCATCAGACAGATTACCAGAATAGGTGTCAGGTATTTGCCGATTACGTCAACAACGCCAGAGGGGCGAACGGTAAACAGCAGAACCAGACCGAAGAAGACTGCGCCGAAAATCCAGCTGTTGATTTTGGGGAAAATCGGCATAACGCCCATTTCAAATGTTGTTGCTGCGGTACGGGGGATTGCCAGGAAGGGCCCGATACACAGAACGACTAATGTATTGATAATGACAGAGGGGACTGCACCAAGCTTTTTGGTAACGCCCTGAATGGAAACATCGCCGCCTTTAATCATGGAGAGGATGGCAACCAGAGCCAAACCAACGTCCGCGATAAAGAAGCACATAAACCCGATGAACCACTCGCTCCCTGCATTTGTACCAAGGTAGGGGGGGAAGATTAAGTTGCCGGCACCGAAGAACATTGCAAACAGTGCCAGCCCGATTACGGCAATGTCCTTTAAACTCGTTTTCTTTCTCATAATTTGTAAACGCCTCCTAAACAAAACTTTCTTTTACATCCGACACTAAGGAAATCTCTCTTAGTTGTCCTACAAACGATATTATGCACGAAAAATCCGATTTGGGCAAATGAATGAAATATAGTTTAGTGAAACGAATTTACCGATTTCTTATACTCAGAGTAGAAAAAGTGTGAAAAAAGCCTGTATTTTCATAGAAAAAACGGAAAAATCACAAAATTTCATGAATTATCTTATTTTTATGAAATTGACATAATGCGAATATATACAGGGGGGAGGCTTGGTTTAAAAACGAATACAATAGACAAAAACGATAGATTTCATCAAAAATAATAAATAGCTTTTGGATATTTCGGTGATAAAAACATAGATTTTTCTCTTTTTATCTGGTATAATGATGAACAATAAAAAATATCCCGTTTTGTATAAAATTGTAAATAATATATTCTAAAGAAACTTTTTTGGAAAAATGGCGCGAAAATCATGAAAAATCAATTGTGTTTTTTTCAGAACATCTGCGGTTTTGCGAAACCGGTTTCAGAAAAAGCGAGCGCTTGCTTTCAAAAAAGAAACGGATTCGTTAAGTTTCCATAAAAAAGCGAAAAGATTTGTGCGGAACACTTTTTTTATGGGATACTTTATACTATAATGGAACGCGTGGTTTATAATAGAGAGAGATTATTTTTTTACAGTATAGATGAGTAGGTGAAAAGAGATGAAAGAAGTTAGTATCCATGTGGGGCAGAGAATTCGCCTGTATCGAAAGACGAAAAACCTGACCATTGAAACCTTCGCAGGCATGATTCATAAAAGCAAGGCAACGGTTTCCAAATACGAAAACGGGGATATTTCCATTGATATTGAAACCCTGTTTACGATTGCGCAGGCGTTAGGGGTGCCCGTCAACCAGCTGATTGATTATGAAGAAATCGGGGAGGAAAAGGGCGAGAAGGGCGAAATCATCAAGCACAACCTCAGCAAAAGCAAATATTATATGTATTTTTACGATGGCAGACGCAGCCGCATTGCGCGCAATGTTATTGAGGTCCAGGACGGCGGAGAGGACAGCGGTGTATTCAGCGCGAATATGTACGCTTCGCTTGAGGATTTATCCAATTATTATCAGTGTAAGCTCCTTTATCACGGCACGATGCGAAAGGGGGATACCTTCATCAATTTCAATTTTGAAAACCAGAATAATAAGGTGGAGCGAATGTTTATGTACGCCATCAATTCCTTTAATAATGGCGGCAGAATGGAAGGACTTTGCTGCTGCTTATCCACGCAGCCGATTTTGCCTGCCTGCTTCAAATTTCTGATGGTATCGGATATTCTGGAGGAAACGGACGATTTGAAGGAAAAGCTCAAGGTTTCTAAGGAGGATATCCGCCTTCTGAAAAAAATGAATATGTTTGTTGTCAGCGACCACGCTTGAGTGGATGAAAAGCCCGAACCATAAGGTTTGGGCTTTTTTGCAACAAGGCGGAGTTCTGATTTCGGCTTAAAACTGCTCTGCCAGTGCCAGTGTCAGCAGCAGACCTGCCATTCTTGCGGATTGGGCGGAGGGCAAATCTTCCGGTGCGCCGCCCTCGGCACTGCGCGCCGCCAGAAGATTGCCTTCGGAGAAATCCGCTACGCCTCTCTGCACATGCTGCAGGGTATGCAGAAACATCAGACCCTTTGTCATGCGGTCCAGCTGTGCCCGTCCGCCCTCATCCATAAAGGCGGAAAGCGCGCGCAGCAGTGTGACCTCCTTCGGGGGATGCTCCTTGGCAAATGCCGTTTCGGCATTGGCGGCAGAGCGGATTTTCAGAAGATATTCTTTTTCGACCGTATCTTGCAAAGCAGAAAGCATTTGTGCAAAATCCTTTTCCAGTCCGTCCGTTTTCTGTAGGGTTTTTGCAAGGGTATAGACCGTGTTTTCGGACATAAGAGAACCACCTTTCTTTTAAATGGTACGGCAGACCTCCGCTGTCAGAAGACCGCCGAAGGGCTTGGCTTTTTGCAGCAGCAGCCGTTTGATTTCCGCAGGACGCGTGTGTGGGTTTTCTGCGAGCAGCAGGGCAGCTGCGCCACTGATGAGCGGTGTTGCCATGGATGCGCCGCTCATGGTGATATAATTTCCGTCCACGATGTTTTTACGGCTGCGGTTGGGCAGGGTGAAATCAAAATCGGGCGAAAGCACCGAAACGATATCATCTCCCGGTGCCCAAAGATCGGGCAATGTATCCCGTTCCCTTGAAAAAAGCGGAAACGCAGGCGCGAGGAAATAGCTTCTATCCTCCCATGCGCCGACGGAAATCACACCGCCGCTTACCGCAGGTGGCGGACGGTAGCCATTGCGGCCATCCGGATTTCCTGCCGCCGCCACCACCACAATTCCCATCTGCCAGAGCCGTTCGACTGCCTCTTTTAGCGGCAGGTTGACCTTTCTGTCATTCGTGCCGATGGAAAGATTTACTACTTTAATATTATATTTGCGTGCATTGTCCATTATCCATCTCAGCCCCAGTACGGCGTGGGTGGAATTTCCCTGCCCGTATCGGTCAAGAATTTTGACGGAAACAATCCCTGCCTCTGGTGCAACGCCTGCATAACGCCCGTCGGCATTGTGACCGTTGCCGCAGGCGATACCCGTGACATGGGTGACGGGTGCGTTTTATATGGACGCATGCTTTTGGATACCTTTCTTCTTTTTTATTGCATTTGCAGGATATTTGTTGTACAATAAGAACAAATCAGATGAAAAAAGGGGGTCAAAATTATGCAGGCTTTATCAGAAAAAGGCACCGCATTATTGGCAAAGTTCAAAAAGTTCCAGAAGCTCAGCTTGGTTCTTTATGCTCTGGCGGCAATGGCATTTGTATTTGCCGGAAATATTCTGTTGACGATTATTATTGTGGCGCTGGATATCTTCTTGGAAATAAAGTTGTATAGATGCCCTCATTGCGGCAAGGGGCTGGACTGTCGCCGCAGAGTGAACGAGGACACGGTTTGTCCGAAGTGCGAGAAATATATTTTCCGCGGATTATAAGAAATATTATAAAAGCCTACAGTCAAAGCTGTAGGTTTTTTCTTGCCCGAAACGCCGTATAATTTTTTAAGAAAGAAAAAGGAGCGGCGGCGATGAAAAAAGAAATTGCGGCGATTTATTGCAGGCTTTCTGTGGAGGATGCGGAAAAGAGAGCGGCGGAAAGTGAGAGTATACGCAATCAGCGCGCACTTTTGCTGGGATATGCCAAAAAACAGGGGTGGGCGGTCTATGACATTTATGCGGATGAGGATTATTCGGGGCTGAGAGAGGACAGACCTGCCTTCCAACGCCTTCTTGCGGACGCGGAAGAAAGAAAATTTTCAATCATTCTATGCAAAACGCAGTCCCGCTTTACCCGAAACGCAGGCACAGCGGAAAAATATCTGCATGCGCTGTTTCCTCTCTGGGGGATTCGCTTTGTGACGGTGGTGGATGGGGTGGATACTGCTTCTCATGCCAACAAAAAAGCCCGTCAAATCAACAGTCTGGTCAATGAATGGTATTCCGAGGAGCTTTCGGAAAACATTCGTGCCGTCTTTCGCAGGAAGATGGAGGCAGGGCAGTTTCTGGGCAATTATGCGCCCTACGGCTACCGCAAGGATCCCCGTTGCAGGCATCATCTCATTCCCGATGCGGAAACGGCACCCGTTGTGGAAGAAATCTATGACTTGTACTTATCGGGTCTTTCCTGTAAAATGATTGGAGAACGGCTGACGGCACAGGGTATCCCTACCCCTTCCGAGATGAAGCGGGCGCGAGGGGAGGATCTAGGCAGGCGTTCTTCTGCGGCATGGTCGAAGGGGACAATCCGAAAAATCCTGCAAAACCCTGTTTATCTGGGGCACATGGTGCAGGGAAAAGAGGAAAAAATCAGCTTTAAGGAGAAAAAGACCAGAGAGCTGCCGCGAAATCAATGGATTGTGGTGGAGCATACCCACGAAGCAATCATAAAAGAAGAAATTTTCGGGGACGTAAAAAAACGAATGGCAGAGCGCAGGCTCGCCCGAACAAGGATAGCGAAGGAGGAAAACACATGAAAAAGAAACTTTTGGCAATGCTGCTGGCTGTTGTGATGGTATGCGGCGTGGCAGGCTGCGGGAAGGATAAGACGGACACTACGGACGGACAGCAGGTGACAGCTGAGCTGGACAGCGAAATGAAGAAGGAGGCGGACACCCTGCAAAAGGCATTGGAGGGCTATGCGGCAGACCTGACTGCGGAGGATGCAGCGGCGGCAGGGATGTATACCATTCATAACGGCGCGGTTGTGGGCGGTCAGGAAAACTGGGATGCTTTTGCCGCAGGCAAGACGGATGAAATTATCATTTGCCAGTTCTCCAAAAATGATGGCGCAATGCTGGATTCCGTAAAGCGGCTGGCAGGCGGCGGCTATCTGGTTGTGACGGATGTGACCAGAGACGGCTACGAATATACCGAAAAAGAGGATTACACCCAGAAGGTTTATGAATGTATGACGATACTGGATGATTTTTCTCTGGAGGAGGGCGGCACAGCGTATACCGTTTGTGTGCTTTCCAATGAAAAGGACATGAACGCTGATACCTTCCGCACTTACTGGAACGAAATGACAATGGATGCACATCAGGTTTATCCGTTGTTCATACTGTAAGCGGAGAATAGCGGAGAAAATGGTATAAAGCGGAGAAAACCATAGAAAATTAAAAACACCATGTAAATCATTTATGAGTTTACATGGTGTTTTTTTGGTTTTCGTAGGCTTGCGGAGCAAACACATGAATCAGGCGAAGCCTGATGAATGATGGTTTTCGTTATTTTTAATTTTCGGGGTAAATCATCTGATTTACCTTGAAGATGAGCTGCAATGCCTTTCTGGAGTTATTCAGATGCGCGGTAACGGCTGCCTTCAGCGCGTCTAAATCGGACGCAAGCGCCGCATCCAGAATTGCCTGATGCTCCTCGACACATTCGCAGTCTCTGTAGTGAGGCTGGCTTACATAGGTGCCGGACGCATAGGTGAAGGGCTGCATATCCCGGAATACATTGACCGCCTTCTGATTGCCGGAGGCTGCCAGATACAGGGTATGAAATTCTAAATCCAGTTCAAAAAATTCATCGGGCTTATGATTGGAATCATTTGATTCGATGAATTTTTTCTGTGCTTCCAGACAGTCAATCAGCTGCTGACGCAGGCCGTGGTTATAATTCAGTGTGGTTACGATATCCTTTACAAAAAAGGTATCCATCATCAGACGCATATCGAAAATATCCTGCAATTCATGCGGTGTCAGCGCTCTGACGCTCATGCCCTTATTGGGGGTGTTGACAACCAGCTTTTCCTCTGCCAATCTTTGCAGTGCCTGCTTGACAGGGGTATCGCTGACCTGATATTCGCGAGCAAGCTCCTTGATGTTCAGCTTTTCTCCGGGCTGGAATACCTTCGTGAGAATATTATCTTTAATATCCTGATAAATCTTATCAGTCAGGGTAGTTTTTTTACCCGTTGTTTCGTGGTTCTTTTCTTCTTCTTTCACAGGTCTCTCCTTCTTTCGATTTCTCAAATTAGATTTTGCCGCAAAAAGACAGCACAAAAATGTTCTTCTGTATGCCTGTTTGCTCTATTATACAACAGGAGGCGCAAAAAGTCTATCAATTTTTCAGAATCAACTTTTTTTTAATAATATGAGATATAAAACGGATTGAAAAAGAATTTTAAGTGGCGTTTTTTAACTGGAAAAAACTAGAAATTAAATAAAAAATAGTTTTATGTGGGACGAAAAGTGTCTTATAAAAGTTTCAAAATGCAGTAAAATTAGTTTATATTGGATATTTTACACAAAAAATAGGATTTTTTTACACGGAAAGACACTTGTTTTTCGTCTTTTTTATCTCTTGACGTACAAGAAAGACAAATATATAATCATAAAAAAGATGTTTTATATCTCAAATAAAACTTTTTTCGCGAAAAAGAAGATTTGTTTTGCGATATTTGTGATACAAATGAAAAAACGAGAGAGAAACAAAGAAACAAAGAAACAAAGAAACAAAAGAGGAGTCCTTCCCTTCGGTGGGGTCCAACCGAAGAAAAGGAAATCCAAATGCAACACACCGGACTGTAGAGTTCAATATGAGGAGGGAATATTATGTTCTTAAAGAGAGGCCTTGCTGCTGCTCTGGCAGCGGTCACAGTGATTGGTCTGGCGGGCTGCGGTGGTTCCGATGATGCAGCAGAGGCAGACACAGCAACAGTTAAAAAGGGTTTCGTGGAAAAGAAGGTCGAACCCGTAAATTTTGACTCCGGCGTAGAGCTGACAAGCGATTGCTATCATTTCATTTATGCGCTGGGCAACGCGCCTGCTACCATCGACGCGGCAAAATTCTTCAAAATGCGTCTGGAGCAGGAATCCAAAGGCACACTTAGCTGTGATATTTACACCGACAACGTGCTTGGTTCTGAACGTGAATTGCTGGAGGGCTGTCAGTTTGGTAACTATGACATCGTTCTGGCAACAAACGCAACGGTAGCATCCTTTGAAAATGACATTTTCTGTCTGGATATTCCTTGGCTGTTTGATAACAAGCAGCAGGTTTATGAGGTTCTGGACGGGCCTCTGGGTGACAGACTGGCAGATGGTCTGGAGGAATCCGGCTTTAAGCTGCTGCAATGGCAGGAAAACGGCTTCCGTACACTGTCCACAAACAAACCCATCAACGATATGTCTGATCTGAAGGGCGTTAAAATCCGTATCATGGAAAATGAGCTGCAGCTGCAGCAGTGGAAGGACTACGGTGCGAACCCCACACCCATGGCGTTCACAGAGCTGTTTACAGCACTGCAGCAGAAAACAGTAGACGCACAGGACAACGGTGCGGAGCTGACATGGCAGACAAAATTCTATGAAGTACAGAGCCACTATACATATACAAAACACATTTACTCTCCTTACCTGATTCTGATGAGTAAAGACAAATTCGATGGGCTGACTCCCGAGCAGCAGGAAATCGTGCTGAAGGTTTCCGATGAGGCAGTTGCTTATGAACGTCAGAGATGTGACGAATATGAACAGACTGCACTGGATAACATCAAAAACTGCGGCACAATGCAGTACAGCGACCTGACACCTGAAGTAAAGGCTGAAATGGTGAAGGCATGCAAAAACATCAAGGAACTGGCTTATAAGAAGGTAACAGATCCTTCCGTTGTTGATTTGCTGTATGATGAGGTTGCTAAGGCAAAGGAAAAATTCCCTGAAGAAGGCTAAAAAGGAAAGGGGCGTAAAATACTATGAAATGGTTTTTAGACCATGTGGAAGAATTTTTCATGATTCCACTGATTTTCGCAATGAGTATTATCATTTTCATTCAGGTTGTATGTCGTTATGTGTTCCAGAACTCTCTGACATGGTCTGAAGAAATGGCAAGATATATGTTCGTATGGCTGGTATACTTCTCCGTAAGCTATACCGCAAGAAGAGAAAAGCACATCCGTATTGATGCTGCAATCAATTTGTATCCCAAAAAGGCACGTCCTTACATCGAAATCCTCAGTGAAGTGATTGTTCTGGGCTTTGCAATCTTCATTGCTGTAACAGGCTACACTGTATTCGGCAAGATTGCATGGTCCGGTCAGATGTCTCCCGCAATGCGTATTCCTATGCAGTTCGTATATGCGGCACCTATGATCGGCATGGGGCTGACAGCAATTCGTCAGCTGCAGTGCATTTACAGAAGAATCAAGGCGTTGAAAAATCACGAGGAGGTGACTGAGGCATGACAGGTTCTATTGCTGCAGTAGTATTTCTTACATTGATTGCTTGTCTGGTGCTGACAGTTCCCATTGGTTTCTCTCTGGGTATTGCATCTCTGGGCTACATTCTTTACACAAAACAGCTGACATTCGGCTTTATTGCACAGAACATGGTAACAGGCTGTGACTCCTTCCCTACCATGGCGATTCCCTTCTTCATCTTCGCGGGTGAATTGATGGGCGGCGGCGGCATTTCCAAAAGACTGCTGAATCTGGCGAACGTATTCTTTGGCAGAATCCAGGGCGGTCTGGCAATCGTAACCGTTGTTGTATGTATGTTCTTCGCGGCAATTTCCGGCTCCGGCCCGGCAACTGTTGCGGCGGTAGGCGGTATGGTTATCCCTACCATGCTGGAAAAGGGCTATGATAAAAAATTCGTACTGGCACTGATTGCTGCTGCCGGTTCCATCGGTGTTATCATCCCTCCCAGTATCCCTATGGTTATCTACGCTGTAACAACAAACAGCTCCGTATCTACACTGTTCCTGGCAGGCTTCGTACCCGGTATCCTGATTGGTCTGGTACTGATTGCGTATTCCTACTTCTATGCAAAGAAGATGGGCTACAAGGGCGATGACGAACCCTTCTCCGTAAAGAGAGCATTGCGCGAAACAAAGGAAGGCTTCTGGGCAATCCTTTCCCCCGTTATCATTCTGGGCGGTATCTACGGCGGTATCTTTACCCCGACAGAGGCAGCTGCGGTATCTGTAATCTACAGTATCATCGTTGGCTGTGTTATCTACAGAGAGCTGGATCTGAAAAAGCTGATTCAGTGTACCAAAAATGCCTGTGAAACAACAGCATCCATCCTGATTGTTATCGGCTGTGCTGCCGGTTTCTCCAAGGTTCTGACACTGGGTCGTATCCCTACAACGGTTGCATCTGCAATGATGTCCCTGACAGACAGCAAGATTGTGATTCTGCTGCTTATCAACGTACTGCTGCTGATTGTTGGCTGCTTCATGGAAACACTGTGTGCCATCATGATTCTGGCACCCATCCTGTACCCCGTTGTAACAGCAATGGGCGTAGATGTAACACACTTCGGTATCATCATGGTAGTAAACCTTGCCATCGGCTTCATTACACCTCCACTGGGCGTAAACCTTTTCGTTGCTTCCCGTGTTGGCGAAACCACGTTGGATACGGTTATTAAGGGTATCATTCCCTTCCTGATTCTGATGATTGCTACACTGCTGTGCATCACCTATATCCCTGCAATTTCCATGTTCTTGCCTAATCTGATGGGCTAAGACAGTATTGTTAAAAGCTTCTCAAGGAGTTGGTAAATATGAGTATTTCAAAAAGAATAGTGCAAAGATTGCTGGACTGCGGCATCATTTTGATGACAGCGCTTTGTATGTTTTATTACTACGGTTAAAACTCGTTGACCTTCATCTATCCTATAGATGTGGCTCATATTGAACTCCGCGTAGCCCCTCTCCCTGTCCGGGAGAGGGGCTATTGCTATACTGCGCTTTGCTTACGGATGCCTTAAAAAAGGGTGTTTTACAAAACAGAAAAGAATGCTATAATAGAAAAGACAGCCTCATTGCGAGGCTTGCGCCAATGAAGCGGCGTACAAAAGGCAAACAGAAATGCGGCAGGCGATACTGCCGTTTTTTGCAGAATAAAAAACGAAACGGAAGGAATGGAGAAGTATGACATTTTATCAGGAGCTGCAATTAAATCAGGCCGGCTCAAAGGAGCTGCTGCGAAAGAGTGAAACGGCGCAGGAAAGGCGCTATCACGCATTGATTTATCTGGCAAAGGTTGCGATTACAATGCTGTTTTGCTTTGCATTCGTCAGTGTGTTCAGCATTTTATTTGGTAACGAAAACAGCGTTGTGGGCGTTGTTGTTTTATTGTGCTTAATGGTATTCCGCAATGCGGATTTTGGGCTGCATACAGGGCAATCTACTCTGCTGCTGGCGTTATTTTTTGTGGATATGGCGGTTTTTCCGCATTTGGCACAGCAGGCAGCACCACTGCCGGCGTTGCTTTTGAATGTGGCGGCACTTGCGTTTCTTGTCATTTTCGGGTGTCATAATCCGTTTATGTTTAATCAGTCCACTTTGGTTTTGGGATACCTGCTGCTTTATGGATATGATGTTTCGGGAGACAGCTACCGGATGCGTTTGCTTGCCATGGCTGTCGGCGCACTGCTTTCCTGTCTGGTGTTTTACAGAAACCATAAAAGCCGCACCTATGAAACAGGAATCAAAGGGGTTTTGCAGGCATTTGATCTGGCCTCCTCTCGCACAAACTGGCAGCTTTGCCAGATTATCTGCGTGCCCATGGTGCTTTTCCTTGCGGAGCTGTGCAAAATGCCCCGTGCTATGTGGGCAGGTATTGCGGCAATGTCTGCCATTGTACCGCTGATGGCGGATATGCAGGCGCGGGTGAAAAACAGAATCATCGGCAACGTGGCAGGGGTGCTTTGCTTTCTGGTGCTCTATACCCTTCTGCCTACCTCGATTTATGCCTATATCGGAATCCTTGGCGGTATCGGCGTTGGCTTTTCTGCGAAGTATGGCTGGCAGGCAGTGTTTAATACCTTTGGTGCGCTTGCCATTGCAGAGAAGCTTTACGGTCTCAAGGGTGCAGTGGGGCTTCGTGTGGCGCAAAATGTATTTGGGGTTGTGTTTGCCCTGCTGTTCTGCGCTACGTTTTATTGGGTGATGGAACGGGTGACGGGAAGAAGGATAGCAGGAGAGCAGAATATCTAATGCGGGAATTTCGTTCTTCGGATGCCGTGACATGTGTCCCGTGACCGTTATCATCATATGGCTCTGTCCTTCCGTTGATAAAATCCCGGAAGGCAAGAATCCTGTTTTCGGGCAGAATAAAATCCGCCACAGGGGAAATTCCCGTATCCAGAAAGGCGATGGAAAGCCTTTTGCCGGTGGATTCTGTGGAAAAGATGCGCTTCATCAAAGACATGGCAAGCATCTCCTTTCCTTATCAAAATATGTGAAAAAGCATTTTTCGGCACAGCCCTGCATATCTTTATTTGAGAAAGAAAAAAGGGGGAAGTGCTGTGGCAGAACAGAAACAGATGGAAATGCTTTCGGCATTGATGGGAGAGGAAGGGCAGGATGCGGCAAAAATGCTTCTGCGGATGCAGAGACTGCAAAGGCTGCTGGGTGCGCCGCAGGATACGGCATTGCCACCTGCGCCGCAGGAGGAAGCGGATGTGTTTTCGCGCAGCCGCAGGGAAAATATGATTTCCGCCGCTATTCCCTTTTTGAATCGGGAATATCAGAAGGAGCTGTATCTGGTGGTGCGGCTGATGGAGCTGCGGCGCGTGATGGGCAGTGAACTTCTGGAAACCAGAGAGCGGCAGGAGGAGCCGCTGCGCCTGCGGCAGAAAAAGCTTTTGCAGGCAGTTGAAAAATATGTATCACAGCAGGAACGCGGACAGGTGCGGCTGCTGCTGAAAATGATGGATATGAAGGAAATTCTGGGGCAGGGGGAATGAAAATGAATGCATGGGAAATGCCACAGGTGCAGGCATTGGGCGAGGAACGGCTGCGCCTGATGCAGGAGGCGGCAGAAAAATGCAGAGGGAAAAGCGGCATGGAGCGTCTGGATATTTTTCTGGAATATGGCGAAAAATTATCTGAAGGGGGACCGCTTGCGCCGGAGGAGCAGAAGGCTTTGCTTGCGGCGGTGGCGGCAAGCCTGCCCGAACAGGAGCAGAAGCAGCTGACACAGCTGATGCAGATGATGGGAATCTGAAATTAAAAAAGAGCGGCGATTTTTCGTCACTCTTTTTTTGCGGAAAGCAGCTCCAGCAGCAGCAGTGCAAGCACAGGCGAGCCGCCGCCCTGCGGCATTGTTTTTTCCTCCGCGTGAAGAAAAATGGGTTCTTTTGAGGTTTCCTTTTGGGAAAAAGCTGTGGTGGCTTCCTTCTTTTTTTCGGCTGTTTTCTGCGGTTTGCCGAAGGGCGCAGGGATTTTTTTTCGAGAATACATGACAGCCTCCGTGGGTTTTCTTTCCTTTATAGTGTATGCTTAAAAAAGTTTTTTATGTTTTTCCTATAAATAAACAGGCTTTTGTGGTATCATATATCATAAGAGAAACGAGAAAAAAGAAAACTCCTGAAAGGAAGCTGTAAATGAAGGAGCGCAGAGAACGAAATTTCCGTATTCTGGAATTTCGAGAAAATAAATTTGATATCATTGGGGATGTGCATGGCTGCTATGATGAGCTGATGGAGCTGATAGAAAGGCTCGGCTATGAGAAAAAGGATGGCTGTTATACGCATCCGGAGGGCAGAAGGCTGATTTCCGTGGGAGATGTGGCGGATAAGGGCTGTCAGAATCTGGCGTGTCTGGATTTCTGGATTGAGCAGGTCAATAACGGCGGCGCATTCTGGGTGCATGGCAACCATTGCAATAAGCTGTACCGCTATTTTCTGGGGAATCGTGTGCATCTGTCACACGGACTGGAGCGGACGGTAGCGGAGCTGGAGGCACTCCCGAAGGAAGAACGCATGGTGTTTCGCAGCCGATATATGCGCTGCTATGAGAGCCAATGCTTTTATCTTCTGCTGGACAGAAAGCGTCTTGCGGTGGTGCATGGGGGCTTGCGTCCCGAATCCATCGGAAAATTTTCCAATAAAATACGCGCGGTTTGTTTATATGGTGAAACAACGGGTAATTTTGACGAAAACGGTAAGCCTGAGCGTTTGGACTGGGCGGCGGAATATGACGGGCAGCCCTTTGTGGTCTATGGGCATACGGTGGCGGAAAGACCCGAAATCATCAACCGTACCGTTGATATCGATCAGGGCTGTGTTTATGGCGGCTATCTGACGGCATTGCGCTATCCGGAAATTGAATTTGTGCAGGTGCGCGGCAAAAAATATGCGGAATATCACGGCGGCGGAAAGGTGCCGGAGGAATGAAAAGTCTTAGAGAATCGGAAGCTTTAAGGCTTTTTTTCGTGCAGAAAAAGGAATTTTCGGGAAAATGGCGTATTCTAAAAGTAATAGGAAAAATTTCGACTGATACGAAAGGCGGAAAAGGAGGGATTGCTATGGAATTACGGCGGTTTCAGGAGGAATTGGAGGAGAAAATCCTTGGGGAATATGCAGCAAAAAGCAGCCGGACGAGGGGCAGGGAAAGACCTGAGGAAAAATGCGACATTCGGACGGATTTTCAGCGTGACAGAGACCGTATCATCCATTGTAAATCCTTCCGCCGCATGAAGCACAAAACACAGGTATTTATTTCCCCTGAGGGCGACCATTATCGGACACGGCTGACGCACACGCTTGAGGTTTCGCAGATTGCCAGAAGCATTGCGCGCGCATTGCGGCTGAACGAGGATCTGACAGAGGCGATTGCCCTTGGGCATGATTTAGGGCATACCCCCTTTGGGCATGCAGGCGAGCGCAAGCTGGATGAGCTTTGCAGGGATACGGGCGGCTTCGCGCATAATGTGCAGAGTCTGCGTGTGGTGGAGCGTCTGGAAAAGGACGGACGCGGACTGAACCTGACCTGGGAGGTGCGGGACGGGATTCTGAACCATCGCACAAGCGGCAATCCTGCTACCTTAGAGGGGAAAATCGTGCAGCTTTCCGATAAGATTGCTTATACGAACCACGATATTGACGATGCCATCCGCGCAGGCATGCTCAAGCCGAAGGATATCCCAAGGGATATTGTTGCGCGCATCGGCACACGCTCCAGCAGCCGCATCAATGCCATGGTGCGGGATACCATTTTTCACAGCATGGGCATCAACGATATCCGCATGAGTGAGGAAATGCGGCAGACCCTAAAGGAGTTGCGCGCCTTTATGTTTCGTCATGTGTATGCCAGTGATATTGCGGTGGCGGAGCATAAAAAGGCGGAGAAAATCGTGGGGGATTTGTTTGATTATTATCTGGAATACCCGGAGGAAATGTCGGGAGAATTTCAGGCACTTCTGGATGACGGAGATCCGGTGCGGCAGGTGGTTTGCGATTATATTGCCTGCATGACGGATCGCTTTGCCGTTGCAAAGTATAAGACGCTTTTTATTCCGCAGGAATGGACGATTCTTTGAAGGGTTAAGTCGAAATCAGGATTTCGACTTGTTTGGACAGAAGAATAAACAGATGCGTTCCGGCGGTAAACCTTGAAACGCCCTGTTTTCCTCGACGGAAGTGAATTCCGTCTGCGGATTCCATTTGGGAAACTACTTACCGCTCAAGAAGGGGCGGCAGGCGAAGCCTGCTTTGCGTAGCAAAGTAATGAATAGTTTGTTTCCCAAGCCCTTCCGCTGCCCGAAATCACTTTGGCTACAGGCTGAAAAAGATACCAATTTTGGGGTAAAATATTCTTGCATTTTGCACATAGTTTGAAAAAGTCAAGGCTTTTTTGCAAAATTTTTGTTGATTTCTACAAAATGTATACAAGGAGAAGGATTTTTCTCAAATGTGTCGAATTTAGTATATAAAAGGGAGTGAAAGAACTTCCTTTTCGACTGTTATGGAAGGGGGGATGATGCCATGAGATATCCGAGGGAGGTCGTGGATGAGGTGCGGCTGCAAAATGATATCGTAGAGGTCATTTCCCAGTATGTGCCGCTGAAGCAAAAGGGCAGCTCCTATTTTGGGCTTTGTCCGTTTCATAATGAAAAAACGGCATCCTTTTCCGTCAACAGCGAAAAGCAGTTTTATTATTGCTTCGGCTGCGGCGCGGCAGGAAATGTGTTTTCCTTTTTAATGGAGATGGAAAACTGCGATTTTCCCGAAGCCATGAAGCGTCTGGCGGAGCGGGCGCATATTACCCTGCCCGAACCGGAAAAAAACGCGCAGGCAATCGCGGCGGAGCAGCTCAAGAAACGATTATTTGAAATGCACACCCTGGCAGGGAGGTTCTTTTATGAAGCCTTGCAGGAGGAGGAGGGGGCAGAGGCAAGAGCCTATCTGCAAAAACGGCAGATGGACCCCCGTATGGCAAGAAAATTCGGCATAGGCTACTCTCCGGACAGCTACGATGCGCTTTTCAGGCATTTGCAGGAGAAGGGCTTCAAGGTTTCGGAGATTTTGAAAACAGGGCTTGTGCTGGAAAATAAGGATGGCAAGGGCTACCATGACCGTTTCCGCGGCAGGCTGATGTTCCCCATTTTTGATGTGCAGGGGCGTGTGGTCGGCTTCGGCGGCAGGATACTTGCCAAGGGTGAGCCGAAATATCTGAATTCACCCGAAACGATTCTGTTCAGCAAAAGCAGAAATCTGTATGGACTGAATTTTGCGAAGCAGACGAGAAAACGAGAGCTGATTCTGGTGGAGGGCTATATGGATATGCTTTCCATCTATCAGGCAGGGTTCCATAACGTAGTGGCATCCTTGGGAACAGCCTTCAATCAGGAGCATGCAAGAACGCTGAAGCGGTTTGCGGATGATGTGATTTTGCTGTATGACAGCGATGAGGCGGGCACCAATGCCGCGCTTCGCGCCATTCCCGTACTGGTGAAAAACGGCTTTCATGTGAAGGTGACACAGGTGCCGGACGGAAAGGATCCCGATGAATTTATCAAGGCAAAGGGCGCAGCGGAATTTTCCAAGCTGTTGGTGAATGCTGTGCATTATATATCCTTTGAAATTGCCTGTATACAGCGCAAATATAATCTCAAAAATCCGGAGCACAGGGTTCGCTTTGCCACAGAGGCGGCGGAAATCCTTGCAAAGCTGGACAGTGAGATTGAGCGTAATGTTTACCTTGGAGAGGTAAGCAGGGTGACAGGCGTGGAGGAGGAGGCTATCCGCAGTGAAATTCGGAAGCTGGTGCAAAAAGAGGATGCGGCTTACCAAAGGGAGGCCGAAAAGCGGCAGCAGAATCTGAAGAATTACACGCCGGAGGGCAGAAGAAAGGATAAAGGGCTTCTGGAAGCCCAGAGAAGCTTGTTATATTATGCCGCCCAGCATCAGGGCATCTATGATACGCTCAAAGAGATTCTGGAAGAGGATGATTTTACAGAAGGAATTTATTGGCGCACCTTCGGCGATATCGGGGATTTATGGCAGAATGCAGGCCATGTGTTCCCTGCCGATTTGGTCAGCCGCTTTGAGGATGCAAAGGAACAGAAGCAGGTGACAGAGATTTTTGCCGTACAGCTGCCGACAGAAAACGGGGCAGATATGGAAAAAGCCATCAATGAACAGGTGAAGCGGCTGAAACGGACGAAAATCGACCATTTGACGGCAAACGCCGCAACCGTTGAGGAGATACAACGGCTGGTGGATGCCAAGAGAAAACTGGATTCCCTGTATATTACCATTTGATATGGTTAGACTATAGGAACAGAGAGAAAGGAAGGATCATGTTGAAATCCGTCGAAGAAACAACATTATTGACCAAGCTGGAGGAACTGGTGCAGCTGGCCAAAAAGAAAAAGAATGTACTGGAATATAAGGAGATCATGGATCATCTGGCGGATTTGGATCTGGACCCCGACCGCATTGACAGAATCTATGAATATCTGGAAAGTCAGAATATTGATATTCTGGGGAATATCGAAGCGGAGGAGGAGGTTGAGAAGGAGCTTGACCTGACTCTCCCCGAAGGCATCAATATTGATGACCCCGTCAGAATGTACCTCAAGGAAATCGGTAAGGTGCCCCTTCTGACGGCAGAGGAAGAAATCGAATTGGCGCAGAAGATGGAGGAGGGCGGCCCTGAGGGCGAAGCTGCCAAGAAGAAACTGGCAGAGGCCAACCTGCGTCTGGTTGTCAGCATTGCAAAAAGATACGTTGGGCGAGGGATGCTCTTTCTTGACCTGATTCAGGAGGGCAATCTGGGGCTGATTAAGGCAGTTGAAAAATTCGACTTCCATAAGGGCTTTAAATTTTCCACATACGCGACATGGTGGATTCGTCAGGCAATCACCCGTGCGATTGCAGATCAGGCAAGAACGATTCGTATCCCCGTACACATGGTGGAAACCATCAATAAGCTGATTCGTATTTCCAGACAGCTTTTGCAGGAACTGGGCAGAGAACCGACCGCAGAAGAACTGGCTGTGGAAATGCAGATGCCGGAGGAAAAGGTGCGTGAGATTATGAAAATCGCACAGGAGCCGGTTTCTCTGGAAACGCCTATCGGTGAGGAGGAGGACAGCCATCTGGGTGACTTTATCCCTGATGACGATATCCCCGCACCTGCGGAAGCCGCAGCGTTTACGCTTTTGAAGGAACAGCTGATGGAGGTTCTGGATACGCTGACGGAAAGAGAAGAAAAGGTGCTGCGTCTGCGTTTTGGTCTGGATGACGGCAGAGCGAGAACACTGGAGGAGGTTGGTAAGGAATTTAATGTTACCAGAGAACGTATCCGCCAGATTGAAGCAAAGGCTCTGCGTAAGCTGCGCCATCCCAGCAGAAGCAAAAAGCTGAAGGATTATCTTGAATAAGAGAATTGGAACAAAAGAGGGCGAAACAAATAGAGATATTTGCTGCGCCCTTTTTTTGAAAATAAGGAGTCGAGGCTATGGAGTTATCAAAACGATTGGAGATGGTCGCAGGTCTGGTGACGCAGGAGCGGATTGCGGATATCGGCACAGACCATGGCTATGTCCCCATTTATTTATACAAGCAGGGCAGAATCAAAAAGGCATACGCCTGCGATGTACGCAAGGGGCCTTTGGAAAAATGCAGAAAAAATATTGCGCTTTACGGTGCGGAGGATGTCATTGAAACGCGCCTTGGCAGCGGCTTAACCCCTCTGCGCCCCGGTGAAGCGGAAACGGCAATTATGGCAGGGATGGGCGGCATGCTGATTGTACATATTTTGCAGGACAGCCCGGAGGTGGCGGATAGCCTCAAGGAGCTGGTGCTTTCGCCGCAGCGCGATTTCGGTGCGGTTCGAAAATATTTACATCAAATCGGATTTGCCATCCGAGAGGAGCATACACTGAAAGAGGAGAATAAACCGTATGTGCTGATGCGGTGCGAAAGGGCAGAGGAGCATTACGACAGGGAGATTGAGTATCTTTACGGCAAAAGGCTGTTGGAGAAGAAAGACCCTATTTTAAAAGAGGTGCTTCTGCACGAAGAAGGAAAATACAGCCGTTTGCTTGAAAATCTTAAGAAGAACCCGACGGAAAACGCACAAAAGCGTCTGCCGGAGGTGGAGAAGAAGCTGGCTTTGATGAGGGAGGCGTTGGAATGTCTGTAAAAGCTGTAAGGGTAAAGGATATCATGGGTGTGATGGAGGAAATCGCACCGAAAAAGCTGGCGGAGAACTGGGATAAGCCGGGGCTTGCCATCGGTGATCCGGAGCGAGAGGTGAAAAAAATTCTGGTGGCACTGGATGTGATTGATCCTGTTGTGGAGGAAGCAAAGCGCATTGGTGCGGATATGATTGTGACGCATCACCCGATGCTGCTGTTCCGCAAAATCGAGAGCATTACGGCGGATACCCTTCTGGGGAAACGCATTTTTAATCTGATTCAGAATAACATTGCCGCTTTCTCCGCGCATACGAATCTGGATGTTGCCGCAGGCGGTACAAATGATGTGCTGGCGGAGCTGGCAGGCTTGAAGAATATTGAGATTCTGGAGGAAACATGGGCGGAGAGCCTGAAAAAAATCGTGGTTTATGTTCCTGCGGGGTATGAACAGGCGGTGCGTGATGCCATGTGCGGCGCAGGGGCAGGGCATATCGGTGCCTATTCCCATTGCACCTTTGGCGCGGCAGGGAAGGGAACCTTTCTTCCTTTGGAGGGGACAAATCCCTTCTTTGGTGAGCAGGGCAGACTGGAAACGGCGGATGAAATCCGTCTGGAAACGATTGTTCCTGCTGAGAAGGTACACGCCGTTGTGCAGGCAATGCTTGCGGCACACCCCTATGAGGAAGCGGCGTATGACATTTATCCTGTGGAACAGACAGGGAAAAAGGAGGGCATTGGGCGCATTGGAGAGCTGCCGCAGGCAATCCCCTTCAGGGATTTTGCAAAGCAGTTGAAGGAAAGGCTTGGTCTGGATGCCATTCGTCTGGTCGGGGACGGGGAAAACCCTGTCAAGCGCGTCGGTCTTTGCACAGGCACAGGGGTGGAATTTGTTTCTCTGGCGGCGGCGAAGGGCTGTGATGCCTATCTGACGGCGGATATCAAATATCATGAAGCGCAGAAGGCGGTCGAGCTGGGCATTGCCGTTGCGGATGTGACGCATTACGCGAGCGAGGTGCTGATTGTGCCTGTTCTGCAGGAAAAATTGCAGGCGGCGGCAAAGGAAAACGGTTGGAATATCGAGGTTGTCTGCTCCGCGGTGGATGGGCAGACCTTCTGGACGATAGAGTAAGGAGGGAAGACAAGTGGAAACAAGAAAAGTAAATGTAATGGGAAAGGAAGTGCAGATTCCCAAGGACATGACCTTCGGGGAGCTGGCAAAGGAATTTGAGGGCGAGGTTTTCGGCAAAATTCTGGTGGCAAAGCAGGGGAATTCCCTGCGCGAATTGATTTGCCCCATCCGCACCGATGAGGATATTACCTTTTTGGATTTTCGGGATAAGGAGGGTGTGCGCGTTTATGAAAGAGGGATTTCCCTGCTGCTGGTGAAGGCGGTGCGCGATGTGCTGGGGACAGCGACAGGCGTGGAAATCGAACATTCCCTGCGGGGCAATCTTTATTGCGAGCTGCGCAGCCCACAGCAGGTGCCGGATGCAGATCTGCTTGCCAAGATTGAGGCACGCATGAAGGAATATGTTGCGGCGGATACGCCTATTGTGAAGCATGTCTGCCCCAGAGAGGTTGCCATTTCCATCGTGAAGGAGCAGGGCTTGCAGGATAAGGTGGAGCTGTTCCGCTATCGCACGGCTTCCAATATCAACCTTTATGAACTGGATGGCTTCTATGATTATTTCTTCGGGTATATGCCGGATTCCGTCGGCGCATTGGAATGGTTTACGCTGATGCCCTTTGAAACAGGCTTTCTGGTGCGCTTCCCCGATCCTGCAAAGACAGGGGATCTTCTGCCGGAGGAGCAGCCCAGAAAAATCAGCAAGGTATTTCTGGAGCAGATGCACTGGTGCCAGCTGATGCAGGTGCGGAACGTGGCGGAGCTGAACCGCACGATTGTTGAGGGGAAATTCGGTGACCTGATTCGCGTGAATGAGGCATTGCATGAAAAGAAAATTGCGGAAATCGCAGATCAGATTCATCAGCGGATGGATAAGGTGCGTGTGGTGCTGATTGCGGGACCTTCCTCCTCCGGCAAAACCTCCTTTGCAAACAGACTATGTATTCAGCTGCGCGCGCTGGGCGTGAAGCCGCACAAGGTTTCTCTGGACGATTATTTCCTTAATCGGGAGGACACCCCTCTGGATGAGCACGGCAAGAAAAACTTTGAGCGCATGGAGGCGTTGGATTTGAAGCGGCTCAATCAGGACTTGAAGCAGATTATCGCGGGGGAAGAAGTAGAGCTGCCCTATTACAACTTCCTGACGGGCAAGCGTGAGCACAGCGGTGAATTTGTGCAGCTTGGCGAGGGCGAAATTCTGGTAATGGAGGGCATCCATGGCTTAAATGACCGCCTGACCCCCGAAATTCCGGCGGAATACAAATTCAAAATCTTCATCAGCGCCATTACGCAGCTGAATGTAGACGACCACAACCGCATTTCTACCTCCGACAGCAGGCTTATCCGCCGCATTGTGCGCGATTTCCAGTTCCGCGGCAGAAGCGCCAGAACGACCATAGAATCCTGGGGAGAGGTGCGTCAGGGCGAGGAGGATAATATTTTCCCGTTTCAGGAGAATGCGGATGCGGTGTTCAATTCCGCAACGTTATATGAGCTTTGTGTGCTGAAGCAATACGCAGAGCCACAGCTATTCGCGATTGAAAAAAACATGCCGGAATACCCCACGGCAAAGCGTTTGATTAAATTCCTGAGCTATTTCCTTGCCGCGCCGGGGCTGGAAATTCCGAATAATTCCTTGATTAAGGAATTTGTCGGCGGGAGCTGCTTTAAGGTTTGACAAGGGAACGAAATTCATTTATAATGATTTGGATTATGTGAGTAGGTCGGACAGTCGCGCTCGTAGGAGTGAGGAAAGTCCGGGCTTCGCAGAGCAGGGTGCCGGCTAACGGCCGGTGGAGGCGACTCCAAGGATAGTGCAACAGAAATAGACCGCCGAATTCGTTTCGGTAAGGATGGAAAGGTGGGGTAAGAGCCCACCGCTGCGGCGGTAACGTCGCGGGCCCCTGTAAACCCCACCCGAAGCAAGACAAACAGAGACCATGGGGCTGCTCGTTCCGTCTCGAAAAAGTCGCACGATGCCGTTGGCAACAACGGACCAAGATAGATGGCTGTCTGAAAAACAGAACCCGGCTTACAGGCCTGCTCGCGTTTTCAAATTTTTCGGCGTAGTTTATTGCCCGATAGAAAAAACTTTTTCTCATTAGGAAAACTACGTTTTTAATCTTCGGGAAAGTATTTTCTACCCTATAATTAACCACTAAAAAAAGTCCTCTTTCGAGGACTTTCTTTTTTTGCTTTTTTTACACAAACTCCACAACCCAGAAGCCGATTTTCACAGTATCCACATCACAGCCGGTATGCTTAACGGTAATGGCATTGCTGCTCAGCGTATAGGAAAAATTCAAGAGGGAATCGAAATTATTATTCAATCGTTCTGTGATAACGAATGTTTTTTCGAGATTTACTGTCTGAATTGTCACCGAGCCGCCGTAGGAAGGGCTTTTCGGTGCGGTATACACCACATACTGAATCGAGCGAATCACCGAGCCGCCGTTTTGCAGCAGGGAAGAAATGCTCTGCCCATCGGGGGGCGTGCCAAGCTTTTTATTGATAGCGGCGAGGGTTTCCTCTGCTGTGGCAATGCTTGCTTGAATCGCCGCCACCTTTTGCTCCGCCTGTGCCAGCTGTGCATCAATGGCGTCCATGTTTTCATTGAAATCCTGAATGTCATAATAATCTTCGTTATCGGGCTTGATAAAATCATAATTTTCTGTAAAAGTGCTCATTTGCGTCACCTCCTTTCTGCCCTCATGATAAAGCCCCCTTAGTCTCATGGGGTCTCATGTTGTAATATTGCTGCAATATTTCAGTTTTGTTACAAAACGGGCAAACCCCTTGCCAATTTCCCTCTCGGCTGATATGATAGCTATGCAAAGTAAAACTGACGCAGGAATGGAAACCAAACCGGAACGGAAGAAACGGAAGCCGAATCCTTGAATGGGTGTGGAGGAAGCGGAAGGGCCGGAAGGGAAGGGGCGGCGGAAAGGACGGCGGCGGAATGAACTGCATTTCGTTGTATAATTATGAAACGAAGCGAACATTTAAAATTAAAAAAAGGAGGAATGAGACCAATGAAGAAACTTATCTCTATGGTCATGGCTGCAGCTATGGTAGTATCTCTGGTGCCCGCAACAGCATTTGCTGACACAGGTTCTGCTAAAGCAGTAGCTAAAGTTATCGATGCAGCTGATGTATCCAAAGATGCAACAGCAGAAACTGCAATGGATAGCGAAACAACAGAACTGCAGCTGAAGGTTGACGGCGACGGTCAGTATGCAGGCACAACTGGCAATGCAAAACATGAACTGACATTCACACTGGATGGTGCTGAATTCAAGACAGTTACAGCAGCAGCAATCGCAGCAAATGTTACAGTTAAAAAAGGCACTTCTACTGTAACAAACATTACTGCAGATAACATCTCTGAAGTTGAAAAAGACGGCTTCAAACTGACAATCGAAGCAAGACTGACAGATGAAACTGTTATCGCTGTAAACCTGCACAACAACATCAAGCTGAAAAGCACATCCGTTGGCAAAAAGGCTACAATCGCCGTTGACGGTGCTATGGTAACAACAGATGATCTGACATTCGCAGAAGTTAAAGATACAGGTATCAAAGCTTCCGTGAAGAAAGTAGCAGACATCACAGAAGAAGGTATCTCTGCACTGGAAAAAGACCTGAAAATCGAAGCTAACGTTGGCAAATTCAAAAAGGGTCAGGTATTCACACTGAAACTGTCCAGCGGTTTTGAATTCAACAAGCTGAACAATGGCACAGATTACGTAGTGGTTGATGCAGATGATTACACTCCCGCAACTAACACTAACGGCACATACGCTAAGGGTGAAAAAGAAGTTACTATCAAAGTAACAGCTGACGACAACACAACAGATACAATTACAATCAAAGCAGCTGATTTGGTAATCTCTGCTGAATCCGCTAAGGTTGGCGCAGAATGCAAACTGACAGTTAAGGCTGTTAAAAACGGTTCTGTTGGTTTCTCTGATACAGCAGATGCAATCGTTGTAGCTAAGGTTGTTGCAGATGCAATCACAGTTTCCGTTGATGAAGACGAAGATCTGCCCGTAATCTACAGCGGCGTTAACGTTAAAAACGAAGGTATCACAGATGATTCCGATCACGAAGCTCTGGAAGTTACTCTGGAAGAACCCACAGCAGGCACACTGGATGCGAAAAAAGAACTGACAATGGAACTGCCTGATGGTGTTTACGTAACAAACGTTAAGTTTGGTGACGTAGATTTCATCGAGGGCAAAGATAAAACTGTAGCAGAAACAGTATTCAAGGCTGCTTACAAGAAGGGTGACTACGAAACATTCGATTTCGCTAGAAGAACTCTGAAAGCAACAGATGAAAACACTGATAAAGACGGCGGCAAACTGGAATTCACACTGACACTGGTTGCTGAACCCGGCTTCACAGGCGACGTTACTCTGAAAGTAGACGGCGCTGGCATGGATAAGGCTCAGGAAGTAAAGATTGCTAAGTTTGTATCCCCTTACACAGTAGAAGCTTCTCAGAATGACCTGATCATCGACTACAGAAACACAAAGGTTCCTACCAACATCGTTGTGAAGGAAGCTGAAGATGGTCTGTGGAAGAAGGGCTCCGAATTCAAATTCAGCCTTGACAGAAATATCGACACTGAAGATGATGCTACTTACACAGTAGACGACAAGTCCGATATGGAAGTTAAGAAGATCAAAAACGATCTGGGCTTCAGAGTTGACAAAGAATCCGGCGATGCAGCAACAGTAACAATCTCCGACATCTCTCTGTACATGAGCAGAAGCCTGGCAGCAGGTGCTTACGATCTGCAGCTGGATACAACAGGTTCCGATGAATTCATGGATCAGGCAATTCTGGCTCCCACTGGAGTGAAGGCAGAAGAAGCAAAAGTTAAATACCAGTACTACAACAACGATGACAACTTCAAGCACGTTGTTAAAGAAGGTTTCGTAAACATCATCACAGCTGGTAGAGACCAGGATGATGCTTCCTTCACAAAGAAGGTAGTAGTTCCCGTTGGCGAAAAATACATCATCGCAGGTGAAGAACAGGTTGCTCTGGATGTACCCGCTTACATCTCCGCTGCAGGCTACACAATGCTGCCCGTAAGAGCAGTTGCTACAGCACTGGGTATCAACAACAACAACGTTCTGTGGAACCAGGCTTCCAGAACAGTAACAATCCTGTATGGTCAGAGAATCATCACTATGGTTGCAGGCCAGAAGGTTGTTACAGTTAACGGTAACACAATCCCCGCATCCGCTACAGTACAGATCAAAGACGGCAGAACATTCCTGCCTATGAGAGATCTGGCTACAGCTCTGGGCGTAACAGACATCACATGGGATGCAGCTACAAAGACAGCTACAATGAACGGTAACCAGAATAAGTAATTATTCTTTCCTTCATTCTAACTGAACAAGTAGAATCTCTAAGAGTACCTCGCAAGAGGTACTCTTTTTTTGCATAAAAAAAAGACCTGTTTAAGGTGTGTCCCAATAAGAAAACATGAAGAAAATGAAATAGCTGAAAGTCTGCGGATACAAGGAAGTTTCCCGCAGGCATCCTTTGACTTAGGCTGTCAAGGGGAACTGACGTAGTAGCCGTAGCTTTCAGCATTTTAGAATTCATGGTTTTTTATTTGGGCGCACCTTTTGTAGGTCTCATTTTTTTTAGCGGAAGGTTTTCGCAAGCGCCTTTATCGCCTGCTCCGCAAGCAGCGTTTCCCCATGCTCCAGCAGGTAATATTTCGCCAGTGGCGTGGAAATGTGCTTCTGACCGTATTCCTTCAAAATGCGCTCCGCATCCTCTGCGGTTTCCTCCGTGGTGTATGTATCCCCCTGCATCACAAGGAAATACTTCCCATCGTTTTTATAAACCGCGCTTTCGCCCTTGAACACGCCATCCAGACGCAGGCTCACGCCAATCACATCATCCAGAGAAGGGAAGGAATAAATCAGAATATCCGAATTTTTTTCCTCCTCATGCGCCAGTGTATCCATGGGCTTCTTTTTCCAGCGGCGCAAATCCTCGTCCGCGTGTTTCTCTTTATTGTTCACCTTCGTCACGATGATCATGATACCATCGCCCCCCGAAGGGATCGCTTCTACCATCAGCGGTGTGTTTTCCGAAATGAAATCCTCCTCATCCAACGCCTGCTCCATAATATCCCGAAACAGCTTCTGCGTGCGCTCCGAAGGGGAAATCAAATCCTCCAGTTTGATTTTTCTTTCCGCTAAATCTGCCTTTGTCAGGGTCAGCTTCAGCTGATTTTCGCTTATCCGTTCTATTTTCATGCTATCACTCCCTTTTTCCCGTTTTGCGGGGCATGATGCGGAAACGGTCAATTTATTACTATAGTATATGCAATCCTGCGCCGGATGTAAAGAGGGGATTGCCGCCAAAGTTTTGAATTTTTTATGAACACCCCAATTTCTTACAATTTCTTGAATTTTTGCCGCTTTGGTTGACACTGCGCCAATAAACCTGTAAAATATATTAGATAAAATGCGATTTTTGTGTGAAAATGTTTTATTTTCAAAGGATATATTTTTTTTGGAGGGAATCACATGAGCGATGATAAAATCGGCAATAAAACAGGCTCGGAGGGTCTGAGCGAAACAGATAAGGGCTATTATGAGGATTTATATAACGACCTGCCGAAGGAGGTTGTGGATATCCTCATGCAGACGCACCCCCTCATGGGCAAGAATGACGACCTTGAGGCAACCGCCTACCGCGCACGCCGCCCCCAGAGACGCGAGGACGTGGAGGAGGTCAAAGAGGCGAGGATGCAGCAGGTCGGCAACGAGATTAACGAGGTGAGCCGCGCACCCCAGCAGGAGGGCGACCCTACCCGTTACGTTTCCCGCCGCGCAAGAAATGCGGAAAGCGCGCATACTTCCGCCCCGAAGGGGAATACAATGAATCAGGATGATTATGATGATGGGATTCAGTATGTAAGCGTGCTGCCCGCGCGTAAGAAATCCAAAATCGTGGAGGAGGTTACCTTGCAGACCGCTGCCCCCGCGAAGCATCATGGCAAAAAGAAAAAGCATAAGAAGGAAAGAGAACCCTTTGACGATATGGGCATGGAGGAAAGAGATTATCGCCCCCGTTATGAGGATATGGATTTTGAGGAGCGCGCAAAGCAGGAGCACCTTGACAGCCTCTATGACGATGAATATTATGACGATTACGGCAGAGGCAGAGGAAAGCTGCCGATGATTCTCGGCGTGGTTGCCGTTGTGCTGATTATTTTCCTCATTTTCCGTACCGTTAGCCTGAGCAGTAAGCTGGAGGAGGTACAGAACCAGCTGACACAGTCTCAGGATTATAAGCAGAAATACGAGGATATGCAGCTGGAAAATATGCAGCTGCAGGAAAAACTGGACGGTAAGGACACCAAAACGACAGGCAATTCTGATACTGCGGACACCAAGGTGGACACCAAAAAGGACACCGCATCCACATCCTCCGGCACCAAGGAATATACTGTAAAAGACGGTGATACCATGTGGACAATTGCCCAGAGCCAGCTTGGCAATGGCGCGGAATATCAGAAGATTCTGGATGCCAACGGCCTGAAGGAGAGCGATACCTTAGCGCCCGGCACAGTAATTAAAATCCCACAGTAAGAACAGGAGTGTAGCATGAGCGATTTGGAGAAAAGAACTCTTGTGGAATTGAGAAAAATGGCGAAGGAGCTGGGGATTCCTGCCATTTCCGGTTTAAAGAAAAGGGAATTGATTGAGAAAATTGAGCAGTCCTCTGAGGTGCAGAAAAATGATTCTGTACCTCGGTCGGCTGCTTCCGACTTTTCTCATAGAAATTTCGACGAAAAAACCGAAGCTCCGCAGGAGCATACGGAAAGGGAAAAGCAGTTTTTTGAGGAATTGGGAGAGGGGATTCTGGAGGTACTGCCGGATGGGTATGGGTTTCTGCGTGCGGAAAATTGCCTGCCCGGCGCAAATGATGTGTATGTTTCTCCGGCGCAGATTCGCAGATTTAATCTGAAAACAGGCGACAGAGTGATGGGGAATGTACGCCCTGCCAGAGAAGGCGAAAAGGTCGGCGGTCTGGTTTATGTGCAGACGGTCAATGGAGATGCGCCATATCTTGCGATTCACCGCCCGAATTTTGAGGAGCTGACACCTATTTATCCTGAGGAGAAGCTCAAGCTGGAAACAGTGCAGAGAGAACTCTCCGGTCGCATCATTGATCTGATTGCGCCTATCGGCAAAGGGCAAAGAGGGATGATTGTTGCACCGCCGAAGGTTGGGAAAACAATCCTTTTGACGAAGATAGCAAATGCAATCACCTGCAACCATAAGGAAGTGCATCTGATTGTACTGCTGATTGATGAACGCCCTGAGGAGGTAACGGATATTCAACGCTCCATCGAAGGGGAGAATGTGCAGATTGTGTATTCTACCTTTGACGAGGAGCCGGAGCATCATAAAAAGGTAACGGAAATGGTTCTGGAACGCGCGAAGCGCATGGTGGAGCAGGGGAAGGATCTGGTTATCCTGCTGGACAGCATTACTCGTTTGGCACGTGCGTATAACCTGACGATTCCGCCAAGCGGACGTACGCTGTCCGGTGGTCTGGACCCCGCGGCACTGTATATGCCGAAGCGGTTCTTTGGCGCAGCCAGAAATATTGAAAACGGCGGCAGTCTGACGATTCTTGCAACTGCGCTTGTGGATACGGGCAGCAAAATGGATGAGGTTGTGTTTGAGGAATTCAAGGGCACCGGCAACATGGAGCTGGTGCTGGATAAGCGCATGGCAGAGCGGAGAATCTTCCCTGCGGTGGATATTATGAAATCCGGCACAAGACGAGAGGAAAAGCTGTTTACCCCTGAGGAGCTGGAGTGTAATTATGCGCTGCGGCGGATGGCGGCACAGCTGAATCATACGGATATGATTGAAGGCTTTTTTGACCTGATGCGCAAGTCCAAAAATAACAAGGAATTCATGGAGCGGCTGCACGTTTGGGAAAAAACGTTAGGTCTGCATGAAAAATAACCTCGGTTTTTGGATAAATCTCTCAAGAATACGGAAAATGCTGATTTTTCGGGGAATTGCAGTTGCCAAGCCGAAAAAAATATGCTATAATGCTCATGTTGTCTTTAAATAACGTAGATTATTGATCAACAAATACGAAAAATGAGGTGAAAGAAAATGCGCGAAGGTATCCATCCCGAATACAAACAGGTAAAAGTAAGATGTAACTGCGGCAATGAATTTGTAACAGGTTCCACAAAGGACGAAATCAGAGTCGAAGTTTGCTCCAAATGCCATCCCTTCTACACAGGCAGCCAGAAACTGCTTCTGGAAGCCGGCGGCAGAGTTGAAAAGTTCAACAAGAAATACGGCAGAAAGTAATTCTTTTCGGATTGCTGAGCTGCAAAAAATCAAGACAGAATATAAAAAGGGCGAGATCGCAGGATCTTCGCTCTTTTTTTATGCAGGAAGATTGTCGAAAAAAGGAAAGTATGATAAGCTATAAGAACGGATTATCGCTTGGCGGTTCAGTCACTCTCTGTAAAGGGGGTGATGCTATGAATTGTGTTACATATTCTGATTTAATTCAGATTGGTATACTTGTAGTAGCGCTTATCTCCCTGTATCAAAATAGGGGATAAATAAAAAACGACCGCCTAACAAGAGTTAGACGGTCTTTCTTGAGATATTAGGACTGACCGCCCGACCAAAAGCGGTAATCCTTTTATTGTAGCTATTATCGCCCTGTGTAAAAACAGGAGATAAATAAAAAATGTTGCCTAACAAGAGTTAGACGGTCTTACTTGATTAATCAGGACTGACCGCCCGACCAAAAGCGATAATCCTTTTCTTATCTTCATGATAGCAAAAGAAAGTGATTCTGTCAATAAAAGCGTTTTGCTTAAACGCGTTTGATATGCTATAATAAGTACCTGTTAAAAGGAGATGATTCTGTGTCAGATAGAAAAAGACCAACTAACATCGGCGGTCATGCACCTATCAATTTTGGGTGTATATAAAACCACTATATATAGAAAACGACCTCCCATTTATCCCTATATATGAGAATTTTATGGATAAATGTCTTTAGGATGGTTCGTTTTTCTTCTGCGGTTTGCACATTTTCGTATAAATCCCAAGCGGATTTTATTTTTTTGCGTAGAATATCCTCTTTTTCATTTGCCTGGAGAGGAGCGGGAGCATCCTCCGTTTTTGCTTCTAATATTTTTTTGTTTTTCTCCAGACCTTGACGAATTTCCCTGTACTCATCCAAATCGAAAACACCGCTTAAATAAGCATCCTTTGCTCGCTTGAGCTCAGCATTTATTTTTTCGATCTGGCTTTTGGAAGCATCTGCTGGCTTCACCTTCTCTGTATCCTTGCTGACAATTAAGGAAATAGGCGCACCTGCGAGGACACTTCTAAGATAAGCATCCACTTCACTTTCCAGCTTTGCGGCATCAAATATCTTTGTGAAGCGGCAATCTCCCCTGTATTGGCTGGCATCCCGACAGGTGTAGGTGTCGAACTTGCGGCGTTGCCAATCTTGGTTAGGCTTGACACGCATAATGCTACCACACTCACCGCAGTAGAGCAGCCCTAGAAGGTGATGCTTGGTGTAGTTATTTCCTCTGTAGGTATGCGTCCGTGTCATGAGATTGGATTTTTCCTGCACACGGTGAAATAGAGCCGGCTCCAAAATGGCGGGGAAGTCGGCAGGGTATACGGTACCATTCCAGAGGTTTTCGCCGATGTATTTTGAATTTTTCAAAATCTGCTTAACCTGAAATGTCTGCCATCCTCCGATGATGCCCTTATAGGTGGGAATTTTGCTTTCGTTCAGCCATTTGGCGATTTTCATGTGTCCCCAACCATCGTCATAAAACCTGTAGATTTTGTGGATAACCTCCGCCTGTGTCTCATTTACATAGACGTTTCCGTCTTTGCAGTAATAGCCGTAGGGCATCTGCCCCATGTGTTTTCCTTTCAAAGCGCGTTCATTCATTCCTTTGAATACCTCTGCGGAGAGATTGCGTACATAATATTCAGCCATCAGCTCATAGAGCCCTTCCATAAAGAACCCCATAGGGCTGTCCTCAATGGGTTCTGTGATGGAAACCACATTCACCTTGGCGGCTTGCAAGCTGTTTTTAACAGAGCGGGATAGTTCCACCTTACGAGCGAAGCGGTCAAATTTATGAACAAGAATCACATTGATTTTTCCGGAAAAGGCAGCGGAAAGCATCTGCTGAAACGCAGGGCGTTTACTGATCTGTCCGGTGATGCCTTCGTCCTTGTATTCTTTGAATATTTCAATATTATTCTTCTGGCAATATTCACGCAGGGCGCGCAGCTGTGCAGGAATAGAGTTTTCCCGTTTTGCCTGTTCCTCAGAGGATACGCGGGCATATAATGCTGCTTTTAACATATTCAGACCTCCTTTATTTGATTTTGGGTATAGCAAATAAAGCGGTCTTGTGTTATAATCTGCTTGTCGAGGGCGGATTATACCACGGTATGACCGCTATATGAATCTCCTTTCCTGTTGGTAGCAGGAAGGGGGATTTTTTTAGTGGGGTCGAAATCGACCCCTTATTATTATTTAATCAGTTATCAGTATCCGACAGCTGTGACACCATATTCCGCCTGTTCGGCAGTAAAACCTTCATATTTCAGCTGGTCAATCAGACCATCTCTGGAAAAAGAGGAATAATCGAGATAGTCCTGTGCCTTTCTTGCGGCTTGTTCGTTCCAGTCTGCGCCACAATTATCCGCACCATAGGTAGCATCTTCGGTGCTAAAGCCTTCGTATTCAAGCTGATTGATTAAGCCGCTGTAGGAAAACGCACTATAATCAAGATAACTCAACGCTTTTCTTACTGCATTCTTTTGACCCATTGTTTCGGTTGGCTTTGTTTCCGTCTTAGCGGGAGCGGATGTTTCGGTTAATTTTTCGGGTTTCGTTGTTTCTGTTGTTTCTGTTGACTTGCTTTCAGGTTCTTTTGTGTCATCACTGCCGCCAAAAGGCAATGCGAGAATTACAATAACCACTACCAGAGCAATGATTGCAATGAGACAACCGTTTGGCTGTTTTTTACCGCAGTTCGGGCATACCTTTTCATCAATAGGCATTTCCGTTTTGCAGTGCTTACAAGTTTTTGTTGTTGGCTTTTCTTTCTTCATGTTTTACCCTCCTTAATTTGACAATATTCACGAATTGTGATATTTTCTGTTTGGAGGGTTGTTAGGCAACGACTTTCTTTTCCCCTTATAGTATTCGCGGTACTGTAGGGGGAGTTTTTTATTTAGAATTCCTTCCTAAGCTGCATCAGCCTACCCCGGATATGTATATTTTCCATATCCTTGCCAACAAAGATTTTTGGTTCACAGGCGGGGTTTTCGGGTTGGAGAATCAGCGCATTTTCCTGTTTTTTCACTCTTTTCAGGGTAGCCTCGTCACCATTGACGGCGACAACGGCAATATCTCCATTATCCACATCAGCCTGTTGGCGGATAAGGAGCAAATCGCCATGATGGATGCCTGCGTTTATCATGCTGTCTCCCTTAGCCCTGAGCCAGAAGTAGGTTTCGCCTGTCTGGAGGTCAGATTCGGGGGTGGGGATGTAGCCTTCGATGTTGTCCTCGGCGAATAGCGGCGTGCCACAGTTCACAGAGCCGACCAGAGGGACGTTTACCATTGGTTCGGGAACGTAGGGGATGGCACCTTCGGGGAGGGGGTTTGTATCTTCCCATCCCATGAGATAAGAGGGGGAAACACCGCAGAATTTTGCAATGTCCTCAATTTTGTCCGAAGGGATATTTGTTACAATATCATTTTCATATTTATATAGTGTTTGTTTTGAAACATTTATTTCGTCAGCAAAAGCAACCTGACTCATGTGCATTTTGTTGCAACGTAGGTTTTTGATTCTTTTTCCGATTGTATCCATACAAACACATCCTTTCGAAGTAACTTAATGATAGCACAAAAAAGTTATAAATGCAAGAAAAAACATCTTGACAAGTTACCAAAATGTAGGTATTATAATGGTAACTTAAGAAGTTACAATTATAAATTATAATGGTAGCAGATATATAAAGAATGGAGGTGATTTGTTGATTAGAACAGATAAACTTCGCGGAGTTATTGCGGAAAAGGGGTATTCTCAGTCTGATATTGCAAGAAAAATTGGAATTACGCCAAAAACATTTTACGAAAAGATGAAAATTGGGGTATTCGGAAGTGATGAAATTCAGATTATGATTGATGAATTGCACATTGATAATCCGATTGAAATTTTTTTTGCAGAGGAGTAACTTTAAAAGTTGCTTTTAAACAGCAAAAGGATAAGGACGCAAGCTAAAAGGAGGTGTTCCTAATGAGAAAGGATAAAGAAAAAGCATTTGACGAAAAGGTCAAACGCTTCAACATGTGGACTTTTGCAGTTTTTTTAAGTGTTTCTTCAAGCATCATTACAACACTGGTTCTCTTGGCGAAGTTGGGTGTACTTAGATAACTCCGAACAATGTCAAAGTGATATATGTGGTAATGACTGATGCGATGATAGATACAACAATTGGAATAACGATAATGCAAAGAAAGTGTTTAACTGTTGCTCCGGTAAAAATCTGAAAGGTACGAATGCCCTTAGCAGTGAGAGCAAAACTATTCTTATTATCTCTTGTATAGGTCAAATAGTTTTCTTCTGCAAGAGAATCAATGAGAGCAGTAATCTCACCTGCGTATTTATGGTAATCATAGGTTTTATCATAATCGTAGCCTAAATAAATTTCAGTGCTATTGCCAAGCATATTCATTTCGGTGTTGGTATTTTTGGATAGTTTTCTTAGATTATGCAAAACAAGAAATGCTTGAATGGTAATCATAATTATTCCCCACTTTTTTAGATACTCGGCTGCTGCAGCAGCCTGTATTTTCAGAATAGGATAAGGGGAGAAAATTGTCAAGGAAAGTGAAGAAAGAAGGGAGGGGATGTAATGGTAGATTTACTTGCCGCTTTCGCCCTGCTGACCTTCGCGGGTGTGGTGGGGTTGGTGGCAATGGTGCTTGCTTTGTATGTGGCATCAGCGGCACTGGATGCAGTTAAAAAGCGGAAGGGGGATAAAGAATGAAAGAGTACATGACCTCGTTTGGTGTGCCGATTACTTCTAAGGTGGTCGGCGGAACAATGGAAGAATTACAGGATTCTATCAGCGAAAAGCTGTCTGCAATGAATGAGAAGGACTTTCCTTCGCTTGAAAATGTCCTTACAGAGGATGAAAAAGCAAGCTAGGGGGGTTAAAGATGAAGAATCAATGTATCATTCATCTGCCGAAGCCCGGGAGGTTGAGAAAGGGCGTTCTATTATCCTCTGAGCCGCTGTATTTGGTCGATTTTTGCAGGGGTGGAGACAGATTCCTTGCGGAGCTGACGAAGCGGCAGATTTTAGACCTTCTGGAAGGGGACGGGATCATACTGATACATCTACAGGCATCCATAGACGAAGAAGGGAATTGGAGGAAAAGAGAGGTGAGATTATGAAAAAACGCAGACGTTTACGGAAACCGATTCGCTGGGCGTTACGGTTTGTGTGCTACGCCGTAGCGGCAATCG
>OGZG01000265.1_pt1 | contig 38787 bp, 47 predicted proteins | sample 1576781 | NCBI WGS metagenome assembly OGZG01 (sample SAMEA3541502, study PRJEB24748) | human gut metagenome | biome: human gut; feature: human-associated habitat; material: faeces | place: China | collected 2012 | reverse complement strand
CCGGGTAAACCGGGACGCCTGCTATTGTCGGTACTCCACCTGAATTCTGCCCCCAGGAGTTTGACTGACCCATATCCAGAAAAATATAGATGATAGAGGGGTCTGGCGTATAAAAAGACATATCCCGCCCAAGATATGTTTTTTGGGCCCCGGAGTAGATGTAACTATGTGCAACATCATCAGCATTCGACATGGTGATGTTAGTTATTTTCGTCAAAACACTGCCAACGTAAGAATAAATATTCCCGTCTTTCCCCACCAACTCTAAGACTTGCCCGGTGTTGGTATCGGTAGTCATCTTAACCACAGGCTGATCGAATACAAAGCCGTATGAAAGAGCTGTTTGCTGACTACTGGTAGTTACATCTGGTATTACGTCGATAAGATTTGTGCCATCATTCACAGAAGAACAAACCGCCGTAGTTAATGATGATACCACCCCGGCTTTATCGGTATTCACTTGAATTACAGGGTTGCCCTTGTAGAATCCAAAAGAAAGCGCTTTTTGTGATGAAAATGCATTTTCAGCTACTGACATCATCCCATCTTCGGTAGCTACGTATATGTCACCGGTTTCTACAGTCAGGAAAATACAATTCCCGCCGATGTCAGCCGCCGCCGATGTGACGGACTTCCCTTTAAAAAAACCGACCGAAAGGGTCTGATTTTTCACTCTCTCGGTAACATAATCAACGGAATGTTGACTGGGCATTTTCCTGCCCGTCGCCACGAGCGTACCGCCGTTGTTGATGACTTCGATAGCCAGTGCGCTATCATCAGGACTGCGGTAATACGCAGTCGACCCTACCATAATATTTCCAGCGTCAGCGTCGGCCTGCGCCGCAGCCAGCGTCATATACTGGCGACTGAGTGGAATCAGGTTCTGGCGTGCATCCTGAACTGACGCTTCAGCAGCCGCAGCCATTTTTTTTTGGGCGCCAGCAAGAGTATCCTTTTCATTCTCAAGGCGATCAATAAATGTATCATTCTCACTATTCATGAAATCATCATACGCCTGAGCATTATCGCTAAGATCCTTCATGCTATTAGATGGGCGCGAGTTCCCGGTATTGTATCTTTGAGTCATAATAACCCTCATTAAGCAGACTCTTAGTAAATTGACATAAATCAATAAAGCGTTTACACTGCGATGACGAAATTAATAAAAATTTAAATTATACTAGAGCGCGATTTTTATATGGAAAACAAAACAACAGAAAAACTATATTCACTCGATGTGTTAAGAGGGTTGGCAGCCATATCAATTGTATTTTGGCACTGGCAACACTTTTTTTATGTTGGCTCAGCACCAAATGGTATAATCTATGAAAAACAACCTTTTTTTAATTTATTCTGGATGTTATATAAGTATGGCGATCTTGCTGTTGAGCTTTTCTTTTGCATATCTGGATTCATCTTTTACTGGCTTTACTCAAGCAACATAAAAAGCAAAAAAGAAAGCGCAAGAAACTTTTTCATAAAAAGATTTAGTCGATTATATCCGTTGTACCTATTAACATTTTTAGTTGTTGCATTGTTACAGTATGTGTATCACAAAACCAATAGCTCATACTTTGTTTATCAGTTTAATGATTTTTACCATGCGTTCTTGAATATATTTATGATTTCTGGCTGGGGGTTTGAATCTGGATGGTCATTTAATGCCCCAGTCTGGTCAGTGTCAATAGAGGCTTTACTATATGCTTTATTTTTCATTACGTGCAAGACTCGAATAAGTGGGAAAATCATAATCCCACTTTTTATTGTAATTGGACTCCTAACATTCCCTCACAACTATAAATTAGGAATAGGGATATTTTCATTCTATTGTGGGGCTGCAACTTTCTTTTTCAGCAAGTTAATAACCTCAAGGCTACATTTGTTACCTAGAATCATGCTTAGCACCTCATTACTCTGCATTTCATGGATAATTATAATCGACCAGTCAAAGAACAACGCATTCATTATAACTGGGTTAGGCTTTACATCCTTTATATTGTTCTTAACTACAATAGATGGATTTGAAAAATGTCATATCTTTTTCAAAAAAGTGGGCTGGGTAGGAGACATAAGTTATTCGTCATACCTGATACATTTCCCACTCCAAATAACCTTTGCGCTCGCAACTCAAAAAATTGGGTTCAGCAGAGATATTTTTTATAATGACGGTGTTTTTATTGCATTTATGCTGTCCCTATTAACACTGAGCTTCATTAGCTATTTTTACTTTGAGACGAAAAGTCAAAACGCGATACGAAAACTTACACTCCAACATTAAATATTATGCCATTTGGCATGTAAGGAATACTCTCTTTACATGCCGATTGCCAACCAAGTAAATCCATTGGAATCCTTTCTCCCCACACCTGAAGTCATATCGAATATATAGCTCACCATATCAAAATATCCAAGCTGATAGTTCGTGTTATCCACATTAGCTATGACAAATGAATTGTTATCATTTTTATTGGTTGGCGACACAATCACTTGATACACTATCACCTGAAACGGCAATGGATAATTGATTCGTTTGGAACCATTAGTGTCAGCAATCCCACTACCCCATTGAATAATTAAACCTGATGGGAGCTTCTGATACCCAATACTATTAAGAAGCGCCTGGGATTGTTGTTTTATAGTTTTTACAATAGATTTATATAACTGAGCGTCATCATTTTCATCTAGTGTTATACTTGCACCCTCAACGGCATTCACCAATTCTCGCTGGAAGGTATTCAGCATTTCAGCATTAATGATTGTAGGTGATATACCGTTAGCCACATTTCCATTAGTATATTCGCCATTAGAGTCGGCAGTATCTGTCGTGCTTCCAACTTTTCTCATAACACACCCTATGAATTTTAATTTAGTGATAAATAACCTGAACTAATATCAAACATGCTGGCAAACTCGGGCGTAACATCATAAACACCTTCATCGTTAAAGCCAAAATAGATATAACCAAACTTGACCAATGTATAAGACGGTGCCAAGGCATTTATACGGCACTCAAGCTGGCGATTTCCCCATGAGCGAAGTGGATCCCCACAATAACTGAGACCCACCCGTGCATAAGATATCGTGGTATCCTCGGTTTCTACCAACCAGACGAATGGCCAGTCATCGCCATTAAGGCCGTCTCCGCAAACAGATAATCCAGCGCGCGCCTGCCTGTATTCTTTAATGGCGATGGTGTAGCCCATCGCCGCTGCAATACCGATGAAATAGCTTTTTGACTGACCACCGGTACTGATTAATTTTGAGACGATTGCATTTTGTCGCTTAGCGATTGTGTCAACTTCGCCAATAGAGCAATCATCAGGCAGTCCAAGCGTATTCTCCCAGTCAGTGAGCATGATGGTGGCTGTTTTAGGGAAAGCGCCACTAAGAAGAGACTGAGCGTCATTATCACTACGTTGAAAACTCCTGGCCAGCGCTCGAAGCACTGCCGTCTGCACTGCGTTTTTATCTCTTGTCCAGGCTCTTCCTGACGGGATTAGAGCCTGTAGCGCTTTAAGGTAGTCGTCAGTTGAGAAGAGGCTCATGTATAGTTCACCTCGCCACGAACGGCCATCTCCCCTATTCCCGGCTCAATATTTGCAGATGGGGAAACCAGAATGAAACCAGCCGTGCCTGAAACGTCACCTATGGCGCGGTTGAGGTCTGAAAGATAGATTTTCCCTGTCCCGAGGGGATCAGCAGACTCAAACAAAACGCTATCAATAGCGTCAGCTATAGCAGCAGTTGTGGTACTACTCGCATCAGAGATACCACTTATTTCAAAATCAATAACCAGCTCAGTAGGCGAACAGATGTAATTCAGGGAGGTAACAGGGGCCAGCGGGTACATATAATCGGCCACCCTTCCCTGATCGCCTGTAGCCTTCACTGCACCCCATTCTTCCAGTTGCGATACGCCATCCGTGCCAACCGGGAATCCATGGTTTGTTTTATCATTACCATCACACATGATGTAAATGACAACGGTTCCGGGGCCCATTCCTCTACGGCGAACCCATGCACGTGTAACGCCCGATACGGCCAGAGCCCATGTACGATAATCAGTATCGCTGCCACCCTGCGGAGGATTTTGAAACAACAAAAGTCCGCGCTGGCGAAAATCCTCTTCATCCTCAATATCAGCACCGCCGGTGGCTGGCTGAATGAGCGTGACCGTGCTTTCAATGCCAGACACATTCGCATCAAGGGTCAGGATAGTACCGGCATCAGCATTTCCCAGGCTGCCACCTCCAGTGACATCCTCGGTGATGTCAGGTAATACGGCGGTAACAGCAACTGTTGCTGTGCCAGAGCTGCCGATCGTTACACCAGCATCAGTCGTGTACTGATAACCATCCGCTCGATTAATTACCGCACCCGCGTCTAACGTCCTCCCAGATGTGCCTTTGATTTGCGCTTCAGGTGACCGCGCTGCGGTGGCTGCTTTACGGTAGGCCTGTTTAAGCGCCATCCATCCAGCAAGCCATTCATCTGTAGATGTAAAAGGGGTGCATTGTCGGGCAATATAATCCAGATAGGCATAATGCAGATGCGCCATGCCAGCGTCCATATCCGCCAGCACCTTCAAATTTCCGAACCGGAGCAAAGCACCGACCTTCTCCAGCTCCGCCTGCATGAACTGTTGATTTTCTGTTCTCAGCTCACTAAGCGTTTTTCTTTTAAATGGCATTGTTCAGTTGCTCCCATAACCAGAAGAATTTGAATTCTTGCCAGTCGCCGTCCGGGGGAAGATAACGGATGATAAGATTCAGCCTGTTCGGAAAAACGATTTCTGAGGTCGCCTGTATTTCCCTGGCGATTCCGTCACTTTTTATCCATGCCAGCGCTTCTTCAGCATACTGCTCTGCACGCATAGCTACGTCGCGGGTCAGTTTTTCTCTCCGCAACAACCACAGACGTGAACCGATTGTTTTCTCGTTGCCCAGATCGCCCCACCATCCGCGGCGATCTGTACCCTCATATGGGTCATCTGCGCGCGCAAGGCCATCGGTAAAAAGGCTGATCAACACTGCGGTATGCATATCATTGTCAGAGGTGAGAATGCCGTAATTCTCCTGCCAGTCGGCCTGCATCTCATCAATATTCCAGAAGGATGAAATATCACTCATCAGATACCTTCTCTGTGGTTTTTTCACTGGTGACAGTGCTTTCACCTGACTGAACCTCTTTCACGTCATGATCGTGAATGTTATAGGCGTCACGCAGTTGTTTTACGGTTTTGGTGTTTGAATTGCAGTTGTCTACAATGTCGCCGGTGCACTTGAACATTGGAGTGTTGGCAAGGATGGAATCAGAAGCATTGATAGTGACGGTAGTGGCATTATTGACCTCTACGTTTTTTCCCTTAGCATCAATGAAGACTCCATCTTCCGTCAGCAGGATATTCAGGCCCCACTGGTTATACATCACCGACTCCCCTGAATTTAGTCCCGAGTGCCGGTATCCCTGATGGTTGGTTGCAATGACCACTGGATTAGAGCGATCGCCACCCAGGAATGCGAGTACAACGTCAGTACCGGCAGGAAGACCGGAGGAAAAACCAAACTCTGCGAGCCTGTGGGCGCTGGCAACTTCCAGAGGTGTCTGATACTGAACGGACTGTGTTCCGCCATCATCCTTCATCGCAGTAATTCGACCCACACCCAGCATGCTGGCGATACGGTTAGCAAAATGGCGAAACTTGCTCATTGGTTGAATCCTGCAAGTTGTTGGTAGAAAGCGTAAGGCTGAACGGCAAACGCTTCTGGAGGCATTAGCGTTAGCCTGGCATGGGTGCCATCGCTGTCGCGCATAAACGTTACGTCGGCAATCAACAACTCGGTATTAGCCAGCTTTAGCGTGGGAATATTTACGGGTATCAGCGTATTTGGCTCCCATAGGTTCCCGGCTTTATCCCGCCAGCTATCTATCGTGACGCTTAGTTGCTTTGAGCGGCCATAACGCCTGTTCATCTCCCAGTCAATCGCTCGCTGTGCCTGCTGAGATGCCATCAGGGTGCTTTCAACGATAACGATACGCTTTCGATAGCGCATCTTTGCCGCTTCCGGATCGCGCGCTGTGGCCAGGGTTACTGAGTCATAAGCAGTATCAGGTGAAAACCCAGCTATTGGTGAAACGCTCATCGAGATGCCAACATAGTCAGAAAACCTTTCCGACATATCAGCGCGGTAGTACGCCTGCTCTATATTTTCCCCTTCAGCGACACCACTGGCAGCGCGACGGGTTCCCACTCGCGTGAGAAACAGGTTACCGTCCGGAAGGTCATAATAAAGCAGCGCAGACCAGCGAGTTACCCGCTCAATTATTTCCTGCGGAGACTCCCCCCAGTTAATTGTGAACTGAGGTACATTAATCAGATCACTAACATCACAGGAAACGCTGATGCCATACCATGAGGCCAGACGGGAAGCGATACTCAGCGCATCACTTTGGTTGATGACATTGTTTGGCCACTCTGCAGAGCAGTCCACCAGATCCTGACACTTGCTGCGCCCATTCGCCTGTACTTCATGCCTGGATCGAGTAATTGACGGCTCCCAGCTGTCAACATAGCCCGTCAGGACCAGATCATTACCGATACGCACTTCGCAGGATTGTCCCTCCTGCACCAGTTGCTTATCATTAGTGCCTGGGTAATAGTCCATTAGCCCAAGACTAAAATCGGACGGGAATCGCTCTATGCTTCTGGTAACACGAACTGAATCCCATCCCTCTATTATTTTATTGCCTACCGTTAACCTAACCGTATCCAGATCGTCACTCATTGCCGTAATACCTTCATCGAAACAGGCATAAATGCCGGATGGGGAACGCTGGACTCCTGAATCAGCTCGTCCGCTCTGGAAGCATCCTGGTATAGGCGGCTGGCGAGAGTAAGCGCAGGAAGAGGCTGGGCTGAATTAAATTGCATTAACTCGCTCAAACCACCAGAAATGGCTGACATGGCCTCAAGAAATGAAGATCTGATCAGCAACAACTCACCGTATAAATCATCATCGGCTCTGTCACCAGCAACCAGAAGCGCGGCATCAAGCTGGTTAGCTACACGCCGGGTTATTTGCTCCGCTTCATCGCGGCTGGTAGGGTTGGAGTCAGATGCTGCTGTGGCCATAGCAGCACTGCATAAGACGATAATCAGAGTATTAACGGTCTGCGCAATGTCGGAGCTTGAAGTCGAATTCTGATATTCGGTGCTGGTTGCATTTGCCAGCTTTTCCAGTGCCGTAATACGCTCGTTAACACCGCCGGTGCAGTGGAGAATATAATTAATTATGTCGGCTGTACGCTGGATAAAATCATCAATAGTTGTTGAGTTATTCAGCGTAGTAGCGGCGTCAGTAATTCCCTGCCTGTCCATAATGGCCTGAGCAGATACCTGATCAGATAATAACTGAAAATCTTCCGCATCATCTGCAGATGTTCCACCCGTCAATCCAGATGATGAGCCGCCTACAGTGCCTTTGCTATATCGACCATATCGCTCATTACCAAATGTTGATTTCAGCACACTACTGATATTTGTCACTTCATTAATGGTGCTGTTAACCATATTTGACCAAAAGCTTATCGTGCTTTTTATTGTTTTTATTGCCTGGCTAACCCCACGCATTTCAGCTTTAACACGTGCGATGGTACTAAGAACCGTAGTGCTTACCAGTTTCAGGTAGTTTGTTTTAACCGTTTTTGATGATGCACTACTGCCGGTTATAGCAAATACTTTAATCCCGGACTCAATGAGTGTCAGAGTGAACTCAAATACTCTCCCACTCTTCATATCTCCGGAAAGGCTTAGGCCATTTTCAGGAACAGAAACAGTCATCTCACCAAGCGTGGGATGAATTAGCGTCCCGCTGCCCTTGGTTTCACAAGCGGCAATCAAAGCTATCCGCTGGGATATGGCGTCTTCACCACCGTATATGAGGCTATCCTGAACGAGGAACCCTTTGAGGACAAAACGACGGGTGCCTCTCCCCATATCCTCTATCCAGGCGGTATCCCTGTAAGGGTATTCATGCACTGCCTGACGGCGCCCATGACTCCCCTCTTCACTGATGATGGCAAAGGGGACGCCACGGAAGGAACATGGCCGAAGCTGACTTTGCCAGTCATCAACCGTATCCCCACCCATCAGGGATGTGATCGCATCCTGAATGATTGCCATCAATCCTCCGGAAATAAAAAACCGCCGGAACAGGCGGTTATATGTTAATAATTCATGGGAGTAGTAATTTTCCCATTATTTTCTACTTTATAGGTTTTCCTCTCTCCTTTATCGTTAATCATGGTTATTTCCAGTTTTAACGGTTGTTCAGCCAGGGCATCAGCAAGGGATCGAGTTATATTTTCGGCAATCACGTTAACATTTCCGTCTCCTTCGCCAGGAGACAGTATGGAAGGTGAGCGTCCTCCACCTCCTGCACCAGAAATGATATCCCGGCGCTGCTGCGTCAACCTTTCCTGGCTTCTCAGCCCAGACCAGCGGTCATCCATAATGGCAGACTGAATAGCGTTGCTAAGTTGATCTTCCGTGTAGGGTTGTGAGCCCTGCTCGTGCTGAATCATTGAAGCCATTAATGCCTTGAGGACTTCCGGGTTATGAAGGTCAAGCCGTTGATCGGCTCCATACCCAGTTCTTGAGGTCACATCGTCAATATATGCACGCGTGTTATTTTCAGAACGCGGGGCATACGTATGAATAAATCCTCTTGGTGTATTATTTCCACGGTCACCATAAAGCATTAGCTGACGAGCCATTGCAGCGAGTCCGTCGTTATCACTGGCAAATGTAGAAAACCCCTGATTTCGCCCTGTTGAGTTTGAAGCCTCTCTCAGATTTCCAGGGTTATGGTTTCTAAATCCCAGAGTGTTTTTCCCATCTGGGTTATAAATGACAGGACCTCTTTCAGGTTGAGGTCTTGTAATAGCACTAACATCGTCAAGAAGTTGCTTAGAACTGTCTTGGCTGTAAAAATATTGACGATATTTCTTCCTTGCCTCATCGGTCATAACGCCAGCAGTCAACTGGTTTTTTTCATTCCCGTCGAGGGTCTTCTGAAATTCAGGGTCTGCCAGGGCCCTGCGCATCAGTTCTGAATCATCACCTTTATTCTGCCCTGCAAATCGACTTAAAGATATATTGTCAAAGTTATTTGCCAGCATATCTGTAAAGCCATTAACCATATCAGTAAGGCCGTTATTATCGAGCGAGGCATACACCTTACGTTCAAGCTTTGATTTGAATCCGTCCCATGAGGCGCTTGCTTCCTTAACTGCAACATCAAAGTTTTTTAATTGCTGGTTGAGCGCAGGATCTACTGTCAACCCTACCTTATCCGCTTTTGCCAGAAGACCAGCATATTTTGCGCCTTCACGCATAAGCGTCAGCATTTCAGGTGTTAAACCCATCGCATCGGCAAATGACTTTTGTTGATCGGGCCGAAGTTTTGGGAAAATCCTTGCGATGGACTCAAGCGTCCTTAGCGTATTGACAGAGCCATCATTATTTCTTTCAATTTGGGCGCCAATCTGTGCCATTGCAGCCATGACACCCGCATTTTTACCGCTATTTGCTTCGTTGAGAGACTTGAAAATTCCCTCGATAGAAGATGCGGCACTTTCACTGTCAGCCCCTACAAGCTGCAGAGCCCCAGAAAGTCGGGAAAAGTCCTGAACACTCATAGCAGTATTTTGCGCATGCGTGTTCAGGTCATAAGCGCCTCTGGCTGCTTCCCGGTAGCTTTCTGCGAGCTTACCTGTCGCATATGCAGCGCCACCGATGGTACCGATAACTCCACCAGCCATCCCCAGCCCAGCCAACTTGCCTGCCAGTTCTCCCACTATTTTCATGGGGGGGATCATGTCGCCAATAAACTGAACGTTATCGCGTGCAGTCCGGGCCATAATATCCAGCCTGGAATTATACCCGTTCAGCCCATCAATCGTCTCCTGCCCACCTAACTGCAAGCCCTGTCGGGTCTTCTCCAGTTGGGGTTCAAGGTTGCGAACAGCCTCGTCGATCTGTGCTATTGCTTCGCTGACATGATCACCGGCAACCAGTTCAAAATCAAAAGAGTTACTCATCGCGTGAAGATTTCCTGATTTTGTTAATCCTTGAGGCCTGTGATACCCACCACTTCAGACGGGAGTAGGTCATGCCCCACGCCCTGTCCTCAGTCCAGCGGAAATAAAATGTCACTTCAGCAGCAAGTTCCTGCCATGCTGTCAGGGCTGCCAGGTCAAAAAACTGAGCAGATAAACCTCGCACTTGCGGAAGTCGATAAAATCCATCGGCTGCAGCACGCTTTCGCGGGTGTCAGATACCAGAGAAATAAGTAAGCGCATTGCCGCAAGAGAGGTTGAAGAAGACTGCTTTTCGTAAAACTGCTCAGCCTGGCTCAGTGTCGGCGCTTTAAGCTCAAGTTGCTCATAGCGCGTTTTCTGTGCCACATCTTCAAGAGGCGTTGTAAGAACAATGATTTTCGTACGCTCTAATTCAGCCATCTTAATTCTCCGTGACCTCAAACCCTTCCCAGCGAACATCGAACACTGCATCTTCGCTTTCAACTTCCTGGACGTTTACCGTCCAGAGCCCTCGACCAATGATTGTTTTGCCATTCGCCAGTTCCGCGATGACGTTGACATTGGTCTGTTTGTTAAAGCCCTGCACATTTGTGCCGCCACTATCGCGCAGGCGGGCGGAAATGTAAGGCGCAACAGGCTTTTCTTTATATCCGTGTACGCCATCCATTCCGGTCAGCGTGGTACGGTTTACCGTTGAGGGCTGGTATTTGAACGAGCCTTCAACCATGACCGACACACCGTTAACGGTGACATAGGCAGTACCGGCAATGCGGTTAGAAGTATCAGTCATGACTTATGCTCCTGTTGATTCAGCCTGCAGGCGGAACTGGTTAAGCAACGCAAAAATACGCAGTTGATTGATCAGGGTTCCTGGCCACAACACATCGACGCGGTTCGGATTTGATGCGTTTTGTTCAACGATAATATTTTTCGCGAACGCTTCGGCATCCTGTGCATAGCCGTTAAACACCAGCGTCTGGTACTCAGCGATCTGATCGGCCTTGATGATATTAGGCGTGACAATCGGCTGCCCAGGTGCAAAACGGGTTCCGTCGGCGGCCAGCTTCATTCGCCCGAATTTACTGGTCACGGCGGTGCGAAGATAGCGCGTGACGAACATCAGGCTGAACAACGTTTCTACCTGAAGATAGCTATCGTCTTCGTCGCCGTAGCTGTTTTTCTGATAGGTGGTGATGACGTTTTCAACGTTGACAGTCCCATCATCAGCGACGGTGTACGTTGAAATACCGCTATACAGAAGGTTATTGCGCTCGGTCAGCTCAAACCGGTCTGACAAATCTGGCGCCAGAACACCATAAATGGGCAGGCTCTGCAGAGGACGACCAGGATCATTGCGCAGGCTCGGAGCAATAGCCCCAACCAGCGCCGCTGACCAGATGTAACGTGGCGTTGGAGAACGATAAACTCCCAGCAATGTTTCGTGCTGGTTATTACGCGCTTCACCCTTCGTTCCCAGCTCGGCATAAGTTCCAGACGTAGTACCGAAGGCGTGGCCATAAAGTTGTTTATCCCACGCCCAGCGGCCAGAGGCATCGTTAAGAAACGCCTTCATCGCATCAAGAGATGCGGTGTCGTCGTAGGGGTTAACGATAAAGTCAAAGGTTTTATCCTGAAGATTGCCGAGCGCATCGACAAAATCAGGAGCACCTGCGCCACCAGCCATTGCCGTGATCGTGAGAGTCAAGCCAGCCGGTGTAACCTCACTCCCCTGCGTACCGAGATAGTTAAGGCGAATATCAATGCCATTACCCAAAAGCCCAGCATTTTTTGCGGTAAGCTCGACGGTATCAGTGGCGTCAGATTTTATGGCAGCTGTAACCGGCAGATCAGTTTTCTTGGAAATGGCTGCTACCATCCCTGCGGCAATCTGTACTGGCGTATCAGTTGCCAGGACGGTCATTTGCACGCGGATCCCGGCGATATAGAGCGAGATAACACCAGTCTCAGAAGCCTGCGAGGTGACTTTAATAGTCCCTTTAGCAACTGTCATAGATTCAGAGTCATCTGCCAGAGGCAGGATCCAGACTTCTGCAGCGGTATCATTCTTTTGATACGCCGTCATCATTCCATGCAACTGAGAACCTTTGCCACTCAGGTCCCCAACTCCATTCGGGGAGGAAACTTTAACAGGGATATTGGGCACAACTGACCCACTGGACAGCATCTGCCCAATCAGCAGAGTGCGCTGGGTTGCCGTAGCGGTATTGGCCATGGAGTTGTCAAACTCCACGTAAAACAACGGCGTCCGGAGGTTACTGGGGACGCGTGAAAACGGAACGGTCATTTACTGTCGCCCTCTTTTTGAGTGGTGCTCTTCACACCTTTTTCCTGAACCGGGATTACGTCGCCATCCTTCAGTCGGCGGCGCCAGAATGTATTATCCGGCACGTCAGCGCCTTCTTTGGGCAATGCTTCGCCCCGGACAGGGCAGCGCACGCTGAGCCCATCTTTTGGTTTTACAAACATGGATTACTCCTGAAGGTTAATACTGGTTCCCGGACGCTGCGTACCGTCAGGCATGGTTATAGTGATATCGACCCCTTCGAGCGGAGGCGGGTTAACAGGATAAAAATCTTCCGGCCCCTGATAATGCTCAATGTCGATTTCAAACAATAACTGACCCATATGCGCCTCACCGTCAGCGTCAACATTTATCGTTGATCGCACTTCCGCATACTTCTGGATTTTTCTGGTGAGTTCATAGCTATTGATAACAGCCCTCTCAACCTGCTCTCGCAAATTTTCCAGGGCTGTCTCAGCACGCATAGCGCCATCATCATCAGTTTCACCATCATATTCCTGGACACGACCAGTAATACGAACGGTTGTTACTGTGGTGAAGGCTGGCGTATTACGCCCAAGCGCTTTCTTGTGGTCAAAAGGAGTCTGCACCAACAGCGCAGGATAAATCGCCGATGAGGTTGGCCAGTCACGCGGAGAATAAACGCGGTCGCCCGCATCGGTATGACCGATAAGGGCTGTAACCACCATAGTGCGAATAGCTGAAGCATTCATCGTGATTTCACCACATTCAGAACCAGGCGAGATCCGCCATGGCTGTCAGGGTTGATATTGGACACCACGAATAACTGATTAATGACGTGACCACCCACAGTTTTAATGAATACCCGATCGGATACTTCTGGCTGAGGCTTCCCAAGACGCCGGAATTCGGCATCACGAACACCCAGCATTGGACTTGAGGTGTTAATCACAGAATCCCCATCAAGATTTTCATCTACCTGGGAATACCCGCGGTCAAAAATTCCGTTAATCGTGAATGGAGCACCGACTTTAGGTCGGTACTCATGCTCATCACCAAAGACACCATGAAGCGGACTTAAAAGATGTAAATCCCAGTCCACGCCCATAGTGATTACTCCGAAGTAACGCTAACCGCCGGGGCCGCAGAGAGTAAACGCTGGCGCAGAACCTGAATATCAGCAATAACGCCAGCAGCCAGCAAGCGAGCAGCGTCATCACCAGATACCAGAATGCGCGTATTTTCCCGGTACACAACGCCGTCATGACGGATACAATTGCCTTTGAGCACAACATACTCAGGCGGTGCTGCTTCTTCGTTGCCTGACTCATCACCACCGGATGAATCTGCAACATCTCCGTTATACTGCTGATCACCGGTATCTACGCCATCGGCGCCCTCACCCTCAGCATTAAGGTCGTCAATCCCGGTCGCGCCGTCGTTCAGGTCATCCATGACCGAAGATTTCGTTTCTTTAGCCATATCAGACCACCATGGCGCAAAGCGATGCATTCACACGGCTTGGGATAACCAGCGGCGCTGACTGCATCAGGATGAGACGTTGTGCTGGGTTTTTGTTAACCCAGGATTTAGGCGCATAGGCCAGCGGGCCATAGTTGAACTCCGGATCCAGGATAACGCCAAAAGCACGCGTCCCCATCAGGTCGGCACCGCTCATAATGACAGCGCCATCGGGGATCATCGGCTTTTCGACGTTATCGGTCGGGTCGATATACCAGTCGTTATACAACCACAGGTCGAAGTTACCCCACCGACCCTTATAGACCGCCCCTTTATTAATCTGGGCGCCAGGGTTGATCTGGTTGCCGTAAGGGTTCATGTTCGGGAAGGTGATGGCGTTGTCTTTGATAGTGGTATCCAGACGGAACGCACGCCATGACTTGTTCGTGAAAACGAGGTCGGTTGGCACAGCACCGGAGTTCTTCAGAATTAGCGTCTGCCATTCTTCAATGTCGTCAGACGGCTGAGTATTGGTGGCCCCGGCCGCTACGGACTGAGGCCATTTATCCGAGCCGCTCAGCGTGATTGTCAGGTCTGAAGCTCGGCCAAAGTTTACCACTTTGGTTTCATACCCTTCGCCGACTACGGTAACCGTACCGGAAACCAGCGCGCTTGAGGCCATCCATTCCAGACGACGGTGAATCATGTCAATCTGGTCAGCCATTTCGAACTGCAGGTTAAGCATTTCACGCTCGCCAGCAGTATATTCGCCACCGATACGCTCACCGATCATGCGGCGAATCGGTTTGCGGAGATCCGGCGCCCGCAAATCTTTAATGTACGCGGGCTTGAAGGTATTAGTCTGGTATTTACGGCTCTCTACCACTTTACCTTCGACCAGAGGTGAAACAAACGGAGCCATACGGCGAAGACCAACATCAACGTCGATGGCCACTTCTTCAGTTTCGTAGGTGACTACGTTAGGAAAGAAGCGATCGAGCAGCCAGTTCTGGCTGGTCAGCAGGTTGGGAACTACCTGAACCAGCACACTGGTATCAAAAATATTGTCCATATTCAGTCTCATGATAATGCCAGCATTACACTGGCAAAGATTGGAATGAGTTAGCCCCTGCCAGTTAAAGCATTAGGTCAGGTAGCGAGAGGGTAAATCAGGAAGCGGCGACTGGCGCCTGAAGGCTGTCTTTCAGGAAAATTGCCAGCGGACGAAGCGCAGATTTCAGGTCAGCAACGGTCCAGGTATTATCGTAAACGATACGGTTCTGATTAAACTCACCCATGAGGTACAGACCGCCGTTTTGATCCGTGGTTGAGGCCTCGACGTTATCAACCAGGATTGCTACCGGGTTTTGGCTGCCGTCAGTGGCAGTTTTTACACTTTTCGTGTATTTGCCACTAGCGGTGATTTTGCCGAGAACAGTACCGCGCAGAAAAGTACCGCCGGTAATAGTTCCGGAATCGGTAACCAGCTGAAGAGTGCTGACAACAAGCTGATCGGGAACGAACAGAGAGCTTTTCATACCCGGAGCGAACTGATTCTGACCAAACTGATCCATTATTTCTCTCCTTTGGTGGAGTTGTAGAGACTGGTCATTTTGCTTACCAGTGCCGATTTACCGCCGGGCTTATTTTCGCCATCTTGCCCGAGTCGAACGTTATGGCTTTCCTGCATACGCTGATCGAGAGTGCGCTTACGGGCGCTCTGGGGCTGAGATGCTGGCGCCGTAGAAGCCAGTACATTGATAGCGGCAGCAGAACTCATCCCTGTATTGAAAGCAAGCGATGCTGCCAGCGCCGGGTTCGCTGCAGCATGCTTACTGCCGAAGATACGAGCACAGCGCTTACGCTCGGCAATGCGTGCATTTTTCACCGCTTTGCTTTCTTTGCGGTCATCATCGCCATCATCGTCCGGATCGTCTTCTTCGGAAGCGTCCGGGTCATCGCTATCATCTTCGGCGTCTTCTTCAGGGTCTTCTTCTTCCGCATCGTTATCCGGGTCGTCTTCGGCGTCATCGTCACGTTCGTCTTCTTCAGCGCGACGGGCTTTAGATTTTTTGGTTTTTTTATCTTCATCTTCTTCAGATGCCGACGTGCCACGTCCGAGAAGATGAGCAAAACTAAACGCTTTCTTTGCCATTTCAGGCTCCTGTCTTTTCAAGTAAATGTCTGAACGCAGCATCTGGAGGACATACCTCATCAGCCAGTCCAAGGTCCACACCATCAGCAGCCATAAAACAGGCGGCCTGAGTACTTTTAATCACCTTCGCGCTTATGCCGCGATTTCTGGAGACGGTATTTACGAACAATTCCCCCATGGCATTAATATCCTGCTGGATGGCATTGAACGCCTCTTCAGAAAGTTCGCGCAATGGCGATCCCTCCGCTTTACGGCTGCCGAAAGTAATAATGGTCACTTTAAGCCCGTCATCTTTAATTCGCTGCGTCCAGTCGAGATGCATGGTGATAACACCGATCGATCCCACTCCACCGGTTCGCGGAACAGAAATATGGTCAGCTGCGCTTGCGATAGCGTAGGCGGCGGAATAAGCGCTTTCTGTCAGAATGGCATGAATAGGCTTTTTCCCTCGCGAGCTGTAAATAACATCAACCAGGTCGAAACACCCCGCGACCTCACCACCGGGCGAGTCAATGTCCAGGCAGATACCTTTAACATCCTGGTCTTCCATAGCAGTAAGAAATGCCTGGCGGATCCCGTCATAACCAGTCATGCCGCTATAAGGGCGCAGACTGCCTAGCTTCTGCACCAGCGTTCCGCTGATGGGAATAACTGCAATACCCAGCACGTTCTCATAGCCCGGATCGTTCCGTGACTCCCGCCCACGGTTGTCATCAAAGCTGTACCAGTCATCATCCATAGCCAGAGACGATTCGATTTTGGTGATACCAAACCGATCCATAACGGATGCCATAATGACTTCGGCTTTACTTGGGTGTAGCGCCAGCGGCGTATTAAATAATCGCTGGGCCAAATGAGGTAGATTCACTTTTCCTCCGGATCGGTAATAGTCTGGTTGGCGAATTTATCAGCCTGCGCCCAGCTTGGAAGTGGAAGCCCTCTCTTCAGGCATGACTCAATCTCCAGCTGACGCTGATCAAGCACCTCTTCCCAGTTCAAGACATGGTTATTATCATCATGATATTTAATGATTTAATTCGACTGAGAAGTGACTTGTAGTCCCTAACGAAGTCCCTTAGCTCGGGCGGTGGGTTGAGGTAGTGAAGAGGCAAAATATCCTTTCTTCGGTGATAAGATGTTGCGTTAGTTGTTTATAGGGACATAATTGAGGTTTAGTCTTGGCAGTAGCTTGTTAGACGCGATGAAGGCAGCACGGTCACAATGTTGCTCTGAAAAAATGGAGCCATTAATGAGATTGGTGATTTTATGAACTATAAAATTTTGTCTTTTGCGCTGCTGTTCGGCCTTCCGTCCATGGCATCAGGAACATCTCTCATAGCGTGCGAGCCTCAAGATAAAAATGGCAATACAGTCTCCGGAATCTGGCCTGTACCTTATCTACTGAATAATAAACTCTGCTTTGACATGCGTATTGACTCAGGTAATACATGCGCAGGAAATGGCAAAACAGCAAACTGGTTTAGTCGAGGGATTATTGTAACCGTCGATAATGAATCGAAGGGGCGGGATGATACTTTTTTAAGAGTAATAAAACCTGTGATAAACGATAAAGAAATAGAATATATCGTAGAGGCGTCAAGAGACGGTAAATCATGGTTTCAGATATCACATGTTTCAATCGACCGGCTTTCCGGGAACGCTGTCGATTGGCTGATTAAAGAACACGGAGGAACATCATATCAATGCCACTTGGAAGGTCCTAAAATTTAAATTTAAACTCCAAAAGAGGTAACCGCAATGCCAGATTTACCCAAGAGTATTCAAGTCATATTTAAAAATAATCCAATGTTGGAAAAATTGATTCCAAATCCAGTTTTTGTATCCAATTCTCCATTGCATTATGCATTCAATCAAATCCTTAACATGCATACATCTGGATCAGAAAAGGATACTTTTTACAGGGTTGTTTTTAAAAAAGACTCGTCCAGAGAACTAATGAATATCAGCAGTGGTGAGTTGCGAGGATTGTCAACGACAGCCTGTGTAGAGAGAGGAAGAATAAGTGATATCGCAGGATTGGAAAAAGTAAATATAGATAATACATATGGAATTATGTCAGCCTTGCTTGGTATAAGTTTGTATGGTTCTATTTACAATAATTTATCCTATATATCGAATCTTTGCTCTGAGATTAGAAATCATCAAATTATTGAAGAACAGTCAAGATTTGAAAGGATTTCAGAGGCAATTGTAGATAGCTTCAGATGTATACCAGATCTTGCGTTTGACCGTTCAATGAGGGATATATATTTATCCCGAATAGTTAGATGTAATGATGATTGCTTTGAAATATACATATCACAAAGAGAACAATTCAAGAAACTATTAAAATCTGAACCAGATTTCCACTCTACAGGGTTCAATTATTTTATAGAAAAAGAAAAAAAATTTTTTTATCCTGATAGATTCTTCGAGGGCAAAATCCTAACACACTCTGTTTTTTCAGTTTTTGAACGATTAGTTGCGGGTAGAATGTGCGAAATAATAATTAGCGGCAACTACTCTGACAACAATATTAATAGGCATAAGGATTTCATATTTAGAATTAAGCGTGAACTAGAAGCATTGATGAATTATCGACTAACTGCTTTCAATAACTTCACCGAAGAAAAACAGAATGAAATTGACACCAACTTAAATTTGAATGGCTATGAACGCGAAAAATTGAAAAATGAATTAACTCAGCACAAATATTTTTCCGAGAGAATAAATGCTAAGTTAGATGACTTACTGAACTCCAGATACAATAGCTTTGAGATTCTATCTCATATAATGGGGCAAGATGAAATAGATGTTTTACTTATAGATGGAAAGCTATTGATAAGTAGCCCAGATTTAGCCTCCAAAAAAGGAATTCAAAGGACATAGATGCCAGATGCTGAGTTAAAGTCAGAAATTCTATGAAGTCTGTAAGTTGGCTTTTGCTGCTAATCCGAGCATTGCATTGTCGCTCAACCAGTAAACTATAGGAATGCCGGTATCGCTCAGGCTTTGGCCATCAGCACCAGCCAGAAGGTAGAGTTTATCGGCGAGGTGTTGGCTTACGCCAGTGATATTCTGGCGCGGACATCAACTGGCGGTGCCGGTCTTTGGCGGCTACAGACGTGGCAACGCGGGTACGGAGAAGCAGGCGAGCCTGCTCGTTCATCTCAATACCTTCCTTCCGGGCCATCTCCAGTATTACGGCTTCAATTGTGGCGTTCTTCAGCATATAACTCCCGGACATCAGATGAGAAAAAGCCAGCCCCGAGGGGCTGGAATAACAGGAGCCCGCTGGCACTCTTTGCTTTAGTCGGTATCACCGGCCAGGGCATACAGCAACGAAGGGATCACTCTCCGCATGGCTGTTTCTTCGGTTTCATCGCTCATGAGAGTCAGGGTGTAATCCTGGCACTCGTAAATCACATCATATGCAGACAGGCCGAACGCGCCGCCCGCAATGATCTGCCCAATTTCAACATCTGGCGTTTCAACAATCGACAGCCGGTAGCCGCCGAACGTTACAGGCGGGTTATAGGGGCCTTCGCTTACAAACAGCTCCACAGCCTTTGCAGCAACCAGGGCTCGTTCGTCCGGATCCATCCCGGCCACCTTGGTGACGCCTGACGCTATGATGCGTTTAATCTCCGCAACACTCATCTCTACCAGAGCGCTACCAGCAACAGTGCGGCCATCGGATACCACCGCTTTGCTTTTCGCGTTCTGAGCGCGCGGATCATGGCTGTCACGGTAACGGGACAGGTAAGCATCGCAAGCCTCCTGGTCAATCTTCCCGTCAACCCGCGCAGGGAATCCCTGCTTACTTTCCCAGTTGTAAAATGACCGGCGACTCATGCCGCTATGCTCGGCGTACTGACTTACTGACATTAACATAACAACCTACCTCGCTGACGGAGTGTGAACCCTTCACACCGACTGTGCACACAAAGTGTGAAGGGTTCACACTTTTTAGACTGTATGTGTAAATCAAACTGTGAATCAAAAATTACCGAAACTTCCCGCAATCCCTTGCCACTAATCACGATTAACAAACCCATAACAAAAAGTGACAAGTGTGAAAGTGCGCAAGTGTGAATCAAATTGAAAACCCGTTGCTACAAAAACACTGCGGCGCGCAATGCCCGTGCTTTACAAAAGTCTCAGGAAGGACCCAAACCCTATGGGGTGGGTATTGGGGTCATTTTGCCGTTCGAATCGCTTCCTCAATCGCCCTGCACAGCGCGCCGGGCATCAGTGCTTCCGCCATCGTTCGTGAGCGGTCCATGTACCCGAGCACTGGCGCCACGGGCAGAGCATCACCAAACCTCACCAGCAGCTTAGGAGCGCGCTGTTACGGCTTCGGCCTGCGCGTACCATCCATTCCATCCCCATCCCCATCCCCATCCCCTTAACAATGGGCTTCATTGGGGTATAAAGCTCACCATTGTGGTTAACAACATAGAGTGCGCTGCCGTGGAACGGTACAGTAATGGTATCCATAGCGCTTGCCTTACTTTGAGATGAACCTTCGCCGCAATAGAAATCAGCTCACCACCTGGCACATTTGATTATCTTATTCATGAGCCTGAGTTCAGGAATATTCTTCAATAATAACAATTCCTGAAGCGCCACCTCCCCCCATCATCTTTATCGAACTGTAACCAAGATCATATGCACCACCTCCACCAGACCCCGGCGCTGTACCTCTCACTCCGCCGCCGGAACCAGCACGACCACCACCACCGAAGTAAGATCCCCCTCCGTTCCCTGTTAACATCACAGTACTGGCCTGTCCATCAGAGCCTGCACCACCGTTAATTTTTATATCTCCCGTAGATGGAGCTCCTCCAGCACCGCCCGCTGTATTAGATACAGCAGCTTTGCTTCCTCCTTTGCCTCCTGGTGCTGAAAATAAATTGGCAAATGACGATGTACCACCATCTCGACCACTATCAGCACCAGAAGCGCCATCACCACCAGCACCAACTGTAATAATATAGGAATTGGAGGTATCCAGATTGACCCAAGAAATAACAGTTCCACCAGCGCCGCCGCCCGCCCCCGAAAATGTTTCATTATTATTACTGGCCTGGCATCCACCCCCACCGCCACCACCGCCCGTAAGAATCACCCGCACACTCTTAACTAAAGGAGAAGGGATATAAACCCCATTAGCAGTAAACACTTTCTGACCGAGAAAACGCCCGGCGCCAAACATATCCTGAATTGCTTTTAAAATTTGACCATCGTCTTCATTGCTGAGCGTTATTCCCGCACTCTCAACTATATTCACAAGTTCCCTTTGCCAAGTATTAAAAATACCCGCGGAAAGTATTGTTGGAGATATACCATTAGCAACATTACCGTCAGTGAATTCACCATTGCTATCCGCAGTATCTGTTACCGAGCTAATCTTACGCATTTTGAATATCCTTTGATTGGTATCTGCGTTGTAAAGAAAGCATATCCTCCAGATTTACTGGCTCTACATAATTTTCCAGCGCTAATAAAGCAGCATTAAAACCCGACAGATATCCATTAATGTCTCCATTAATCATGCTGTATTGGAACGCAACCATATTCTGATCTTCGGCATCAAGAAGTTCCCAGCCAGGGTAAAATTTCTCCATGGTTCTCCGGGTAAACAGACTTAACTGGCGAACACTACCCTGTAGTCTGGCAATAGCCTTCTGATGTGGGATCCCTTCCGCGATAAGATGAAATGCCTGTATCGGATTTTGTTTTGCCGCTTTGCTCACCGCTATCAGATGCGCATCAGAATGGGGGCATTCAGGGAGTTCCTCTTCTTCAAGCGATTGCTGAAGCTGGTGCATACGCTGCATACGGCGCCCGGAAAAGCCATATGCATGCGCATCAGGTTGCTGCTTGTTGAGGTGCTGAAAGTTCATAACGCTCATCTCCGCAGCTCTCAGAGAGGAACCTGTGATTTAAGGCGTTCGGCTTCGCCTGCTGGCCCTTCAATCTTGCCATTCACGCGACGGGTATCTCCCGGCAGGCTCACACCAGATGCCCGGATACGATCGTTACGGCGTGCAGCAGCCTGCGCGACCTCTTCCCGGTACTCTTCGTCAGCCTTACGGCGAGCATTCACATTCTGAGGTGACATAGGGTCATAGTCGTTTTGCATCTTAGATGCCTTGCTGGCTAATGCCTTAATCTCGTCTTCTGTCAGAGGCTCTTCCATCTTCTTCAGCGCCTTCAGAGCGCTACTCTGGGCAGCAGAGTAACCATTTGCATCACGGTTCTGCGTTGAAAACGTTAGCGCCGAGCGAGCTTTCTCTTCGTCATCCTGAAATTCCCAGGTCGGGTCATTCTCTTCCATAAACTTTTGGGTAAACACAGAAAGCGCCATCGGCGACGATGCCAGTTGCAGCTTTATTTTCTTCGAAGAAAGTTCCGTTTCCTTCAGCAAACGAACCGCCAGAACCGGGTTATTTTTTGCCTCCGGGGAAACCGCGACATTGTGGCCGCGACTGTGCTGCTTAGGTCTGGCGATCCGGGCGTCGTCACTGTCCAGTTTCAGTGGCACATTCCCGTTATCAGACTCGCCTTTCGTTTTGGTTTTGCCTGACAGATGCGAGAAATCAAACATGGATGGGTTTTCCTCAGATAGTTGGGGCTGTTTTTTCTTATCTTTCGTACCGAACGCTCTTAGCGCCCATGCGGGTAACGTCATTAACGGCATGGCATGCTTTCCTCTGGTTGGCGATTATCCGGCGGAGCCACATGAGTTTTTTCTTCTGCTTTCTGAACAGGCGCTCTCTCTTCGCCGCGGCAAACCATTCCGGTAACACCCAGCTTGTTTTGCTCCTGCACTCCTGGAACGGCATTACTTTTTATTTGTTTCATGTCTACTAATCCCCTGACGTAAAAGGTGACGCGCCAGCTCCTGAATACTCGGGGCTGCGCCTACGGTAGAACGTCGGCATTCATCCTCATGGAGGCGCTGTAACCCTTCGAGAATCGGCTGATCAACAAGAATCGGCTTTTTGTTCGTGACTGCCATTTCCTGACCTCCTGACACTGGTTAAACATACAGACTTCTTCTGTATGGGGTTAACTTATGATCAATAAATTAAATCGTCAAGATAAAATATTTTAATCATAAAAATTACGAATTCAGTGAGAGGTACTGGATGAGTTACCGAATGGAGGGGGAAGTTAAGTAGTCTTCAAGGGAGCTAAAGAAAAGATGTGTGGAGATGAGGGCGAGCTGGGCCTCTTCCTTGCCAGATGAACCATAAATCTGCCCTTATAGGCAGAACATACCATTTCTGCCATACATAGCCAGAACATGGCGTTTCTGCCTATAAATAAGATATGGGCATTTTGATGAGGCTTTTGATTTTACATATAGCGTTCAAACTGCCACGCAGCGATTGCCACCAGCATGAACAGAACGACGAGGACTACCCCAGCACCCTACGCCTCATATAGAATGCCACTCCTGCAGAGAGACCAAGTAACGCCAGTGTGGCTGGCCAGGCTGCAATAGCTGTAAGGTAGGCTACGATCAGGTAGTCCTTTATCACGGAGATCTCCTCTCGTTTGTTTTCTTCCCGTTATAGGGTGATCGAAACGCTAATCCATAGAGTGGGGATAACTACCCCACCTTTTTTAGTAGGTATGCTAATGGGAAAAACTGAAGAGTAGCAGAAAAGCGTTGTTCGGTGGGTTGCCACGAAAGCCCTGATAAATACCCAGGTATACCTGTTCCTTTTTCCGATCTAAGATTTCAAAGGTTTGGTCGATAAGAAACACTAACTCAATGGAATTGAGACTATTTAACAAACTTTAGTGGAAAACTGACACCGCAGCTAATAAATAAGGTGATAAATGGAAGGAAGAGCGAATTATTTAATTGACCCCATTGAAGAAATAGGTAACGGTGGGTATGGTGTTGTTGAAAAAATAAAGTTATTCAACACATCACATCATCTATGCGGACTTTATGCAAGAAAACTACTAACTTCTGGGAATAGTGATAAGGATGTATATCAAAGATTTATAAGGGAAATAAAAGCTCAATGCGATTGTCTACATAATAATATTGTTCAAATTTTCATAACCAACCTCGAAGCACAGAAACCTTGGTTTATTATGGAGCTAGCAAAGCACAGTCTAGACGATGAAATAAAATCAGGCACAATGACTACAGAAGACAAAATTAAGGTCCTCAAAGATGTTTTAAATGGTTTATTATTTATCCATAATAAAGGTTATTTACATCGGGACATAAAACCACAAAATATATTAAAATTTAACGATGGGACATACAAACTATCAGATTTCGGGTTGGCAAAAAGTATGACACCATCAAAAAGCCAGTTTGTAACAAGAGTTGGTGAATTCTACGGCTCCCCTGAATTTTTTGACTATGGCGTAATGGCACATGGCTACTCTAAACAATCAGACATTTATTCAATTGGAGTGCTCATTGAACATTTAAACATTGACGAAACCGAAAGTATAATAATAAAATGCAAACATAAACAGCTTAACAAACGGTATATAAATGTTGAGCAAGTCATAAGCCAAATTTCTTTGCTTGAGGAAGGATTATAATGACAACTATTTATTCATGTTCATCATTCTCTTTTCCCAAGAGCTTAGATACCATCAGCCAGGATAGCATCCTGCTTCCCAAGAAGCTAGATGGTGGATATATTTTCTCTGTTGCTGATGGAGTTGGTGGATACAATGGAGGAAAAGAAGCATCCAATCTAGCCATCAAAGAAATATCAAAACTACAACATAAAGTAAAACCATCTGATATTGATCGCATTTTTAACTCCATCAAGGACTCGATATCAGCTTTTTCGGAAAACAATGAAGAATATTCATCAGCCGCTACGACACTTACCTTTGGTTATGTTAGTGATGAAGGTTTATTGATAGGCCATTCTGGAGATTGCCGTTTATATATAAAAGAAGGTTCAAAACTTAAACAGTATACAAAAGATCACACTCAGCACCAGATACTTATTGACAAAGGTCTATTTACAGCTCGACAACTCAGAAAACTTCAAGGGGGAAATGTCCTGACTACCGCAATATCATCAAAAGTTACTCTGGAATTTCAGTCAATATTTATAAAAAAAGAAGACCTACCTATAGAAAATAATTTATTAACAATATACCTTATGTCTGATGGTGCACATTATTACTGGGAAGACCGCCCTAGATTTTCCTTAAATACGCTAAATAACGTCAATCGTTTTTCTGCTAGCTTAATGAGGAGAATAGAGAGTAAAGGTCCACATGATGATTATTCATTAATTGGATTAAATATCCATTTTGAAAATGAGAGCACTATTAGTCCTGATGCTCATTAGAAATCATAGAAATGAGTTGGATTCTGGACTCACTTTTCATATTGCCTGGTGAGCTATTGTTTGCGATGGGCTCTGCGCAGGGCGTCAGTAGCTGTCTCTGCTGCCCTGTTCACCAGTTGTCGGCCAACACTTATAGCCCTGCTGTGCGGTGCCATCCTGCTCCGTCCACTGGTTGAGCTGCATATTGCCCGCCACACTCACGAGATCGCCTTTCTGGTGTTTGGCCAGCGCATCGGCCTGCTTCCCAAAGGCAATGACGCCCAGCCAGAAGGTAGCCTGCCCGTCCGCTGCGGCATTGCACGGCAGCGATACCGCCAGCCGGGCCATAGCCATGCTCGTACCTTTTCCCGTTGTCCGGGTCTCAGGGTCGGCCACCAGACGCCCGTATGCTGATATCTGTGCTGTCATTCTAATACTCCCCACAGTTATAAATTAAAATTTGTACCTTAAACTGTCTACCTGTCTACTCTTTGATTTTTTACTTTAATATTCATTATGTTACACGGTAGAGAGTTACCTTTTAAAGTGTCTACTACTGTCTACCAGACTCTCTACCATTGTGCAAAAAACAAACCGAAAGTAGACACGGTAGATACCTTACCAAACACTGTCTACTAAGTGTCTACCCATCTAACCAATTGTTATTTAATATATTATTCATAACAGTAGACACGGTAGACACTTTATCGATAATTTTTAAATTCTACCCCTGCTCACCATTATTATTTCCTGTTGCTGCTGGTAGCCACCCATCAGCATCATCACCTAACAGGACATTTGAGATCGTACGCCCTTTATCCGGCCCCCGGGTGCACTGTTTGCGCTTGTACTCTTTGCCATACTCAGACATTGCCCCCGGCATATCAGTGCCGAACCGCGTCAATGATACGGGTTTACCCAGGCCATGCGCTGACATGTAGGCAAGGTATGAGTGGTACAGATAACGCCTCGGGCTGAATGGCACCATCTCAGCATTGCCAACAATCATTCCCTCGCACTCAACAAGCGCCATCAGGTAGCCGCAAAAATCCACCAGTGAATCACCTTCTCTTTTGATGGCCAGCGCTTCTTCTGATTTCTGCTGCTCATGCAAAAGCTGTTTGGCTTCGTTCTGGCTGGAAAATCGCACAAGAAGATGCCGGATGATTACCGCAAGCTCTCCTTCAATCTTCTCGGCCAGCATCGGATCGCGTTCGTTTTCCGGCACTACTTCGGTGAAGTTGAAAATCACCCGTCGCCGTGAAATACCACCGCTGCGGTCACTGAACGTCATAGCATTGTTATTGACGGCCAGCACCACCGCCGGGATACGGGTTGAATATGGCGCTTTGTGTTTTGGGTCGATAGCCACCTTATCCCCGCCAGTGATCGCTTTAATCCCTGCGCCGTCGCCAGCGTACCGGGTCATATCAGGCATGATAATTAGCGAATAGCCCACCACCAGCGCCCTTTCCCTTGGGTTCTCCAGCGCCGCCATGCTCGCCGATACGGTGTTGGCCTTGCCCGCCAGCATCGTGCAGATCTCCGCCATAACACTTTTGCCACTTCCGCCCGGCCCCGTTACCTCAAGAAACAGCTGCCAGTCGTACCGGTTCGCCAGCACCATAAACAGAGCAGCCAGTACACGGTCTGCTTTTCGGTCATTATCCGCTACAGAGCGGCGGAGCCATTTCCAGAAGTTCGGCGCATGGGTTGCGAGGGTCTCGCCTTCTGCTGGTTCGCTGAACGGCAGATCACTCGCAACGAGAAGCCAGTCTTTTCGGTTGTGAGGCCGGAACTGTCCTGAGCGGGTATCAAAAACCCCATTGCTGAAACCAATCAGGTTACGGGCTGTTGTACCCATTACCGGAAGTCCCAGCTTCATTGTATCGACTGCTGATTTGATAGCGTTCTGTGAATACGCCACCTCCGCATCGATGTAGATCTGCGCCATTTCTCGCTGCAATTCTTTGTCTGTCAGAGGAACCCATACCACACCGTTGTAATGGTGTACCGTGTCGGAATCTGCATGGATCGCAAGGTCGCCATCGTAGTGAGCCAGCAGGACTTCTCCGCGCTGGCTAGCCCCCATTTGATTAAGTGCAGGTGTAACAGCTTCGTGTTGATTCTCTTTTCCGCCGTCAATTGCCTTGAGTTTTACCACCACCTTCTCGCCCTCCGGCTGGTACATCGAATCATTAAATGCTGCTGCCGCTGCTTCCGGCCCATGTTGCTGGTGAAAATCATTCCAGTCGGCCTTTCCCTCGGTCTGAGGTAAAGCCACCCAGCCAGAGACAGCTTTAGCGGCATTTTCTGCGGCTGATTTTCCCGTGTTTGGTTCGCCGGGCTTAATATCGTTATCTGCGGCGATGATGATCTGCGCACCCGGGTAACGCTGTCGCATCACCTGCGCAACTGGCAGCAGGTTCCCGGCGTCAATTGCTGCGATAATTGTCGCATCAGGGCGGAACTGCTGAACTGAAAGCGCCGTTGCCAGTCCTTCGGCGATAATCACCGTCTCCGGCGTTTCACCGGAATTAACCACGCAAAAAGAGCCTTTCTTTACCGTTCCGGCCACCAGCCGCTTACTGCCATCTGGCTTAATCACCTGTGCGCCTGTCGTTGCGCCGGCACCGTTTTTCAGTACCAGCAGCAGCGAACCATCGGCCAGCATCGGGAAGGGGCATTGAAGCCCCTTTGATGCAAGGTAAGCAGACTGCCCCGGAGAGGCTTTAGCAGCCAACGCCGCAACTTTCCCGGCGATATCTGTCTGAGGCTTTTCTCTGGCTGGCTTCGGTTCCGGCATAGGCAGCGCCATCGCTTCGGCCACCAGCTCAGCCGCTTCTCTCGCTCCGCACTGATTGACCTTCATCACCAGATCCAGCCCGGTACCCGCACCACAGTGCGAACAGAAATAGGTTCCCCGGTTATCTTTATTGTCGAACCGGTAGCGGGTTTTGCCGCCGCACGCCGGACACGGCCCCTCACCGCGATTCGTCGGAATCGCCAGGCGTTCCAGTATTGACGGCCAATAACCATTCGCCCTGCTGCGCACATCGTTAACAAAATCATTTCGCATCAGACATACCCCAGCTGACAAAACTGAACTCTTTAACAAACCTTTCCAGCGGGAAGACACAGGGGAATTCGTAACCATCGCGGGAAAACTCTACCCGGTTAAAAGCGTTATCTTTCACCGTGACCATTTCGCCGCGCTTGTCCTTCCAGCGATCGTTAATCTCAGGATTTCGCACTGTAGGCCTCCTGCGCTTTCAGCAGCTCATCGATAGATTTATGCAGAAGCGTCATAATCGCGCTCACCCGGCACGCTTCGCTGTGGAACTCAACGCCATTGGGTATGCTGTCAAGCCACATACTCAGAATCTCATAAGCACCTTCGCTCACAGAAAGCGCATTCTCGGCGTGCATCAGGACTTCAAAAGGTACGGTTCTGCTCATGAGCTGGCCTCCGCATCAATACGGGCTATATCGACAATCGCCAGGACTTTATCCAGCCAGCAATGCACGATGGCCGCCTGCTCATCGTCGAGGCGTGGTGCCAGCTCAGTCATAACGTAAGCCAGACCATTACGGTCGCGGGTCATGCGTTCCGCGGTACGCTCTGCCAGCGTAAAATCTTCCGGGTAGGGTTGTTCACGGGATAACATCGCCTCGGCCTGAAGCACTGCAGGATGGAGATAGATAGTGTGAATGTTCACGCTGCCACCTCCTGAACACGGGTGATGCGAACGTGTTTATAACTGCCCTGCTGCGCCAATAACTGAGCGGTCGATTTGGCTGTATCCGGGCTGGCACCGGTCAGGGTGTAGTGAATGCCGACGGTATTACCGCGTTTATTAACCGCATACCCGTCAACCTGGAAGGTTTTAAGCATGACGCACCTCCGACACCGGCAGGCGAGCAGCCAGAGAGAGGATAAAGTGCGGCGCCAAAATGCGGCGGGCGTCACGTTCGGTTGCGGCCTCGACGGACAGGCGGCAGGGAGTGGCCTTTTTGTCGTGACGGTTGAGCGCCAGAAAGCGCCAGATGTAGTTGTTCCGCCCTTGCGGGTGTGTGATATGATCGTTCATAGCTGCCTCGTTATCTACGCTAACGTTGGTGGTTAGAGGCCCGTTGGTGTTGTCGCACCTGCGGGCTTCGCTGTTTTTGTGCCTTACCTGTGCTTTAGCTGTGGATAAGGTGTTTAAATACCTTATATCAAGGTGTTTAAATGCGTCAAGCCAAAAGTATTTAAACACTTCACAAATCTGTAGAGATGATTTATTTTCTCTAGTGTTAAAACACCAACAGGAATCATCTTCAATGGCTACAGGGCACAGAAACAACAAGTCTGCATACAAGGGAATCAGATTCCCATATGAATTGGTTGAGGAAATTGACGCCAGCGTAGAGCGAGAGAAAGCCGAAAACTCCGGGGCCAATTTCTCCGCATGGGTGCTGGATGCCTGCGGACGTAAGCTCAAATCAGAGCAGCGCAAAAAATCCAAAGCTGAGCCAGAGGCATGAGTTATGCCTGACTCAACACGGTGTAAATGGCGAGACGCAATCGCTGTTATTTTTTTAGTTGCAACTGCGTATTCCTCATACTGGGTAGTTAAGGCTATCGTGTCGCTAATCAGGTAACTGAGTTGGAAAAGCATAAAGCAGAGGGTAGGATTCGGAATCCTGCCCTTTTTCTTTGCCTGAACAGGGCTATTTTCATTAGCGCTGTGACCTACAAAATTTTTGCAGGTCGATTTTTGCACTACAAGAATTTCGTAGTTAACTAACCCTCTTAAAGATGGCTTGTTTTGCGTAACCCTTAATGAGTTGTGCAAAGGTTCCCCTCTTAAAGAGGGTTGGCTGTCTGGCTCGCTCAGATATAGCCGGTTAACCTCGTTACTTTGAGGTACTACCCTCTCGTAAGCCAAATCCGGCTCACAGTCCAAAGCTGGACTTTGTTGATTTTCCTCATGATACAAAAAGGCGTCGCCTCTCCAACTACCGATGGTGGCCGAGCCATGAACCAAGTAACCGTCAGTTACTAAGTTATTGATTCTTTCGAGGACCTCAATTTGAGGAAGCCGAACAACGCCATCGGCGTTCCTCGGAGTAATCAATGGGTTATCCAAATCCGTCAACTCAACGGAATTAAACAAAATCAGCCAGTTAGCCAGTTCTAACGAATCGTTATAATCAAGGTGGTTCAGTGGGTTAGGCGGTTCTCGCATTCCGCGACAATTACGCAAATTCAGTAAGTTGAGTATGTTCTGAGCAAGACGTGAATTCCCGTCTTGATTTTTTTTCAATGGGTTGTGATGTCCGTACGCTAAACGTCCGGTGCTGGTTTGCACTTCAGTATTGAAGCCTCGCAAAATGCCGGGAGCGCCCATCCTGGCGAGCACAAAATCCTGAATAAAATCAGCGTACTCAAAATTGAGCTGGCTCATTCTTTGACCACCAGCGGCAAGCCTGGTAATCTTAAAATGTTTCAGTAAAGCGTTGAGACTCAGGCGGCCCGGCATGGCCGCCTTTGTTTTATGCGCGATCATGCTGTACCTCCCACTCGTTTAACCAGCCAGCGTTGCGCCAGCTCAGTTAGTTTTGTTTTGCGAACTGCTGTTATGGTGTCCAGATCCAACAGAGCGCAATTGCGGCTTTCCAGATAAGCCAGCAGCGCCAGTTGTTCGGCGTTCATGTTGTCGCGCACCTGCTTAACCGGAATATCTTTCTGCTTCGCCCAGACTCGCGGATGCATACCCAACACAAGGCTATTCAGGAACGAGCATTCATTGCTGTAGGCAAAGCCGTGCTGCTTATCTCCAGTGCGTTCGATATAGCCCTTCATCGCATCGGCCATGCTTTTGTGATCTTCGCAGGCAGCCACGCGATTTTTGCGCCAGCCCAACAACGCCGCCTCATGTTCTTCAGGGGCGACCCGGCGCAGGCGTTCTTCGCAGTCGATGAAGTACTGACGAGCCATCTTGCCTTGCTCGTTGCGCTCAACCATCGAAAGCTCTTTACCCATATTCAGAGAGAGAATGTAATCGTGCTCAATGCGTTGACGAGATTTTGAGCTCCCCCGTTTCGGGGAGGTCAAATCTTCGACAATCACATAATCGACGCCTTCAACAAATCCGTATTGGGTAATGCGGGCTTTGATCCAGGTGGTGAAATCTCGGCCTACCGCCAAAAAAGAGTGAAGTTTTCGCCCACGAACTGACTGGATTTCTTTCCCGCCAATATCGCTAAGCGTTACAGGGATTCGCGCCGCAAAGTTATTGCCGGAATTATCCTTCTTGCTGGCTTCAGGGTGAGTCTGTCCGCTGCCAGTTAAGGCAGTTAATTTTTTCTTTTCCACGTTTAATCTCCGTTGTAGCTTTCTAAATCAGAGGGCGATTCAAGGTATCAAACAATGCGGACGCAAGCTGATTATTGAAAATCAATACAAAACCAGAATGGCGAAAAACAAGCGAAAACGCCGCTATAACCGGCGAAACTGAAAGCGAAACATCTGAAATCTGATTTTTAGAAATCAGCTCCGGGCTGTATGGTCGTGATATAATAGGATTGCTGAACCTAAATCATTACAATGCCTATTTATATAAAAAGGCCCCACTCAGGGGCATTTAACCAGTGGTGTATTATCAGGCATCCTTGCCTGGGTTGTTACGGCCTCTGGCCTCCAGTCTTTCCGCCAGCCACGCATCCACTTCAGATGACACCCATCCATAACGTGATTTAGTTATATTCACCGGAGCCGGAAAGTGATTTTCAGGGTCTTTGTAAAAATAATCAAAACTGGACCTTGCGCGAAAACCAATCAGATTCATAACTTCTCGCGCACGAATTATTTTATATTTTTCATCCATAGTGACTTACCTCTCTTATTCGTTATTAACTAATTGCAGCCCACAATAACCATCAACCTGAAGCGTTACGCCATCTCTGGCGGAATCAACATACTTTCCCCACCAGTCCATAACCACTCTACGTTGTTCTATGTAAGTGGTTCGGTTATATATATCGCGAATTCGGTTCCCACTGCCATGTGCCAGAGCGGCCTCAATTACGTCAGGATTAAACCCGCATTCATTCAGTGTCGTACTGGCAAGAGAGCGGAAGCCGTGCGGAACCATTCTCCCTTTGAATTTTGTTTTATAAAAAATTTTGTTTATCGTACCTCTTGCGAGAGGCTTCCTGACATTGAGCGGAGATGGAAATAAAAACCCCTCCCCGCCAGAATATATTTTAATTGTACTAAGCACTTTTATTGCTTGTTCAGATAAAGGAACGATATGTTCTCTCCTCATTTTCATTCTTTCAGCCGGTATAACCCATACACGATCTTCAAGATTAATTTCATCCCATCGGGCCTCGATTGCCTCTGAGGGCCTTGTCATGGTTAGCATTAGCCAGTCAAGAGAAGCATGAATTATCGGGTCCGCCTCAACCCCGCGCATTTCGGCCAGTAAGTCAGGTAATTCATCACTTTTAATTGCTGGCAGATTACTTTTACCCGGCGAGGGAAAGGCAGCAGAAATTTTCGTCAACGGGTTGGCATCAATCAGTCCTGTATTGACGGCAAAACTCATAACCCGGTTGAGCACCTGGGCAATATGTGCAACCTGAACCAGGTGTCCAGCAGCTTTAACCGGTTGCAGGGAATTTATCACCATTCGGGGCGTAATCTGACTGACCGGTATTCCACCAAATTTTTCAACAATATGGTTTTTGACCGTCATGGCGAGACGCCTGTAGGTTCCCGCTGATATCCCTTGCTCCCGTTTGAGTTCCAGCCAGTCAAAGGCAACCTGCCGAATAGTGTTGGATAATGCCTCCCCCGCCTCTCTGGCGTTCTCGCGTTTCACCGCATTCGGATCAATCCCTCTAGCCAGCATTAAACGGGCCTCCTCCCTTTTCTGCCTCGCTTCCTGAAGACGAATTTCCGGATAACTACCGATAGTAAGGGTGTGCCTTTTACGTGTGTATGGCTGGTAATAACGCAACCTCCAGATCTTGGAGCCTGTGGTTTTTACGTATAAAAGTAATCCACCACCGTCAAACAGCGAAAAGTCTCGTTCTTTTGCTTTCGCCCCTCTAACTTCTGCGTCAGTGAGCGGTCGGATTATCTTTGGCATATCAGTGATTCCCGGTCTTTTTATGCAGTCCCAAACCTAGTCCTAAAACTTTTCGGTTGATACATAAAACAATGTAAATACTGTTCAAAATATCTCTTACAAAAAACACATAAACACATGAGAGATATGAAAAACTGTACGTAATGGTGATTTTATGTATATTAGCGAGAGTTTCTTCCCAGTCTTCGCCGACGTTTTCACCCACTTCAATTTCAAGCGTTGATAGACCTGCATCCAGACCAAGAATGGCGCCTTTTTTCTCTGCAACCGGATCCACCCACCCGCGACCAGGCCCCATCCAGCGCGCGCGGGAATATGCTGCGCGAGCGTCGATAAAATCTGGGGCGCCAGATGGAAGAGGCAAATCCTCATTGTCGTGGACTTCTTCAACAAAGGCCGTCAATAAAGGCTGAGCGGTACCCATGGAAAAATCATCACGTCGCCGGGTTAGCGTTTTCCATGCTTCGAGCAGCGAAGAACGTGCGGAGCTGTAGTTAACATCGGACCAGTCCTGCGTTACCTGCTGTGGTGAAAGTCCAGTGCCGGAAGAAAAGTTACGCAACACTGCTGATTCGAAGACTTCGAAGTTGCTGTAAGGGCGAGCAGCATTCACTGTCGTGATTTTTTCGCCGGGGTAAAGAATCGGCATCCTGGCGCCGTTTTGCAGAGTCAGCCGACGATCATTGTGAAACTCAACGCGGCCGTCCTGATAAGCCCCCAGACTGGTGTCATCAAAACTCTCCCCCATCGCGGCCTGAACCATTTCAGAATCGTACGGAGACTCGATATAGGCAGCGAAAATGGCATTCAGAATAGCGGCTTCCAGTTCGCTTTGATCATACTTAACAAGCATTTTCAGACGCTGAACAACCGGCGTAAGGATACCGTTACCACGATGCTGAGCACCTCGCTCATGGTCAAAATCATGAACAACATGCGGGCGCCCCCAGGAGGTTTCTCTGGGTATACGCCGCCATGTCATGGTCTTGGCACCGCTCCACCAGTCGCCGATATGCGCTTCACGAATGTGATAAGCAACTGGCGCGCCGTCTTCATCAATTTCTACACCGCCGCGAATATTTGGCATGTCGAAATTCTGCTGAGGGTTACTAAGCCTGTCGGGATCGACGACCTGCACTGTGGTGGCGTAACGCCCTCTGCCAGGTCCTAATCTGTCAGGCCGGTACTGGAGAAGAAGCAGCGCATCACCATCAATAAGCTTGTGCCTAAAGGCCAGGCGAAGCATCTGAGGGATGGTTAGCTTGCGCTCAACATCACAGTATCGGCCAGTGTCATAGGCCCACGTGCGCCAGTGGGCCTCCAGCGCTTTTCCGTACTCTTCAGCCCACGTAGAGTCAAAGGCCTTATTCCCGGTGACCATGCGAAGTACCCGATAATCGGGTTTCATAATAGGCCGGAAATTAGCACCAACAGCATTATCCAGGAGACGCGTAATGGCGCCGCATGCCCAACCGTCATTTCGAACCAGATCACGTGCACGGGAAACAATGCGATCGCGATAAATATTTATTTCGTTGTCCGGAGACCATAACGCCGGTTGCCAGTTCGCCAGTTGATCACTGAACGAATCAGCAGCGTCATAGGGTATCCGACTACCACCTGTGAGCATGCTGGGCCGTGCGGAACGATACGGAGTACCATCCGGACCAAGAATTTGCACTTTATTCATCAGAATCGAAACCTCACTGGCTTCCGTGGTCTGGCGACGATCCCCAACTGAGCCTGTAGTAACTGAATCAGCGCCAGCAGGTCAGCCAGGGAGCTTTGCTGATAAGATACCGACCGTGTCCCGTCTCCCTGCGAATAGGAAAATGAAACACCGCGACTCCCGGTTGTTAAATCAATATATGCCTGCTGAGCTTTCTGCAGGGCGTCCCTGAGCTGCTCATCAGTCATTGAGCCAGCCAGCAGACTGGTATTCCGGTTGAACATGGTTTTCCTTATTGCGGCAGGAGTTTAGAGATTTTCTTACGCTTGACGGTGGCAGGTTCATCAACAACTGCCCCGGGTAGTTCGTAGCTGATTTTTTCTTCTGGCACGGATGGTGCCGGTAAGAATTTCTCAGGGTTGGCTTCGAGGTTTGCAGCCCTAACGTTGAGCTTTAACCCTATATGTTTGAGACCACACAGAGCGGCATAGCTATAAACAAGACAGTCGAGCGCTTCGTTTGCCCTACCGGGAATAGGCTCCCAGATACTGAATCGCTGCCCGGATACCACTTTATAAACCAGTCGCTCAGCCAGTAGCTGGTTGAAATATCCGAGGTCACGATCATCCGGAAAGTGCATATATCCAGCGCCTGCAACGCCTAAAGCCGGCGGTTCAAGATGCAGACGGCCACGGACAACATCTTTCGCAGAGTTCACGCCAATCATAATTGGGCGGAAGCTGGCTTTGCTTTTCGAGGAAGGTCGTTTGGTTGGCCAGACTGGATTACGCTTACCGCCCTGAGCGGATTCACCTTTGATTGCCCAGACGCGACGCCCCAGACGCTCTTTAGCAAATTCGTAAACCTTTTGGGTGTGATGTCCGCCTGAGTCCATGCATGTCGCCATGACATTCAAGCCTCGGCCATCAGCCCGGCGCCAGATTTGCCTCAGATACGCATCAAGACGCTTCCATGGCTCATCTGTTTCCAGATCTCCATAGATGACGTCATGCGCTACTGACCAGGACTCCTCGTCTCTACCCCATCCGGTAATAGTGATTTCAAAGCGATCATCCTGTGTATCCACCCCGGCAGTTAACAGCGCTACTCCGTCAGGAACAGGAGCAGGGAAAACTTCGCGACGCGATAGCAAGATATCAACCGGCAGTTGTTTCCCGTGGTTAGGCCTATGCGGCAATCCCATCTGGGTGTTCCACCAGGCCTGTTCCCTGTCGGGGTCCCCTTTGGCATCAAGGTATTTCTTCGCAATATCCGAAGGCTTATCTTTTTGCCATGGGCTAAAAAGCTTTGATGCCTGATAACCGGCATGATGGTTATCCAGCGCTTCGGCTCCACATTCCGGGCAGATGGCCCGATACACAGCGTGCCGCTCTGATTCTGACCAGCGCCATACCGCATCAACGCTACCATCATCGTTTTCGTGCCATCTCTGGTCATACGCCATTAATGGTGAATGACGGGATCCGCAACATTCAAACGGCTTGGTTTGATGCCAGCGTATAGTCTGCAATGCCCGGAGTCTCTCACCCTCAGACCAGCCAGCACCGCAGCACTCGCAGTGAATCATCGCCGATTTTGTCAGGTGCTTATCGCCGTCTTTTGGCCACTGGACATGCTTAAAGAAGTCAAGAAACTGACGATGGCCACAATGGGGACAGACTACAGAAGCTCGTCGCTGATCTGACTCCTCATAACTGTCAGCAATCCGGCTCTCATCCTCTACTGTTGGAGAGCAAGCCCTTACAGAGAGCCATGTCAGGCCAAATGTCGCCGTTCGCTCCTCTGCCAGAGCAATAGGATCCCCCTCGCGAGTAATCGGGTATTTATCCACCTCATCCGCCAGGAGCACGCGGATTGGTCGGCGTGCGAGGTTATCGGGACTACCAGCACCGGCGAGAGCAAGAAAACCGCCGGTAAAAGATTTATAAAGGATGGTTTCTTTTGAGCTTTTCTGTTTTGTATCGCCGATGATTTTGCGAAGCACTGGCGTTACTCTGACTAGAGGGCTAATACGTTCTTTTGAGAACTGCTCTGCAGCTTCTTCTTTCGGCTGCAGAAGCAAAATTGGACATGGATCAAGGTGTGCAAAATACCCAAAAAGGTTTTCCAGCAACGCAGTCTTCATTAACTGTGTGCAACACATCACCGTAATGATATGGACCCCTGATTCAGTCGCGGCAAGCATTGGTCCGCGAGCAACTTCTACAGTTGAGGTTTCCCATTTCCCCGATGTACTCCCAGCCTCTTTTGCCAGCTTGCGGTAATCATCAGCCCATTGAGGAACGCTGATACGCGGAGGTGGGGTCCAGCCTTTTCTGACGCTCAGAAGAAGCCTTTCAGTCTTCTGCTGGGTTAAATTCTGGCTCTCCGAGGACTGAGATATGTTTGTGGACATGTTCAATCAGCACCTCTGTCATCCTGTCTGCCGGTACGCCAAGATCAGCAGCCATTAACGGCGCCACCCTTGACGGCCAGTTGAGCCAGGAATCACGCTGTTGGCGAAAGGCGTTGAAAAGAACCTCCTCGGCTACAGTCATTTCAATGAGCTGACCATCTTTTTGCTGAAACTCTAATTTTGTCAGTAGTGCCAGGTAGTTTTCTTTTACACGACGCGCCTCATCGAGTGATAACTCTGCGCCGTTTTCCAGAATGAAATCCTTGGCAATGTTTTCCAGTGATGGAAGACCATTATCATCACGATCATTCACGACCGGCGGCGTAGGGGTAATGTTCTTTTTGGCTGGCGGCAGTGCGTCGTTTTTAGAGGGACGGTTGACGGATTTTCTGTATTTTTCCAACTGTGCGTTTGAAGCAGCGACATCAATGTCATCGCCAGACATGATCAGCCATCCCCTGCTTTTCCACATCGTGACTGTTTTGCGACTGACATTGTGGAGTTTGGCAAAATCAGACTGGTTCATTGTTACCTCTGAGTTACCTAAGTCTGTTACCCAAATCTGTTACCCTAGAAGAGAAGGTAACAACATGGGTAACAAATAATTTTTCGGAAATTCTTTTATAAACAGAAACAAACATGCAAATGAAACAAAATGTAACTGTTACCTGTTACCCAAATTTGAAAACTTGTAGCTAGGAAAACACTGCGGCGCGCAATGCCCGTGCCTTACAAAAGTCTCAGGAAGGACCCATTTTTTTGTAGCAAGGGGGCTTGAAACTTTTTTTTACATAGCTTCAATATGATTCACAGATTAAGATAATTGCGATTAATGCAAGGGGATAATGATGAAAAAAACCGATTTTATTAGCGCAGCCTTAGTTGCTGTTATGTTCACATCTTTTTCTGCAAGCGCTCAATGGCTTACAAAAGTAGATGATGACCTGTTTACTGGTGGGAAAAAAGCTGTGATGTTAGGAAGCTTGTCATCCTCAAACTCCGGCCTGATTTTCGATTGCACCAAAAATAAGTTGTCAGTTGCGTATGTAGAAACAGACAAAACAGAGGATTCTATTCCCACTGTTGCAATGGATTTGATCATCAAAGTTGATGACAACCCAATCAATAAGCTTGAAGCATTGACCTGCTCCCCGTTGATTAGTACACCCCGATGTTAGTAATGTCTTCATAAGCCACATGAGGACATCCCCATGAAGAAGCGTTT
>OGZG01000200.1_pt1 | contig 42483 bp, 35 predicted proteins | sample 1576781 | NCBI WGS metagenome assembly OGZG01 (sample SAMEA3541502, study PRJEB24748) | human gut metagenome | biome: human gut; feature: human-associated habitat; material: faeces | place: China | collected 2012 | reverse complement strand
TATCTGCCATTACCGTTCTGAATGCGATTGAACTGTACTTCGAACGTTTCAAACATGTCTTCGAGGGCGTGCCCGGCGAGGCCAATGACGGCCGACGCTGGCACGTGACCGACATTGCCGATGGCATGGCGGTGCTCGAAACCAATCATCCGCTCGCAGGCATGGCGCTTCAGTTCGAGGTGAAGGTGATGGAAGTCGCCGAACCTTCCGACGAGGATGCCGTGGGCGACGACAATGTCGTCGTGCCGGGCTTCCTGTCTATCGCAGACCGCATCGTGAGCGAGGATGAAGAGGACGAAAGCGACGAGACGATGGACCGCATGCTTGAGGAGCATGCGCACCCGGACGACTCGGCCATGGCCCGCATGGCTTCGGCGGCGCCGCGCATCATCCGCTGATCGTCACCACGATTTCCTTTCAAAAGGCGGTTGCTCTTCTTGAGAGCGCCGCCTTTTGTCGCATCTGCGCCTTCTTCGGAGGCATTACGGGACGGCGTGCCTCGACTTCCAGAGGGGGAGCGCCGCATCCCAGAAGGCATGAATCGAGTCTGCACCAAGTCTGTCGAATCCGAGGTGCATCCATGCACGCTCGAGTTCGCCGAGCGGATCCGATTCACCAAATGCGGCATCTGCGTGCTGATGAAAGAACTGGGTCTGTACGACCTGACCCCTGCCCTGTGCCATCTGGACTACACTATGAGCGAAGCAGGCGGCGTAACCGATTTTGTGCGGCAGTATACCCTTGCCTCCGGCGGACCCTACTGCGACTGCGGATACAAAAAGAAGAATAAATAGGAGAAGCGCACGATGCTTGTCAAGTCGATAACAGAGGAAGAAATTTACGGTATCGGTCATGCTTTCAGCTATTATGACTGCGGAGAGGAAACGGGAATGTCCGCCGCCTTTTCCGGGAAAGGAGCCACTGCAAACTATATCTGTGCGTATGGACATCGGCGAAAAATGTTTTTTACATAATGTAAGGAGTTGATTTCATTGCAGAGGTATCCCTTTGTGCAATGATTTTATTTGGTGACACAGGTGCTCAACCTGCCGCTTGCAAAACTTACGATTTTACGCTGTTATAAGTTCAGTAAGAGGGAAAGCCGATTAACACTGTGCAGAAGGCTGTGCTGCATCCGGTACAAAATATTTCCGAAGAGGAAAGCGGTCGTAGAAAGTCCAGCGCTTTTCATAAAAAGTGGAGAATTGGCCGATGATCCAGCCATTGATGAGTGCGCAGAGGATCGTGCCCCATTTTACGCCCACAAAATGCCAAGGGCTGAAGGCAAGAAAGCTCATCGCAACGCCGAGAAGGCAGCTTGCGCAGTCGTATCCGGTTTTAAAACGGTTAATATCAACACCGAAATGGGCAGATACCTCCTTCACGAACAGCTCATAGACCTCCGGCGATATATAGGTGTGGAACATTGCAGAAACACCTGCAGCGCAGAAAAGCATCCCCGCCGCATAGTAGATACCCCGCAGTGCAATGCCGCCGGATGGGAGCATCGTCCCAAGAAACATAAGCGCGTCCAGCACAACGCCGTAAACGACCGCAGTAACAAAAGAAAACAGATATGATATGCGAAAACGCCGCAGCAATAGACTCATGGCGAGCAGCAGCACGGCCTGCAGGCAGTATTCTGCCATGCCAAAGGTGAAAAAGTGCCATGCTGGCGACAGCCAGCGGTACAGCAGGTAGGCGGGTGCAACTACCATAGAGACGCCGAAATCAGCCTTCTCCATCAAAACAACGCCCCACGCTACCAATACAATGCCCAGAACATAGGCAAGCTCGGTGCTGAATTTTTTCTTCATAAGAACCTCCCAAACAAAAAATGAGCCTTTTCCGTTTGATAAAGAAACGGGAAAAGCTCTTTTTTAATTATAACATGTCTGTCAAGCCGCGGTAATAAACGGCCCGCGATGCCTCAGGTCTTGAGCTCGGGCAGCGGGATCTCCGGCATCAGCTCATCAGAAACGATGCGCAGCATATCCTCCAGCCGGGCAAGATCCTCGGGTGCAAAGCGCTTTTTGGCGCGCTCCATGACAAGGTGCAGATAGGAATAGCTGATATTGTAGTAATCCAGATATTTCTGGGTCGGCCGCAGGTGATATTCCCGCTTGTCGGCGGTGGAGCGGATACGCTCCACATAGCCCTTTTTGACAAGGGAATTGATTTTATAGGCGGCGTTGGGGGTGGACAGATTCATCATGTGGCTGAACTGGGCGATGGTCGGCTCCCCCAAAGCCGTAATGACCTCCATGCAAAAGGACTCCACGGTCGTAAGAGTGGCCTCGCGGTCCTCAAATCGGCTGAAGATCTGCTTATAAAAATGCAGCTTGAATTTTGTGTACACCTGACCGAAAGCCTGATCCAGCATGGTGCGTATCCTCCTGTTGGTTAATGGCTTTATTATACCACAATGCGCCGCGCAAAACCAGTCCTCAGGCATCTGCAATCACAAAAGTCAGCTCTGCATTCGCGGCACGCTCATTGCCTACCCATGCGGTGGCCTTGCCTATGCCGATCGGCCCATGCTGCTCCACCAGCTCACATTCCAGTGTCAGTACATCGCCGGGCACGACCTGACGGCGGAACCGGGCGTTTTTAACACCGCCGAACAAAGCAAGCTTACCCTGATTCTCGGGCAGGCTCAGCGCTGCTACGGCACCGGTCTGGGCTAAAGCCTCAAGGATCAGCACGCCGGGCATGATCGGCCGGCCGGGAAAATGCCCCTGAAAGAACGGCTCGGTGCGCGTCACGCATTTGATGCCGCGCGCCCACTGGCCGGGGGTGTAATCGGTGATCTTATCCACCAGTGCAAAAGGGGAGCGGTGCGGCAGAATCGCCTCGATTTCCGCTGCCGTCAGCGTGCGCGGCGGGTCATTGGGGGTGATCTTCATGGTTGTCCTCCCATCGTTTTAAGACGATGCAGGCGTTATGCCCGCCAAAGCCAAGGCTGTCGCTGATGGCGTAGTCCACCTGCACATTTCGGCCCGTGTTGGGGATATAGTCAAGATCCAGCGCAGGGTCGGGCGTATGCAGGTTTACAGTGGCCGGCAAAAAGCCATCGTACAGCGCCAGCGCGGTGAAAACACCCTCCACACCGCCGGCACCGCCCAGCAGATGCCCGGTCATGGATTTGGTGGAGGATACGGCCAGCCGGTAGGCATGGTCACCGAACACCGACTTGATGGCAGCGGTCTCGCAGCTGTCATTCAGATGGGTGGAGGTGCCGTGGGCGTTGATATACCCGATCTGCTCGGGGGCTACACCGCCGTCCGCCAATGCCAGCCGCATGCAGGCGGCACCGCCGACACCGTCCGGCGCGGGCGCCGTGAAGTGGTAGGCATCGCAGTTGGTGCCGTAGCCTACGATCTCGGCGTAGATTTTGGCACCGCGCGCCCGGGCGGCCTCCAGCTCCTCAAGCAGCAGCACACCGCTGCCCTCGCCCATCACAAAGCCGCTGCGCTCTGCGTCGAACGGGATCGAGGCGCGAGCCGGATCCTCCGCAGTGCTGAGGGCCTTCATGCTGGCAAAGCCGCCGACACCCAGCGGGCTGATGCAGCTTTCTGTGCCGCCGCAGAGCATACGGTCCTCATAACCGTCCCGGATACGGTGGAAGGCATCGCCGATGGCGTTGGTGCCGCCGGCACAGGCGGTCGTGGGGCAGCTGCAGATGCCCTGCAGACCGAACAGGATGGCTGTCTGCCCGGCGGCCATATTGCCGATGGACATCGGCACAAAATAGGGGCTGACACGCTCAAAGCCCTTTTGCAGGCCGCGGGTATGCTCGGCCTCGATGGTGGGCAAGCCGCCGATGCCGCTGGACAGAATCACGCCGAACCGTGTGCGGTCGATGTTTTCCAAGACAAGGCCGCTGTCCTGCATGGCTTCGATGGCGGCGGCCACGGCAAACTGGGTGAAGCGAGCCATCTTGCGGGCTTCGCGGCGGTCCAGGCGGGTGTTCGGATCAAAGTCCTTGACCTCGGCAGCCAGCTTGACCTTGAAATCCGCCGTGTCGAAGGCCGTGATCGGCCCCACGGCACAGCGGCCAGCCTTGACGGCGGCCCAGCTTTCCTTCACGGTGCTCCCGGTCGGGTTGACTGTGCCAAGACCGGTTATGACGACTCTGCGTTTGTTATTGCTGTTCATAGCTAACCTCACATTCCCATACCGCCGTCTATGCAGAGCAGCTGTCCGGTGATGTACCCGGCGCTTTCTCCTGCCAGAAAGGCAATGGCGGCAGCGACATCCTCGGGGCGGCCGGGCTTGCCCATCGGGATGGCGGCGTTTGCGGCGGCGCGGGCAGCCTCCGGCATGGCTGCCGTCATGTCGGTCGTGATAAAGCCCGGCGCAACGGTGTTGGCCGTCACGCCGCGGGAGGCGTATTCCTTCGCAACGCTCTTCATCAGGCCGATCAGCCCTGCCTTGCTGGCGGCGTAGTTTGCCTGACCCGCGTTGCCGTGCAGGCCCACTACGCTACTGACGCTGATAATGCGGCCGTACCGCTGGCGCATCATCAGGCGGGCAGCGGCCTTTGTGCAGAAGAAGGCGCCCTTTAAATTGGTCTCGATGACGGCATCAAAATCGGACTCTGTCATCTGCAGCAGCAGTTTGTCGGCGGTGACGCCCGCATTGTTGACCAGTACATCCAGCCGCCCGAAGGCGGCGGCTGCATCCTCAACGAGCTGCTTGCAGGCCTCGGGGCGGCGCACATCTGCCTGCAGGGCCACTGCCTGTACGCCGAGTGCGCGGCAGTCAGCGGCGGTCTGTTCGGCTGCTGCGGCGCTGCCGGCATAGTTGACGGCAATATCCATGCCCTCGGCAGCCAGTGCCAGACAGGCGGCGCGGCCAATACCGCGCGCCCCGCCGGTCACCAGTGCGGCGCGGCGCGGTGTTTCGCTTTGTACCATGGGCTCACGCTCCTTGTAGTGTGCGGATAAGCTGCTGCAGCTGGGCAGCGGTCTCCACGGGATAACAGGCAATCGCGCTGCCGACTGTCTTTTTCACAAAGCCGGTCAGTGCTTTGCCGGGGCCGATCTCGATGGCAGTATCTACGCCCAGTTCAGCCAGACGGCGGACGGTATCCTCCCAGCGGACGGCGGAATGTACCTGCTTTTCCAGCAGGGAAGGGATCGTGTCAGCAGCATCCTTTTCGCGGCCCAGACAGTTGAAAAGCACCGGACACTGCATCGGTGCAAAGGACACGGTCTTGAATTTTTCCCGCAGGGCATCCCCGGCCGGCTGCATCAGGGCGGTGTGGAAGGGCCCACTCACCTTCAGCGGCAGGCAGCGCCTTGCACCGGTCTGCGCAGCCAATGCAGCGGCCTTGTCGACAGCGGCCTGATCGCCGCCAATGACCAGCTGGCCGGGGCAGTTGTAGTTGCAGATCTGTACAACGCCCGCATCGGCAGCAATGTCGCAGCAGCGCTGCAGGGCGGCGCAGTCCAATCCCAGCACAGCGGTCATGCCGCAGCTGCGCCCGGCAGCGGCTGCAGCCATGGCTTTCCCGCGGAAGGCCGTCAGTGCAACGGCGGTACGGGCATCAAATACACCCGCGCAGGCCAGCGCCGAGTATTCGCCGAGCGAAAGACCGGCAGCGTAGTCGGGTGTGATGCCGGCAGCGCGCAGCACAGCGGTGACGCCGCCTGCAAAGGCGGTCATGCAGGGCTGGGTGTACTGGGTTTCGTTCAGCACACCCGCTGCATCGGTAAAGCAGACCTCTTGTAAGTCAAAATCAACAGCGGCAGCCGCCTCATCAAAGGCTGCGCGGAACTCGGGACAGGCATCGTAGAGATCCGCACCCATGCCGGGGTGCTGGCTGCCCTGACCTGCATATAAAAAAGCAAGCTTCATGCAAAAACCTCCTTAGAGCGTGAGGGCTGCAATGCACTGACGCGCACCGGACACCATCTCGTCCAGAATTTGTGCAACGGGGCGGACCTCATGCAAAAGACCCGCCGCCTGCCCGGCCATCAGGCTGCCGTTGACCGTATCACCGTCAAAAACTGCCTTGCGCAGGCTGCCGAGCGTGAACTGCTCCAGCGCTGCCTTGTCAGCACCGGCCTTTTCCTGCCGGACATATTCGCGGCTCATGCGGTTTTTCAGCACACGGACCGGCGTGCCGCCAAGGCGGCCTGTCACGATGGTATCGCTGTCACGCGCCTTGAGGAGTGCATCCTTATAATTTTCGTGGATAGGGCATTCGGTGCTGGTCAGCAGACAGGTGCCGACCTGAACGCCGCAGGCACCCAGCGCCAGCGCCGCCGCAAGGCCGCGTCCGTCCGCGATGCCGCCTGCTGCAATGACCGGCAGATCCACGGCATCCACGACCTGCGGAACCAGAGCCATGGTAGTCATCTCGCCCACATGGCCGCCGCTCTCGGTGCCCTCGGCGATGACTGCGTCAATGCCGAGGGGCGCAAGATGTTTGGCCAGCACGGCGGCTGCCACGACCGGAATTACAGTGATGCCCGCCGCTTTCCATGCAGCCATGTACTTGCCGGGATTGCCGGCCCCCGTGGTCACGATTTTAACACCCTCGTCGATGACGATTTGGGCAAATTCATCCGCCTGCGGGTGCATCAGCATAATGTTGACGCCAAACGGCTTGTCGGTCAGGCGGCGGCATTGGCGGATGTTCTCCCGCAGTGTTTCGGGGTTCATGCCGCCTGCACCGATCAGGCCCAGCGCACCGGCGTTGGAGCAGGCCGCTGCAAACTCACCGGTGGCAATGTTGGCCATGCCGCCTTGTATGATCGGATATTTTGTGCCCAGAATTTCATTCAGCAGTTTCATTTTCTCTACCTTTATAAGTAAGCAGCATGCCGCCCCATGTAAGCCCGCCGCCAAAGCCGATGCAGGCCAGCTGCTGGCCGGGCTGCAGCAGACCGCTCTCGCTCATCTCATGCAGGGCCAGCGGGATGCTGGCGGCGCTTGTGTTGCCGTAGCGGTCGATGTTTTTGTAAAACTTGGCGGGGTCGGCGTTCAGCTGTTTTATGCAGTGATCAAGGATACGGCTGTTGGCCTGATGGCAGACCACCCAGTCCAAATCATCAAGCGTCTGGTTTGTCTGGTCAAGCACCGTATGCAGACAGTGCGGCAGGGCCTCCACCGCAAAGCGAAAGACGGCGCGGCCGTCCATCGTGATGGGTGCGGTATCGCGTGCGGACACACCGCCGACGCGGATCGCGTCACTGCCGCGCGCGCCCAGCATAACGGCAAACGGTGCGGTATCATTCAGCTCCAGAATGGCGGCACCGGCACCGTCACCGAACAACACGCAGGTGGAGCGGTCAGCAGGGTCTGTCAGCCGGGAGAGTGCCTCGCAGCCGATGACAAGCGCGTACCGCCCGCCCAGTGTAGCCAGCAGCCCATGGGCTGCCGCAGCAGCGTACAGAAAACCGGTGCAGGCAGCGTTCACATCAAAGGCCGGACGGTTTTCCGGCAGGTGCAGCGCCGCCTGTACACGGCATGCCACGCTCGGCGCGGCAGTGGGGGAGGAGAGGGTGGCAGCAACGCAGCAGGCAATATCCTCCGGGGCAAGGCCGCTGCGCGCAAGCACCTGACGGGCTGCGGCGATGGCCAGTGTGGCCGCGTCCTCCTCGTCCGTGCAGTAGCGGCGCTGCCGGATGCCTGTGCGGGTGGTGATCCATGCATCGCTGGTGTCCACCTGATGGCTCAGTTCCTCATTTGTCACAACGCGGCCGGGCTTGGCCCCGCCGGTCGCAATCAGCTGCAGACCTCTCATGCGCCCCTCATTTCTCCGATCCGGCGATATTTTTTGTACCGCTGATCGGCCAATGCCTTACCGCTCATGCGGCAGAGCTTTGCCAGATGTGCCTGAATGGCGGTGTCCATCCGGGCAAACAATGCCTGCCGCCCGCGCTGTGCGCCGCCCAGCGGCTCGGGAATGATCTCCTCCACGATGCCGTCATCGTACAGATCCTGCGCAGTCAGCCGCATCATGGTGCAGGCCTCGCCGCTGCGGGCGGCATCCTTCCAGAGGATGCTGGCAAAGCCCTCGGGGCTGAGTACCGAATAGACGGCATTTTCCAGCATCAAAATATGGTTGGCAACGCCAAGGCCCAGTGCGCCGCCGCTTGAGCCTTCGCCGGTAACGACTGCCAGCACAGGCACACTCAGGCCGCTCATCTCCATCAGGCAGCGGGCAATCGCCTCGCCCTGACCGCGCTCCTCGGCGTCCTTGCCGGGGTAGGCACCGGGCGTATCAATAAAGGTGATGATCGGGCGGTTGAACTTTTCCGCCTGCTTCATGACGCGCAGGGCCTTGCGGTAGCCCTCCGGCCCCGGCATACCGAAGTTACAGCGCAGGTTTTCCTCCAGTGAGCCACCCTTGCGGTGCCCCAGCACTGTGACCGGCATCCCGTGGAACCGGGCAATGCCGCAGAGAATGGCGGCATCCTCCTTGCATTGCCGGTCGCCGCATTGCTCAAAAAAGTCGGTGAACAGGTTGTCGATGATCTCATCAATGTGCGGCCGGTCAGGTCGGCGGGCCAGAAACACACGATCCTCCGGCGTCAATGCCGTGCAGCGCTGCAGAAGAGCGTCCTCCTGCGCGGCAAGCTCTGCCAGCTCGGCTGCGTGGGCAGTCAAATCAAGCATCTCGCCGTCATCTGCACCGCTTAGTGCGTCGATCTGTGCGTCCAGCGGTTCAAGCTGCTGCAAAACCTCTTTGATCAACTGTACTTCCTCCTTTGGGTGTGCAGGCGCAGAATACGCTCCAGCGTTTCCTTCATCGCAGCGCGCGGAACGACCTGATCGAGAAAGCCATGCTCCAGCTGAAACTCACTGCGCTGAAAGCCGTGGGGCAGCTTTTCGCCGATGGTCTGCTCGATGACGCGCGGCCCGGCAAAGCCGATGAGCGCCCCCGGCTCTGCAAGCATGATGTCACCCAGACTGGCAAAGCTGGCGGTCACACCGCCGGTGGTGGGGTGGGTCAGTACGCTGATATACAGCCCGCCGCGGCGGCTGAACCGCTCCAGCGCGGCGCTGGTTTTGGCCATCTGCATCAGGCTGAAGATGCCCTCCTGCATGCGCGCGCCGCCGCTGGCGGAAAAGATGACGAGCGGCAGATGCTTGTCCGCCGCATATTCAACGGCGCGGGTGATCTTCTCGCCCACGGCGGTGCTCATGCTGCCCATGAAAAACCGGCTGTCCAGCACGGCAACCACCGCCTGCACACCGCCGATTTTGCCTGTGGCCGTGACCGCCGCCTCCTTCAGCCCGGTCTTGGCGGCGGCTGCCGTCAGTTTGTCCGGGTATTGCGGAAAATGCAGCACATCCTGCGGGGTCAGATCAGCGTTCAGCTCCTTGAAGGTGCCGTGGTCCAGCACAAGGCTTAACCGGTAATAGGCACCGATGGGCAGATGCACGCCGCAGTTGGGGCAGACATACAGGCTTTTGGCCCAGACCTGCCGTGTGGCGCGGCGCCCGCACTTTTCACAGTCCACAAACTGGGGCGGTGTCCAGTTGGGGGCTGCTGTACCGGCATCGCGGCGGGCCTTCAGCTGAAAGCTGCGCTCCTGCGGTGTGACCGGGAACAGCTTTTCGATGGTGCTCATGGCTTTCGGCTCCCTCAGGCGGCGCGGGCGGCCAGATAGTCGAAGATGTCGCCCACGGTTTTGAGATTCACAAGATCCTCATCGGCAATCGAAACACCGAATTTATCCTCAAATGCCATATTCAGCTCCACAGCGTCCAGACTGTCCGCCTGCAGATCCTCCGTCAGGCTTGCCTCCGGGGTGACCTTATCGGCATCGCAGCTCAGGGTGTCAACAAATACTTCCTTCAGTTCCTCAAAGCACATGGTATGTACCTCCTGTATATTTACCTAAATTTATTGATGCAAATTTGCAACGAGGTCATTATACCACGAATTGTTGACATGTCAATAGAATTAGCTAAAATAATTTACCTATAATTTTTGCGATAAAAATTAATGCGCTGTCGGGCTTGATTTTCCGCAGTTTTCTAATAAAATTATAATAGATAGATCAACATGTCAAAAAATCACATTCTTGACCTATTGAATGTGTAGGGGCGACCATTGGTCGCCCGCTAATCTGGTGCAGCAACGCGTTTTTCAGGAAAGCATTTTCACAGAGAAACGGGCACGGGCGAGCAATGCTCGCCCCTACAAGAGTTTTTGGCAGCCTGATTGTGGCGGTGGCTGACTATGTGGACCGCCACCGCAGGCGTGGTGAGAGAGAGGAAAAGATTCGCCGCCAGCTGAGTGACCAGAGCGCCACACGGTTTTACCCTGCGTTTGTTCAGGCGATGCTCGAAATTATGTAAAAAAACTGCCTTGCCGTCAAATGCGGCAAGGCAGTTTTTTGTCAGGATTCTTGATCAGGGTTATATTTTTTCACGCCGAACACAAAATACAAAATATGCGCCAGCCAGATGCCGGCCAGAATGCAGCAGGGGAGAACGAGCCCCGCGCGCAGCATCATACAAAAGCCGAACGCCATCAAAAGTGTGACCGTGCCCATGATTTTCAGCTTTGCGCGCCGCGTCATGCCCTGCCCTTGTACAAAGGATTCCAGATTATCCCTGTAGAGCTTTGTGCCGGTAAACCAGCTGTGCAGTTTTTCGGAGCTTTTACCAAAGCTGAACAGCGCCAGCATCAAAAACGGCACAGACGGCAGAAGAGGCAGCACTGCACCCAGTGCGCCAAGCCCCAGCCCGACCAAACCGAGCAGCAGCCATACGATCTTTTTAATCTTCATTGTTTTCTCTCTCCAAGCGTTTCTTTTCACGAATACTTTCTATACCGTGCCGAACGACCAGTACCGGGTGGCTGAACAGCATACGCGGCCCGGAATACCGCATAACAGCACGGATTTTTTCCCGCATGGCGGGCTTATAGCAATGCACCCGGCAGTTGGAGCAAAAGGTCTTTGTTTCGATAAACGGGCAGCGGTCGGCGCGCAGCAGCGCATACTCCTGCAGGGCCTGACATTCCGGACAAAGCCCCTGCCTTGTGCCGTGGTGCCCCCTGCAGTAGGTGCGTATCATCAGTGAAACGATGCGTTTTTCCTGCTCGCGCTTGGCGGCGATGTTGTTTTGATTCATAGCTTCCTCATCAAATTTCGGCCATTCTGCCGTCCTTTACGCGGTAAATGCGGTCGGCAATGGCCATTGTGGATTCGCGGTGTGAGATAAGCAAAATGCTCTTTTTGCGCTTCTGCTCTTGCAGGGCCTTCAGAATGATACCCTCGTTGATGCTGTCCACATTGCTGGTCGGCTCATCGAGCAGGATCCATTCACTTCCCCGCAGGAAGGCTCTCGCCAAGCCGATACGCTGCTTTTCGCCGGCAGACAGATTATCGCCCAGCGCCCCGACCCGCGTCTTGTAGCCGTCAGGCAGGGAAAGTATGAACTCATGCACCGAGGCCATCCGGCAGGCGGCCTCGATCTCCTCCTGCGCGGCATCAGGCTTGGCGATGCGCAGATTCTCCTCAATGGTTTCATCAAACAGGTAGGTTGTCTGGCTGACCATCGTTACATTTTTCAAAAGATCGTTGGTGCTGATGCTGTCAACATCCACGCCGCCAAATTTGATTTCACCGTTGTCTTTTTGCCAGAACCGCAGCAGCAATTTGAGGAAGGTCGATTTTCCGCAGCCGGATTCACCGACTATACCGATGATCTCTCCCTTCTCGGCGTGCATCGTAATATCCTGCAAAACCTCACAGTCGGCATTGTAGGAGAAGGAAAGGCCGTTTACGGCAAGGCTTTCAAAAGCTGTCGGCCTACCGCTGGTTATAGGTGTTACCGCAGGCTTTTCCGCCAAAAGGTTCAGCACACGATCACCCGAGGCAAAGGTCTGGGTCAGGTTGCCGGGCAGCGCAGAGATCGCAATGACCGGACCGAATGAGCCAAACACGCCGACAACGCCAATGATCATGCGCCCGGCCGAAAGACGCCCGTTTGCCACAAGAAGGATGCCGGCTGCAAGCGTTGCCAGTATAAAAACAGACACGCACAGCTCAGTCGCGGCGGTAGTTTTTGAGATGTCGTGCTTCATCTTTTTGGTCTCGGTAAGAAGTGCCTCAGAACGCGCGTTGACCTCCGTTTCCCGCTGCTGACCGGCGTTATTGAGCACGATGTCCTTGATGCCTTTAATGCTGTCCAGAAAAAAGGCGTTGAAGCCTGCAAATTCCGCACGGTATCGCACGCCGGAGGCTTTTAAGCGGCCCGATGCGATAACAGGGACAACGATACCAATGGTGAGATAGCCCAACATTGCGACCAGAGCAATCGCCCACGAGGAGACTGCGCCCACAAAGCAGAAAACACAGGTGGACACAAGGACGGCAATGCAGACGGGGGAGATGGTGTGGGCGTAGAACACCTCCAGCGTTTCAATGTCGGAGGTAATCATGGCGATGATAGAGCCCTTTTGCTTGCTCTCCAGCTTTGCAGGGCAGAGCGCGCGCAGTGCGCCGAAAATTTTATCGCGCAGCACTGCCAGCAGCCGGAATGCAATGTAGTGGTTGCTGTACTGCTCAAAAAAGCGCAGAATACCGCGCAAAACGCCGCAGCCGATGGCAAGGGCAATGATTGTGCCATAGGACAGGGCGATGCTCTCACCCAAGGCTTTGGCAACGCCGACCGCACCGCACAGCGTTACGCCCATGGCACAGAGAAAGCCAACGGAGCCGTTTATGACTGCCAAAAGCATAATGTAGGCAAGGCTGCCCAAAAGCAAAATAAGGTTCGCCATAATTACGGCGCCGCTTCTGCGAAGCTTGGAATCCTGTTTCATTTCAGCACCTCCGCATAGCCTTCCTCAAGATTTTTCTGTGTGGCGTAGAGGCGGGCATATCCGCCGCTTTGCGCCATAAGCGCGGCGTGCGTGCCGCTTTCGATCAGGCGGCCTGCCTCCATATAATAAATAAGATCTGCCGGGACCACATTGGCCAGCCGGTGGGAGATCACGATGACGCTTTTGGTCTTAGACAACTCACGGATATTCTCCATAATGACGGCTTCGCTCTCAATATCAATGTTGCTCGTTGCCTCGTCAAAAATGTAAATGTCCTTGTCGGCAACAAGGCTCACGGCCAGCGCCAGACGCTGCTTCTGCCCGCCAGAGATGTTGGCCGCATCCTCGGTAATAATTTTGTCAAGCCCGCCGTTCTCCTGCAGGAAGGTGAGCAGGTTGACCTTTTCAAGCGCGGCACAGATTTCCTCATCGGTGACCTGCGGCTTGGCAAGCCGGAAGTTTGCCCGCACCGTTTCGTTGAAGATATAGGTGTTGTAGCTGACAACGGCGAGGTGCGAATAGTAAGATGCGCGGGAAAGGCTCTCCAATTTTTTCCCGCCGACTGTGACAACACCGGCATTCGGGCGGAACGCGCCGAACAAAAGGTTCACAACGGTGGATTTGCCGCAGCCGGACTCGCCCACCAGGGCGGCCATGCCGTGGCGGGGGAAGGTCATCGTCACATTTTCAAGGACATCCCGCTTGCCATCATAGGAGAAGGTGACACCCTCAAGCTTCAGCTCGGTATCCGTCACCTCCTCCTGCCCCCAGACAGGGTCGTCCTGCCCGAGAAGGGAGAGAATTTTCTGCCCCGCAGAGACACCGTTCATGGCAATATGGAACGCTGAACCGAACGCGCGCAGCGGCAGGAAAAAGTCCACGGCAACCAGAATCAGGAACAGTGCCGCAATGGGGGAAAGCCCCCACCTTGTCACGGAGAGCAGTGCCATTGCGATGCCAAGCCCTGCACCGCCGTAGGCAACCAGATCCATAATGGTCGTGCTGGCAAGCTGCATCACAAGGACCTTCATTGTGATTTTGCGGAATTCCTCGCTTGTTTCGTTCATCTTGCGGTGCTGTGCGGCATCGGCACCGAAAATTTTCAGCTCCTTCAAGCCCTGCACGCTGTCCAAAAAGGAGTCGCCCATCGAGGTGTATTTGCCCCAATACTTGGCAAAAATCTTTTTCGCCCATTTGGAGACCGCAATGATGGATAGCGGGATCAGCGGCACACAGCACAAAAGCACCAATGCCACGCGCCACGAAATGCCCACGGTAATGGCAAACAACAAAAGCGGTGCAAGCATGGCGTAAAAGAACTGCGGCAGATAGCTGGAATAGTACAGATCTAACTGCTCCACACCCTCCAGAGCGATCTGGGTCAGACCCGCCATGCTCATATCATCGGTAGAACGCACGCCAAGCCGAACGATTTTGTTGTAGACGCGTTCGCGCAGATCTTTCTTGACGCTGCGCCCCAGCGTATCCTTCAAATCCCCGACAAGGCGAGTGGTGGCATAGCGAACCGCCAATCCGATACAAGCACAGACCGCCGGTGCCAGAAAAATACCCGCGCCGCCGTTGTACCGGACGGCAAGAGCAATGGCCCAGCACAGGGATGCAGTGATGCCGACATTCGCAAACAGCCCCAGCACCATCAAGCCTACACAGAAGGCGATATACTTTTTGTTGCCGCCGAGCAGGCGGAGAAGATCCTTGTCTATCATGCGATACTCCCTTATAGCTTGTTTGCGCCGTAGCAAGAGCGCAGATTTGCGGATTAGCCTTATCTAACCTAATTGTAAAAATTATCAGCCTGCAAGCATGCGCAGCGCACGGCGTTCATCACATACATAAGAATGAAATGATTTTGCAAGCTGACAAGAATGCGATTATGGCAGCCACTTTTGGTGCGCAATGAAATCAAAACGAGGGTTAGAAAAGGCTAACAATCTATTATTTTACAGATTTTTTCACATTTGTCAAGCGGAAATATTTGCACTTGCCGCATAATAGACCAGACAGCGGGAAAGAATCGCTGGATATGACAAAATAGTGGTTGGGTGACAAAGAGATATAAAACGATAGTATAAAGAAGAAACGAAGCAAGAAAAAAATATTCGGCGCCATGAAAGTAGTTCTAACCCCGCCGCTATGGCTATAAAAATTAGGGCTGCAGCATGAACAAATGATACATGCGATGCAGAAGCGCTAAAGCATAGGGCGTGTCCCTGTTATCGACCTGCTTGCATACCGCTGCATCCTGATACCAGCGAAGCGATACGGCATCATTTCGATAGTAGGGAACCAGTCTGATTTGCTCATCAACGATTCGTTCTTTCATATCTGTACACCCGCCAGTGCCAGAAACTTTTTGTCGGACTGGATACCCTGTGTCAGAAATACGCCGTCCCGGAACAGTGCGTAGGTCGTGACGGGTGCGGGTACATTCTGTGCGGCTTCTTTGTCGGTGATGTGGATGGCCCGGAACGGGATGCTATGCTCCTGCGCGGCCTGCTGTACCCTTGGCACCCAATAGTAGGTAAAGGGACACTGATCAGTGTAGTAGAGGACGAAGCCTTCTCCCTCGGCTTTGGGGTGCCTGGCGCAGTCCTTGAATTTCGGCAGTGCTGTATCGGCATTGAGCGGGAGACACATGAGGGTGATTCCACAGTCCGAGACATCTGCGATTTCAAAGCCCTTGTGGGACAAAAACTTGGGGTCGGCGAGAAATTCCCGCTTGCGTCCCTCGGCGCACAAAATGCAGATGCCTTTTTTGCCCTGCGCTCTTGTATCGCTGAGGCATTTTTCCAGCAGGTCATTCGAGCAGCCGTGCCCTTTCATGGCACCGGAGACCCACAGGCAGTTGATGTACAGCCAGCCGTCCGCTGTAATGGGCACCCATGCGTTTTCTGCCGGGATGTACTCGATAAAGCACTTGCCGCGCTCAACACTGCGGTAGAAAACAAGTCCCTCAGCAAAGCGCAGCTTGAGCCATTCTTTTTTGGCAAGGCTCTGCTTGCCGGACATCGCGCAGCAGATATGCTCCTTGTCGATGTTCTCTTTGGTGATTTGGATGTAGTCCAAAGGCGGCCTCCTTACAGAAAAAGCGCAGCATGGCCCAGCCTGCGGGTCACACTGCGTCTTGAGCGTCTGGTGAAATAGTGTTTATATGAATTACTATATGCCAAACAGCTCGTAATGTCAATAGAGCGTTAAAAACTGCGATACAAAGTATGATGACAGTGGACATTGCTGCAAGCACAAAGAACATCCTGTGCAAGGCGGCACATGTACAAACTGCGCAGCATGCCCTGTATAATGCTGCATAATTCTTATGCAAAACTGCCTTTGAAAATTTTCTGGCGTACTGCTATAATAGTCTGGTACAACGAGTAGCACTCATGCGTAAAACCGGTTGCATGGGGGCTGCTCGTTGTTTTATTTGTCCTAAGGCAATACCGCACAATTCCCGCCTGACGGCTTAAGCACCGCTCCGGCGGCTGCGGTACGGCATCTGCGTTGCCAAAATGCTCGATAAGACATCCAGTATTATCTGCGCTTTTGGCTTAGCAGCTGCCGTACCTCGCTCGCCGTATCGGCACTTAGAATTATGCGGTATTGCCCTATACTCTGATTATAATCGGATAATCCGGCTTTTTCTCATTTTTGCGTGAAACGCCGGTTATTCTGCGTGAAATACAGCGGCGGCCGCCGCAAAAAAAGCGGAGGCTCACCGGGAGCCTCCGTCTTAGCTTGTTGTGTTTTTGCGCCTGTTGGGGCTGCGGCGCTCAGCAGTTCAGGACAAGGCTGGCCGTTACGATGCCGTCCTGCAGGTGATAGCGGATGTTGCCGTCGTATTTATCGACCGCCATCAGGATGCTTTCAATGCCGGTGCCCTTCGGCTCGATCATATCGTCCACGATCACAAGGCCGGGGGCACAGGGGTTGCTGCACACGATCACGAGCTTTCCTTTTTTTATGCGGAGGCTTACCGTGATCTTTCCGTGGGAGCCGCACGCCGCACAGCCGTTGCGCGCGTTTTCCAGCAGATTGGAAAGGATCGCCACAAAGTCCATGTCGGCGATCGCCGTATGCTCGGGCACCTCGGCTGTCACCGAAACGGCAATGCCCTCCTTCTGCGTGCGGTTGTAAAAATTGTTCAGAATAGCGTTGACCGTGACATGCGGGCAAAAATCGATCTGGCTTGCGGTGTCCAGACTGTGGATAAATTCCTCAATATAATGCTCCGCCTCCTGCGGCTTTTCCTGCCGGAGCAGCAGCGCAAGATTCTGCATATGATGCCGGAAATCATGGCGCATGGCCTTGGCTGCCATGGCGTTTTCCCGCGCGGTGGCAAGCTGCCCCTGCAGGTATTGCACATTTTGGCTGATCAGCTCCATCCGCGCCTCGGCGCTCATGGATTGGATCGTGCCGAATATGACCCAGAGAACGGCAATGAAAATCACTGTGGTCGTGCCGAACAGCATGGAATATACGGTGTCGCGCGCATGGCGCATGATGAGTGCGACCAGCAGGGAAAACACAAATAAAAACAGCGCCGATACAAGCGAGATGGAATACCATGTCCGTCTTTTGTCCCCCGGTACCGTGCGCATATACGGGCGGGCATAGCGCAGATACAGCAGGATTGCCGGTACATTCAGCGCTATGCGCACGATGCTGCGCGCGTATATCTGCCCAACGCTCGACAGGCCCGGCAGCAGACCGTCACACAGCAAAACCGAAAGACAGAGTATGATGCAGAAGATGTCTGCATAGGTGAGGATCAGAAACAGCTTTTTGCTGAAGGAGTCGGCCGAGGTGTACAAAAACAGCACAACGGCCGGTACGATGGTGCCCACAAACGAGAAGGAAATCACATGCGGGGAGGTCTTGCCCAGCAGCATAAACGCCAGCAAGGCCCATACGATAAAGAATACGGCGTAAAGCCCGTAGAGCAGCAGGGTCTTTTTGACCGAATACTTCCGCTCGGTCATTGCGGCAAAGCAGGCGATATGCGTTGCCACCATAAGCAGGGAGGTCATAACCAGATGATTCATTGCTATGCTACCTTTTCTTTCAAAAATCGGGCGGCGCGGCGAAAGCGTAATTGTCAGCCTAACATCAGGACGCCTGCACAATCAGACATTTGCGTAAAGGAAAGAGCCGGGAAATCTTTTCTCAGTTCTTCAACGACAAAGTAGATTTCATCAGGATCCCATGCGTCGCCGGCCTTCCATTTGCACTGCTCTAAAGCCTCGCGTGTTTCAAAGGCAACATCACCGATGATGATTTTGCCGTTCTCCTTTAAATAGCTGCGCAGGTCTGACAGAAAGCTTCTCTTTTGCGCATCTGTCAAATGATGCAGCGAGTATGTAGCAACAATATAATCATAGCGGCAGCTTCGCAAAGGCTCAACAAGCCCTTTTGAAAAGTCCCCCTGATATAAATGTGCGTTTGGCATTTTTTCGGATGCCAGCGCAATCATTCTTGACGAAAAATCCTGCCCATAGATGGAGCAGCCGTGCTCGTACAGTTTGGTTGTCAATGTGCCTGTTCCGAACCCAATGTCCAGCACAACGGCACTTTCTGATTCCATTATGGTCTGGAAAATGAACCCGAGCACCTTTTTATAACCGGCAAAGGGATAGGTGTTTCCCTCGTCAGAAAGGCCGACCGCTTTGTCATACCCATCAGCCCAAAGGTCAAATTCCTTGTTGTTCAGCATATGTATATCCTCGATGACTTTTGATTTATCTGCTGTTCCCGGCGGGCTTGCAGGGGACGCAGTTTTCCTCACAAGGCAGACCATAAAAAGCTGGTCTGCCCCGGCGGCGCCGCAAACCATTACACTTTTTTTACAGGATACCGCACCCATGGGTGCTTGTCAAGGCGCGCTTGCTATACCCTGAGTGCCTCGGTTCTGCACAGCGGCTCCCAAAACAGGAAAAAGCCCATTGTTGGTTGTCACAACAGGCTTTCTCGGTATTTTATAGTGCGACTGCACAGTAGTGGTCATACGGTGGTCAAGAATCTTCCATACGCAGCACGCGGCGTTCCGGAAATATCTTGAAAAAATTGGGCGATTCGCTCGTAAAAGGTTGACGCGGCTGCGTTCGGGGGTATATCATATTTGTATAGATCCTTGCGCGGAGGGAGGAACGCACGGTGATCCGAATCGGCATTGTGGACGATGAAAAACAAGAAAGAGACCAACTGAAACAGGCGCTGGCGCGGTTTAGCGCGGAGAACGGCACAGAACTGGACGTACAGGAGTTCGACTGCGCGGCAGTCTATCTGGCGGCGCAAGACCGTGATTTTGACATTTTATATCTGGACATTGATATGCCGCAGATGTCCGGCATGGAACTGGCCGAAAAAATCCGGGAGACAGATCAAGACGTCATCCTCATTTTTTGCACGAATTTGCAGCAATTCGCGCTGAACGGGTACAGTGTCGGCGCGCTGGGCTTTATTGTAAAGCCGATACAGTGGTACTCCTTCCATATGTATCTGACGCGGGCGCTGAAGGCGCTGCAAAAGCGCGCCGGTCAAAAGGCAACGCCGCCGCACATTGTCGTCAAGGACGGCACCGTGACGCGGCTGCTGGATGCAGCGGAAATCGCCTATGTGGAGGTGCGCCAGCACGACCTGCTGTACAACCTGTGCAGCGGGGACGGTAAGACCGAGGTCATCAAAAACCGCGGTTCGATGCAGGAAATCGCGGCGCAGCTGACGCCCTACGGCTTTGTGCGATGCAGCGCCAGTTACCTTGTGAACCTGCGCTGCATCACGGCGGTAAGCCGTATGAATGTCTATATCGGCGGGGCGGCACTGCCCATCGGGCGCACCTACAAGGACGCCTTCACCGAAGCATTCTCTCGATATATGGCAAAAAAGGAGTGGGAAGACCCGTGCCGGTCATAAATTGGATACTGATCCAGCAAGTCCAGCTGGGTATGATTCTATGCGCTGGCCTGTTTGTCCCGTGGGGGCAGCGCCGCAGCTGCTTCGTTCCGCGGCTGGCGGCGGGTGTATGGGCCTTTCTTGCGCTGACGGACACCCTGACATTTCTGCCGCAGTGGGCAAAACTGCTGCTGTATACAACGCTGCTGTTTGGTCTGATATGGTTCAGCTTTGACTGCAGCCCGCTGCACGCCCTGTTTTATACAACCTGTGCCTACGCGGTGCAGCACATTGCCAGCAAGCTGGCGTATATGCCCATTATTTGGCTGATTCAGCATGGGCACACGGACAGGCTCGTCCAGTTTGTCATTCTGCTTTTCAGCAACCTTGTGGTCTGTCTGGTCATCTACTTACTGCTCACCCGGCGCATCCGGCGCGGGCGCCTGCTGTTTGACAATGTCAAGACCGTGCTGTACTCCGGCTTTTTCCTGATTGCCGCGGTCTACCTGAGCGTTGTGCTGGAGAATGTTCTGGACAGCAGCGCAGAGTCCTACATGACCGCCTATCTGGCGCTGAACGCGTTCTGCATCCTGTTTGCCATCACGATTCTGGCGCTGGAATTCTCAAATTGCAGCATCAAGAGTCTGGAACACGAGAATGAAATGCTGGAGCATCTGCTGGAATGTGACAAGCAGCAGTATGAACAGGCAAAAAAGGACATGGAAAAAATCAACATCCGCTACCATGACCTGAAACAGCAGTACTCCCACGCCACGGAGGAGGAACGCGCCCATCTGGAAGAAGAGATGGACAACCTGAACCTGCGCTATTTCACCGGGAATAAGGCGCTGGACATTACACTGACCCAAAAGTCGGCACTCTGCGGGCAGGCAGATATTCAGCTGGTCTGCTCGGCAGACGGCAGCTGTCTGGAGGATATGAAGCACTACCACATTTACTCCCTGCTGGGCAATGCGCTGGACAATGCCATTGAGTGTCTGACGCAGGTAAACGATGTGTCTAAGCGGGTCATCACGCTGGACATCAGCCGCTGCCGTGACATGGCGGTTATCCGCGTGCAGAACTACACCCCCGCACCGCCGACGCTGCGGGACGGCGCTATCGTCACAACCAAGCAGGATACCGAGGAGCATGGCTACGGCATAAAAAGCATCAAAAGCATTGCCGAGCTGTACGGCGGCACGGCAGACTGCTTTGTGGAGGACTCGATTTTTTACTTGGTGGTCACCTTCCCCTGCGGGAAAAGCCAAAAACAAACTGCATAACCCAAAAGCGACTGCCGAAAGGCGGTCGCTTTTCTTCTTTGTCATTTGTGCCGTGTTTTTTGACATTTACGCCAACTGCATTGACCCGGCCAACGCTTCCCTTTATGATAGCTTTGTGAAAAAGATATGAACGGTTTCTGCAAAAGGGAAGTGCACAGCCCTTGGCAGCAAGCACATCGTATCATTCATCTGTGACAGTTTAGGAAGGAGAAAAACCTATGGCACAAAAGGAAACCTCAAGCAAGTCCCGCCGTTGGCTGGGCTTGTCCGGCGCGGCTGTGCTGGTGGCCAACCTTGTCCTGACCGGAACGACTATTGCGTTCCAGCAGGAAGGCGAAGTCAACCATGCACTCGGCATCGAAGGCGCTGGCGCATCTTACGGCGGCACGGAGTTCTCCGCTGACGGCACCCTGCCTGATGCAAGCTACGCAAAGTACATCGAAGCCGCTTATCAGTTCTGTGAGCAGGAAGAGGAAGAGGGCAGCGTGCTGCTCTACAACCGCAACAATGCCCTGCCGCTTTCCGAGTCTGAGCGCAACGTCACGGTCTTTGGCCGCGGCAGCATCGACCCGGTGTTCCGCAGCACCGCAGGCGGTTCCTCCACAAACCCGGATTACCAGAAAACCCCTGTTGACGCCCTGCAGGATGCCGGCTTCAACGTGAACCAGACCGTGCTGGACGCCTACGCTTCCGCCGAAGCGCCGAAAGCAAGAAGCGTTTCCAGCGTGGGCGAATATGACCCGGCGCTGTTCACCGGCAGCGTCACCGACTCGTTTGCGTCCTATGGCGATGTCGCGTTTGTTACGCTCTCTCGCTTTGCCACCGAGGGCAACGACCTTGCGATGGTCAACGACGAGGGCAAGCGTATGCTGGAGCTGGACGACAACGAGAAGGCAATCTTCCAGAAAATCAAGGATTCCGGCAAATTCAAGAAAACCGTCGTCCTGCTGAACTCCGTCTTTGCGATGGAGATGGACTGGCTGGACGAGTACAATGTTGACGCTGTGCTGTGGGTCGGCAACCCCGGCTTCTACGGTATGCCCGGCGCCATCCGCGTTGTGACCGGTGAGGTCAACCCCTCCGGTCACACCACCGCCACCTTTGCCGCCAACTCCCTGTCCGCGCCCAGTGCCGAGAACTTCGGTCTGCACGCCTACAACTACGGCAGCAAAACGCCCCGCGCGGCAGGCGACAGCTTTGTCAGCTATAACGAGGGCATCTATGTCGGCTACCGTTACTACGAGACCCGCTACGAGGACACCATCCTCGGTCAGGGCAACGCCGATTCCGCGGTTGGTACCAAAGCCTCGACCGACGGCTGGAACTACGCCGAGGAGGTCTGCTTCCCCTTCGGCTACGGTCTGTCCTACACGACCTATGAGTACAGCCTTGACAAACTGGACTACAACAGCGACACCGACACCTTCACGGCGACCGTCACGGTGAGCAACACCGGCGACAGGGACGGCAAGGCTACGGTGGAGCTGTACGCACAGACCCCCTACACCGACTACGACAAGCAGAACAATGTCGAAAAGTCCTCGATCCAGCTGCTGGGCTATGACAAAATCGAAGTGGCCGCAGGTGCATCCGAGACTGTCACGGTCGATGTGCCCGGCTACTTCCTCGCGTCCTATGACGCCAATGGCGCGAAGGGCTACATCCTCGATGCGGGCGATTACTACTTCGCTGTCGGCAACGGCGCACACGAGGCACTGAACAATGTGCTGGCCGCCAAGTGCGGTGACGCCGTTGCGGGCAAGCTGATCGATCAGGACGGCAATGTCGTCACCGGCAACACCGCCGCCGTGGCCACCTGGACCGCCCCCAACACCGAGGTCGATACCCAAAAGTACCGCAACTCCCGTTACAACAGCGATGTGGAAGTCACGAACACCTTCGACGACGCCGATGTGAACTACTGGGCGAACGACGACGAAAAAATCACCTACCTGTCCCGCAGCGCGTGGGATACGACCTACCCCACCACGCTGGAGACCCTGACGGTCAACGATAAGCTGTACGACGGTCTGAATATGCAGACCTACGTCAAGGCGGCCGACGCCAAGAGCGTTTCCGACTTCAACCTCGGCGTGGAGCTGGATGAGAAGATCAACTTCAGCGATATGATCGGCGTTGCCTTCGATGACCCGAAGTGGAACGACTTCCTTTCTCAGCTGACGCTGAGCGATCTGCTCATCAACATGGGCGACTCCAAGGGCATCAAGGCTGTCAAGGCTGTCAACAAGCCCGGCTGCACCATCGTCGATGGTCCCGAGGGCATGAACGGTCAGTTTAAGTACGGCGACCGCCGCAACTGCACCGGCTGGGCTACGCTGCCCATCGTCGGCGCAACCTGGAACCACGATGTACAGACCCGCTTTGGCGAGATGTACGGCGAGGATGCGCTGTATGCGTCCATCCCCATCGCCTACGCGCCCGGCGCGGACACCCTGCGTTCTCCCTACTCCGGTCGTACCTCTGAGTATTTCTCCGAGGACGGCGTTCTCAGCTACTATGCTGCCAAGGCCGTTTCCCACGGTATGCGCAACAAGGGTCTGATCGGTACGGTCAAGCACTTCTTCCTGAACGAGCAGGAAGCCGGTCGTCAGGGCATTTCCACCTTTGCGAACGAGCAGGCCATCCGCGAGATCTATATGCGCGCCTTTGAGGGTTCCCTGGCTGAGGGCGATTCTCTCGGCGTTATGACCGCTTACAACCGTATCGGCGTTATGTACGCTGCCGCCAACCAGGGCATCCAGCACATCCTGCGCGATGAGTGGAACTACGGCGGCTACATCATCGACGATGCTCTGACTGCGTCCGAGTATTCCTCCGCCCCCGAAATGCTGATGGCGGGCAACAACATCTTCTGTCTGGATACCGCCCGCCCGAACGAAATCGAGAAGCTGATCACCAGCACCGATGACGGCGACCTGCTGCAGAAGGTCATCGACTCCAACCATTATCTGTACTACATCATGCTGCAGTCCTCTATGGGCGGCTCCGGCGCGGAGGACGTTGTCGTTTCCGACGCAGCCCCGTGGTGGCAGACGACCCTGCGCGCTCTCGATGTTGTGTTCTGCGCACTGGCCGTTGCCGCTGTCGTGATGTATGTGCTGCATACCTACACGGACGTTTTCTCCGAGGAAAAGCGGAAGAATCGTGCCGCCAAAAAGAATTGATGGAGGTGGAACCTGATGAATAAAGGCTTGAAAAATAAAGGGCTGGGCAGCTGGTTCTGCCTTGCCGCAGCGCTGGTCGCGCTGATCACCGGCATTGTATTCCTGCTCACACAGGCCACGGCCGCTCCTCTGGGTCACTCCGGCACGATGGCCGGCGTGGTGCTGCTGGTCGGTGCTGCCGCTTCGCTCGTTTTCTTTTTTGTTTCCGTTCCGTTCAGCGCGCTGATTCAGGCGGTCATTTATAACATTGCCCTGTATCTTGTTGTTGTGCAGTTGTATTTCGTCTTTGCCGATGTCATCAACCATGTCACCTTTGCGGGCGGCAACGCCGGTCTGTGCGTGTTCTATATGGTCGGCACTTTCATTGCCTGCCTGCTCAGCGTGATCGCCTGCTTCTGCAAGCAGACGAAAACCGGCGAGGCAAAAGCCACCGGCAAACAGTTTGCTGCCGCCGGTGCGGTGGTCGCGGTCGCTGCGGTCTGCGTGGGCGGTTTCTCCCTGCAGAGCAGCAGCCTGCCCTCGGCCGACAATGCGGAGGTTGCCCCCGATGCGGCGCAGACTTCTGCCGATGGTCCCGTTATGAACTACAACGACAACGAGTATGTCTCCAAGACGCTGGATGACCTTGTTGCCATCCCGCAGGAAACCTGGGAAGCCAAGGAGCCGAACGGGGAAGTCGCCTACTTCTTCGAGGGTCAGTACACCGAGGGCTTCAGCACCGTCGTGGATCCGGCCTGTCTTGATATGTACTGCTACACCGACGGTTCGATGTGGGGTTCCTTCAGCGGTCCCAGCACCTCCGTGGGCGGCGACTCTATCTCCCATGTTTACGGCTACTGGTACAACTACGATGAAAACGGCGAGAAGAACTTCGTCATTCATCTGCTGGGCAATCAGGACGCCGACGGCACTGTGCGCCCCACCGATGTGGATGGCGGCGCAGATGCGGATGTCTTCATCTTTGACACCGACCACGGCGCATACAGCATGGAAGCCAGCCTGAGCTATGGCGTTTATGGCGGTGCGTTCACCCGCAACATCAACATCTACGGTCAGCCCTATGCCCCTGCCAAGAGCCTGACGATCGATGCCTCCAACCTGCGCACCTTCTACACGGGCGACACCTTCAACCCGGGCGAGCTGGTTGTGACGGCTACCCGCGCCAACGGTGCGGAGGAGTCCATCTGGGGCGGTCGCTTGACCTTCACCGGTTACGACAGCGACACCACAGGCACCAAGACCGTGACGGCCTCCTTCCTGGGTGCGACCGCTACGTTTGAAGTGCAGGTCGAGGATCTGGTCACCGAGCAGTACACGGGCAGCTATGAGCTGGTGCAGGGTGAGACGCCCACCGCAACGGATGCCGTGCTGCTGGTGGATTACTCCCACAAGGTCTGCACGCTGACTGCCGCCGACGGCTCTGCATCCATCACCGGCACGCTGGTGGATGTGCAGGACGATGCCCTTACCATGACCCTGAACGGCAGCGATGCCCTGACGGTGCCCATCACCGAGGGTGAGGACGGCAGCAAGCAGCTGACCATCCCCGCCCACGACGAAATCGTCTCCGGCTGGGGCTCCAGCACCACCTACTCCATCAACGAGGCTGTGGTCACGCTGGCGGCAGAGTAAGCATTCTTTGCTCTAACAACTGCTGAATAAAAGCCGCGTCTGATGTCTGCTTGCAGGCGTTGGATGCGGCTTTTCTTATGAGAAGGGAAAACCATATGCAAAATACAGAACTTTTGCTGAAAAAATTGACCTTGGAAGAAAAATGCGCGCTGCTTTCCGGCGCGGAAACCTTCAAAACGCGGGGTATGCCCGAACACGGTATCCCGCAGATCTGGCTGTCGGACGGTCCTCACGGCTTGCGCAAGCAGGCGGGGGAGAGCGACCACTTGGGGCTGAACCCCAGTGTTCCCGCCACCTGCTTCCCCACGGCGTCGGCTGTTGCAAACAGCTGGGATGCCGCGCTGGGCGAGGAAATCGGCGCAGCCTTGGGCGAGGAAGCCGCTGCGCAGGAAGTGTCGGTGGTGTTGGGACCGGGGCTTAACATGAAGCGCAACCCGCTGTGTGGGCGCAGCTTTGAGTATTTCTCCGAGGACCCGTATCTCGCGGGCAAGCTGGCGGCTGGGTATATTCGCGGCATCCAGTCCAAGGGCGTAGCTGCCTGCCCGAAGCATTTTGCCGTCAACAGTCAGGAAACGCGGCGTATGGCTTCGGATTCCATCGTGGACGAGCGCACCCTGCGGGAAATTTACCTGACCGGGTTTGAAATTGCCGTCAAAGAGGGGCATCCCCGCAGCATTATGTCGTCCTACAATCTTGTGAACGGTACCTATGCCAACGAGAATAAGCACCTGCTCATGGAGATTTTGCGCGGTGAGTGGGGCTTTGACGGCGCGGTCATCACCGACTGGGGCGGAAGCAACGACCACGCGCTGGGTGTGAAAAACGGCTCCACGCTGGAAATGCCCGCGCCCGGCGGGGACAGTGTGCGCGAACTGCTGGCGGCGGTGGAAAGCGGGAAAATCTCTGAATCCGACATCGACGCCCGCTTGTCAGAGTTGCTGCCGCTGGTGTTTGATACCAAGGCTGCGCTGGACGCTGCCCCGCGCGAGTTTGATGCGGCAGCCCATCATGCGCTTGCCCGCCGTGCCGCCGAGGAAAGCCTTGTGCTGCTGAAAAACGAGGGCTCTTTGCTGCCGTTGGCGGCGGGTACCAAGGTGGCTGTCATCGGCGACTTTGCCAAAAATCCGCGCTATCAGGGCGCAGGCTCCAGCATGGTGAACTCGACACAGGTGGATGTGCTGCTGGATAATCTGATCGACTCCGAGTTGAACGTCATCGGGTATCAGCAGGGCTTTGACCGCCACGGTAAGCCGGATGCTGCTTTGCAGAAATCTGCCTGCGAACTGGCGACACAGGCGGATACAGTTATTTTGTGCATGGGTCTGGATGAAATCGCCGAGAGTGAGGGTCTTGACCGCAGCAATCTGCGCCTTGCGCAAAATCAAGTGGATCTGCTGCAGGCTGTGGCGGCCGTCAACCCGAAAATTGTCGTGGTATTGTACAGCGGCAGCGTAGTCGAAACGCCGTGGCTGGACAACTGCCAAGCCCTGTTGTACGCCGCCTTAGGCGGTCAGGCGGGGGCGGGAGCCGTTGCGGATGCACTGACCGGCAAGGTCAACCCCTGCGGCAAGCTGGCAGAAACATGGCCGTTGGCCTACGCCGACATCCCCAGCGCCGCCGACTTTGCCACCCGCCGCAAGACTGTGGAGTACCGCGAGGGGCTGTACATCGGCTACCGCTACTTTACCACGGCGGAAAAAGCTGTGCGCTTCCCATTTGGCTATGGCATGAGCTACACGACGTTTGCGTACAGCGATATGGTCGCCGATGAACAGGGGGTCAGCCTTACCGTAACGAACACCGGCAGTGTGGCAGGCACGGAAATCGTGCAGCTGTATATTGCCAAAAAGAACAGTGAACTTTTCCGTCCTGCAAAGGAACTGAAAGGCTTTGCCCGCGTAACGCTTGCCCCCGGCGAGAAACAGCGCATCACCATCATGCTGGACGATAAGGCGTTCCGTTTCTGGAATGTCAAGGCTAACCGCTGGGAAATCGAGGGCGGCGAGTACGAGCTGCTTGTCGGCGCAAGCGTGGAGGACATCCGGCTGTGCGAGAAAATCTCCGTGCATGGAACGGCTACCGTGCATCCGTATGAAGATGTGGACCTGGATTGCTATTATAAAGGGAATGTGCTGAGCGTTTCCGATGCGGACTTTGAAAAGCTGCTGGGGCATCCCATCCCGGACGGCAAAACCAAAATTGACCGCAATCTGACCTTGGGCGAACTGAACCACGCCCGCAGCCCGCTGGGGTGGCTTGTCTGGCTCGTGCTGACGATCCTGCTGGATGTCAGCTATAAACGCGGCAAGCCGGACCTGAACATTTTGTTCCAGTACAATATGCCCCTTCGCGCCCTGGCAAAGATGACGAACGGTGCCATCAGCATGGGCATGGTGGACGGCATTGTCATGGAATTGCAGGGCTTCTGGATCTTGGGTCTTGTGCGGGTGATTTATGAAGCGATTAAGAATGTGGTGCTGAATGCGCAGATGGAAAAGCGTCTGCGCGGCGCTTGATGGAGGTTGCATTATGCAGTTTTGGAATAATTTTGCGGCAAAACACCCCGCCGCAGCCAAGTGGGTGCGCGAGGGCGGTCTGTTCGTCATCGTGTCGAATCTGATTACCGTGTTCAAGTATCTGCTGCTGCAATTTCTGCCCGCTGCGTTCAGCAGTCTGCCGGTGGTGGATTTCGGCTGGCCCGGCGTGGATGTGACCCTGTTTGGCGAAACCTTCAAGTGGAACATCCTCGGCTACGATGCCGCCCACGGGGGGCTTCCGTATTTCTGCGCATACATGATTGCTATGGTGATTGGTGAATGCATCAACTTCCCAATCCAGCGTAATTTTGTGTTCCGCAGCAAGGGCAATTTAGGCAAGCAGATCGCGTGGTATGTGTTGGCATTCTGCGTCATCACCTGCATCGTCAACTCCATCAACTGCGTGTGGGTCGCCGTAGCCGGGCTGCTGGTGCCGGACTTTATTTATAACATCGGTACGACGGTTTTGAACGGTGGCGTGTCTATGGTCATTTTCTTCTTTGTCAACAAAATCATCTTCCCTGAAAGCGGGAAGTGATTCTGAAACCAAAATAGCATCAAACCAAAAAGCGCATTGCAAAAGTACATTGCAATGCGCTTTTTGGCGCGCCCGAAGGGATTCGCCAAGCCGCGCCCTAGAAGCGCCCCACCGGGGCGTTTCTGCCCCGCGGGACGCAAAGCGCGGGGCACGGGCTGTTCGAATCCGCTCTTTTACTGCTCCATAAAATCCATGCAAAACAAAAAGAGCAGCACCCCATAAGGTGCTGCTCTTGGTGCGACCGGGAGGATTCGAACCTCTGGCCTTCCGGGTCGGAGAACTACGACGCAGCGCGCAATTCGATGATATACGGTATTTTTTGTCGGCTCTGCACTGCTCTGCCACACCTATCACAAGCAATATAAAACAATGTGCCAACGACAAAAACTGACCACCGGCAATAAAAATCACTGCCGGTGGTCAGTTGGTGGTCAACTATTGTGCAGTACAAACCATTTCATGAATCAGCGTTCGCAAAAATCATCTGAACAGGCAACCGCTTTTTTGCTTCTACCCGCCCCCTCAATTGTGAAATCTTACAATGGCAGCGCAGAAAATACAATACAGAAGGCGGGCTGCTGTTTATACTGAGGGTAGCAAATCAAAAAGCAGGAGGAAACGGTATGCGTGCAAAATTGTGTGGATTGCAAAGTATTCCCCAAGTGGTGGCGGATATGACGCTGGAGGAAAAGCTGGATATGGTCGGCTGTTATCGTGCCTGCCATACGCGGCCTATCCCTGATATGGACGTTCCGGCTATTTATCTGATGGACGGCGCAACCGGTCTGAATGGCAGTCACGTTGTGCTGGACTATCTGACAGACCCCTGCCGTGCCGATGATCCCAGAACGGCCTATGCCACACCCGAGATGATAGCACTGAACCGTGTGGATCTTAAACAGGCGGCAGAAACCTATAAAAACGATGCCTTGATGAGTGGGCTTGTGCAGCAGGCAGAAAAATACCGCCCCGGTGGGCGTCAGCATATCAGCTTTCCGTCCGGCATTAACATCGGTGCGGCGTTCGACCCTGTCGGTGCCGAGAAAATCGGTCGGGCCGTCGGGCAGGAGCTGCGCGATGCGGGCGTGGATGTCTGCTTTGGCCCGAATGTGGATATTGCGAGGGACCCTCTGGGTGGGCGCAACTACGAAATGTACGGCGAGGACCCGGAACTTGTGGCACAGACTGCCGCGGCGTTTGTGCGTGGTATGCAGAGTGCGGGAATTTCTGCCTGTGCCAAGCATTTCCTTGCCAATAATCAGGAAACAAACCGCAATACAACCTGTTCGTATTTGTCCAAACGGGCGATGATGGAACTTTACACCCGTGGCTTTGCGGCAGCTATCGAGGAGGGACACGTCCGCTGTATTATGAGTGCCTATAATGCAGTGAACGGCGAGTTTACCTCCTACAGCAAAAAGCTGTTGACGGATTTGCTGCGAGGAGAATTGCACTTTGATGGGGCGATTGTAAGTGACTGGGGCGCAGCCGGGCAAGACAAAGCCGGTACGCTGGCGGCCGGTATGGATTTGATTCAGCCGGGTCCAAACGATATGGCAGCTTGCAAACAAGCCGTAATAGAGGGGATACTGCCTGAAGAAACGCTGGATGACCGCGTTGCCCATATTTTGCAGCTGATTGTAGAAATTAAAGAGAATCAACGCAGAATTGCAGCTGAATATGATGCGGATGCCATTTTGAAAACCGCTTGCGAAACGATTGAAAATGGTGCGGTATTGCTCAAAAATGAAAACGACACACTGCCGTTGGCCGAGGATGCAAGAACGGTATTCTGGGGTGCGCGCAGCTGCGATACACTGGAATGTGGTTCCGGTTCTACAGCAGTAGAAACCGACCTGCACAGCAATGTGCTGGAGGAATACAGAAAAATACGCGGCACAACGTATTTTGAGGAGTGGGCCGATGCTGACACGCTGGTGTACACAGCAGCGGCTCCCGCCGGTGAAAATGTAGACCGGGAATGTATGGCGGTAGAGGAGCAAGACAGAAACCGCATGACCGAGGTGCTGAAACAGGCAAAAGAAAAGGGACTGAAAACCGTAGTGCTGCTGAACATCTCCGGTCCGGTAGAGATGGGGGACTGGCTGCCATACGCTGACGCGGTTCTTTGTATCTTTATTCCGGGCTGTATGGGTGGTGTGGCTGCAGCAAGGCTGCTGACCGGGCTGGCAGAGCCGGGAGGCCGGCTGCCTGTAACCTTCCCGCTGCGCTATGAGGACACACCCACCTACCCGAACTTTCCCGGGGAAGGGAACGACGCCTATTACGGTGAGGGTGTGTTTGTGGGCTACCGCAGCTATACCAAGCGTAAGCTGGCCGTACAATACCCATTTGGGCACGGCTTGAGCTATACGCAATTCTCGGTGCATTTATGCGAAAAAGAGCTCCACTGGAACTTGAAAGAGCAGGACACTTTGTATGTGCCTGTCAAGGTCAAAAACATCGGCAGCCGCGCGGGCAGCCAAGTAGTGCAGCTGTATTGTCATGAGGAAAAACCGCATATGCTGCGCCCGGTGCGGGAGCTGGTCGGCTATGCAAAGGTTTCGCTGAACCCTGCGGAGGAAACCATCGTCCGTGTGCCGGTCAGCAAGAAGGCACTGCGGTGCTATGACGCAATGAAGGACAAATGGGTGCAGCCGATTGGTGCACACACGCTGTATCTGGCACTGTCGGCAGAAAACATTCTGGAATCGGCAGCGCTGACAATCGAGGGAAAAAATCCGTACCCGCTCAGCGGAGAGAGCACCATCGGCGAAATTCTGGAAAATCCGGCGGCGAAGGAGCTGGTCAATCAGTTCACAAACGGAATGTTTACCTCGCTGCCCAAAGAGACACTGGATTTTATGGTGTACCGCAAGCTGAATGATATTCTTTCAATGGGTATGATTCAGGTAATCCCGGATACCGTAAAGCTGCACGCAATCCTGCAGGGGCTGTATGCACAGCTTGCAGAGCTTTAAACGAAAAGGGGACAACAATGAGCTTTCCGAAAAATTTCCTTTGGGGTGCGGCAAGTGCCGCTTACCAGATTGAGGGTGCCTATGACGAGGATGGAAAGGTACCGGGCATCTGGGACGCCCTGAGCCGCGGCCACGTGAAGCACGGCGAGAACGGCAATGTTGCCTGTGACCACTACCACCATTACAAGGAGGATGTTGCCCTGCTGAAAAAGCTGGGTGTCAAGGCCTATCGGCTTTCTGTCAGCTGGCCGCGGGTAATGTCGGGGCCGGACACGGTAAACCCCAAGGGGCTGGAATTTTACAGCAAGCTGGTGGATGAGCTGAAGGCTGCCGGGATTGAACCGATGGTTACGATATTCCACTGGAATCTGCCGATGTGGGCGTACGAAAAAGGCGGCTGGTACAGCGAGGAAATCAGCGATGATTTTGCAAACTATGTTCGCGTGCTTTCTGACGCCCTGTCTGACCGAGTGCGCTATTGGTTTACCATCAACGAGCCGGCAACCTTTATCGGAAATGGCTATTTTACCGGGATGCACGCGCCGTTTGAAAGCCTGATGCAGGCACAGCCCGCCGAGATGATGACAAAGCTGGCGGCACTGACAAAAAATGTCCTGCTGGCGCACGGCAAGGCGGCCCGCGTACTGCGCAGCCGTGCCAAGCAGAGCCCGCAGATTGGTATGGCGTTGAACGGCAGCGTCTATCTGCCGCAATCGGAATCGGCTGCGGATGTGGAAGCCGCGCGGGCGCTGACCTTCCCGGAGCAGGCATTCTTCCCACATTTCAACTGGTGGGCAGATCCGGCCGTGCTGGGGCGCGTTCCTGCGGTGCTACAACCGTTTTTCACCGCGGAAGAATTGAAAATAGCCTGCCAGCCGCTGGATTTCTTTGGTTTTAACTGCTACAATTCGTCCGACTATGACGAGTATACGGGACCAAACCCGGCAGTGAAACCGGGAATGGCACGCACCGCCATGGAATGGCCTATTACACCGGACGCGCTGTACTGGGCCTCACGTTTCCTGACAGAGAGGTATCATCTGCCGGTGATGGTGACGGAAAACGGCATGGCAAATATTGATTTTGTCATGAGCGACGGCGCAGTGCATGACCCGCAGCGCATTGACTTTATAAAGCGTTATCTGACAGGACTGCAACGCGCGGTGGAGGAGAATATCCCGGTAATCGGGTATCTGTACTGGTCCATTATGGATAACTTTGAGTGGGCCGAAGGCTACGATAAACGCTTTGGGCTTATCTATGTAGATTACCAGACCCAGCAGCGCATCCCGAAGGATTCCTTCTACTGGTATGCAAATGTCATAAAAAACAACGGATTATCTTGATTTCGAATGGTGTTGCCTACGATATTGCATCGGGGTAACACCATATTCTTTTTTGAAAACGTTCTGGAAATAGCTTTGGCTGGAAAAGCACAGATAGCTGCTGATTTCCGCTAGCGTCATTTCTGTATAGTGCAATAGGCTCCGGGCCTCGTCCAAGCGGCACTCCGCAATGTAAGTGCCCAGCGTTTTCCCAGTTTCCTTTTTGAATAGATTGCCTGTATAGGAAACGCTGCGCCCGATGGAGGCGGCCACATCGTCAAGACTGATGGGCACGTTGATGTGGTTGTGAATATAGCATATACAGGCATATACTTCGCGGCTTACATCATTTGGAATATGTGTTTCGCTGATACGCCGACAAAAATCCATGGCTGCGGTCATGTAAAGCCGGTCAATTTCCGGTATGGTAGAGGCGCGCTCACAGTCCAGCACATAGCTGTCTATCAGCTGGTAGGTTAGTTCGACGTCCATTCCGGCAGGGATGGCGGACATCATACCGATTTTCGTGATGCAGCCGATGAAAATGTTTTTTGCCTGCCGCAAAGGAGTTTCTGCCATTGTGCCTCGGTTCAGACGTGCTGCGGCATCCTGCAGCAAAAAAGCCTCCAGCTGTTCCGGGTCGCCTTGGCGAATACGCTCGTAAAACATCTGCTCCCACTGGTAGGTATTATGATATGTTTCTGTTTCCTTGCGTTCCATCATCGTTTGCGCCACATTACAGCCAACGGACAGATTCTCTCTGTCCTCCATCAAATCAAAGTAGATGGCAGGGTCAAGAATTTCTCCGTCTACGCAGTAGTAGAGATAAGCAGCCTTGTCAAAAAATTCAAGCAGACTTACATTCGGAGCCGCCTCCAGAATACTGCTTGCAGCGTTCTTTTGCGTGGAAGGAATCGCACACTCCTCCATATAGGACTGTACGGTGGTCGCACTGATTCGCCCATTGTAGACGGGTCCTATGATAATCTGCCATCCGCCGTTAAGAAGCATCTTCGCGTAGGCGGCGTGACTGGGTGAGGAGATGATATCCAAAGCGCAGTCCCGGACGCTTGCCTGAAAAAGGGATTGCGTGTTTCTGTCCGGTGCAACGGGATATTGCAGCTGGCAAATACCGTCTGCATCATACAGCGAAAAGGCAATTCCTTCCGCACGGTAGAATAGCATACAAAGGTTTGTAATGCGTATAAAGCGTTCTGTATTCATAGAAAAGCCCCCTGCATTGATAGTTATATTTTACAATCACAAATCAAATAATGCAATATCCAAAAGCGGCAGACTGCTATACTGATAACAGAAAAAAGGGAACGGTTCCCCGAAATAACAGGAGGAAAACAAAATGGCATTTGGTAAAAAAGCGCGCCCCACTGTAGATAAGGACGGTGCAGCGCTGGTCATGCGCGGACGTGACTATCTGGCTGATTTTTCCGGACAACTCGGTCTGGGCATTATGGCAAACCTGGTCGGTCAGCTGCAATACTTCTACACCGACAAAGTCGGTATTGCAGTTGGCTCGGTAGGTATTGTCATGGTCATTGCCAAGATTGTCGATGCACTGACAGACATCTGGTTCGGCAATATTATTGACCACTCCAAGGGTGGCAATATGAAGTACTATAAGTGGATGCTGCGCATGGCGGTCCCGGCCGCAGCCATCACGGTACTGATTTTTACGGTGCCTATCGGGGCCGGGCAGCTGCCGGCTGTGCTGTATGCACTGGTTACCAACCTGTTGATTACGGCGGTCATTTACACTATGATTGCCACGCCTTTTTCTGCGACTATGATTGTGCGCACACAGAGCCAACAGGAACGCGGTAAGATGGGCATTTATCGTGCAGTAGGCAACTATGCCTCCGGCATGGTCATTGCGATTGCGACCATTCCGGTAACCAATATGCTGGGCGGCACGCAGCTTGCGTGGATTAAGTACGGTGCTGTGATGGCGCTCGTGGTTCTGCTTACGCTTTTGATTTGCTACCGCAACGGCAGCAAGGCCATGAGCAAAGCTGCAGAGGAAACCGTGCAGGCCATGCCGGAGGAAGAGCCGGTCGAGTTTGTGACTGCTGTCAAGTGCCTGTTTGGCAACAAATACTGGGTTATTGTGCTGCTGTTTAACCTGATTACCTCGGTATCTACCGCAATTACCTCTGCATCCGGTGCGTATTACTGTAAGTGGATTTTCGGCAATGATAATCTGGTCGGCATTATCGGCGCACTGGGTTTGCTTTCTACGGTGCTTGGCTTTGCACTGTCAAACCTGATTATCGGAAAGCTTGGCATCAAACGCACCATCTACATGGGGCTGCTGGGGTATGCTGCCAGCTGCGCGCTGAGATGCTTTGTCCCGACGAATTTGCCGGTATACGCGGTAAGCGGTCTGATTGGCAGTTTCCTGCAAATTCCGCTGATGTGTCTGTATGGCGTTCTGCTGGCTATGGCCGTGGACTACAACGAATACAAATACGATAAAAAGCTCGTTGCGGTTTCTTCCGGTGCGATTGGCTTTGGCAGCAAGGTCGGCAACGGTCTGGGTGCATTGATTCTTTCCGGGTTCCTGATGCTTGGTGCCTATGATGCCACCCTAACAGAGGCAACCACTTCCATGCGGGTTGCAATTTATGGTTTTTCCAACTATCTTCCGATTGTTCTGAACGTAGGTATGTTCCTGATTTTCCGCGGCTTTGACTTAGAGGAAAAGCTGCCCGCCATGCGCGCTGAGGTCGAAAAGCGCCACGCAAAGAATGAGGAGAACTGATCCATATGAAATTTACAATTCCTGCAAATGCAGCGGCAAAGCCGTTCAAAAAGCATTGGAAGTTCTGCGTCGGCAGCGGTCATGCCGCGTTGGCCATGCGCACGGATTACTGTGAGCAGCTAAAACAGATTCACGATGATTTAGGCATTGAGCGTGTACGCTTTCACGGAATTTTCAGCGATGATATGCACACCTATGACACAATGGCTACGGTTATGCCCATGCCGGGCGCAGAGCAGATACCGTTCTATGAAAGCAGCTTCCGGCTGCCGGGGCTTGTGTATGACAATGTACTGAAAGCCGGCATGAAACCGTTTGTGGAATTGAGCTTTATGCCCAGCCAGATGGCAAAGCGCCCGACTCGCGGTACATTTTACTGGAAGCCCTGCATTGCGCCGCCCAAAGATGAGACGCAATGGCAGGCACATATTCAAAAATTCATCCGTTTTCTGCTGAACCGCTACGGCAAGGAGGAAGTGGAAAGCTGGTTCTTTGAGGTTTGGAACGAACCGGACCTCAAGACGCCGTTCTTTGACGGCACGCAGGAAGAATACTTCCGCCTGTATGAAATCACGGTGCAGGCCGTCAAGGCGGTGGATGATAAGCTGAAGGTCGGTGGTCCTGCCACCAGCAACAGCAAATGGATTTCTGCCTTTGTGCAATACTGCAAGGAGCATTCTCTGCCGGTGGACTTTATCACAACGCACCAGTATGCGGGGGACCCCATCAGCGAGATGTGCAACCAGTCGGAGGAGGACCACAACCAGACCACCGAAGAAATCCAGCAGGAGTATCAGGTGGATATGGCGCAGCTCTTTGCAGGCTTGAAGCCGGAGGATGGTCTGCTGCCGATGTTCCGCCGCGTTATGCCGGAAAATACCGAAACTGCAGATCTGAACCGCGACCTGCTGCGTGATGCCGCCTTGGAGGTGCGGCAACAGGCCAACGGTCTGCCGGTTTACTACACCGAGTGGAACGCCTGCGCCACCTTTGGCGCGCCGGGCAATGATACCCGCAAGATTGCCGCCTACGATGTGCGCGCGGCTCTCTGCGCCGAGGATGCACTGGAGGGTTCCAGCGTGTGGTGCTTCAGTGATATTTTTGAGGAACTGCATCCTTTCCCGGAGGAATTTCACGGCGGCTTTGGCATGATGTCGCAGCACGGAATCCCCAAGCCGGTTTACCACGCCCTGCGCCTGCTGAATCAGGCCGGTGACGAGAGATTGGAGCTTCCCGGTGCGCTGGATGGAGAAATCAGCACGGCCGCTTTCTACGATGCGGCACACACCCAGATTACCGTAATGGCCACAAAACAAAATCTGCACCATTTTGCGGAGCTGCAAACCCCGGCCACCCCGGTAGAGTTGGAAGTGGCATTGGATGCCGCGCCCAAATCCGTTGAAATCTGCCGCATTGATGAAGAACACGGCAATCCGCTGAAATGCTGGCAGCAGATGGGAGAACCGGAGGATTTGACCCCGGCACAGGTACAGCAAATCACAGCAGAAAGTGCAGTCACGTATGAGAAACTGCCGTTCACCTATGAAAACGGGGCTGCCCACGTCACGTTCTCTCTTGGCACAAATGATATTGCGTTTGTCCGTTTCGTAAAATAATCGACAGGGTGCATCCGCGTTGATGCACCCTGTATTTTTTAAGGAGTCGGCTATGATTTTTGATTTTAACAATGATTGGCTATTCTGTCGGCAAGACGGAGAACCCAAAACCGTAACGTTGCCGCACGACGCCATGCTGGAGGAACCGCGGCAGAAAAACTGCCACAATGGCAAAGACTGCGGCTATTTTCCCGGTGGGAAATATAGCTATGAAAAACATTTTGCTGTCCCCCAAGAATATCCGGAACAGAAAGTCAGCATTTTGTTTGAAGGTGTTTATCAAAATGCCGTTGTATATTTGAACGGCGAGCCGGTCGCGAAACACCGGTATGGCTATACGGAATTTACCGCAGACATTACCGGAAAAGTGCGGGAAGGGGAAAACTTTCTGCGTGTGACGGTGGATAACAGTCTGGAACCCAACTGCCGCTGGTACACGGGCAGCGGCATCTACCGCCCTGTGCATCTGATGGTAAAGCCGAAAGACGGCGTGCGCACGGTAAAGATCCGCACGGTGTCGATTGCTCCCGCCGTAGTTGAGGTGCAGACCGAAACCGAACACGCGGCGGTGGAAATTTGGGATGGTGCGCAGTGCGTGGCGAAAGGAACGCCGGGGGTCATCGAGATCCCGCAGGCTAAGCTGTGGGATGCCGAACACCCGAACCTGTACACCTGCGTGGTCAAGACCGAAAACGACGAGGAATCCGTCCCGTTCGGCATCCGCACACTGACATGGAGCGCAAAAACCGGTCTGTGCGTCAACGGCAAGGCGGTCAAGCTGCGCGGTGGTTGTATCCACCACGACAATGGCATTTTGGGTGCCTGCGGCTTTGCCGATGCCGAGGAACGCCGCATCCGCATTATGAAAAAGGCGGGTTACAACGCCGTGCGCTGCGCCCATAACCCGGCAAGCCGCGCCCTGCTGGATGCCTGTGACCGCCTTGGTATGTATGTGATGGACGAAGCCTTTGACGGCTGGTACACACCCAAGACCTACCATGACTATTCCCGCATTTTTGCCGAAAACTGGCAGGATGATTTGACCACTATGATTGCCAAGGATTACAGCCATCCCAGCGTGATTCTGTATTCTATCGGCAACGAGGTGTCGGAAACGGCTTTCCCGCAAGGCGTGGAAACGGCTGACAAGCTGACCCGATTTGTCCACGCGCTGGATGATACCCGCCCCGTGACAGCGGGCATCAATGTGCTGCTGAACGTCTACGCACAGAAAGGCATTGGCGTGTATAAAGAAAGCGGCCCCTACAAGCCGGAGCCGCTGCCGCCCAAGCAGCCGGAGGAGAAAAAGAAAGAGTCGGGTTCTACGTTCTTCAACATGGTCACGCAGAATCTCGGTCCGCTGATGTTTTACATGAGCAAGGGCAAAAAAGGCGACGTTGCCTGCCGCGATGTGGCGGAAAAGCTGGATGTTCTCGGCTTGAATTATGCGGCTTCCCGCTATGAGGACGACTGCAAAAACTATCCGAATCGCTTGATGGTGGGCAGCGAGACGATTATTGGCGAGCTGCCGTACAACTGGGCGCAGGTGCAAAAGCATACAGCGCTGATTGGCGATTTTGCATGGGCGGCCATTGATTATCTGGGCGAAGCGGGCATCGGTCAGATGATTCCGCAGGATACGCCGGGTCTGCCGATTGCGGCGGGCAGCGGTGCGATTGATTTAACGGGAAACATTACAGCGGAAAGTTATTTCCAGCAGGCGGTGTGGAGCCTGCGCAAAGCACCTTACTTGGGTGTGCGCCCGGTCAACTGGAACGGCAGAAAAATGACGGGCAGCGCGTGGCGTATGACGAACGCCGTGGAAAGCTGGACGTGGCCCGGCTGTGAGGGGCAAAAGGCCACCGTGGAGGTGTACAGTGATGCGCCCCTCGTAGCGTTGTACTGCAACAATAGATTGATAGGAAAAAAGAAGCCCAAAAAGTACCGTGCTATTTTCAAGGCGACCTACTGCCCGGGAACTTTGCGCGCTGTAGCGTTGGACGCGGATGGAAATGCAATTGGCCAGGCAGAGCTTAAAACGGCCGGGGAAGAGACAAAAATTTTGTTGTCACCCGAAAAGACTGTGATTCACGCCGATGGGCAGGAGCTGTGCTTTATCCCCATAACCCTGACGGATGCCAACGGCATATGGAAACCCGCCAAGGAAGCCCGGCTTTCGATTCATATGGATGGCCCCGCCCGGCTGCAAGCGTTGGGAAATGCCGCCACCCAAACCACGGAAACCTACACCGACAATACCCACAGCACGTGGCTCGGCCGTGCCCTTGCCGTAGTCCGCGCCGGAACAAAGCCGGGCACAGCACACATCACCATCACCGCCGAAGGCTACGCACCGCAAAGCGTGGAGATACGGATTGTATAAATAGGCTGTTTCTTTGCCGAAGGTGGGTGCCTCATTTGCATTAGCTCTTTGGTATCAGATATCCGCCATATAGTAAAGCGCCTTTTCTGGTACGCGAAATGTAACGCAAGCATAGCGTTTGGATATCCACAACGCATTTTTGGGGTGAACCCCAAACCCCCGCGGCTACGCAAATGTTACGATTTTCTCAATTATAGCCACTTTCCATTGACAGGCTGGGAGGCTGTATGTTATCCTGAACTTGCAGAGATTCTCTGCGCAGCACCTTTACAACTGAATACACAGCATAACAGGTACTTTACTCTCCCAGTGGGGCGCGCAGCACGGTCACGGCAGACCATAACCCACGACTGGGGAGAGGGCATAATGATACTCCTGCTGCCCCACGCGTCAGATGGGGTGACTGAGTTAGGATTGTAAGAAGTAAGATCCTAACAAGGTCAGTGAACGGCTGTATGCCAACAGCCTGCCTGTTATGTTCCCACTGTCTGGGGGCAAGCGGCAAATAAGACATTTTCCCAAGCACTTATTTTGATGCACACGGTCTTTTTACTATCTGTGTGATTGACGCTATCATGCGTATTATTTGATTTTTATTGAATTTCCATCAAGATTTGCGGGGAAAGTGTACCCTTACGCCAGAACAGAAAATAGATAAGAGGCCCGGAGGGCTTTACCAAAATCGGTAAAGTCCTCCGGGCCTCTTTTTTCTCCCCGGAAGGTGTATTCAAAAGGGTTACACGAAACAACAAAAAAGGAGATGAGCAAATGGCAAAAAGAAGTGTTCATTATGCCCGCGGACCTCCAGAGTGAATCAGAATTGATTCACTATCTTGCATCAAAACCGAAAAAGTGAATCAAACCTGATTCACTCGCGTACCGCGCCCAAACGCGCCCTGTGTGGGGCTGATGTCCAGCATCGGACACGGGACACGGGACGCGAAGCTGCCCGCAAAGCCGCTATTTGGCGCGTCTGTGGGGCTGTGGGGCGGCGCGAGCCGTACAACTTAACACTAGAGAGTAAAACTTACTACACGCAAAATTACGATACTATGAGATAATAGATGTATACCAAACAAGAAAGGATGATGCAAATGACTTTTACGAAACTTCCGAAAGCAATCACTGCAGAAGAATTGCTCTCCACACCGCTACCGCCCGTAAAGTGGATTATTCCTGGCTTGCTTCCGGCAGGACTGGCATTGTTTGCAGGTCCCAGCAAGGCGGGCAAAAGCTGGCTGACATTGTGGCTTTGCCTACAGGTCGCGCAAGGTAAGCCTGTGTGGGGTCGGGAAATTGAGTCGCGCACGGTGCTGTACCTCTCGTTGGAGGACATGCTCAACCGCCTGCAAGACCGTCTGTTCCGGCTTGTGGGCAGCGAGGATACGCCAGAAAAGCTGATTCTGCAAACCGAATGCCAAAGTATCGGACAAGGATTGGAGGAACAGATTGTGGACTTTGTTCATAACTATCCGGATACCGGGCTGGTAGTCATTGACACCTTGCAGAAAGTGCGCTCCTGCGACCAAAGCGGCAGTATGTACGCCAGCGACTACAAGGACGTCAGTGCGCTGAAATCCCTTGCAGACAAGTACGGCATCTGCATTCTGCTGATTCACCATTTGCGCAAGCAGGCAGCGTCCGACCCCTTTGACCAGATTTCCGGCTCAAATGGTCTGATGGGGGCAGCGGACACCACATGGGTCATGCAGCGCAAGCGAACGAGCAAGAATGCTGACATTATCCTGACCGGGCGTGATTTGGACAGGCGAACGCTGTATCTGCATGAGGAAAACTGCATCTGGCTGTTGGACGAGGAAGAAACTGCGGAAGAACAGCGACTGAAAGCTGTGCCGGAATATCTTTGGAGAGTTGCGGATTACATCGAGCAAGCCGGAAAGTGGCAGGGGACTGCTACCGAGTTGTTATCTGCAGCTGGTGTTGACGGCGTTTTGCCCCATATGCTTACCCGAAAAATCGTGGAACACTTTGACATGGTATTTACACCAAAGGTTATCCGCTATGAAACTCATCGCACATCGCAGACGCGCTTGCTGAAGTTTTCGCATTCTGAAAATGACGCTGATGACGCTAATGACGCTGATATTGACATAACTCAATTATCTGGCTGGGATATCTCAAAAATAGCGTCACAAGCGTCATTAGCGTCATCGGCCAAGCCTTGGCGCGGAAAATATGTGGCGTAACCTCGTGGAAAACACCTTGAATGATACAAATATAAGCGTAGATACGACGATTTGTGTGACTGTCAAGAGTGACGCTGCTTTTGAAATGCCGAAAAAAGAAAAATGACGCTAAAATCGGCAATGACGCTGATTTGATTTACTAGCAAGGAGGTATAATGGCTTACATCAAGAAAAAATCCGAACGAAAATACAAAATCACCGTCTGCAACGGCTATAAGGTCAATGGGCAGAAACGGATGAAAGCGCAGACCATCGCTGTGCCATCATCCGTGCCAAAGCGCGGCATTCAGCAGTATGTCATGGCTGAGG
>OGZG01000197.1_pt1 | contig 42881 bp, 38 predicted proteins | sample 1576781 | NCBI WGS metagenome assembly OGZG01 (sample SAMEA3541502, study PRJEB24748) | human gut metagenome | biome: human gut; feature: human-associated habitat; material: faeces | place: China | collected 2012 | reverse complement strand
AAATATTTACAGGCTCTACCGTACCGGTGTTGTTGAGGTTATGCCAGGAGCGATGAACGTCATTCCTGGAGCGGTGAAGCTAGGAATAGATATTCGCAGTATTTCTAAGGTGGCCCGTGATTCTGTAGTTACCCTCATTAAGGAATTTATTGATGTTATTGCAGAGAAACGAGGCTTATCCTATACGATTGAGCCTATCGCACAGGATCATCCTGTAGCGATGCATCCGGCCATGATTCGAGAAATCGAAGAGGCTGTTAAGTCTGTAGGTGTAGACTATATGACCATGCCAAGCGGTGCTGGTCATGATGCTATGCACTGGGCCGATGATGTTCCAACTGGGATGATTTTTATCCCATGCCGCGAAGGTATTAGTCATAATCCAGCTGAATTTGCGGAAATGGATGACATCGTTACAGGCGCTAAGGTATTGGATACAGTGCTTAGAAAACTTAGTTTAGAAACTACAAAACTTGTGTAAGTAGAGATATCCGTTGATATCAGATTGTGTAAAAGTGTATTTCAAATTTAAGATGTAATAGAGTATTGTTAGCCGTTTTAAGTTGAAAGTACACGGATTGGAGAGAATATGGTTATTGCTGGTATTGTTATCGTAGTGGCGACGTTTATTGCCATTATTAAACAGTTTGAAACACGGCTCGTTTTATTGCTATCGGGCTTATTAATGTGCTTTATTGGTGGGCAACTTGGTGCTGGTACGACAGCCTTTGTAAAAGAACTTACAAATCCAGGTCTTGTACCAACCATTTGTACAGTACTTGGTTTTAGTTATGTTATGGAATATACAAAATGTACAGAGCACATGGTATATTTCATCTCTGCAGGCCTTAAAAAGATGACTAAAATCATCATCCCTGGTGCTGTTATTATTACGTTCTTGATCAACATTGCGTTGCCTACTGCAGCAGGCTGTGCAGCTGCTGTGGGCGCATTGCTAATTCCTGCATTGATTCGCTCTGGTGTGCATCCTGCCATGGCAGGCTCTGCTATTTTCTTAGGAACTTGGGGTAGTGCATTGAGCCCAGGCCTTATGTTTAACCCACAAGTAGCACAACTAGCCGGTGAAGACGTAATGACCGTTATTGCTAGCTTCTCTATGCAAGCTATAATCGGCATTGTAGTAGCGGCGATCTTGCTCAATATCGTAGCTATCGTTAAGAAGGAACATACAGGGTATGTATTGAAAGATGCTAACGAAGAAGAAGGCAAAGAATTCAAGGTAAATTACTTATATGCCATCATCCCAATCATTCCTCTTGTATTACTCGTACTTGGTAGTAAACAAGTAGCAGTGATTCCAGAGATTTCCGTTCCTGTGTCCATGTTAATTGGTACGGCTATCGGTATTATTGCAGTACGACCTAATGTAACAGATGCAGTTAAGAAATTCTTCCGTGGTACTGGCGATGGCATGTGCGATGTAGTTGGTCTTATGGCTGCAGCAGCGTGCTTTACAGCAGGTATGCAATACATCGGCCTTACAAGTGCACTCATTGATGGCATGAAGAACTCTCAACAAATTGCTCAAATCGGTGCTGCCTTTGGTCCATTCTTATTAGCTGTTATTTCTGGTTCTGGTAATGCAGCAGCCCTTGCGTTTAACGGTGCGGTAACACCTCATGCAGCTGACTTTGGCTATGGCATTATGCAACTGGGCTCCATGGCCCAATTAGGTGCTGGTATCGGTCGTAGTATGAGTCCAGTAGCAGGTGCAGGTATCATCATTGCCGGCCTTGCTGGTATCAATCCTATGGAAATGGCAAAACGTAATGCTGTACCATGTATTATTGCTACAGTAGTGATTATGCTATTGTTACTATAATTAGATAACATGTAGTTGTGCAACTATAATGATATAAAGTTAAACAGCTTAAAGCTTTTAAATTTAAAATGCATAAGAAAAGAACCCCATTATGATTAACATCATGAAGGGGTTCTCTTTATATTGTAGAGTTATGTGGTTCTATTTATATTGTAAATTTCTATTATTTTAGTTTGAAACCAATCCATAGAGCGGAAATAATAAATAAGCCACCACTAACCCAGAATAGTGTAGTAAAGCCTAGCCATGCCATAAGGCTAGCACCGCCGACAGATCCTAAGAAATAGCCAAAGAATAGACAGGATTGATTATAGGAGAATACTTGGCCTGTAAATTCTCGAGGTGTTTTGGAAGATAGGTAGGTGTTTAAAGCTGGAAGCATACCACCTAAACCAAAACCTTGTAGGAATCTGATGATGGCAAGTTGATATACATCAGAAACATAGGCTTGAGGGATATTTAAAACCCCTACATAGATAAGAGAGACTACTAACACTTTACGGGGGCCAATTTTATCGACTAATTTACCTAGTGGAGAGCTACTCATAAGTTGAGCAATACCCATAGCGGAGAATACGGCACCTGCAATAAATGCGAGATTTTCTGTGTCGCTAGGAACGATTCCTTTAATATATACGGAGATAACAGGTTGTAAGGACATAATACATATTGCGTAGATAAAGGAGGCTACACATAATGCGACAATGCTATTAAATTCTGGTATTTGCTCTTTTAACTTGCGGATGGAAAGTTTTTCAGGATTAGGCTTTGGTACATAATTTTCATGGATGAATATAGTAGCTAGCACACCAGCTAAACCCATGAGCGTACCGACGATGATGAAGTCATTACGAATGCCTACTGTATCTGCAATATATCCACCCAATAAAGGCCCTATTAGTGAACCTGCAAGATTGGCAGAGGCTAATAAACCTAAGGCCCAACCTGTTCGTTCAATAGGAGTTTCCGACGCAATCAAGGTGATTGATGCAGAGTAAAAGCCACTCACAAGACCTTGGATTAAACGAATTAGTACGACTCCCTCTGGGGTTGTTTGAAAGGCAATCAAAGCATTACATAAGGCCATGCCAAAGCTAGATCGTATTAATGTAATTTTTCGACCTTTTTTGTCCGCCACACGCCCCCAAAATGGTGCTGCTAAGCAAACGATTATGTAGGTTGCACCGGTTGCTAAACCAGACCATAAGGACATTGCTTCTGGTGTTTGGACGCCTAAATCGTGAAAGTATAAAGGCAGGATTGGAGCTAGCTGACTTACACCAAAGGCTGTACAGAATACACAGACTAAACTGATGTATACCGTTCGTTTCCACGTTTCCAACGTATTCCTCCTTTCTTAGTCGTAGTATGTTCTTAATAAAATAATACTCTTATTTTTGTTTTATTTCATCCCAATCACTTAAATCCGGTAGTTTGTTGCTTGTTATAGATTCCTGAATCCAGTAGTTAATGGAGGTTAAGTTGCAAGATTCTCGTTCGAAGACATATTCGTTGTCCTCGTCTACAGTGGCATAGAGTTGAATGCGTAAGTTTTTACCTTTTTTGCGCTCGATATAATAGCTAATGCATTGATCATCAATGCTAGAAGGGCGAACCGAAATCATATCATACTTACCATTCGCTACGCCTTCTAAGGCATCCTTAATCATTTGATTTGAAAATTCATATTGATTGAGGTAGAAAATATCGTTGTCGCAAGTTAATACGTATTCCCGAGGAGGCGTAGTGTTTTTGTACTCTTTCTCCCAACTTTCATCAATAACAGGCAATGTAGCATGATCATAGAATTCCTTAATTAAAGCGAGACCTTCAGGAATGGACATCTCCTTGAAGTATCGTATTTCGTATACCGTAGGCTCCAAGGTTTCATCGCGTTCCGTTGGATTGTCAATATAGCCATATAGATAGATGGTACAAGCATTTTTATCTTCATTGTGGAACATAACGATGCTGTACACATCGTGAATAACGTTTCCTATGGATTGGCGATTATCATAGATGATAAAGCTGAGATATTTTTGTGTATCCCATTCCCGTTGAATGAAATTCCAGTCGTATTTATTCGTGCGCCAACCAGTTGTAGAGTCCTCAAAGATTTCTAAGACGTCAACAGAGTTTTGCGGCCAAGCAGGTGGCATAGGATTGCACGTTGTAGAAGATTGTGTGACACCTTCTTTGTACTGATAATGTCCGTTAACGAGTTCAAAGGCGTCTAATCGTTCAGATGCTTCGTCAGGAATTACCAACGGTTCACCAGTACCAAAACAATTATCAGTTCTTGTGTTGAGACGGTTGATGCTTTCACGAGCATGCTCGTAGAAGGTAACGGCTAGGTCTAACTCCGGCTTTTTGGTAATGGCACCAGTTTCGTAGCAATAGCCCGCTGCCAGTTGCCATAGATGGTCCGCATAGTCATAACTGCCGTATCTATCGTAACATTTGCTAGACTGATCAACGCACTCTACGGCGGTTTCTATGGCAGGGGTATTACCTTTTTTGAACGTAAATACATAAGCGAGATATGGCCAAAGGCTATCGAGACTGTAAATAGCTGGATGTTGCAATAAGTGAGCAATGCGAGACCAGTCTTGGGATTGCCCATCGATGTTCAATGTACGAAGAATGATGGCTTGCATTGTAACATAAGCGTGGTCATTAAAGTCTAAATAATCTGGGCTTATAGCGGCACGTTCATAGTATTTGAGGGCCTTTTGAATATCTTGAGGGATTCTTTTGTGAGACTCACCTGGTTTCGCATAATATTCAGCAGCTTCACGCAAGCACAGGCCATTATTCATGGCTGCGCCGCGCTCAAAATACTCGAGAGCTCGTTCATGCTCTCCACGCGACTTACATATATCGCCTGCTAAATACATCATGAGTGGCAAACCTGCTGCAGCCCCTTCAAAAATGACTTGTTCTTCCATTGCCCTATTATTTTGCTCGGCATAGGTAAGGCGCAAGTTGCGGTACGCAATGACAAGACCTGCCGCTGCAGATTTATGTAACCATTGCTGCGCAATGGCCGTTACTTTATTTGCCAATCTACGTTGATCTACTTGTACAAATAAAGATTTTAAAAAATGGACAACACCAGATGGTTCACCTTCATTAACTATCTTTCGTGCAGATGGCAAGAGGCGGTAATCGCCCCATTGGAATACATTGGCAATGGCGTAGGCACAGTAGGAACAACCTTTTTGGGCGCCCTCATAGACGCGCTGGAATGCTTGGTCCTTCGTCATAGGCAACTCTTTTTCAATAGTTGGCGTGAGGGCACCAGAGGTACGCATAGCTTGTAAAATAGCGATGGCACTGCCTTTGCGAATAGCCGTATGTAAATAACTATACGCCTTTGTGTCATCCTCAGGAAAGCCTGCTTCAATCCAGGTGAACTGAGGGCCAGAATAGACGCGTGCCAAAATAGCGTACACATCGCCAATACCAGGAATCTTTTGGCCTTCCTCGTCAAGTTTCACAAGTGCGTCAAGCTCAGCTTTGCCCGCCCAAGCTATATCTTTATTACACTGGTGGAATATTTTATTGAAAGACTGTTGTATTTGATCAGTGAAATAAAAACTCATGCTCTCTCCTCCGCATAATAATCAGTAAAACCTGATAACATATGTAGTTTCAGTATACTATTAGTATTTAGAGGAACACAATATAAATATTCTGAATTTGGAGGGGACTAGGGAAATCAGTAATTGGATTATATATGGGTATTAGGTGATGAACGAATGTAAGGATAAGGTGAAAGTTGAGATTTTTCTTGACTTTCATTCTATAGAAATATTATAATCAGATTATAATTTTATACTCGCCTAAAAGAAACCGATGAGGTGGAGATAAAAATAGGAAATGCACTCACAGAGAGCGGGATTAGCTGAGAACCCGTAGTACGCAGCTTATTAAATGGACCACCGAGGGCGCATGGAACAGAATGAATTTCATTCCTAGTATGGTGCGACGTCACACGAGCGTTAGTCGTGAGGGATATGTTAGTATCCTGCGAAAGAGGAATGCGCTGCATTCAAACAAGGTGGTACCGCGATTTATAGCATAATACAAGTATTTTCTAATACTCTTGTAAAAATAGAACTATAGACTCGTCCTTGACGTTATATTGTCATGGGCGAGTTTTTTTATTGGCCAACGCCAGATGGAGGTTCTCATGATTTTTCCTAGTCTTGACCGTGTGAAAGCTATCGCACCGGGCTACGATATCGTGCCTGTATATATGGAAATTTTATCCGACGTACGCACACCGATTAGCGTGTTGAAAGCGTTAAAACAAGTGAGCAGTCATACGTACTTGCTTGAAAGTGCGGATAATAGTAATCATTGGGGCCGTTACTCCTTCTTGGGCTATGATCCTAAGATTGAGCTCTTCTGCAAAAATCATCAAATGACTATCAAAGACGGTACAACACGTACCTTTGATTGTTCAGACCCAGCTGCAGAGATTCGCAATATTTTGAGCCAATATAAAAGCCCTCGCTTAGAAGAATTACCAACATTCACAGGCGGCTTTGTAGGTTACTTTGCTTGCGAATATATCCGCTATATCGAGCCAACCCTCGATTTCCCAACACCAGATGATGACCCTGCTATGGTCAACGATGTAGACCTTATGCTCTTCGATAAGGTAATCGCATTCGACCATTACAAAAACAAAATCTACCTGATTGCTAACATCAGCACAAATGATTTGGAACGTAACTACAACAAGGCTGAGCTTGAACTTAAAGCATTAGCTGATCTCGTAGTAAACGGCAAAGAGGCGGACATTCCAAAAGGCATCCTTAAAACAGAGTTCACTTCTGAATTTACAAAGGACGAGTTTGAAGCAGTTGTTAAAAAGACACAGCATTACATTAAGGAAGGGGATATCTTCCAATGTGTTGTATCTAACCGCCGTGAAGCTGAGTTCGATGGCAGCTTGTTAAATGCATACCGCGTATTGCGTACGTTGAACCCATCTCCATACATGTTCTACCTATCTGGTGGCGATGTAGAGCTTACAGGTGCCTCTCCAGAAACATTGGTAAAATTGACGGATGGTAAAATGTACACCTTCCCAATTGCAGGTACTATGCGCCGCGGTAAAACCGAAGCAGAGGACATCGCTATTGAAGAAAAACTCATTAACGACGAGAAAGAGTTGGCTGAACATAACATGCTCGTTGACCTTGGCCGTAACGATTTAGGTAAAATTGCTAAATTCGGTTCCGTACAAGTAGAGGCGTTACATATGTTGCAACGTTTCTCTCATGTTATTCACATTACATCTACTGTAAGCGGTGACATTCAAGACGGTAAAGATGCTCTCGATGCTATCGGGGCTACATTGCCAGCTGGCACATTGTCCGGGGCTCCTAAAATTCGCGCTATTGAAATCTTACACGAACTAGAAAAAAGCCCGCGCGGTGTATACGGCGGCGCTGTAGGTTACATCGACTTCTCTGGTAACATGGACGTATGTATCGGCATCCGTATGGCTATGAATAAAGGCGGTAAGGTTTATGTTCGCGCTGGTGCAGGTATCGTTCGTGATAGCGTACCTGCAAGCGAATACAATGAAACTTTGATGAAAGGCCAATCCATGATTTCCGCAACTACAGATGCACAGGAGGTAGAATAATGGTACTCCTTATAGATAATTACGATAGCTTCTCCTTCAATTTATACCAATTAGTAGGCTCTATCGATCCAGATATTAAAGTCATCCGCAGCGATGAATTAACAGTTGAAGAAATCCGCGCGTTGAAACCAGATTACGTGATACTTTCACCAGGACCTGGCAGACCAGCTGATGCGGGCGTATACGAAGATCTATTGCGCGAATGCAAAGGTGAGTTCCCAATCCTCGGCGTATGCCTTGGTCACCAAGCCATCGGCGAAGTATTCGGTGGCACCGTTTCCTATGCAAAACAAGTTATGCACGGCAAACAAAGCGTAGCCAAACAAGTGCACCCATCCAAAATCCTTAAAGATGTACCTGAACAATTTGAAGTAGCACGCTACCACTCCTTGGCGATTATTGACGAAACCATGCCAAGCGAACTCATCGTTACATCCATTACCGACGACGGCGAAGTAATGAGCGTAGAACACAAAGACTACCCAATCTATGGCGTGCAATTCCATCCGGAATCTATCATGACGCCGAACGGGGAACAAATGATTCGCAATTTCCTAGAAAAATAAACGAGGAGCTATAAAATGATTAAAGACGCATTATATGCAGTAACGCATGGTCAAGATTTATCCTACGACCTTGCTAAAGATACAATGAACAAGATTATGAGCGGCGAGGTAGCCGAGGTTCCTATGGCTGGCTTCTTGTGCGCTTTGGCAGCGAAAGGCCCTACTGTAGATGAGGTTACAGCCTTTGCTGAGGTTATGCGTGAGAAGGCAGGTTCTGTACCTCATGAAGGTACTGTTGTAGAAATCGTAGGTACTGGCGGGGACGAAGCGAATACGTTCAACATTTCTACTACATCTGGTTTCATCATTTCTGCAGCAGGTATTCCTGTAGCAAAACATGGTAACCGCAGTGTATCCAGTAAATGTGGTGCTGCTGATTTAATCGAAGCATTAGGCGCTAAATTAGAGCTTAATGGTGAACAAAATGAGGCAGTCCTCAACAAAGCAAATATGTGCTTCATGTTTGCTCCTGTATACCACCAAGCTATGAAATATGCAGGCCCTGTACGTAAAGCGTTAGGCGTTCGTACTGTATTCAACATTCTTGGACCATTGGCGAACCCAGCAGGTGCTACTGTGGAGTTGATGGGCGTGTACGATAAATCTTTGGTAGAACCATTGGCTCGTGTATTGGCTAATCTTGGCGTTAAACGCGGTGCTGTGGTACACGGCTTCGATGGCCTTGATGAAATTACAGCTACCAACAAAACGTACGTATGCGAAATTAATAATGGTACTTTCACAAGCTACGAATTCGATCCTAAGGACTATGGTTTCGAATACGCTGATAAAACTGAGCTTGAAGGTGGCGACGCAACAGCAAATGCTGAGATTACACGCCGCGTTCTCGGTGGTGAGCAAGGCGGTAAACGCACCGCAGTTCTTCTCAATGCTGGTATGGCGATTTACCTTGCAAAAGAGGGCCTTACATTAGCAGAGGGCATTGAAGAGGCGAAAAACATGATCGACTCTGGCAAGGCGCTTGCTACAATGGAACAGTTTGTGAAAGCAACACAAGAGGTATAACCATTGATTTTAGATAAAATTGTAGAGGCTACTAAAGTTCGAGTGGCCAAAGAAAAAGAGGTGGACACGCCTGAGGCTGTGAAAGTAGCGGCCTTAGCGTTACCATCGGATACAGGATTTCCTTTTGAAGCAGCACTTCGTCAGCAAGACTTTAACTTCATTTGTGAAGTAAAGAAGGCATCTCCATCAAAAGGCATCATAGCAGAGCACTTCCCGTATTTAGACATCGCCAAAGAATATGAGGTTGCTGGTGCAGCAGCCATTTCTGTACTGACAGAGCCAGACTTCTTTAAAGGTGATAAAAAATACTTACAAGAAATTGCTAGCACTGTAAAAATTCCTGTATTACGCAAGGATTTCATTATCGATGAATACCAAATCTACCAAGCAAAGGTATGGGGCGCTAGTGCAATCCTCTTAATCTGTGCATGCCTCGATGTACCAACATTGACCAAGTTCCGTAAGTTAGCGGACTCTCTTGGCTTATCTTCTTTGGTTGAGGCTCATGACGAAAAAGAAGTACAAATGGCTATTGATTGCGGTGCCCGTATTATTGGCGTTAACAACCGTAATTTGAAAGACTTTACTGTAGATGTACAAAATAGTGTACGCTTGCGCAATCTCGTTCAAGACGATGTGATCTTTGTATCTGAAAGCGGTCTAGAAACGCCAGAGGATATCCAAGTGTTGCGGGATAACAATATTGGAGTAGCCTTGATGGGGGAAACGTTTATGCGTTCTCCTAACAAGGTTGAAAAGTTGGCATATCTCTATGGGCCCACATACTACACACCAAAGGTTAAGATGTGCGGTATTTCTAAGGTGGAAACAATCCCTGCAGTAGTAGAGGCAAAACCAGATTACATGGGCCTTGTATTCGCACCAAGTAAACGGCAAGTGACGGTAGACCAAGCTAAAACATTAGTGGAAGAACTACATAAGCAATATGCAGATAAATACGATACAGATGTAACACAATGCAATGATGATACAGTACAAGCTGGAACAGTAGGGATTAAAGCATCAGAAAACGTGCAGATCTTTGAAGAAAATACTAATTCTGACGCTATTAAAACGGTAGGTGTCTTCGTCAATGAAACTCTAGAAAACCTCGTTATGATTGCACAAAAAGCCCATCTTGATGCGGTGCAATTGCACGGCGATGAAGATGAGGCTTTCATCCAAGCTTTCAAGGAGAAAACAGATGTAGAGGTTTGGAAGGCTGTTCAAATCCGAAGCGCTGCAGATGCAGAGGCGTGGATCGATAGCAGTGCCGATATGCTATTATTTGATGCGTATCATAAGGATGAACGAGGTGGTACGGGCGAAGTGTTCGACTGGTCTTGCTTAGATGAGTTTGAACGTCCATTTATGCTTGCAGGTGGTATCGACAGTACTAACGTGGCGCGTGCTATTCGCACAGTTCGCCCTTACGGTATAGATATTAGTAGCGGTATTGAAACAGATGGCGTGAAGGACGATGAGAAAATTAAAGCTTTCACCAACATTGTGAGAACAATAGCTCACTAAATCACAAAAAATACATAAATCTAAGATATAATAATATTTTAGACACATCCGATGGAATTCATCGATTGTTGAGATAGATGCCAATAGTAACGCTATACAGGCGTGTTAGTGGGAATGGCATATGGAAAGGTAAGTTATATGAGTGAACAAAGACATGGTTATTTTGGTTTCTTCGGTGGCCAATTTATGCCAGAAACATTGATGAATGCAGTCATCGAATTGGAAGAGGCATACAACAAGTACAAAGATGATCCTGATTTCGTACGCGAACTTGAGGATTTACATAAAAAATATACAGGTCGTCCATCCCTTTTATACTATGCAGAACGCATGACAAAGGACCTTGGGGGCGCTAAAATCTACTTAAAACGTGAAGATTTGAACCATACTGGTTCTCACAAATTGAATAACGTAATCGGTCAAATGTTATTGGCAAAACGGATGGGTAAAACTCGCGTTATTGCTGAAACTGGGGCCGGTCAACACGGTGTAGCAACAGCTACAATTGCAGCGTTGATGGGCATGGAATGTGAAGTATACATGGGTGCTGAAGACTGTGAACGTCAAGCACTTAATGTATATCGTATGGAATTATTGGGCGCTAAGGTACATCCTGTAACAACTGGTACAAGTACATTAAAAGATGCTGTATCTGAAGCGATGCGCGAATGGACAAACCGCATGTCTGATACACACTATGTATTGGGTTCTGTTATGGGGGCGCATCCATTCCCGATGATCGTTCGTGATTTCCAATCTATCATCAGCCGCGAAGCGCGTGAGCAAATCCTTGAAGCAGAAGGCAAATTGCCAACAGCTGTTATGGCTTGCGTAGGCGGGGGATCCAATGCGATGGGCATGTTCTATCACTTCATTCCTGATGAAGAGGTTCGCCTCATCGGTTGTGAAGCCGCTGGTCGTGGTGTTGATACAGAGGAACATGCAGCAACAATCGCAAAAGGCTCTGTGGGTATCTTCCATGGCATGAAATCTTACTTCTGCCAAGACGAAGACGGCCAAATTGCTCCAGTATATTCTATCTCTGCAGGCCTTGATTACCCTGGCATTGGACCTGAACATGCGTACTTGCACGATAGTGGTCGTGCTGAATACGTGCCTGTAACGGATGATGAAGCAGTGGATGCATTCGAATACTTATCTCGTTTAGAAGGTATTATTCCAGCTATTGAAAGTGCTCATGCAGTGGCACATGCTCGTAAAATTGCTCCTACCATGAGCAAGGATGATATCATTATTATTTGTTTATCTGGTCGCGGTGACAAAGACGTAGCGGCTATGGCGAAATATAGAGGGGTGGATCTTCATGAGTAAAATTAAAGACGCTTTCACAAAGGGTAAGGCATTCATCCCATTCATCAGCGCTGGTGATCATGGCATTGAGAATACAGAACGTTATATTCGCGTCATGGTGAAAGCCGGCGCCGACATGGTGGAAATTGGTATTCCTTTCTCTGATCCAACAGCGGAAGGTCCAGTTATCCAGGAAGCGAGCACACGTGCATTATCTACAGGCGTAAAAATTCACGATATCTTTGATATGGTGCGTCGTTTGCGCAGTGGTGATGATGCAGTGACAGTACCACTCGTGTTCATGACCTACTTGAACCCTATCTATGTATTCGGTCGTGAAAAATTCTTTACCCTCTGCGAAGAGGTTGGTATCTCTGGTGTTATCGTGCCAGATATGCCCTTTGAAGAAAAAGGAGAACTCGGGAGTGTAGCTAATAAACATGGCGTTGAAGTGGTATCCTTGATTGCGCCAACATCCGAAAACCGCATCGAAATGATCGCAAAAGACGCAGAAGGCTTTGTGTACTGCGTGTCTTCCCTCGGTGTTACAGGCATGCGTAGCGAAATCAAGACAGATATTAAATCCATCGTTGAGACGATTCGTAAATATACAGATATTCCTGTAGCCGTTGGCTTTGGTATTTCTAAGCCAGAACAAGCGGAAGCAATGGCGCGCGTATCTGATGGTGCCATCGTAGGCTCTGCTATCGTTAAAATCGTGGCAGAACATGGTGAACATGCAGACCAAGCATTATTTGACTACGTACAATCTATGAAACAAGCTGTACTAAAAGCTGACGCATAATAACAGCTACTGCATAATAAAATAGATAATACAATACATACTAAAAAGGACGTTATACATGTGTATAGCGTCCTTTTTAGGTTAGTTAGTTTAGTTATGTGTTATATGACTGGATAACCAGTTATGAAAGGGGAATGATTAGCCGTTTGTAGATTCGGAACGTTGATGTTGTTCACTACGTTTAGCAGTGGCATTTTTATCATGTTTTTCACGTTCAGAAATTTTATGTTTTCTATATTTCTTTTGATCTGGTTTGAACCATGGATGAGCACTGCTGTCCACTGTGCTATCATCGTTCTTTACCATGCGATGGTTTTCACCAATTTGGAAGTGGTAATCTTTGGCTTGCGCTACATTAGCACCAATGCCTACTGTTAAGAATGCTGCCAAGCTGGCCATAGCTACTACTTTAGTCAATTTAGCGTTCATAAGTATTATCTCCTATACAAACTTAATTGCACGAATTTTAGTTGTAAAAAATATATTATTAGTATAGGCAAAATCAATGAAGAAAAAATGAAATGTAAGCCTTGGTAAAGCATAGTATAATAGTAATAGCTAAGTTTGTATAATATCTAAATATAGTAGGAGTTTTATGAAACAGAGAGTATATGAAATCCTCTATCGCGAGCTAGTAGAAAACTATGCAAATGGTAAAGGACGAACAACGACAGCCGATTTTTGGCTTACCATAAGCGCTATGACCTTTGTATACGGTCTAGTTACATTCATAACAGGTCTTGCTACCTTCATACCTTATGGATTTCTATATGCTATATCTTTAGGGGGAGGCGTATTGACTGCATTGACGGTATTATTAACATTGCCGACTATTATGCTAGTAGCAAGACGGTTGCGTGATTCTAATAATGATCCAACCTTGATGATTCTCATCTTCGTTCCTATTTTAGGATGGTTGGTTTTGCTCTACCTATTATGTAAGCGGTCGGCTCCAACACAAGAAGTAAACGTAACTAATGAACAGATATCTGCAGAACCAAGTATAAAGGAAAAGAAATCAATTTCTGGTGTATTCACCGTGGCTATCCTTGTTTTAGGTTGGGTTGCTAGCAGTGTAGGGACCTCTATGATGGGGCATAATTATATGGTAGAAGAAACAGCCTTTGGTAATTTAGGACAAGGTGCTTTTACCAAAAAAGCAAACCGTTTACTACGTAGTGATTCTGCTACAACAGAAGGTTATCTAGTTGTGAAAGAGTATTACCAAGCACTTGCGAATGGGGATTATCATAGTGCGTATCGAGAGTTGAGCAGTCGTGAAATGGAACGATATGGCACCTTTGATCTTTGGCAACAAGCTAAGGTAAAGGAACAACGTTCTGCTGTGGAATCTATACAATTAGACTATGTATCTCAAGATATTGATGATGATGTAATTGTGGATTATATCGGATATAGAGTGGACTTTGTAGATAAAAGACCATCTATGTTAGTACGTTTATATAGTGTGGGTAACGGTTGGAAAATCGTAGGTTTTGAAGAGTTTGAGGAGGACTAGTATGGCATCTGTAAATGTATATGATTTAAACTATACCGATGCCTTCGTGCTAGGCATCAAAAACTACGCCAATTTTAAAGGTCGTGTGAGCCGTAGTGAATACTGGCGATTCATGGCTGGAATGATGATGGTTCAAGGAACACTAGGGGTTGTAGCCATTCTTTGTAAAGGTATTGGTCTTTATAACTTCGAGTCTATTATTGATACAATTAGGTTGTTAGTCACTTTATTTTTCGTGCTTCCCAATATCGCCATCACAACGCGACGTATGCATGATATTGGCCGTAGCGGCTGGACTCAACTGCTTTCCTTTATTCCCATTATAGGCTTCTTTATATTCTTGAACTATGAATTGAAACGAGGCGATGAAGGAGAGAATGGTTACGGTGAAAGAACTGCCTATATACCTATTACTAGGAATATAAGTGAATCTACAGGGCTTGAAGCAACTCCATCTCGAAAACAAGACTGGGTTATGGGCATTACCATCTTTGTTCTTCAATCCATCGTCTTTGGTGATACTATCGGTGATATATTATGGTATGGCATTAATGCCAATGGCTATATATAGTAATAACCTGTATCAAATAGCATACTTATTATTTTATTTTATAAAAGTTTAACAACTCCTTTATAGACAATATAACACTTTGTAGTAAAATGAAATAAAGATGAATTTAAAAATATAGATATGGTTACGTTACAACATATCTAAGTTACTATATGTGTTAAGAACAACAGGACTTTATGAGCTTCACTGTTTCCTGCTGTGAATGGAAGGAGTTTAGTATGAGACCTTGTCCCTATTGTGGACACGAGGTGTTAAAAAGTGAACGATACTGTCCAAACTGTGGACGTATTCGTAAAGCACCCATTTCGTTAGATAAATATAGTCTAGGCATGATTGAAAACTTTAAACAATGTTTTGTTTATAAATACGCTGACTTTGAAGGGCGTGCTAGCCGTAGCGAATATTGGAATTTCTTTTTGGTGTATCAATTGCTATTTGTAGCTATTCTATTCACCTGTGCATTCTTGAGCTATATCAGTCCGCTCTCTAGTGTGGTTGGCGTTGGCTTCGGGCTAGTCATTCTTGTGCTTATGTCCGTCGTTATGGTCATCCCTAGCGTAGCTGTTGCAGTACGACGCTTGCACGATCAAGGGCGCTCTGGTGGACTTGTCTTTGTGGGACTCGTTCCTGTTATTGGTACAATTATATTGTTAGTGTTAATGGCTCTTCCTGGTGAAAGCCATACAAACCGTTTTGGATTACCAACAGGGCATGTTATTCTTACAAAACAAATGGCTCATGAAATTGGTTTGATTGATGCTACACCTACCACAGGCCTTACAGCAGGATTACTATGTGCAATCTTTGTGCTGTGGTTCCTGGTAGATCGATTGTTAACGACAAGTGTGATGTAAAAAAATAAAATATATATACAAATAACAGCTTCTTGCATGGTGAAAGAGGCTGTTTTAGTTATTAAGACTTTAAAATCTTTGTAAAATTAGGTAATGAAATATTTGACAATCTACCCTCGAGAGCCCTATAATTATCTATTATATGAATATTGCGTTGAAAAAGACGGCACGTCTCAGACGGATTTAGTAGAGACCAAACTCATGGGCTGAAAGGTTTGGAAATCTAGAGATTTGCGGATCACTTTGGAGCAAGCGGCAACGCCGCCGGTGAACACCGTTATATGTTTAAGTGGCTTTCATAGTTATGTGATGAGTTGCGTCCTATAAGTTACCATCATGCAGGCGCATGGTGTGACGATTGCAGAATATGCGGTGGCGCTAGCTTTCACAGAAGGTCAGTAGGGTGGTACCACGGATATTACGTCCGTCCCTTCGGGGACGGGCGATTTTTTTATGTAAAAGGAGCACATCATGGATTACGGTAAGACGTTACATTTGCCTGAAACAGAATTCCCAATGCGCGGCAATTTGCCTAAGCGCGAACCAGAAATCTTAAAATTCTGGGAAGACAACAAAATTTATCAAAAACGTTTGGAATTGCGTAAAGACGCAAAACCTTTCATTTTGCATGATGGCCCTCCATATGCGAACGGTAAATTGCACATCGGTCATGCCCTCAACAAAACGTTGAAGGACATCATCATGAAATACAAGACTATGACTGGTCACTATACACGTTATATCCCAGGTTGGGATACACACGGTTTGCCAATCGAGCATGCGGTTATTAAAAATACTGGTCTTAACCGTCATGAAATGGCTCCATTGGACTTGCGCAACAAATGTAAGGAATATGCATTGGAATGCGTAGAAACTCAAAAACAAGACTTCATTCGCTTTGGCGTATTAGGTGAATGGGATCGCCCTTATTTGACATTGCGCCCTGAGTTCGAAGTAAAACAACTTGGTATCTTCGGCGAAATGGCAAAACGCGGCCATATCTACAAAGGGCTTAAAACTGTATACTGGTGTACACACTGTGAAACTGCATTGGCAGAAGCAGAAATCGAATATGCTGAGAAAAAATCCTTCTCCATCTACGTAAAATTCCCTTACGTATCTGAGAAAAAGGTTACATTGCCAGCTGGCGTAGATCCAAAACAAGCATACTCCGTTATTTGGACAACTACTCCTTGGACAATGCCTGCCAACGTAGCTATTTCCGTTAACCCTGACCTTGAATACGGCTGGGTAAAAGTAGGCGACGAATACTACTTGATGGCCACTGAACTCGTTGATGCAGCTATGAAAGATATCGGCATCGAAGACTACGAAATCGTAAATCGTTTCTCTGGCGCAGACTTAGAATTGGCTGAATTCAAACATCCATTCGTAGAACGCACATCCACTGTATTGTGTGGCGATCATGTAACACTTGAAGCAGGTACTGGTTGCGTACATACAGCTCCTGCACACGGTGAAGACGACTTTAACATCGTTATGCGTTATAACAAGGAAGGTAAAACTGAACTTCCTATCGTATCCCTTGTTAATGAAACTGGTAACTACACTAAACAAGTAGATGACAACCGTTATGGCGATACTGAATTCCCATTGGCTGGCGTAGAAATTCACGATGCAGAAGTGCCTGTAATCAAAATCTTGGCGCACAACAATGCATTGCTTCACAAATCTAGCTTGCGTCACCAATACGCTCACTGCTGGCGTTGTAAAAACCCTGTAATCTACCGTGCCACAGAGCAATGGTTCTCCTCTGTAGATGGTTACCGTCAACAAGCTCTAGATGCGATCGACAATCAAGTACAATGGATTCCTAAATGGGGCCATGACCGTATCTTCAACATGGTTCGCGACCGTGGTGACTGGGTAATTTCCCGTCAACGTATTTGGGGCGTGCCAATTCCTATTTACTATTGTGAAAGCTGCGGCGAGCACATCATCAACGATGATACTATCAAAGCATTACAAGAAAAAGTAGCTGTAGAAGGCTCCGATGCTTGGTGGGCTCACAGTGCAAAAGAATTGTTACCAGAAGGCTTCAAATGTCCTCATTGCGGTCATGATGAGTTCAAAAAAGAAACTGATATCATGGACGTATGGTTCGACTCCGGTTCCTCTTGGGCTGGCGTACTTGAAGTTAACGGCTTAGATGTACCATGTGCTATGTACCTTGAAGGTTCTGACCAACATCGCGGTTGGTTCAACTCTTCCTTGTTAACTGCAGTAGCAACAACAGGTAAAGCACCATACAACTCCGTATTGACTCACGGCTTCGTTGTGGACGGCGAAGGTCGCAAAATGTCTAAATCTGTAGGTAATACAGTAGCTCCTAGCGACATCATCGACGTATACGGCGCTGATGTTATGCGTTTGTGGGTATCCTCCGCAGACTACCAAGCAGACGTACGTTTGTCCAAAGACATCGTAAAACAATTATCCGAAGTATACCGTAAGATCCGTAATACATTCCGCTTCTTATTAGGCAACTTGGATGACTTCAATCCAAACACTGACAAAGTGGCTTACGCAGATATGTCTGAATTCGATAAATGGGCATTGTTGCGCTTAGAAGAGGTACGCCAAAAGGTTACTGAAGCGTACGAAAACTATGAATTCCACATGTTGTACCATGCAATTCATAACTTCTGCACAGTAGACTTGAGCTCCATCTACCTTGATGTAATGAAAGATACTATGTATGCTGAAAGCAAAAACAACGTAGCTCGTCGTTCTGCGCAAACAGCAATGTACGAAATCTTGAAAACATTGGTAGCAATGGTATCTCCTGTACTTTCCTTCACAGCAGAAGAAGTTTGGAAATACATGCCTAAAGAAGAAGGCATGCCTGAATCCGTTATGCTTCAAGATTGGCCACAAGGTCATCCTGAACACTTCAACCAAGAATTGGCTGATAAATGGAACCAATTGTTAGACTTGCGTACATCCGTACAAAAAGCATTGGAATTGGCTCGTCAAAACAAAACAATCGGTCACCCATTGGATGCGTCCGTTACAGTATATGCTGAAGGTGCTGCATTCGACGCATTGAACGCTCTTGGTGAAGACGGCTTAGCTAAACTCGTTATCGTATCCGAAGCTCACATCGTAAATGGCGCTGCACCAGCAGAGGCTGTAAAAGACGAAGAAACAGGCGTTGCGACAGTAGTTGCTCCATCTGAACTTGAAAAATGTGAACGTTGCTGGATCCACCGCGATACAGTAGGTCAAGATAGCGAACATCCTACACTTTGCCACCGTTGTGCAGAGGTTGTTAAATCCCTATAATTATAGATAGGAAACAAGATAATTTATAGAAACCCTTCTCTAATATTCTTTAGTTCGGTTTGAACTGGGAATGTAGAGAAGGGTTTTTCTATTATAGCTGAGTTTCTAAGTCATATTTATGCTAGTTTACAAAATATTAAGAAAATATATAGAATTATGAATTCATTGTATGCTATCTTTCTCATAAAACTATCTATCATAATTAGTACTTTATTATTTTCCTCATGAAAAATTAATGTGTAAAAATTTACTCATTTCATATTAAACTTAATATCCTAGTTTAAGATGTTTATAGTTAGTTTAGTTATTGTGCTTATATGAGAAGGAGGAAGAGCAATGGTAGCAACTATCGTTAAAGCAATTTTGGCTGCACTTACTGGTTTAGCAAACGCAATCTTGCCTTTATTCAAATAACAATTTCATTCCCCAGAAAAAAGACCACCCAGCTTGCGGGTGGTCTTTTTCTTATGCCTGAAAATAGAAATCAATTTGTAACATAATGATTTAGAGAATCTTTAAGTGTCGTTTAACTATAAGGAGTTATATTGACTATAGAAACAAGCATACCTATAATGAAGATGAATTAACCATGAAATGAACGTGAAGAACGGGCAGTGTTGTGTGGTTTTATTTCTTATGCAAAACGAGGGGAGCGTATAAGTCATGAGAAGAAACATAATTATTAAGGCGTTGGTGTTAGGGACTATAGGATGTGCGTTTAGTGCTACAGGTTTTGCAGCAAATGTACAAAATGGACATGGCCAAGGTATTACAGATTCTACTACAGAAGTAAATGGGGCTAAGAATGAAGCGGTTCGCTCTAGTTGGATGGATCGTACAGATATTATAGTCGGTACCCAATCTAAGGTAGGGGCTCAAGTTTCGGTAGAAACATTACAACCATTAACCCATTATGATGAAAACTCTAAATCAGTTCTATTCGTACAAGGTGGCATCGGTAAAGGCGGACAAGAGGATCAAGCTAGCTATTTCTCTGGTGGCAATGGGGGATATTGGTATCCATACAATCCAGTTACTAAAAAAGGCGAACAACGGTATAGACCTGAAGAACATCATAATACTAAATCATTAGGAACTGTTGCTAATGTAGGGTTAGGCTATCGGATTCTCAGTAAACATGAACATGCGTATGTAGGTGTGAATACGTTTTATGATCATTCCTTCTCGAAAAAATATAACCGTATTAGCGGTGGCTTGGAATATGTATCTGGCTTTAACGAAGTTCGCGCTAATATCTATAAGGGATTAAATAGTACAAAATCTGAACCTTATAATGTACCTTTATATGAAGGTTATTTTGAATTCTTGCTAGATGGTGGTACTGCAGGCTATACAGTTTACAAGTCTCAAAAAGCATTGTCCGGATATGATGTAAGCTATGCACGCACCTTTAAGAATGCTCGTTGGGCACGTGCTTATGTAGGAGCTTATCATTGGAATGGCTTAGGCGCCACAACACATGGTGAAGGTCCTGCCTTAACTCTTAATGTTGGTAAAAGCCACGGCTGGCAAGCTGGTACTACATTACAACTTACACCACATATTTCTCTAGATGTAGGGTATACATCAGACAATAACAACTCTAGTGGGGCTTATGGCTTTGTTAAATACACCTTAGGTACATCCAAGTTTGCTTGGCATGGTGGTAAGCATAGTGATGATACTATTACCAATGCACGGGCTAGAATGTTAGATAAAGTAGATCGCAGCCCAATGCGAGTAGGTAATACCTATGAAGAATTCTGGATGGTTGTACCTTATGATCACTTATAAAGGCTAGTGGGGAGACAGTAATATATGATAAGCAAGTTAGTATTTAGAGCTATGGTTTTAGGGGCTGTAGCATGTGCATTTAGTGCTACAGGTTTTGCAGCAGATGTACAAAATGGACATGGCCAAGGTATTGCAGACTCTACTACAGAAGTAAATGGGGCTAAGCATGAAGCGGTTCGTTCCAATTGGATGGATCGTACGGATATTGCGGTAGGTGTACAGTCTGGAGGTCATTCCAAATTAGATAAAGGTTATTTTTTAACAGATGATCTGAATACCATTTATAATAAGCAATCTGATTACGGCAATCTAACGAAGGCCTATATAGAAACATTGCAGCCTATTTCCCATTATGATGAGAACAGTAAAAGTGTTCTGTTTGTACAGGGGCGCATTGGGCGCGGCGGTGAGAAAATAGCGTCGAAAGAAATGCGTGGTTATCTTCTTCCTGAATTAACAATTAATCGCTATGGACAAACTTCTTATACAAAAATAAATACGGATGAAAAATCATCCGAAACATTAGGAATTATTGGTACTGTTGGTATTGGCTACCGACGTCTTAGCCGAAATGAACATGCCTATGTAGGTGTTAACGCTTTTGTAGATCGTGCTTTCACAGGAAATTACAATCGTATCAGCGGTGGTGTAGAGTATGTGAATGGTCTCAACGAAGTGTATGCCAATGTGTATAGAGGCCTTGGTGATAAGGAACCCGTAAAAGGCGGTGGCGGTAATCCATATCCTAAACGGTTGTATCCTAATGGCTATCCAGATACATTCCCATATAATACCATTCCTAGTGAAAATTATAATACCTATGTAGGTGGTGGCGTGTTAGATGGCTATGAAATAGGGATTGTAAGATCCTTTAAAAATGCACGTTGGGCTCGTGCCTATGTAAATGGTTATCGTTGGAACGGCAATGGATTTAGCCATAGACAAGAATATAATTGGGGACGTCCAGGTCATTGGTCCGTGCCATGGTTTACTGCACGAAATGCTAACCATTATAAAGGCATTAAAATTGGTGCTGAATTACAGTTGACACCACATATATCTTTAGATATTGGGTATAACAATGCTAATAACATGTCGAAAGGTATGTATGGCACTCTTAAATATACATTAGGCACATCTAAATTTGCCTTCTGGGGTGGTAAGCATAGTGATGATACGATTACTACAGCTCGCTCTAAAATGCTAGATAAGGTACGTCGTCAAGACATGATTGTAGAGTCCTTTGATGACATTGAATATGATTATTTAGCGCCAATCGATCATCTATAATACCTCTGTAGTTTAGATTATAGATATTAAATAAGACATGTAATAATAGGGAAGTAATTTATATGAGTAAGACATTAATGATAAAAGCAATGGTTTTAGGTGCTGTAGCATGTGCGTTTAGTGCTACAGGTTTTGCAGCAGATGTACAAAATGGGCATGGACAAGGTATTGCAGTTTCTACTACAGAAGTGAATGCGGCTAAACATGAAGCTGTTCGTTCTAATTGGATGGAGCGTACAGATATCGTAGTTGGCATTGGTATGAAAGATTCGAAAGAGACGCATAGTCAGCACCATTATGTTGGTGAATCATCGATGAGACATGATGATCTAAATACTGTAACTTCGAAAAATTCAAAATCTACTGCAATCAATAAATTGTATATTGAGACCTTGCAACCTATAACCCATTATGATGAAAACGCTAAAAGCGTTGTCTTTGTACAAGGTCGTATTGGGCGCAGTGGAGAAAAGATTTCATCTTATAAATTAGATAGTTATTTGGAGCCAGCCAGACCTGCAGGGACGTTTATAACACATGATAAGCAAACAGATACGGAAGAATCATTAGGAATGAATGCTAATATTGGCATTGGCTATCGTCGTCTTAGCAAAGGTGAACATGCTTATGTTGGTGTTAATGCGTTCTATGACCATGTGTTTAAAGGTGGCTATAAGCGTGTTAGTGGCGGTGTAGAATATGTGGCAGGCCTTAATGAATTTCATGCTAATCTGTACCGAAATCTAGGGACTGATGATAGAAAATATATAGGTCTCCATGGCCGTAGTGTTGTATTAGGTGATCCTGCAGGATTGTATCCATATGGTATGGATCCTGATCAAAGTCTTTATAATTATGGTATAGCTGCTTATGAAAATCATTGGATGCTATCAGAAAAGGTTGCTGCCAGTGGATTTGATGTAGGATACTCACGAACTTTCAAAAATGCTCGTTGGGCTCGTGTCTATGCAGACTATTATAATTGGCGTGGTAGAGAGGCTGTAAGAGTAGGCTATTATAAATTAAATAAGCGCGATGCTATTAAAGGGTTTAACGTGGGTGCAGAATTCCATATTACACCACATCTTACTCTTGATGCGGGTTACAAAACAGCATCTCATCATTTGAGTGGTCCTTATGCGACCTTGAAATATACCATCGGCACATCTAAGTTTGCTTGGCGTGGTGGTAAACATAGTGAAAGCGTGATTACAACGGCTCGTTCCAAGATGCTTGATAAGGTACATCGTAGCGATATGGTTGTACAAGAAACTGTGGAAAATATTTATGAGCAGCAGTTTGTTGATGTTGGTTTATAGGAATTTCCGTATTCATTACCCTCATGATCATTTATAATAGTTTAGTCTATTTATAGGTTATAAAAAGGAGCTAGTACTTTCTGTACTAGCTCCTTTTATGTTCTGGGTCATTTTTATTGTAATGCCTTAGGCACACTGAGTTTTTTCCAATTGTCTAGCTCAGGTATTTCCAAGGTGTTGATTGTTTTTTGAATCCAGTAGTTTAAGGATACTTCGTTACCTAATTGTTGTTCAAATAAATAGGTATTGCCTGGTGTATCGAGAGGTTTACCATCCTTGTCGATGGAGTGGCGCATGGATTCTTTCAGATAGAGTTGCACCCTAAAAGGATTTGCGTGATTGCCTCTGAAAATAAAATAGGAGGGGCCAATAAAGTCATGGGTACGGACATTAATTTGTTCGTACTTTTTGTCTTTTAAGCCTTGTAATGCGGTTTGTATCATGGCATTCGCATCGTCGTATTCTTCAAGCAAGAACGCTTGTTGATCTACGTCGAGTACATAGTGCCACGTTGGTTTTTCTTCGTTCTTTTCAATAGACCAGTTATCACCTAATGCAGGTAATTGGTGCGTATCATAGAGGTCTTTTAATAGCTGAATGGCATTCTCTTTCTTGAGCGGTGCTCGGTAAATGGTCTCTTGACCTTCTGATGGGTCATAACCATGTATTCTGACTTGGTACGTATCACGTGGCATACGCTTTACATCTAGTTTAAAGATGTTGCGTAATTTATCTGGAACGGATAGGAAATGATTGTAAAAGCTTAGCTTCATTTCGTCTTGTGATGCTAAGGCGTGCTCAATGGTTTGCCAATCATATAAGGTGGTGTCCCATAAGAAGTCATCCATGTTTACAGATAAGCGAGCTGCATTTTGAGGCCATTCCGTATGACCAGGACGTACTGTTGTAGTAGACTCTGTAATACCTTCCTTATAACGCCAATGGCCATCGACCTCTTCAAAGGCTGCTAAGCGTTCCTCTGCTTCATCATCGATAGGGATATCTTTTAACTCTTCATCGAGGTTTGCTTTATGAGATAGTATGTATTGATGGGATTCTTCGTAATAGGCTACTGCAGAATCCAAATCAGGTTTTCCTGTGACATACCCTTTTTCATAGGCGTACCCTAAGGCAACGCGCGTTAAAGCCCGTGTAATATCGTAAAAGAGAACGCGGGCTTCCTCTTCTAGGGCGCGTTTTTCTTCTTCTAGTACACGTGTTAAGGATTGTACACCAAAGCGTATATTTTTCGTTACACCGAAGCCGTGGATGCGCATATAACCAATATATGGCAAGGAGAACATAAAGCGCTCTTTTGTGGCTGCCATATGGGTTAAGTCTGCAATGAGGCCCCAGTCGAGCGGTAGGTGACCGATGTGAAAAATATAGCCAAAGGCAGCTTGTAAGGCGGCATAGCCGGCATCACTGAAATATTTAGTAGCTGCACGGCGGTAGAGTCCAATTGCTTTTACCGGATCATAAGGAATGACTCTGCGTAGCTCTTTGGCATCATAGAAATGATAGTAATAATCCGCTAATTCAGCGGTGCTTTCAGCTTGACCTAGGGAGGCACCTTTCGTAAACCATGTGAAAGCATCCCCAAATTTTCCGTTTTCATGACAGTCTAGACCGGTGTAGAGCATCATCGTAGGATTACCTAGTTCAGCAGCAGTTAAGGCTACGCGACGCGCATTATTAAAATCACCTTCGTCGATATAGATGTTGCGTAAATTGCCTTGGAACATGGCGAGCCCGTTATCGAGCGCTTTGTTAAACCATTCCTTGGCTAGTTTAGTCGCATTTTCCTGTAATGTTTCGTTGGAAATAGTACCTTGTAAGGCTATAAGGCGTTCCTGTATAGAACCTTTTTGGAAGCTTTGTTGGATACGTTTCGCCAAACTTAGGCGCGGTGGTGTAATCATATCCCTTGCAAGTCTAATACGGTCATCATCACGCCAGAAAAAGACATTGCCTATAATGTATTGGCAGAAGGCATCACCTTGCTCCGCGTAGTCATAAACAATACGAAACGCATCGTCAAAGGATATTAACATATCCTTTTCAACCGTAGGTGTAATAGTTCCATTGATACGCAATGCTTGTAAGGTACCAATAGGACTACAACGGCGAATGCTGTCATGCAAGCATTGATAAGTACGCATGTTGTTTTCCGGGAAGTTTGATTCCTCCCATGTAAAGCGTGGACCTGCGTAGATACGAGCCAACAAAGCATACGCATCAGCTATCTCGCGAGCCTCTGGATCATTAGCTATTTTTAATGCGTCCTCTTTGGTGTCGATTTCGTTTTCCAGAGAGGTAGTCATATCGTTTCTCAACGCTCGATGATTCGGCTGCTCAGGAGTATGTTGATTATTTACAATCAGCTCTAATTGGCGCAAACCTTCTTGGGCCATTTCTTGATTGTAGGATTTAAAAATCATGTGGAAGACCTTTTGTAGGCGTTCCGTAAAGTACTGTGCCATAAGGCCTCCTTTAATTAGTTACGTTTACTATAGAATACGTATTTATTATATAACGAACGCGAGGGACCGTAAAAGAGGGATTAGAATAAAAAATCCCCTCTAAAAGCACTTCAGTGTCACAATATATGTGAGCCTTGAAGCCTTTTAGAGGGGTCATATTTATCCTAGTTCATAGGGATAGATATTATTTTTTGTTGTAATCGCCGAACCATTTGTCGTAGATTTTTTGGTAAGTGCCGTCTTCTTTAAGTTCTTTAAGAGCTTTGTTAACAGCTTCTTGTAAAGCTTTGTTGCCTTTTTTAACGCCAAGAACTGTACCTTCAGCTTTAGTAGGTTCGCCTACGAGTTTAAGGTCTTGATCAGCACCTTGTTTGAGGTAGTACATAGCCACTGCATTATCGATGATAGCACCGTCGATTGTACCAGCTTTCAATTCCATGAAGATATTAGCATTGGAATCGATTTGTTTTACTGTTGTGTTAGGGATTTTTTGAGCCATTTCAACAGGGATTGTACCGATTTGAGCACCTACAGTATGACCTGCTAATTCATCCATATTGTGGATTGTTGTGTTGTCTTTACGAACAACTGTGATGAAACCACCTTGGTCGAAGTATACATCGGAGAAGTCCAATGCTTTTTCACGTTCAGGTGTAGCATTGATACCTGCTGCGATCATGTCGATATCGCCAGATTGAACTGCTGGAATCAAAGCATCGAAGCCCATGGATTTGAATTCCATTTTTAAACCAAGTTTTTTAGCAATTGCTTCGGACAAATCAACGTCGAAACCAACGTATTTGTCGCCTTCAGTAAATTCGAATGGTGGGAATGTAGTTTCAGAACCTACACGCAATACACCTTCTTGTTGTGTCATTTTTGGTTTGTCATTACCACAACCAGCCAATAAACCCATTGCTGCTACCGCTACGAGGGCGATGGCTGTCAACTTTTTGAACTTAAACATAGAAACCTCCTCAAACATCCATATACATGGTTTATCAAATTCTGTTTATATTGTACGGAATTTTACAATAATAGGCAATAACATTGTATAATTAAGAGTAAATGAGTTTTCTATTCTTTATTGTAGAGTACTAAAATTCTTTACAATAATTTGGATATATACATGGAGGTAATATGTCCCTTACGAATACCTTTTCAGATCTTTGTAAAAGCTTTGCACCTGATGCGTTTGCTATTAACTATACATTAGCTAAGAACCCAGAGCTTTCTAGTCATGAATTTGAGACCGTAAAAACGATTGGTGCTGTTCTTGAAAAATATGGTATGGATGTAACTTATGAATTTTGTAATCTACCAACAGCATTTAAGGCATCTCCTGTAAAAGTAGATAACCCTAAAGGCCGTTTGGCTATCCTCTGTGAATATGATGCGTTGCCTGAAGTAGGGCATGCATGCGGTCACTGTGCGAGCGGCTCCCTGAGTGTACTCGCAGCATTAACGCTACGCAAAATGCAACAAGACGGCGTTGCTTTCAATATGGACATTGATATTATCGGTACACCAGATGAAGAAGCCACAGGTTGCAAGGTGGATATGTGTAATGCAGGCGTGTTTAAAGACTATGATTTAGCTATCATGGTTCACCTCGATGGTGAAGAAACACGACCTAATTCACAATTCTTGGCACTAGACTGTTTCCGTGCACGCTATCATGGTAAACCAGCCCATGCAGCAGGTGAGCCTTGGAACGGCATTAATGCGGTAAACGGCGTACAACTTGCTATTCACGCGATGGATATGATGCGCCAACAAGTGCGACCTGAAACGCGCATCGGCACATGGATCATTGCCGGTGGGACTGCATCTAATGTTATCCCTGAGTTTGGCGAGTTAGAAGTAACCGTACGTCATACAGAACGGGACTATTTGAATGGCTTATCTGAACAGATTAAGAAAATCTTTGAAGGGGCTGCCCTTTGTACTGGAACAACAGTGGATATAGAATTTTACGGCAATCCCTATGATGATATGAACCAAAACCACCGTGGTACTGCTCTTATTGAAGCGGTCATGGCAGATATGGGCCTAGACTTTGAACCAGGACCAGCAGCCCTCGGCGGTAGCTCCGACATCGGTAATGTGAGCTATCAATGTGCGGCGTTCCACCCTAAATTACGACTTGCTGGGGACGATAAAGTATGCCACTCTAAAGAATTCGCAGCCGCTATGCTAGAACCAACCATTGAACAAACAATCCTTGATGGAGCCAATATTATTGGTCGTACATTATTAAGTTTGGTAGAAAACCCAGCAGTATTAGAAGAGATTGTAGCTGAATTTAATGCATCTAAATAAAGTGCTTTCTATATCTATCAGGATGGCTGTAATAGTGTAGATAGAATTCGTGGTCTTTTTCAGATTTATTAATGATGGATGATAATGAGATGTTTCCGTTTATAAAGCTCTGAATTTTGGTGAAATAGGCACCTAACTCACGGTCGTGATAATAGAGCGTCCAGACCACGTTATTTCCCGCGATGACTGGAATGTACTTAAACTCAAGGAATTCAAATAAACCAGCGATAGTGATATCATCTGGAACGACAAATTCCTCCCGATGATGATTTATATCATCGCCTGCACAAACTGCATCTCGATCAATTATGATACGCATATGATTTCACTTCCTATCTATGCCTTATATACTATCTATGTCTTACATACTATCTGTGTATTCTTTTAACAGATATATTTGTAACTATTACTGTACTACTGATTTACAATAATATCTATCCATTTATATACCGTATTAAAGGAGACATCATGTCCTCAACTGAAACATTACAAATTAAAAACTACATAGGTCTCAAGGGTGACCAGCCTATTAAATTCATAGCCTCTGATGTTGATGGCACATTAGTTAACGATGCAAAAACAATTCCTGATGAGGCTATTGAGGCTATTCGTGCCGCTCGTGAAAGTGGCATTCGCGTAGCTATCGCTTCTGGTCGCGCTTGGAATGAGATGAATGATGTTATCGAGAAACTACCATGTTTACGCTATTTCATGTGTACCAATGGGGCCTATGTAATGGACAAGGAAGAAAACCGTAGTTTGTTCCATGTAACCTTTGATAAAGAACAAGCACTCTATTTGTTGCACAAACTTTTAACCTATGGTGTTTATGTAGAGGCTTATGTGAAAGATAAAATCTTTGGTATGTATCCACCGTCCAGATGCATTACGCCTGAACGATTAAGCGCATGTGCTAGTGAACGTAAATCGCCTAATACAAAAGGTTCGGTTGGACTCATGGATAATCATCTACCTAGCTTAATGAATCATCCTCAACTTGGTGTACCTGAGGAACATCTACCTGGTGAAACCCATGATCACTATGCCTTAGCTGAAGGTGATGAAGCAGCAAATGATAACTTATCTGAATGTGAAGTAGAACAGTCTAATTTCTTCTTTAGACCTAATATCCGTCCATTTATTTTGGCAACACGAACTATGGTGCCTGATTTACTAGCTCATATGGAATCCTTAGACGAAGGCCCTGAGAAGATGCAAATCTTTTACGGCGATGAGCCTATGCGCCAAAGAATCTTACAAGATTTGCGTGATGAATATCAAGGTATGTCTCATGATGGTACAGGTCGTGAACGCTTTTATGATGTACTGCTCTCTAGTGAAGGTAATCTTGAATTCGTACTACCACATACCACAAAGGGGACCGCTGTAGAAGCACTGGCAAATCATTGGAAATTTAGTCCCGATGAAGTCATGACCATGGGGGATAGTGAAAACGACCTATCCATGCTGCGTTTTGCAGGTGCTAGCGTAGCTATGGGCAATGGGAAACCAAATATTAAAGAAGCAGCGCGTTATGTGACGACGGATAATAACCATCATGGCGTAGCCAAAGCAATCTATTCAGCTATTGCATATAACAATGAATTACTAAAAAAACAGTAATCATATCTCAAATTAGAGATACTACCAGTTAAAAGTAAATCTTTCTAATCTGGATTGTGCTCGATATGTGCAAATCTGAGATACTACCAGTTAAAAATAAATCACATTATTTTTGATATGGTTAGATATATCTGTATTTGAGATACCACCAGTTAAAAATAAATACTTTTAACTGGTAGTATCTGAAAAAACTATATATTTTCGTTTGTCCGTTAGTCATCTAGTCAGTTTTATAGTTATAGGATTGATTGAAAGGCGATTAAAGGGAATATATGGTTTCAGCTGATATTAGAACGGATGCTAAGTTAGTTTTATTAACTCCATAGGAGGTGATGTGGAATGGGAAATCTAAAGTTTAATATAGATGATACTTGTGTTAAGTGCGGTGCATGTGCGGTAGATTGTCCTGTTCAATGCATTACCCAAGGGGAGACTCGGTTTAATATAGGTAAAGGTTGTATCGGATGTGGCGATTGTTACTCCATCTGTCCTGTAGGAGCTGTAAAGATGTCTAAACGTGAGACTGATAAAGAATAGTCTCTTGAAAGGGTAGAGCCTCTTATAGGTCATCTCATTGTATTGAGTTTTGTATAGAGTAAAACTAAAATCCGAACATTAAAATATTAATCATAAATTTCATACGGAATATATGGAGTCCATATACTTCGTATGGTATAATGAAATGTAATGAAATTTAGCGTTTTGTTCGAGAAAACGCACCGCCAGTACAGAAATGTAAGGGTATTAAAAAATAGTGAATATACTTTCACAAATAGATGCATATGGAGGAAGGCATGGAAAACAAGGAATTTGTTATTGTTGTTGACTTTGGTGGTCAATATAATCAATTGATCGCGCGCCGTGTTCGTGAAAATCACGTATACTGCGAAGTATATCCATACAACAAAGCGCTGGACAAAATTAAAGAATTAAAACCGCAAGGTATCATCTTCACAGGTGGCCCTAACAGCGTGTATGAAGAAAACTCTCCAAAAATCGAAAAAGAGATTTTTGAACTTGGTATTCCAGTTCTTGGCATGTGCTATGGTATGCAATTTATGGCGCATACATTGGGTGGCGAAGTTAAATCTGCGGACAACCGTGAGTTTGGTAAAACACCTACTAAAGTGGACACTACATCTCCATTGTTCAAAGGCTTGGACGAAGACCAAGTTGTGTGGATGTCCCACGTTGACTATGTAGCAAAAGTTCCTGAAGGGTTCGAAATCATTGCGCATACAAAAGACTGCCCTGTTGCATCTATGCAAAATAAAGAACGCAAATTATACGCTATGCAATATCATGCAGAAGTATTGCACACTGAACATGGTAAAGAAATGCTTCACAACTTCTTGTATGAAGTATGTGGTTTCACAGGCACATGGACAATGGCAAACTATGCAAAAACTGCTATTGATGAAATCCGTAACACTGTAGGGGATGGTAAAGTATTGTTAGCATTGTCTGGCGGTGTAGACAGCTCCGTTGCGGCAGCTCTTATTTCTAAAGCTGTTGGGGACCAATTGACTTGTATCTTTGTTGACCATGGTTTAATGCGTAAAAACGAAGGCGACGAAGTTGAAGCAGCTTTCAAAGATTCCGGCATGCATTTCATCCGCGTCGATGCAGAAAAACGTTTCTTAGATAAATTGGCTGGTCTTGAAGATCCAGAAGCTAAACGTAAAGCTATCGGCGAAGAATTCATCCGCGTATTCGAAGACGAAGGTCGTAAAATCGGCTCCGTTGACTTCTTGGCGCAAGGTACAATCTACCCTGACGTTATTGAGTCCGGTACTGGCGAAGCAGAAGTTATCAAATCTCACCACAATGTAGGCGGCTTGCCTGCAGTTGTAGACTTTAAAGGCCTTATCGAACCATTGCGCAACCTCTTCAAAGACGAAGTGCGTGAACTTGGTTCTGAATTAGGCTTGGCTGACTACCTCGTATGGCGTCAACCATTCCCAGGTCCTGGTCTTGCAATCCGCGTAATGGGCGAAATCACGAAAGACAAACTCGACATCTTGCGTGATGCGGACTACATCTTCCGTGACGAAATTGCAAAAGCTGGTCTTGATCGTAGCATCAACCAATACTTTGCAGTATTAACATCTACACGTACTGTAGGCGTTATGGGTGACTTCCGTACATACGATTACACATTGGCATTGCGTGGCGTAACAACAACAGACTTCATGACTGCTGACTGGGCGCGCATCCCTTACGACGTATTGGACACAATCTCCCGTCGTATCGTAAACGAAGTACAACACATCAACCGTATCGTATACGATATTACATCTAAACCACCTGCTACAATTGAGTGGGAATAAAATATTTTATAATAGAAGGCTATAAACGTGGGTTTATAGCCTTTTTTGAAAATATAATAGAAAAATATGAATAGTTTTAGATGTTTGTGTTAGAACGGCTTTTCATTCATGCTTATGAAGTAATGTTTAAACACTAGAACATAAAGGAATGTTGATAAAATGCTTAATTGCTAAATTTTATTATATATCCTCTTGATTAGTTTTATATTATAAATAGTGAGTCGTGACATATGTATGATTTAAAGAAAATAATAGAAATAGAAGGGCCTAAACTTTCTAGTGAGTTAATAGCGTTAATTGTAGAAAATGATAAGGTAAGTGAAGAGACTGCACGTAAACGCTTGTCTAGATTAAAGGACCCAATAAATAGAATAAAAGGGTTGTTTTCTGATAATCAAACCTTTTTTTATCATAAAAAAATTTATAAAAAACCTGAATTTTATGATGCTTTAATTGAATCACTTGAATTATCAGGTAAAAAATATTATGCAATTATTAACTCTATTCAATATCATTATGGTTCTATTAATAAAGATCGATTGCCAGCTTTTTCGTTTAGTCCAACTAAAAATCTAAAAGGACATAAACGTATCGATACTATGATAAGGGAGTTAATTGATTTAGAAATTATTTATGATAATGGAAATAATTATGAACTTAATTCTAAGATTTGTCCAAAAGAAAATCATCAACATTCTAAATCTTTAGAGATAGTTGAGAATTTTCTTTTAAATCAACTTAATGATTGGGCTAGAGGTATAGGGTTAACATCCTATAACACTGCAACATATTATTCCGAGTTTGGAAAGTTTTCATGGGCGTACGTATCGCCTTCATATGTATCAACACTTGTAAAATATAATAAAGGAAATATAGTTCCTGGATTTGTTGTAGCAGATGTTTTGATTGGTAATACAAAGAATGAAGTTGATATTGATTTTTTCTTAAAGAAAATTGAAGTATTAAGAAGTATTACAACAATGCCCACATTTCTACCTTTTTTGGTAACAGACTATTTGAATGAGAATATATTTAGAAAGTTAAAGGCAAAAGGTATTATTATTGCTTTAGTTGATAAGATGTTTGGTCATGGTTATAAAGAATTAATAGAAGCCTTAATAAATTCTATTACAAATGCTGGTGCAATTTTAAAAAATAATCCTCAGTCTTATTTAAATCTTATAGACTCGATAAATAGTTTGGCTATTGGAAAAACAAATAACTTAAGAGGGGATTTATTCGAGATGGCTGTTGGATATTATCATGGTCAAAAATGTAAAAGTTTAAATATAGGAAAAATCATCAATTTTCAAGGTAAACAAAGAGAAATTGATGTATTAGCTGTATATGAGAATAAAGTTGTAATTGCAGAATGCAAAGGGTATAAAAGCAAAATAAGTAAAGATGAAATGGAGCAGTGGGTAAGTGAAAAAATATATTTAATAAGGTACTGGTTGAATGCTAATGAGGCTTATGCGCAGAAAGAGTTTGTGTTTGAACATTGGTCTACAGGAGGATATACAGATGAAGCTGTTGAATATTTAAGAAAACTACACCCCAAAAAATATAAATTAGAGTTTATTGATTCTAAAAAAATGTTAGATAAATCAAAAGAAATTGAATCAAAGAAATTTAAACAAATTTTGAAGGATTATTATATGATTGAATTATAAACTATAGATCGGAAGGTTTTTTATAACTTTTAGGGGAGAAGGATAAAATATTTAAGCAATACTAGGTTAATTGAAAAATGTAACTTGTACTTGGAGGACATATTATAAGGGGTTGAGATTTAATTATGGATTTAGATAATAAGACGATTTCATATTTTAAAGGGAAAAATGAGACAAAAGTTGATATTGATTTAATCAGAACAGAATTGGCTCAATTTTTACAAATGGACAATTTAAATTTTTTAATTGGAGCAGGTTGCTCTAGTCATTTGGTTGATAATAACGAAATGGGAATACCCGGCATGGCCAAATTGTATGAAGATTTTTTTAAAAAACATTCAGATTTTAAAATTGCTGAAGAAGATGTGCAATCTAAATTTGACGGTAATTTAGAGTCCATGCTTGAAACCATGGGAGGTATTGTTGCTGCTGGGAGAGTAAAAAATATTGATGAGAATATAGGCGATAAAATTAAAATTGTACAGAAATTTATTAGAGATAAAATTATTAGTGGGTTACACGGGGCAGAAGTACTTCAGCTTTATCGTAATTTCTATATCAAAACAGTTTTTCGAGGAAGAAAAAGCCCAATTAATATTTTTACTACAAATTATGACCTATATAATGAGCAGGCATTAGATTCACTTTCATTCCCATATAATAATGGGTTTGTTGGAACATATAAAAGAAGCTTTAATCCTGCAAGTTATAAGTATGCGTATGTTGAGGATATGAATTTATCTAAAAACATATGGGAAAGAGTGCCCAATTTTTATAACTTATATAAGCTTCATGGATCTATATCTTGGGTTAAAGAAGATAATAAGATTAGAGAGATTGATTATAAGCATATAAGTGAAAATGATACTGTTATGATTTATCCTACTCCTTTAAAAGATAGATCAACTTTAATGACTCCATATTCAGATTTGTTTAGAGCAATGGAAACCGGATTATTAAGAAAAAATAGTGTTTTGATAACGTTAGGTTATAGTTTTGCAGATGATCATATTAATAGACTTATTTTAAATTCATTGGCAATACCAACATTTAAACTTGTTGTTTTCGGGAAAAGTGATGCTATAAAAAGATTAATTGGGATGGATGATTCTCGTATTATAGTTATTAATTCAGATGATAAAATTCATTACTTTAAAAATTTTGTAGAAAAAGCCATGCCTGAAATTCAAGAAGATGTTAAAGAAAAAATAGATTTAGATGATATTTTAAATAGACTGAATGCTAATAAGGGTGAGGATTAATGAGTAGTCGAGAAATTGGTAGGATTACTTCTGTAGGGATTAATGGAGTAGTAGTAGATGTAAACTCTGACTTAGGTAATTATATAAATACTATTGATGGAATACTTTTTATTGGTGAAGTAGGATCATATGTATCAATTTATGAAATTGGCAGAACTATTATTGCGGAAATCATTGGTGTGGATGAGAAAGTTCAGTCAGCTAATGTTAATGAATTGGCTAGACCTAATAGTAAAAGGCAAATATATCTTAATTTATTAGGAGAAATAGTAGGCGACAAATTTTGCTTCGGTGTTTCTAAAATGCCATTAATTTTTTCAACTGTTTATATGATTTCTCAAAAAGAATTAATTACTATGCTTGAAGTTGGTGAAGAAGAGATAAGAGTATCGGAGGAAACTGATAGTACAAGGAAAATTTTACTTACCATAGGGAAATCTGTTGTTTTCCCTGATTATGAAGTTAAAGTTAATATTGATAAATTCTTTGGTTTTCATTTTGCTGTTTTTGGAAATACTGGATCTGGGAAGTCAAATACTATTGCAAAAATTTTACAAAATATTTTTGAAAAACAAAATTATTCTGCAAAAGGAGCTAAGTTTGTAATTATTGATTCGAATGGAGAGTATAATAAAGCTTTTTCAAAATTAAATGAGCTTAATTCTAATATAAAACATTCCCTTATGAGCACTGATGAGGTTGGTGAAAAGAAGTTTGAAATACCCGTATGGGCATTATCAGCTGATGATTGGGCTACTTTGTTACATGCTTCAGAAAAAACACAAATACCTGTATTAAAAAGGGCAATTGATATTGCTCGAATATTTTATAATTGTGAAGTAGATGATGTTAATATTAAAAATCATATATTAGCATCTACTTTACTTGGTATTATTCAAAGTTCAGATACCTCACCATCTAAGTCCGATAAACTTAAAGCTATAGTTACAAAATTTAAAACAAATGATATTAGTATGAGCTCAATTATAAAAGATGATAAAACATTAGGTGATTTAATTGGTATTAATTATGGTTCTATGATAGATGAAGCAGGGGTTATTTCTTTTTTAATGACTTTTTTAAATGCGCAAGAAATATCAGATAATATTCTGAAAGCTATGGTTCCATATAGTTTATCTGATTTTATTAAAGCTGTTGAGTTTGCAACTTTATATGAAGGGAGTATTAGTTCACAAAGAATACAAGAATATACATCGACACTAATGACTCGCTTACAAAGCTTACAAGATGGAGTTCAAGGGCGTATTTTTTCAAAGACAGAGTTTAATACTGTTGAAGAGTATATTAAAAGCTTGTTGGGCGAAAATCAAATTGTAGATCTTGATATTAGTTCTTTAGATGATTCATCAGCGGAGGTAGTTACGAAAGTTTTAGCAAAGCTTATATTGGATTATTTAAAGGGGGGTGAAGTAAAGGCGGAAACCCCAATTAACTTTATAATTGAAGAAGCACATAGATTTATAAAGAATGATACAAATTATGGTGTGATTGGATATAATATTTTTGAGAGAATTGCAAAAGAAGGTCGTAAATTTGGAATGCTCTTGGGAATATCCTCTCAGCGCCCTAGTGAGTTGTCAAAAACAGTTGTATCTCAATGTAGTAACTTTATTATACATCGTGTACAAAATCCGGATGATTTACAATACTTATCTAAGATGGTTCCATATGTAAATAACAATATGATTGATAGACTTACATACATTCAAACAGGTAATGCACTGGTTTTTGGTAGTGCGATTAATTTACCAACATTAACGCAATTTGATCAAGCAAATCCTGCAACTGATAGTGGTAATGCTAAAATATCAGAAAAATGGTATATTGAATAATTTTTTATTCTTATAGAATGTAGTGATATTGTTTGGTTATCACCTTATTTTTGTAAAACAAGTACTACAATGTACCTGCTATTGGATAAAGGAAAAAAGATTTTTTAATTGGCTAATTGGGTAAGTAGTTTGCGTTGATAGGATTAGTTGTGTAACGAGGTTCTATGAAAACAATAAAATCTTTTGGCGAGTATTCCAAGTATTCTCTCCACGATGCAAGAGCACAGAAAATAGAATACGCAGATGGTAATTTAATTTTTACCTTTGATTATATTTTTTTCTATGAGCATGGTGATGAACAGACTCATAAGGCTAAGATTGTATTTGAGAAATGTGATATTGATGATCTAGAAATTCTCGTCTTTAATAGTACAATATTAGATACTTTCACAGGTAAAAGAATTGAGTTGCCACAGTATCAACAGGAGTATAGTGAAAGTGAGTTTGAGGTCATTACGGAGACCTATAATTGGGGACGTGCTGTATTTCAAGGATGGTTATGGACTGGAGGTAATCCCGTTCACTGTATAATGAACATATACTTTACAGGTGATATGGTATATGTAATAGATGAGGACTAATATGAGTTGATATGTTGTTAGTTTTTGAAATTGTAAATTACTTTATTCTAAAAGGAGATACGGAGTTCTTTATCATGAAAGGAGTTAATTCTGTAAGGACGTAAGAATATGAAAGCTTTAAAAGAAATTTTAGATAGCCCTATATATTTAGATATTATAGAGGAATTAGGGCCTGATAACTTTAATAAAGAACTACAAAGTATAGAAATTCAAGAACTAAGAAATCGATTGAATCAAAGGCAATTCTTATTAGAAGGGTTTAATTGCCAGTTATATTCTGAGAAAGAGTTAATGCAGTTTTTTGAGCAATTAATAGAATACAATCGTAAAGCACTGATTCTTTGGAGTAAAGCCTTTTGGCAATACAGTAATGAAACTTGTGAAGAATATCCTGATGGGGATTTTACGAAAGGCGAAGAATTAGATAGAGAAGATAAATCAACTATACTTGAAATAGGAAAATATTCTATAACAAGTATTGCTTTGTATATGATTGAATTTGATATTTTGAAAAATCACCCAGAAATATTAGAAGACTATTATAAAAGATTGCATATTCCCGGTGCAGTGAAATACGGACGAGAAATTAAGGCGCTTTATAAAAGTCTTTTTAGTTAAAATATAAAGAAGATAAGGAAATTTTAAAAAGGTTCTAGATTGATTAGATAATCTTAACATAGAGCAATTTAGTTTTTACTCGGATATACTTTACAGTCAATATGGTATATGTAATCAATGAGGCCTAATATGAGTAATTTAGATTTTACGATTAGTTGCACTGTTACCTTTTTTAGCAAAAAGAAAACGAGTCCACCAAATTTAAATAATGGAAAGTATAGTCCTCATATTGTTATAAAAGGCACTGATGAACATCTTGAGATCAACTTTATTGACGGTGAGGATGTTACTTTTGATAAACAAATAGGAGCTAATGCGTTGCCACTGCATGAAACTGTAGATTATTCGGCCCTGCAAGTAGGTACAGAGTTCTTTATCATAGAAGGCGGAAATATTGTTGGTGAAGGGATTGTAAAAGAAATCTTTCAACATAAACCGTATGGGAGTAAATAGCTATGGGCTATAAAAATGTATGTGTAAACTGCCGGATCTCCTTGTCAGAGGGGACAAACTACGAGTTGTTTAATACAAATAAAACCTGCCCTACTTGTAAATGTAAAATGTACTTTGTGAACGAGAAGTTCAAGGCTCCTAAAAAATCTAATGAGAAAGAATGGAAGATTATCGAGTATTTGTTGTTGAGCGGCTATGACTTCCGAAATCCTTATTGTGGACTTGAGCAATGTATTTATTTTGAGTTCCCTAAGAACCTACAAGAGGCAGAGGCGTTTATCCGTGAGATGCGAAAGTTAAAGTAATCACTATTATTGGAGTTGAAATGATTAAGATTGTTGATGGAAACCCCTATTTAGATCAGGTAAAAGCGTTAATTATAGAATACACAGAATGGCTTGGCCGCGATTTATCCTTTCAAAATTTAGATAAAGAATTGGCAGATATTGCTGATAAATATACGGCGCCTAATGGTGAGTTATTGGTAGCTATTGATGAAAATGAGATAGTGCTAGGCATGGTGGCGTATTATCAGAATAGTGATACCAGTTGTGAAATGAAACGCCTCTATGTGCGTCCCGAGGGTCGTGGTCATGCTCTCGGTGATCGTCTGATTGAAAGTATTATGGACCATGCTAAGGCATCTGGATATAAAGAAATGGTGCTAGATACAATTGAACCGTTGCAAGCAGCGATCCATTTGTATAAGAAGCATGGCTTTGTTGAATGCGAGCCGTATTATCATAACCCTATGGACGATGTTATCTATATGAGCAAGATATTGTAGCGAAATATGTTTTGCACTTATAATTTAGGAGAGCTTTAGCATGAATAAACAGCAGGCAAAAGGATACCTTTTAGAGATAGTATTATCAAAACTTATTGAAGTGAATGGTTATGAAGTAATTACAGAGTGCAATATTCCTTATGAACCTGGTGTACCGCATGGCGAACAAGAAATAGAAAGTAAACATAATGGTTTAAATGTTCGAGGACGTGGAGGTTATCATCAGTTTGACACATTGGGGACTTTTAAAATGACGCCTCCCTTTGTATATCCTTTGCGCTTATTTGTGGAAGCAAAGTGTTATGCAAACACAAAAGTTGGTATTGATAGAGTTAGAGTGGGCGTTGGTATTTTAAATGATATTAATACTAACTACACTACTGTAAATTTGAGTACAGAGCAATTATCTGTTAAACGTTATCAATATCATTATGCTATCTTTTCTACATCTGGTTTTTCAGATCCTGCACAACGTTATGCAATTGCTCATAAAATACATTTAATTGATTTATCTAGTGATGTATATAAAGATATCATAGACCTCATTCAACAAATAATAGATGCATTGATGGATAATTCAGATATAGATGATACTCAATTTAATAGTTTTAAAATGGCGTTTTCAGAATTAATTCGTGATGAAGTGGCATATCATAGGAGATCTTCTTATTGTTGGGATGAGTCTTTATTTGATATTGATTTGAAAAATCTGATAATGGATTTAAAGAATAATATTGAAAATCAATTTATATATTTGGCTACAATAAATAGTGTATATTTGATTCCTCTACTAGCTAATTCAGAATTTAATGAGTTATTGAAAACTAATCCACATCAGGACGTTTCAATACATTTTAATCCAGAAAAGCCCGATGAATGGATTATAGTACCAATTATTAATAATTCTGAGAGTCCTAGCCTTAGTATTCGGTTTACTCTTCCTGAATTGCTTCGTCAATATATACATCAAGACGCTGTAAAGGCGATGATGGTAAAAGAAAAAATGATTGATAAAATTGTTTTTATTGCTTACTTAGATAGTGAAAATCCTACACTATGCACATTAACCTTTAATAAGGCTGCTACTTTAAGAAATCCTTGGACGTTTAGATAATGTGAAGGTTTTTTATGACTATTAAGTATACTGAAGAAAAAAATTTTACTTCCCAGCAAGTAGCAGATTTGTTTCTGTCTGTTCGTTGGGTGGTAGGTAAATATCCTGATTGATTACACAAGGCGCTCATGAATTCCTCTCGTGTGATTTCTGCATGGGATGGTGACCGTTTAGTTGGTCTTATTCGTGTCATGGATGATAGCGAGTTGGTATGCTTCATCAATTATGTGCTGGTTCATCCTGATTATCATGGCCGTGGTATTGCTGGTCATTTGTTAGAAATGGTGAAAGAGGCTTACAAGTCTTACTTGTACATTAATGTTATGATTGGTGATAGCAAGAATACACCATTTTACGAGAAGCATGGATTTAAAATTAAAGAAGATTCATTGCCGATGCAGTATCGGAATGTACCTAAATATACGAAAAGATAAGTGGTCGGATAATCTATATAGCAAGTAAGTGGTCAAATTGTTAATAAAAGGCTACACGTACATAGAGTTACGTGTAGCCTTTGTTATGTAAACAGTATATACTAAAACGGATATGTAGATGCGATGGAGAAAAATATGGATATTTTAATACGAAAAGCGACAACCGCTGATTTAGATTTAGTGACACATATTGAAGCAACTTGTTTCCCGCCTGCTGAGGCGGCGCCTCGTGAGGCTTTTAAGGAGCGATTAGATCATTATGCAGGTCAGTTTTTAATTGCTTTTGACGGCGATACTCCTATTGGTTTTATCGATGGCTTTGTAACGGATGATGAAGTCTTGACGGATGAGATGTTCGCCGATGCTTCCTTACATAATCCCCATGGTGCATGGCAAATGATATTTGGTCTAAATACATTGCCAGAATACCGTAACCGCGGTGTAGGTGGTAAGTTAATTGAGGAATTTATCGACCTTGCGAGAGAGGAAAAACGGAAGGGCGTCATTTTAACCTGTAAGGAAGAAAAGATTCCCTATTATGCCAAGTTTGGTTTTGTAAATGAAGGCGAATCAGAGTCGGATCATGGCGGTGCCAAATGGTACCAAATGCGAATCGTATTTTAGGTGCTTAGAAATAAGTAGGGATTAACTATTTGTGGTTTTACAATAAAACTGAATATAATAGTTCCCATATAAAAGAAGCTGAAATCTTTGCAGTACAGCATTGATTTCAGCTTCTTTTTTGTTGGGAAAAATATTAAGTTTCTACAATTACTTTAATTAGACTATATGGATTTGCCTATTATTGTGTATACCAAAATCCATATGGTTGATTAAATAATTTCTTTAACTTGCGCCACGCCTTTATCGGTCAGCATATAGTATCCATTTGTTACATACAACAAGCCTTGTTTCTTAAGGTGTGATGCGGCTTGGTGTGTATAGTCTGGCTTCCAGTTCAAGTGTTCGTGAATGGTGCCGATACCATTTTCAATGGCCGCCACAGGTGTATTCATATGGGTATAGATGTGGCAGAGCATCATCGTTTCTCGATAGTGACGACGCAAGTGGCGTTGGCGAAGATAGGTTGCAATATAGCCTGTCTTTGGCGTGCCAATAACGGCAATTAATAATGCGAGACCGATCGTTGTTGCGATAGCGCCTGCAATGGATACGTCTAGGGTGAAAGCGACTTCAGTACCGATGACGGCACAGATAATGCCGATGATGATACTGCTAGTGAGCATGGCTTTCACAGAGTCCGTCCATAAATAAGCGATAACCGCAGGTCCGATCATGAGGCCGATAACGAGGATAGCACCAACCGCTTGGAATGAAGCCACCACGGTAAGGGATACCATGGTCATCAGCACGTAATGGATGAGGGCAGGCATGAAGCCGAAGAGCCCTGCTAATAGTGGATCGAAGGTAGATAGTTGCAATTCCTTGTAGAAGAGCATAACTAATAAGAGGTTGATGACCGCTACCCCTAGGGAAATCCATAGTGATACGGGACCTAAGTCGGTACCGTTTACAATCCATCTGTCGAATGGAGCGAACGCGATTTCCCCTAGAAGCGCCGTATCTACGTCAAGGTGTGCGTTGCCGCTGTAGAGACTGACGAGGATGATGGCAATGGAGAAGAGGAGCGGGAATATGATACCAATGGACGCGTCTTCGTTGACGAGGCCCGTGTTATGAATCATCTCTGTAAGCCACACCGTTCCTACGCCGACTACGGTTGCCCCTACTAATAGCAAGGGCGAGTTTAAATCTTTCGTTACAAAGAAAGCGAGAACGATGCCGAGGAATACGGTGTGCGTAATGGCGTCGGCCATCATAGACATGCGACGTAGCACGAGGAATACACCAGGGATAGCACACGCGATGGATACTGCGATGGCTATGAGTAAAATCTCTGTATGTACTGTCATGGGGCACCTCCTATG